>Ga0208820_1001223_pt1 | contig 14847 bp, 12 predicted proteins | sample June2015DPH_16_5_FD_184713 | JGI IMG/M metagenome (GOLD analysis project Ga0208820, IMG submission 184713) | Peatland microbial communities from SPRUCE experiment site at the Marcell Experimental Forest, Minnesota, USA - June2015DPH_16_40... | ecosystem: Environmental > Terrestrial > Soil >...
TCTACATCGAAAGCTCCGACAGGTTTGTTGCCTCCGCCGCCGCTTCGATTGCTTCCGGGTGGAGCGAACCAGTTCCCGGGCGGGAGCTGCACCCGCTGAAGCCCAGCGCCTTTCACGGCGCACTGTTACACCAACTAACGAAGCCAGCGCCGAATCGCTCGCCGAGCGATCATCACTTCTTCCTTGGTTCGGGCTGATCAGGCACTACGCGGCTTAGCTTGAGGGAGACTGGCTTAGCAGGACACGAACTCACTTCAAGGCTTTCTGATTCAGCCGTCGAGCCGTCTTCGCGTTGCTTCTCAGCCCTCAGGAATACGGGGCCGGGGAACACTGCGTAAACGGTTTCTCTGCCATTCTCGTCGGTCCGCTCGCGCGGCTGGATATAGAAATGAGGGTAATCACGATAGGCAAGCGCGACCGCCGTGGACGGGGACGGCTTGCTAAGACTGTCGATCACTAACACCGGAATCTCACATTCTTGGCCCTTCTTAATTCGCATTTCCGACAGAACCTTGTGCTCTCCGGCGCTTAGCGTTATCACCTGCGCCTCGGACCGAGCGCCAACGCCAGGGAAGTAGATGGGAGGATAACGAGGGGTACTGCGACTCACCGGAAGGTAGGTGTTTAGGCCGAGAATGTATTGGCCGGGTAAAAGGTTGTCGGCTTTCAAATTGCTCTTCTCATCAGGCCACACAGATTGCACAAACTGTTGGTCCCCGGCAGTTTCGAGAGTTAGTTGAACACTGGACATTGGCCCAAGTGGGTCCCCGTCCACATCCACAATATGGGCGGTGATTGACGCGGTGGGATGAGGGCACACTGTAAGCTGGGTACAGCGATGCTCAGCTGCCGTGATCGCGGAAGGGGCACAAATATCCCCTTCGTAGCCGGTGGGAAACTCGGCAGTGATCGAATATTTTCCCGGGTTAAGCGTGCCGTGAAATATTCCATCCTCATCGCTGACGAAGTCGAGCTGTTGACTTGGTCCGACTAGATGAATCCTTGTCTTAGGCAGCGGAACTCTCTTCCACGGATATCCGCGCGTCTCGACCGTGGCTTCACCCGAAACTTCCGTGGGGGCATCCCCCCTTTTTGAACTCCGTAGGTATTCGAGTACCGCACTTGCTTTGTCCGCAGGACGTATATGTTCGCAGTCCTCGATCTGGTATACGGACTGCGCAGAGCCTATGGGCAAACTGTGCGTCAGAACTAGGTATGTTCCTCCGACAGTGAGAGCCGCTCCGGAGTCGTGGCATAGATCATTGCGCATCAGCAGACTGACCACAGCCGACGTTTGTCCCTGTAAGAGCTCGGTGACATGGAATGTCGCCGAGTTCCAGCTGGGGGAAGGCGTTGGCGCGGGTGTCAAGTCCGTCAATGTACCGATAAAACTCAGCGCAGAGGAAGCATCATAGTTGCACACCGCGCCGCGGGTGTCGGCACCTTCAAGCGGATTCGACAAGCACAGCGACAACAGAATTGAGAGAAGGCTGGCAGATCGGATGAACCGCATACGCAAGCATCATATCTGTGCATACGACCACCCAGGAATGACTTTTGTAATGAAGGCACGGCGCGGCGGATCAGACATGAATAGCGGATTTCGCCTGCCTAACTGTCGAGAACAGGGATAGCGCTCAAAACCCCCGGCCAAGGTCTGTCCGACAATAGCGACCCCATCCGACAGCATGGTGCGCAAGGTCAGGTCTTGGCTCTCGTAGATAAAGATTGAGTCGCAGACGGCGCTGCTGCCGAGCTGCGCTCGGCTTGGACGGGGCGAAGCCCCGTCCCCACACGACCTTATTTTCTTGCGGGGCCGTGATGCTTCTTCCAGTCGGCTCCATCGCGTCCACCGTGGAGCGCGATCTCGGTGAGGATGAGTTCGGCGGTAAGCCGGCGCTTGGTGAGGTGAGCGGCGATTCTCTGTTTCGCCTTCTTTGGTGAAACCTTCGGGTCGAGGAACACCAGCACCGACGGGCCCGCTCCGCTGAGGGCGGCGCCGAGTATGCCGGAATCTCCTGTGAGTTCCTTGAGCGCGGGCAGCAACGGACAGAGCGGCGCGCGATAAGGCTGGTGGATGCGGTCTTCAAGAGCCGAGGAGAGCAGGTCAGGACGGTTTTGCGTGAACGCCGCCAGCAGCAGCATCGAGTTCTGAATGTTGGTGACGGCGTCGGCCGGCGAGTACTGGAAGGGCAGCACACGGCGGGCTTGCTCGGTCGAGAGCGGCGCGTCCGGGACAGCCAGCAGCAGCGGCCACTTCCCTTTCGGCTTCACTTCCACCACCTGCGCCTGCACCTGATTGGCCATGCGCGCCACCGTGAGCGCGCCCATCCAGCAGGCAGCGGCGTTGTCGGGATGATGCTCGCGCATGGAAGCTTCGCCGACGATGCGGTCATTTTTCCAGCGCAGATGTCCGAAATGCACCGCCAGCGCGATCCCAGCCAGGCGGGCGGCCGCGGACGATCCGCATCCTCTGCCGATAGGAATCTCGTTTGCAATGTGGATGCGCAAGGGCGCAATCTTGCGGTTCTCCGATTCGAGCACCTCGCAATAGGTTGTGACGATGAGGTGGTTTTCCATCCGGGCGCAGATCTGCGCGTCGCGGCCTTCGGCGGTGACGAAGAAATCGGGGGCGCGCTCGGCGCGCAGGCGGAGGTGAAAATCGAGGGCAAGCGCAGCGGCGTCAAAAGCTGGGCCCAGATTGGCGGAGGTCGCCGGCAGCGCCAGGCGCAGCGAGCGGTCGGCAGATGTGGGACGTGAAGGCATAGGTTAGAGAGCAAACTCCTCGGCGGCCTAAACTGGACGAAACGATAGAAATGGAAGGCTTTAGCCCGGTCCGGCCTAAGCAGAATGCCTTGCCATCGGCACTGACGCTGAACTGTGTTTTATACACGAGTTCGCGGCGAACTGCTACGAATTTCTCTCGGCCGCATCGAGAGCGCCAATGACGGCCCGCAGGTCGGCTTCGAGCACAACCGGGGCACGCTGCAAACATTTTGCCTGGGCGGCCTCGGCCTCGTCGGGCGTGCCAGCGCCGGGCGTTCCAGCGTCGGACGTTCCATCAAACAAATCGCCGCGATGAAACTTGATGGTGAAGTCGGGATCTTTGAGAGCATGGCCGGTCAGGATCAGGACGACGGACTCGCCGGGCTTGACGAATCCGCTCCGTCGCAGCTTCTTCAATCCAGCCAGCGTGACCGCGGAGGCCGGTTCGCAACCGATGCCATCGGCGCCGATTTCGGCTTTGGCAACTGCAATTTCGAGTTCCGTGACCTGTTCGACCTCACCGCCAGTTGCCTTTAGCACGCGCAGCGCTTTCTTCCATGATGCCGGATTTCCGATGCGTATGGCGGTGGCGAGCGTGTCGGCAGTCATGGGATCAAGCTTTTTCCCGCCAAACTCGCGCACGCAGCGGTAGAACGGATTCGCGCCCTGCGCCTGGATGATGGAAAGCTTCGGCAGGCGCGAAATCAGTTTGAGCTCACGCATTTCGACGAGCGCCTTGCCGATCGCGGAACTGTTTCCCAGATTACCTCCGGGGACGATGATGTGGTCCGGCGGCTCCCATGCGAGTTGTTCGAGAAGTTCGATAGCGGCCGTCTTCTGGCCCTCGATGCGATAAGGATTCACCGAATTCAAAAGACAGACCGGCTTCTGGCGAACGAGGTCGCTGAGGATGCGGACGCATCCGTCGAAATCGGTGCGGAGTTGGCAGGTGAGGGCTCCGTAGTCGAGCGCTTGCGAGAGCTTGCCCCAGGAAATTTTGCCTTCCGGGATCAGCACCAGGCTGTGCATGTTGCCGCGCGCGGCATAGGCGGCCATGGAGGCTGAAGTGTTGCCGGTGGAGGCGCAGGCAACCCACCTGAATTTGCCCTGGTGCGCGGACGAAGCGGCGAACGTCATGCCCGTGTCTTTGAACGATGCGGTCGGGTTCATGCCCTGATGCTTGGCGTGAAGATTCTCGACCCCGGCCGCGCGTGCGCACCGTGGCAGGCGGTACAGCGGCGTGTTGCCTTCGCGCAGCGTGATGGCATGTTCTTCGAGATTGGGAATGTGCGGAAGAAGTTCGCGGAAGCGCCAGACTCCGCTTTGGTCGAGCGCATCGCGTGAGGTGCGGCGCTTGAGCCAAAGAGCCTTCAGCGCCGCCGGTTCGAAAACCGGTGAGTCGGCGGTCCATCCGGGGAAAAAGAACTCCAGCAAATCGCCGCAAGCAGCGCAGCGGAAGTTCTGCCCGGCGGAATCAGGGGTGGCGCCGCAGGCGATGCAGCGGAGCTTCGCAGCGGTTTCCGTGTTTTGAGCGATCGACACTTTGCCTTATCACCAGACCAGCGCAGAAAGATAAATACATCATACGGGCTGACCGCAGAGATCGCAGATGCTTTTCGAATTCCTCTGCGATCTCTGCGTACTCTGCGGTTAAATCCCCTCTCACCGCAAGTAGGCGTCGGTTTTATTGATCCAGTCGGCGCGAGGCGGGTTAAAAATGTCGAGATCGACGGTATCCGCGAGCGCCTCGGCCCGGTGCGGCATGTTGGGCGGAATGGTCAGAACTTCGCCCGCATTCACCACAATCTCTTTGCCATCGATCCAGAATTTCAACGCGCCTTCCAGGATGTAGGTGATCTGCTCGTTGTGGTGGCTGTGCTCGGGCACAATGCATCCCTTCTTGAGCAGGACGCGAGCGAGCATGACGTTCTGCCCGACCACGAAGTGGCGGCCAAGCAAGGGGTTCAGAACTTCGACTTCGACGGAACTCCAGGGGATGTGACGCAGTTCGGCCGGGAGTGGCTTGTTTCTTGGAACAGTGCCTTTGAGGGCGACTTTGCTCGCCGGGCGCGCGGCGCTCGTCGCTTTTCTGGCGGCGGATGTTTTTCGGGCAGTCGTTTTCAGCTTTTTCTTTTTCATGGGAGTGGCCAAGTAAAAGATATAACAAACGCCAACCACTGTCTTGCGCCTTGCGGCAGCTGGATGGCGCGGGTAATCTTGAGAGATTCCAGGTTTATGAACGGGGGCCCTCATATGAAAAAGCATCAGTTCCGTCGGGAAACCGAGGCGGTACGCGGCGGCACGAGCCTCGCCAAAAAGAACGGTCCGCTCTCCCCGCCCATCTATCAGACTTCGACCTTCGAGGTCACCGACCTGCAGGAGCAGGTGCGCGCCATTCCTACCGACAGCTTCTACACGCGCTACGGCAATCCCACGCATACGGTCGCCGAGAAGGCCATCGCCGAATTGGAAGGCACGGATGCGGCGCTGCTGTTCTCTTCGGGCATGGCCGCGATCACCACTTCGATTCTGGCGCTGGTGAAGGCGGGCGACCATATCGTGGCACAGCGCGATATCTACGGAGGCGTGATCAAGTTCTTGTCGCAGTGGCTGCCGAAACTGGGGATCGAAACCACGTTCGTCGATACCAACGACATGGAACAGCACGAACGCGCTATCCGCCCCAACACCAAGATCCTGCACATCGAATCGCCGACAAATCCAAACGTGCGGGTCGTCGATCTGGAAAAGATCGCGGCGCTGGCGCGTAAACGCGGCCTCATCACGACCATTGATTCGACCTTTGCCACGCCGATCAATTGCCGTCCGGCGGAGTGGGGCATCGACCTGGTGCTGCATTCGGGGACGAAATATTTTGGCGGACATTCCGACCTGATCGCTGGCATCGCAACCGGAAGACGCGATTTGATCGAGCAAATCCATCACACGCGCACCACGCTCGGCTGCTGCATGGATCCGCACGCGGCCTTTCTGCTGCTGAGGGGGATCAGGACGCTGGCCGTCCGGGTCGAGCGCCAGAACGAAAGCGCGCTGCGAATTGCCGAGTTCCTGAGCCATCATCCCAAAGTGAAGCGGGTGCACTACCCCCTGCTAAAGGATCATCCAGACCACGCCCTCGCGAAGAAACAAATGGCGGGCGCGGGCGGCGTCCTGAGCTTCGAGGTGGAAGGCAGCGGCGCCGACGCGTGCCGCGTGGCCGAGGCGCTGAATCTATTTACTCTGGCGCCGAGTCTCGGCGGAGTGGATTCGCTGGTGACCATTCCGGTGCTGACCTCGCACACGATGATCGCTCCGGAGTTGCGGAAAAAGATGGACGTGACCGAGCAGATGATCCGCCTGTCCGTGGGCCTGGAGCACGTCGAAGACCTGATCGCCGATCTGGAGAAGGGCCTGGCGGTGCTGACCCGCGCGCGGAAAGAGGCGGTAGTGGCGGATTAAACTAGTCGTGTGGGGACGGGCTCTGCCCCGTCCAAGCGGGGCAAAGCCCGCTTCCGCACAATCAACGTGCTGCTTGCACGCACTCCAGGATTTCACCTTCGCTGAGGGTGTGGTCGCTCGACTTGGCGCACTTGAAGATGCGCTCGACCACCTCATCGTTCACGGGAAGGCCCCGGTGTTCCAGCCAGAAAAGAACATTTGATTTCCCGCTCATCGGGCCGATGTCGATGATCTGTTCCAGGCCGAAGTAGTGCGAGGGCACTCCGGAGTACACGGTGTTCGCGAGCTCGACGTCTTTTTTCTTGTAGGCCTTGATGACGGCGGCGGCGTGAACGCCGGTCGCGGTGCGGAACGCGTCCTCTCCAACCACCGGATAGTTCGCCGGAATCGGAACGCCGGTGGCGGCGGATACGGCCTCGCAATAGCGCTTGAGTTTGGTCAAATCCTGCCGGTCCCACGGCGCAATGCCCATAAGCTTCAGGTTGACCAGCATCTGGTCCATCTGCGTGTTGCCGACACGTTCTCCGAGGCCGAGCGCGGTCGCATGCACGCAATCCGCGCCCGCCACCAAAGCCGCCATGGCGTTGGCGGTCGCCAATCCCCGGTCGCAATGTCCGTGCCAGTCAACGCGAATTTTTTCACCGGAAGGCTTGACCACTTGTTCAAGCACGAACTTGACTAGCGCGACCGCGCCCATGGGCGTAGCGTGTCCGGCGGTGTCGCAGAGCACCAGAGCGTGCGCGCCGCAGTTGATGGCCGCCGAGTTGAGCTGCTTCACCGTTTCCGGATCGCAGCGCGTGGTGTCTTCAGTGACGTACATGACTTCGAGGCCAAGCGAAACCGCGTATTGGACGGCCTTTTCGGTGGTTTGAAGAAGGAAGTCGCCGTTCCAGCCCTCGGTGTAGCGCCGGATGGGGCTGGTTCCAAGAAACGCAGCCACCTCGATGGGGAGGCCGGTTTTCTGGACAATCTCGGCGATGGGGCGAATGTCGTTCACGTGGGTGCGCGCCGCGCAATACGCCGTGATCTTCATCTTGTGGGCGACGATTTCGCGCGCTAGCGCCGTCACGTGCTCGACCGCGCGCGGGCCCGCTCCGGGAAGGCCGAGGTCGAGCGAGTTAATGCCGAGCGCTTCCATCAGGTGCAGGATTTCGATCTTCTGTTCGATGGAAGGATCGCGGACGGAAGGCGATTGCAGGCCGTCGCGCAGCGTTTCATCCGTCAGGAGCACCGGTCCCGGCGGATGCAGCGACTTGGGATACAGAGCATTCCAGTCGTAAATGAGTTCAGAAATGTTCACAGGCAGCGCCGGCACCCCTCCGGCTGTCACACCCCACTAAGCTCCAAGTGACGCTACGCCTTTTTCTCTTCCTTGGGCGGAACCGTCAGCCCGAACACCGAAAGCTGGCCTCGACCCGCAACGTTCATCCCACGCGGATCTTCGGGACTGGGCAGGTAGAGCGTCTGACAATTTTCGCAGCGATACACTTCGGCGTTCGGTCCCCAGGCTTTCTCCACGCAGCCGCACTCCTGTTCAAGCACGTCGACGGTGTAAAACCAGCGCTTCAGGTGTCCGCCGCAGAACTTGCCCTTGTCGTTTTTCTCGTTGCAAGCACGCTGGCCCGTCTTCTTGATCTTGACTTTGTGGTTAGGAAGGTGCGGAATCGTGCTGGTGACCGCGGTTGCCGTTTCGCCGGAAGCCATTGAGTCTCCTGTGCGCCTTTGCAAAGGCCGCTTTCCCGCTATTTTACTCAGTCCCGGTCCTCAGACCAAGGACAACGCGTCCACATCAGGCTGGTCTCGAACACCGATCGTAGTTATACGGGTTCGTATCAGGGCATGCCTTCAGGCATGCCGCACGTGCTGCGTCATGAAGGCGCCTTCAGGCGGTGAGACCGGGGAGGGAAGGCGTGTCAAGGTAACTGCAAAACGAACAAGAGCTAATAGCAGTGTCCGTCTCCGCACCACCAGTTAGCGATCAAGCCAATCCTGAACCAGACGCTTCTAGTCAAAATTCCTTGCGCGGGGCCGCCTGATCCGCGCCGACGCGCCCCACGGTGATTTCGGCTACGTAATAGTTCTCGCCCTTTATGGGGACGCCGGCCATCCGCCGCAGCATCGCGATCTGGCCGATGTGGGTGAGCGCGTCGGCGATCGCGCTCTGAAACAATTTTTCGGCGGAGACTTCGAGCGGCTTTTGCGACGCCAGGTAGTCGTCAAACTTTTTCAAGGCGGTGAAGAAGCGCTCGCATTCTTTTTCCCACGCCAGCGGAACGGAATCGTGCCATTCGCGGCGGCCTTCGGACATGGCGAGGCCCCAGTCCATCAGGTCGCCGACATGCGCGAGAATTTTCGCCGGCGTGCGCGAAGTTTCGGCAGGCTGGTAGTCGGCAAAGCTCGGCCCAGCATTGCGGATCGCTTTGCCCCCGCGGTAGGCGATGGTAGCGAGGGTGTGGCGCAAGAACCCGCGAGAGTCGGTCATGATCAGTCCACTTTCTTATCGTTTTTCTTGTCTCTCGAATCGGGGACGGCTGCGAGCTACGAGCTACGAGCGAGCAACCCGCACTTTCAGACCTGCTCGCAGCACGTAGCTCGTAGCCCGCAGCCAGTCAAATCTACAGTTTTCTCCGCCACAGCGTTCCGCCGCAGCGCACGCCGGCTTTGAGCTTTTCCCACAGCGGTTGGGCGTACAGCAGGTCGAGGAAGCCCTCCATCTCGCCCGCGAATGCACTCCCATAGCCGAACCACCAGATTTTTTTCATGCGCGGCAGCAAGTCTGTGTCGACGTGTTTCACGCTTACCATTTCCTCCAATCCCCAGCGCCCATGCGTGCGGCCCAAGCCGCCCTTCACGCCTCCATGCGGAGCTTCGCTGATGCTGAAACACGACACGGCGTCGTTCACCATCACTGTGCCAGCATGGATCTGGCGAGCCAGTCGCTCGCCGCGGGCGCGATCGCAAGTCCAAACGCTGGCGGCCAGTCCGTAGTCGGAATCGTTGGCCAGGCGCACGGCCTCGGCATCTTCGCCGAAAGGCGCAATCGGCAGCACCGGGCCGAAGGTTTCTTCCTGCATCACCCGCATGTCGTGATCCACGTCCGCCAGCACGGTCGGCGCAAAGAACGTTGGGCCGAGCTCGCGCAGCCGCGTGCCTCCGGCCAGCACGCGGGCGCCGCGCTGCCGCGCATCCTCCACCTGCAACTCCACCACCCGCACTTGCCGCTCGTGGATCATGGGGCCGATTTCAGTAGCCGGATCCATGCCATTGCCGACGCGTAGCTTGCCCGCCTTCGCGCAGCAAGCCTCGACGAAGGCCGGATACAAACTCTGATGCACGTAGCAGCGTTCGACCGACAAGCAGGTCTGCCCCGCGTTCACGAAAGCTCCCCAGACGGCGCCGCTCGAGGCCACATCCACATCGGCATCTTCGAGCACCAGCATGGCGTCCTTGCCTCCCAGTTCCAGCACCACCGGAAGCAGGCGTTCGGCGGCAATCTGCGCGATTCGCCGGCCCGTCGTGACGCTTCCCGTGAAGACCAGTTTGTCGATTTCGCTTCCGACCAGCGCCGCCCCGGTGGCGCCTTCACCGGGAAGAACCTGGAAAATGTCGTCGGGAACTCCAGCCTCGCGCAGCAGCGTCTGTAGTTCGAGCGCAACCAGCGGCGTCAACTCGGAGGGCTTGAGCACGACGGCATTTCCCGCAACCAGGGCCGCCAGGGACTCAGTCGCCGGAATCGAGAAAGGATAATTCCATGGGGAGATAATCCCGACCACGCCATAGGGCTCGTGCAGAATGCGCCCCGACTTGGTTTTGACCGCAAGATTTCCGTGCGGCAGCTTTTCTTCGCGCAGGATCGTGAAGGCGTTGTCGATCAGGAATCGCGCCGCGTCGAGCACCACCAAAACTTCGGTGAGCAGCGCTTCCACCGCGGGCTTGCCTGCTTCCTGTGTGATGCGCCGCGCGACATCGATTTTGTGCGCGAGAAGAATCTGCTGAAAACGCCGCATCACCCGGACGCGATTGCGGATGCCCCAGGCGTTCCATTCCGGCTGTGCCGTGTGCGCGCGCGCGACCGCCGCGCGTACTTCGGTCGGACCGGCACTGTCCAGTTCGCCCAGAACTTCACCCGTCGCCGGGTTCACGGAAGCGATGCGAGAAACGGCGAATTCGACATTAGTGGCCATCTGCGAAGAAGTGTACTCGGGACGGAACCGACGCGCCAGAGGCTTATCCTGCTTGCGAATTGCCGGACTGTTGGTGTAGCGCGGACACTCTTGTCCGCGTGCTCGCACAGCAATCCCGCCGTCGGCGCGGACAGGAGTGTCCGCGCTACACTAGTATTCCACCGCAACCAGATACAACCCGCTGGCGGGCGCGGTCGGCCCGGCCGCAGTGCGTTCCCGAGCATCGAGGATGCGGCGAAAATCTTCCCGGCTCACCGTTCCCTTCCCCATCAGCAGGAATGTGCCGACCAGGTTCCGCACCATGTGATGAAGAAATCCGCTGCCGCGAACCGTGTAGATCAATTCTTCGCCTTCACGCGCCCAACTGGAAGAGAAAATCGTCCGGACGTTAGTGGTCCGAATGTTGCTCGTCCGAACATCTTCCCCGGCAGCCATCCGTTCCACCCGCTCCGGATCCACCGCCGCGAACGACGTGAAATCGTGCTCGCCCACAATCACGCTAGCCCCTGCCACCAGCGCCGATTCCTCCAGCGGATAAGGGTAATGCCACACATAGCGCGCCAGAAACGGTGGGCAGATCGCTCCGCGGTGAATGCGATAGCGATAGGTCTTGGCGTGCGCCGACTTGCGCGCGTGAAACTCGGGCGCGGCCTCCGTCACTTCCAGCACCCGGATCGAAGCCGGCAGAATGTCGTTCAGCGCCCGCCTCCAGTTTTCGGGCGGAATTACCGACGCGGTCCGAAAACTCGCCACTTGGGCCAGTGCGTGCACGCCCGCATCGGTCCGGCCGGAACCTTGGGGCAGTACATTTTCCCCGCTCAACCGCCCAATGGCTGACGCCAGCGCGCCTTGCACCGTGGTCCGGCCGGGCTGCACCTGCCAACCGGCGAACTCGGCGCCGTCATAAGAAAGAATCAGTCTGAGATTGCGCACTTTCTTTTTCGAGTCCTAAGCTGCTGGAGCATCATCGTTCGCATCTGCAGGGTCTTACCGCCGCCGGATCCGGGAGTGCACCGGCTCGTCAGCTATACTATTTCACTTACGATCAATGAAAAAAGTTGCCTTTCTCAACGGTTAGGAAAAGATTACAAGGAACTCGTGCCTCTGGTTCTACGTATGAGCAGAGTGTGAGCAAAAGTGCGGACCACTACGTCCGTTCTCCTCGGGCCCTGATCGCTTGAGTTGATCAATGGATGTGATCAATGGAGATGATGCGAATGCAACGTTTTACAGTGTTGACTGCGTTTCAGCAGGCCGCCGCAGCCCTTTCCCTTGCCGCCGTCCTCCTTGCTGTAATCATGGTACCTGCCGGCTGGGCGCAAGATGCTTCGTCCGTGCCCAGTGCGCCGTCGGCGCAGATGCCGGCCCAACGGGCGGTATCGTCTTCGTCGCAGCCATTTGATGTGCAGGAGTACGCGAAACCGCGGTCGCATTTCCCCGATCCGATTGCTCCCTACACTGCGCGCCACCTCGAACAGCCGAACCTGGCCAACACGCCGCGCATCGACCAACTCATGCGCGACGGCAAACTCTACATCTCAATGAACGACGCCATCGCGCTGGCGCTCGAAAACAATCTCGATATCGCGATCGCCCGCTACAACCTGAACATAGCCGATACCGACGTCTGGCGCGCCAAATCCGGCGCCAGCACTCTCGGTGTCAACAACGGAGTTGTGCAAAACACACCAGGAGGCGGTGTGGGAGGACTCGGCACGCAGGTTGGCTCGGGTCAGGGCGGAACCTCGGTCGCGGCAGGCGGCGCTGGCACCGGATCGGGTGGCCTGGTCCAATCAACCTTCGGCAGTGGCCCGCTCATTACCAGCTTCGATCCCGTGCTCACGGGAACGCTCCAGTTTGACCGCCAGGAGATCAATTGCTCCAGCCCCTTTTGCGGCAGCAGCCAGAACACAACTACCGGCAATTTCGCCTACACCCAGGGATTTCAGTGGGGCACGAATTTATTGGTCGGCTTCAACAACAATCGGATAACTTCCAATAATTCGTTTAATTTACTGACTCCAGCCCTGAGTTCCAATTTCCAGTTTAAGTTGACGCAGCACCTGCTGCAGGGCTTCGGATTCGCCCCCAATACGCGCTTCATCCGGATTGCAAAGAACAATCGTGAGATCTCAGATGTCGCCTTCCGCCTGCAAATCACCTCCACCGTCGACCAGATCGAAAACATGTATTGGGACCTGGTGTACGCCTACGAGAACGTCAGAGTCCAGAAGGAGCAGCTGACTTTCGCTCAGAAGACCCTCTCTGACAATCAAAAGCAGGTGGAAATCGGAACCCTCGCGCCGATCGAGGTGGTCCGAGCCCAGAGCACGGTCGCAAGCAATCAGCAAACCCTGACCTTGGCACTGACCAATCTTGAGTTGCAGCAACTGCTCATGAAAAATGCGCTGAGCCGCACGCTCGTCGACCCGGCACTGGCCGATGCCGAAGTGATTCCTACCTCAACCATGGAATTGCCCGCGCAGGAACCGGTTGTCCCTACTCAGGACTTGGTGAACGATGCGCTCAGTCATCGTCCCGAACTCGCGGAACAGCGCATCAACCTTTCCAACACCGACATCAGCAATAAAGCAATCCGCAGCGCCCTATTGCCCACCGTGGATTTATTCGCATACTACGGTGGCAGCGGTTTGGGCGGGGTCGAGAATGGCAATTACATTTGTGGACCACATAACTACTCGGGGGACCCGTTGTGCGAGGGGGTACCCACGATTGTCTCGCCTGTTGGTTACGGGTCGACATTGAATCAACTGATCAATTCCACAGCTCCCGATAAGGGCGTCGGGCTGCAACTCACCGTCCCCATCCGCAACCGAGCCGCGCAGGCCATGCAGGTGCGCTCGGAGTTCGAATACCGGCAAGCCCAGTTGCGCATCCAGCAGATCGAGAACCAGGTGCGAATCGAGGTGCGCAATGCGCAGTTTGGTGTGCAGCAGAATCGCGCGAGCGTAGCGTCCGCCCAGGCCGCCGTGGATCTGGCGCGCCAGTCTCTCAACGCCGAACAAAAGAAGTACGCGCTCGGCGCATCCACCTCAACTCTCGTGCTACAGAACCAGGCGGCCATGACTCAGGCTGAGGTCACGCTCGTCTCCGCCAAGGCCCTGTACGAAAAGGCGGAAGTCGAACTGGATCGGGCCGTCGGCCTTCTGCTCGATCACGCCGGCATCCTGATCGCCGACGCGGAGCGGGGCCAGGTTACGCACGCGCCGAATATTCCGCACGTGGCGCCGCGGCCAGCCGACCAGCCACCGGCGAATCCTCAGCAGTAGCGAAAAACTCTACGATGGAGCGACGGCCGTCCCCGCCCGGCGTTTCCCTTTTGCGCCTGGCCGCCTCTCGCGTATTCTCTCTCCGTGAAGCTCTCGGTCATCGGCAATGGTAGCGTGGAGAAGGCTCGTGTGGGGAAGGGCGCCCTCGCCCGTCCATGCCGAGCGAAGCTCGGCAGGCTCTTGGCGGGCATCGGCAGGAGCCCGACGTGATCCTCTCCGTCGTAATCATCACGCACAACGAAGAGGCCAACATCGGACGCACGCTCGCCAGCGTGCAACCGCTGGTTGCCAACGGAAAAGGCGAGATCATCGTCGTCGACTCGGGCTCCGCCGACCGCACCGTGGAGATCGCAAAATCCTTCGGCGCAAGAGTCTTCATCGAAGAATGGAAGGGCTACGCCGCGCAGAAGAACTCAGCCATCGACAAGGCGGAGGGCAATTGGATTCTGAGTTTGGATGCGGATGAAGAGGTCAGCGCGGACTTAGCCGCGCACATCCAGCGCGCGGCCACCGACGATGACTATGGTCCCTTTGAGTGGGCCCTTGCCTCAGCGTTCACCACTAGATTCGAAGACCTCCGGTGCGATGTCGGTTCGCTGCCCTTGGCGTTCTGGATCACTAGAAAGAATTACTTCCTGGGACGATTGATCGAGCACGGAGGCTTTTATCCTGATCGCAAGCTTCGCCTCTTTGCGCGAGGTGGCCCTCGTTTCGACGAGAGTCGCACAGTACACGAAGACGCTCACACCAATCGCCAAACTGCAGTTGTGAAAACTGGTGCCCTCCTCCACCACTCCTACCCCACGCTCGCCGACTACATCGACCATATGAACCGCTACTCGTCTCTGGGCGCGGAGATGGCCGCCGCCAAGGGCCGCCGCGACTTCAGCTTGTTCAACATCGTCCTGCGCCCGCTCGCAACATTCATCTACAACTATTTTTTTCGCCTCGGATTTCTCGATGGCCGCGAAGGCCTGCTGCTGCACCTCTACCACTCCGTCTACGTATCGTGGAAATATGCGAAGGCCTGGGAACTGGCGCGCTCAAAAGAATCAACGTAGAGACGCGGCTTGCCGCGTCTCCGTCGCCTATCCCCGCAGCGTGATGCGCATGATATCGAACTCCACCGCCACCGACCGCTGCGGAAA
>Ga0208820_1001225_pt1 | contig 14821 bp, 7 predicted proteins | sample June2015DPH_16_5_FD_184713 | JGI IMG/M metagenome (GOLD analysis project Ga0208820, IMG submission 184713) | Peatland microbial communities from SPRUCE experiment site at the Marcell Experimental Forest, Minnesota, USA - June2015DPH_16_40... | ecosystem: Environmental > Terrestrial > Soil >...
GGCCCGCGTTTCGGTCCAGCCGCTGTCGAATCCTTCCAGTTGATACAGGAAGCGCACTCGGTCCTGCGACCGGAACTGGATCGCGCCGTATTGGATCTCGAGCTTGCCTTGTCCGGGAGGCAATTCGACATCGCCGTCGGCGCCAACCTCGTGGCCATCCGCCTCCACGCGGTAAAGGACCGCGGGCGGAGCGGATACGGGGTCCTCGGGATCCGCGCCAATCCGGACCGCACCGGCGGTGCTGGGAAACCAGACCTCGCCGCTGGAAGTAGTACAGCCCGCCGGCTGGACGCCACCATACATCTGCGTGGTCTCCAGTCCTTCGGAAGTGCCGTAAAGTCTCACGGCGGGCCGGTGGGAGGGATCGGCCGCAGTGAGTTCGAGATCGTGGCGGGCGATCGACGAAATGCCATTCGGCCCGCTCAGCCAGAAAGTGCCATGGCGGTCTTCCAGGATCTGGTAGATGCTGTTATTGGCGAGACCCTGGGCAGTTGTGTAGACCGTCAGTCGGCCTGACTTCCAGCGGAACAGGCCGCCGGTGCGCGTGCCGAACCACAATGCTCCCTCGGGGTCCTCGTGAATCGCCCACACTTTCTCTTCGCGCAGGCGCGGGATGGGCGAGTCCGAGACCTCACCGCCGTTGCGCAACCGGGTCAAACCGCGGTCCTTGCCTACCCAAACGTCGCCCTGCCGGTCGGTATAGATGGCACGCACGCTCTGGTGCTCTTCGAAGCAGCGTGTGCCATCGGGCCGCCAGCGGCAATAGCCGCCATCGGTGCCGATCCAAACGCCTCCTTCGTGGTCTTCTGCGAAGGCCCGCACATAGGGCTGAATCAGCGGGACCGGGCGGGGCGCTCCGTGGACCCAGCGGAATGCGCCTTTACCTTCGGTTCCGAACCACAGCGTGCCCGAACTGTCGCGGAACACATTGCGAATCCGGACGTTCGAAAGAGGACCGGGAAGGTGTAGCATCCTGGCGTGGCGTCCGGTGAGGTGGAACAAGTGAGTGCTGGATACCCACAGCGTCCCATCGCGATCGGAAAAGATGGTTCCAAAGTCGGCATCGGCGAAGTCGGGAAGGACGAAGGTGCTAGCGGCGGTCTTGTTGAGCCGAACCAGCCCGGCCTGGGTGCCGATCCAGATGTTGTGCTCCGATCCCGAGAAGCTACTCAGAATGGCGTTGCTGGGCAGTGTCGTGCCCGCCGACAGCGTGGAGAAATGCCCATCCCAGTAGCGGATCAGGCCGTCGCCGATGGTGCCGATCCAGAGTGTGCCATCGTCGTCTTCGAGCAGCGTTCTGACGGTGCTGTGAATGTCTTTGACGCGCGAAAAAACGGGAGGGGACGGCCCCGGCGCCGGGTTGCTTCGCTGCAAGCCTGTGACGGTGCCCACCCAAATCGTTCCATCGCGCGTTTGCAGGATGGACTTTACGTTGTCGGTCAGACCACCGGGCAAGTGGAACTCAGCCGTACGATCGTCGTCGATGCAAAAGAAATGATAGCCGCCGACCCACAGGCGCTGCTGGCGATCCCGGTAGATCGAGTGGACCGCAATCGGCGGCACGCCGTCGCGGCCATCGACGCGCTCGATCTTGCCGGCCTGCCAGCGAAACAGTCCGTCGTCCGTTCCCATCCAGATTCGGCCTTTACGATCCTCGCGGAGGGCCCGGATATAGCCGTTGGTGAGGCCATTCACTCTCGACCACAAGCGGAACGAGCGGTTCCGGTAGCTGACCACGCCCCCGCCTTCCGTTCCGATCCACAATGTGCCGTCGGCGGCGGCGAGAAGGCAAAAGACGCTGTTCTCATGGAGCGCGGGCGTGTTGTCCCGGTCGAACACTACGAACTGAGCGCCGTCGAAACGAACGAGTCCGCCGGTCGTACCGATCCATAGGAAATGATCGGATGTTTGGGCAAACGCCTGAACCGTCTCTTCAGGCAGTCCATCTTCGGCATGCCAGACGCGCCTGGCGTAGCCGGCCGGGGCGCCACGAAGCTGGCAAGCGAATGCGAGGACACTCGCCAGGACCAACGCGAATATCGGCAGACGAGGCACACCTCGCATAGCGGTGCGTTGCTGATCGTATTCTAGCCCAACTCTCGCAGTTGCGCCTTCCGCGGAGTAAGCGTCACCCGTCCGAATGCGACCCGCTCCCGTCTTCGCCAATCCCACCCGCATCGGCAAACCCCCAAACTCGCCGGTCAGGCTCTGGTCGCGACCGTCGCGCTGGCCGGCTTCAGCTCCGGCGAGGTGGCAGTCACGCGAATCTGCCCGGCGGTTGCCGTGGATTGCACGATCGCCAGGCACATCCCGTGGAAAGCCTTCCTGATCCTGCCTTTGAAATCGGCAGCCATGTCCTCCATATTGCCGTTGTCAACCCCGATCAGTTTCCCTTCGCCTTGGATCTCGAACGTTATCTCATTGTCCGCATCCGGATGCAAGCGCCCTCGGGCGTCGAGCACCTTCGCGGTGACGTGGACGACGTCGCGCCGGTCGGCGCGCATGGTGTCCCGGTCCACGGAAAGGCCGATGGCGGCAGGATCGCTCGTCGTCGAAATCTCCGTTTCCGCGGCCACCTTTCCGCCCCTCATTCCGACCGCCCTGAGAGTGCCGGGCTCGTAGGGCACATCCCAGGCCAGATGCAGGTCCGAAGTGGTTCGGGCCGCGCCGGACACTCCTGGCGCGTATTGCCCATAGCGTCCCTGCATGCCGTATCGCGGGAAGACGTAGCCTTTGACGCCGATCGATTTCCCGTTCAGGAATAGCTCCACGCTGTCGCAATTGGTGTAGCAGACCACCGTCAGGAACTGGCCCTCCCGTCCCTTCCAGTTCCAGTGTGGAAACAGGTGCAGCACCGGCTTCTCGGTCCATTGGCTCTGGTAGAAGTAGTAGCCGTCCTTAGGGAAACCGCAACTATCGATGACGCCGGCGTTGGCTCCCCGGGACGCCCTCCCGAACGCTTCGCCGAGGTAATCGATGCCGGTCCATATGAAATCGCCCGCCACGTAGTCGTGCGTGCGGACGAATCGCCACAGTTCCTCGGTGTCGAGGCCGCGGCCCAATCCCCATCCACCCAGGGGGCCCGCAGCCGCGGGCTCTCCCGACGGCAACCGTTCGCGATACTCGCCCCGCGGCCCTCCCAGGCCCGTGCTCTCCGTGCCGATCATGCGCCAGTTTGGATGCGCCGCCTTGTCGATGCCGTAGTACAGCTCGCGCCGTTCCCGCCAACGGTCCGCATAGTTGTAGCCCACTACGTCCAGCAGATCGAGAAACTCCGCGGGCGCCGCCCTGGGTTCGGCCGCTATCTGGTCGCAGCCGGCCGTGACAGGACGGGTGGGGTCTTCCCGGTGAAAGATGGCCATCAGTTCCCGCAGAATCTCCACTCCGTGTTCGCCGATCTGATCGGGGATTTCGTTGCCACAGCTCCACAGGACGACGGAAGGATGGTTGCGGTCCCGCTGAATGAAATCGGTCACGTCGCGCTCGTGCCACTCGTCGTAAATCCTGGAATAGCCGTTGCCGCGCAGTTGTCCCTTCCCAGCCTTCCACTCGTCGAACGCCTCGTTCAGGACCAGGAAGCCCATGAGGTCGCAGAGGTCCAGGAACTCGGGCGCGGGCGGATTGTGGCTCGTGCGGATCGCGTTACAGCCCATCTCACGCAGGATTTCGAGACGCCGGGCCCAAACCCGCTCCGGCACTGCGGCGCCCACGGACCCTCCATCGTGGTGCAGGCACACCCCGTTCAGCTTGACGTGCTCGCCGTTGAGCAGAAAGCCGCGGTCGGCGTCGAACAATGCTTCGCGAATACCGAAAGGCGTCTCGTATTCGTCGAGCACCTGTTCGCCAACCCGGACCGTGCTGCGGACTTGGTAGAGCCAGGGTGCGGACACGCTCCAGAGGCGGGGTTTGTCGACAGCCATCTGCTGCACGAACTCGTACCGGGCGTTGGGGCCGATCTCCTGCGATAGTGCCGCGGTCCCGATCGGGTTGCCTTCGCGATCGACGACCGAAGTGACCAGCGTACACGCCGCCACCGCCGCGCTCCCGTTGAGCACCTGCGTCTTGACATGGACGGTCGCCGCTTCCCGTGCAACCCGCGGCGTAGTCACAAACGTTCCCCAATGGGCTATATGGACCGGATTCACAACCGTCAACCACGTGTGCCTGTAGATGCCCGAGCCGGAATACCAGCGCGAGTTCGGCTGGCGGGAGTTATCCACTTTCACGGCGATCACGTTATCGCCCCCGGCGTTCAGATGCGAGGTTAGGTCATAGGCGAAGCTTATGTACCCGTATGGGCGCTGGCCCAGGTATTGCCCGTTCATCCACACTTCGCTGTTCTGGTAGACGCCGTCGAACTCGATGGAGATCCTGCGGTCCTTGTGCGACGCCGGCAGCCGGAACCGCTTGCGGTACCAACCGATGCCGGTTGGGGCATGTCCCCCGGCGCCCCCGCTGGACTCGTTCGGTGAGAAGGGCCCTTCAATGCTCCAGTCGTGCGGCAAGTCGAGACTGCGCCAGGAGGCATCCGAAAACGCCGGCTCCGGCGCGCCGGGCGCATCGCCTCGCAAGAACCTCCAGCCGAAGTCGAAGGATTCCCGAATCCGTGGAGGCGCTTGCGCAGTCTGACCATCCAGCCGGCTCACCAAGACCGCGGCTCCCAGCGCCCGCCCGAGCAGGCCGCGGCGGGTCATCGAATCGTCGCTATCGGTCACGGTTTAGCCTCCTCAGTGACGGCGGACGGAAATCACATACCAGGTGGTAACCGGGACTCCGATCGGAAACACCCATCCCTCGGCTGTGTTCTTCGCCTGTATGGTCTCACCGATGGGTTTCCCGGAGCCGTCGAGAGGGGCTACGTCCACGCCCGTGGCCTGCTCGAGATTGCGCAGCGTCACCGTGCCGGCGACTGGTTCGATGAGCGAAGGCGAACCGCCCTGGTCGTATAGCCTGGTGTGCGCATCGTTGAACTTCATGCCGGTGTTGGCCACGCGCGAGCCGGCGGTGAGGAGCATCTTGTCCGATCGCACCAGCGGCTGCCCATCCAGCGAAGTAAGTACGATGGTGGCGAAGTTATTCGTGACGTCGGCGCAGAGGTTCGTCGTCACCTTATGGTTCGCCTTCAGGAAGCCGACAAGCGCCTGCGTGCGGCCGGTATCTACCGTGACCAGGCCCGCCTTCTCCGGGGACGTGTACCAGGCCAGCTCTCCAGTGTCGGAGACGATCGGATTTGCCTCGGTTGCGGTGAGCGTTTCCGTCGGCGGGCCTTCCAGCGACTGGATGCGAACCGCATGCTCCAGGGGCAGGGCCAGCGGAAAGCCGGGTGTGAAGTAGGGCTGCTCGGAGTGCGGCAGCAGGCGGCTTTCGAGCACCTCTTCCCGGGAGTAAGTCCGGTTCACGGTTTGCCGCGCGGGCCGCACGTCGCCGCGAAGGAACAACAGAGCTCCCGCGGCCATCTCGGTCATGCGGACGGGATCGAGCGAGATGTCGAACGGGTCGCCGACATACGGCTTCCAGTCCGGCGCCCGCTTGGGCTCAAAGGTGTAGGTGACGATGGCGTCCCAGTCCTGAAAGGCTCCGTATGCGGCGATGATCGGAATGCCCTCGCTGGCCCAGTCGTTGGGAAACGGGTGGTTGGTTTCGGTGACGGTGTAGGGTTTGCCCGCGAAGGCCGTTCGCGAAAGCTGCACCACGGTGGAATGGAGCGGATCGTCGACCATGGGAGTGTTCGCGGGCGGAGGATCTTCGGGGTGCTCCCAATAGACGTGCCCATCCACGACGTCGAGCTTGGAAAGAGAAGCCAGCATGGGATACGGGCTGCTGGTGTGGCTATGGTCGGCGGTGCCAATGATGGGGCATTTTACGCCCAGCTTGCCCTTCAGATACTCGCTCATGTCCTCGTAGAACCTGCTCTCCATCTCCATGTAGAAGGCGGTCTCGATCTCATAGCGCTCTTTGGGGGCGACGGCCGCCTCCTGAGACTTCAATCGCGGCACGGGAGCGCCCTCCGGAACGGACGCGAGAACGTACAGCTTAGTTAGTTGATCGCGAGTACACTTTTTTTTCAGCCAGGCGTTATAGAGCGCGGTCAGTTCCTCGTCGTAGTAGGGCGTGGGCGCGTGAAAGCCCACATACAGGCCGTTCTCATTCAGCATTTCCACAATCGCAACGGCCGGTTCGTCCCGATACGCGGTCCCGGTATAAGCATTCACGTGCGTCAGCAGGCGCCGCGCGTATTCCTTTTCCAACTCGATGAGGCGCGGGTCGTAAAGCGTGAGCCCTTTGGCCCACCGAATCCTGGAGAAGTCCTGCACTCCCTCCCCGGCTTTGTAGGAACGGCCTACGTTCAGGTTGAGATCGACGTAGATTCCGCGTTTCTTGAATTCCGCGACTTCGAAATCCAGCCGATCGAGTTGCTGCGGATCGAAAGAAAGGCTGTCGCGGACCGTAGCGTCGACAATGCCGCGCGGAGAATCAAGATCGAGGAAATGCAGACGGACGAGGTTGACGCCGAAGCGGGCCAGCGTGGCGGCCCACATGGGCGCGTCGTCTTTTGGCGGTATTTCCACCGAGCCACGGCTCCAATCGGTGAAGTGGACGCCCCAGAAACGGATTCGCTGGCCGTTTGCCTTCGCGAGGTGGCCGTTCTGGATGCGGATGATGCCGTCCTTGCCGGCGGGTCCGTCGAGCAGGAACGATACGTCGGCCGGCGAAGAACCGCCCGCGCGGTGGTCCATCACAAAGGGTCTGAGCAGGGTATCGTTCCACTGCGCCCGCACCGTGGAGAAAACCAGAAAGAAGAAGGCAAGAGACTGGCGTGTCCTGGTCAAGGTGGGCTCCGAACGCGACGCTTTGAGGGCTTCGATCTTGGAATGGACGAGAAGATCCTATCGCCAGACGAACGGAAGGAAATCCGTCTAAAGTAGGATCGGGATCGGGGGCGCTGGTATCCACCTCACCTTCCAGGCGGGATTCTCACGTTGGAGGAGAAAGCCGTCAGTTGCCGGTCCGCCTTCGTGAGGTTCTCTACGGTCTTGCCCTGACTGTCGCGCACCACCACCCGGCCGTTGGAGAACGGCGGGAAACCGGAATTAGGAAGCTCGTCACCGGCTAACGACTCCATGCCGAGGGTTGGACTAAAGCCGGAGTCACGGACGCAGATCGGCCAACGCCCGGTATTCCGGAATCACTTTGATCTCAACCAGCCTGGCGGCCTGTCTCTCCCTGGCGGCAGCGGACCGGACCCCGGCCGCCAGGTAGATCGGTGCGTCCTGGCGCAATGGCAGGATTTGCAGTTCCAGCCCCTGTTTCCGCTCGGCGAGAGGAATGTTCCGGAGGCCGATCTCCCAGGGACTTCCGCGGTAGAAGTCATCGGTGATCAGGCGCTTCCCCGCATAGAGCCTGGCCACGTCGCCCTGGTAAGTGATGCGGAGGAATACCTCGCCCACTGCGTCTGAGCCGATATCCGGAACGCCGATCGACCAGCGCGCGGCCGCCTTGAAGTCGGCCTCCGCGGGGGCCATGGCAACTTCCTTTCCCATCCTGACCGGGGATGCCTGCCCCGCTTCGGCTAACTGGCGGACGATTGGCTCCGCTCGAACCGGCTCCACGTGGGTGGCGTAGCGCTCAAAGATTCCGTCCTCACCCGCGCGGTGGAAGCCTGGTACTTCTCGATCCAGCTTGGGAAACACGGAAAAGGTCAGCGAGGCAGGATCGGAGGTGCCCAGGTGGATGCGGTCCGCTTCGAAATACACGTCCGCGGGGGAAAGGATGAGACGCTCGCGACCCGCCAGGGGCGCCTTCCAGAGGTTGCGCGCCTCATCGCGCGAGAGCAGCACGATCTGCGTGCGGTGGCCATCCGTGTTTCGGATCCAGATGGCGGCTCCCGGACCCGGGGCCAACCCGTCGATGTACACCCGGCCGTTCTCGCGTCGAACCGTAGCGGCGGGAGCCTCGATCGACATACCCTCCGCTTCCGCGAACGCGAACTCGGGCGCAATCCCCGGCCAGGCGAAGAACACCACCGTATCGGGATCCTCGAGCTTGCAGAGCGGCTGCGCGGTGGCGTACTCGAGAGTCGCCCCGCCGAGCGGCAGGTTCACGGGCCAGAATGTGTAGGCGCCGCTCGGGATGTCCACCGGCTGCCGAGGTACCGTCAGCGCACCCGTGGCGAGCTTAAGTTGCACGCGAAATTGCTTCCGCTCCGGAAGCGGATGGTCTTTCTGATAGTTGTTGAGGAAGATGAAGGCGCGGCGGGATTCGGCGCGCACAGCGACGCGAGGGGTTTCGCGATCCAGCGTCCCCGTCGGCGTCTTTTCCGGGAAATAGGCCGTCATGGGCGCGAGAGCCGACCCGAAGTCCTCCAGAAACAGGTGGAACGTCTTTAGATCGCGGAAGGACGCATGCATCTGTCCGAACTCGCCGAGAGGCGCCTGGAAGTCATACGTCTTCAACGGCAGGTCGTTGGGGTATCCGGTGATCTGCGATTCCTCCAGGGTGGTTTCCTTTCCGTCCGGATTGGTCCCCCCGTGGAACATGTAGTAGCCATAAAGCACGACGCCCGAACCAAGCTTCACCACGTCCAGCGCGGCAATGTCGTCGGCGGTCATCAGCGGCCGGCGGTGATAGGAGAGCTCCATGCCGCCGGCCATTTCGGTCGTGAGGAACGGATAGGAAGCATACCGGGCATCCATGTCGGGCCGCGCCGGAGAGAGGTCGGCGCCCACATTTTCTTCGCAGCGCACCGGCGTGAAGAAGTAGTTCGGACTGGGGGATAGCGCGGTCAGCGAGCGATACCAGAAACCGTCCGGATACCCGCCGAACACCGGAATGACTTCGCGACTGGGCACCGCGGCATCGTCCCAACCCGTGATGGAGTAGAATGGCGCGTCAAGACCCGCTTCCCGGGCCAGGCGCTTCAGGGTGAGAATGTGCTCCTCGCCCTTTCCCGGCCCGCGCAAATGGTACTCGTTTTCGATCTGCACGCCGACAATCGGGCCGCCATCCTTCCAGAAAAGCCCCTGCAACTGCCGGCCGATCTCAGCGTAGAAGCGCGCCACGTACCTCAGATAGACCGGGTCGTTCTGGCGCGTGGCGGACTTGTGAAGCAGCCAATCGGGCAATCCCCCGTTGCGCACCTCGCCGTGATCCCAGGGCCCAACTCGCACCCAAACGAGCATGCCGTGCCTGCCGGCCAAGTCCACAAAGCGACGCAAGTCACGCTGACCCGACCAGTCGAACTGCCCCTCCACCTCTTCGTGATGGATCCAGAAGACGTAGGTCGAAACGATCCGGATTCCGCCTGCCTTCATCTTGAGGATCTCCCGCTCCCAATCGGAGGCGGGGTAGCGCGAGTAATGAAATTCACCCATCACCGGGAACCAGGGCTTGCCATCCAGCAGCAAATAGCGGCTGTTTATCGCCAGCACATGGCCATCCGGAGAGCGCCCGCCGGCGGCGAAAGGCAGCGGCTGCTGAGGGGCGGCAGGCTTGCTGGCATCGACGGTAACCTCGGCGCTCGCGAGGCTCAGGACCAGGCTCAGGCCAGCCGTAAGGAGCACGACTTCTCTCATGTCCGTTTCACCGCCTCCTCATACGGTGTGTTAGTAGACGGGAACGATCTGCCATTGTTGCGTAGCCTTGTTGCCGCTCTGCGGCTCTTGTACGGCGAACCCGGCTTGCGCCCCGGCCCCGCCGTCCATGTCCAACACCAGTCCGCTCGTTCGGTTGACAAGAACGAAATAACCGCTGCCGGCCGAAACGATGTTCCACTCCAGTTCCGGGCCGCTGCCGGATGGAGATTGAACGATGACGCTTCCGCTCGACATCGATCCCCCGGAGTCATCCAGCACATTCGTAGTGCCGCCCGCTCCAGGGTTGCGACTTGCGATCTGGAAGTAGCCGTCATTGTCGCTGACGATGCGCCATTGCTGGCTAGAAGTTGGATTCCCGCCATCCGCCTCCGCGTCGAGCTGCGCGCCCGCGGCACTGGAGGCCTGAAAAACCGACAGAATCTGCCCGCTGCTGCCATTGACGAACTTATAGCTCAGAGTGGAATCGAGTTTGCCCCCCAGCGCATCGATGCCCGGAAGAAGCAGGGAGTAGTTCGAAGCGGCAACGTTTGTCGATCCGGAAGCGTCCGCATTGTCAAACAGCGTCAGGCCATTCCAGATGTAGATCGCATCCGGGAGGTTATCGCCGTTGAGGAAGCCGCCCCCGGCTCTTGGTATGTTCACGCCGGCGGGATCCCAGTAGGCCATCCCCATACCCAGTTGGTTCGGCAGGCCCCTTTGAACGGCCTCCAGATCCAGCAGAAACTGACGCTGAAGCGCGGGGCTTGGTGGAGCATACCAAGGATCGTTCGACTGGAGGCCGTTCTCGTAGTGTTCCCCGGCTTCGAGAATCAGAATGGGCTTGCCAATGTCATTCGCGGCGTTCCTAAGCACGTCTTGCTCGACCGGTTTGCCATTGGGATTGGAAGCGGCTGCCTGCGCATCGGTCAGCGGGCCATGAAAGAAAGGGTAGTAGCTCTGGCAGATCGCGTCGTAGGGAATGCCGAACTGGTCCGCCAGCGTGAAGAACTGTGTGAGGTCCCAGGCAGGTGTAATGTGGATGCAAGTGAGGGGAGGCGGAATCGCCGGGCCCAGCGAAGTGTCCGCCGCCGCATCCTTGACGGCCTGAATGCCTTGCGTCTCCAGAGCCGCGAAACCGCCGAAGTTCGCTCCCGTCGGGCTGCCGATGGGGCCGAGAAAACCCGTGTCCACCTCGTTGCCGATCGCCACCACGTCCGGCATCGCCCCCGCACGGCGGTACGCCAGGATCTCGCTCTTCACGTAGGCGTAGAGATCGGCTTGCAACTGGGCGAGCCCGGTGTCACCGGACCACGCCGGCGGGACACTCGTGGAGTAGGCGCCGTCGAACAGGAGCGTCAGTTCAATGCTGAGGCCCAGGTTCTTTGCTCGCTTCGCCAGATCCAGATCCTGCACGTCCGTCTCGGCGTAGCACGCGTCGCCAACACAACCGGGCGCGGAAGGATTGAGGTAAGGCGGTGCCGAACTTGGCCGCAGCCGCACCATGTTGACGCCGTGATTCTTGAAGATCTGAAGCACGTCCGCCGCCTGGCCGGCATCCTTCCACCAGGTCAAGCCGCTCTGGGCCCTGGCCGCTTCCTGTTTCTCGAGCAGCGCGTTGTCCACACCCCGCAAGAAGGCCGGACGGAGCAGCCACTGCTGAGTCTGAGTCGCGCTCCCCGCGAGCGCGGTCTGGGCCAGGGCCACGTCCGCCGTCGTGGAGCCCTGCGTCAGGTCGAGTGAAAGGCCGGTGCTTTCGTTGGAGATCGTGTAGTAGCCGTTGTTCGTCGCGCTTAGCCCCCATTGCTGTGTGTCGACCGCCGCGCACGGATTCGCCGCCACATTGCACGAACTGCTCGACGGCGCGCAGGCCGCGCTATCGAGACAAGCGCCGTTCTGAATGTTGCTGACCCTCCAAAACCCGGCCGAAACCCGGGTGAAGGCCCAGCGCTGGCTCAGACTTGTGAAACTCCGCTGCTGGTCCACAACCGGCGCGCCGCTCCCCAGGTCAGCCTGAAGGCCGCTCGCCTGGTTCAGTATGTAGTACGTCTCCCCGTTGAGCGGCGTGATGTCGGTGGGCTCGGGTGGCTGCTGGCTCGTGGGGGTCGGCGAAGGAGTCGGGGTGGGGGTGGGGGTGGGCGTGGGCGTTGGCGTCGGAGTTGGAGTCGGCGTGGAAGTCGGCGTCGGGGTCGGTGTGGGCGTAGGCGTGGGTGCGGAGCTACCGCCTCCGCACGCGGTGACCCACAACACCCCGGGCAACAGGATGGCCCAGCACGAAAAGAGACGGCAGGCGCTAACGTTTAACATCGGCGTTCTCACCCTTCTCGCCCGGCGGCTTTCTGTTCATCTGCCAGTAGAGCTCACCCATACGCTCGCGCGCCTGCTTGATTTCCAGAGACAACCGGTATTCCTTCTCCGATTCCTCCTTGAGCTGAAGCTTCCGGCACACCCTCGACAGCCGGTAGTGGGCCTCGTCGTTGAGCGGGTCGGCTTCGACGGCCATGCGCAGGAGCTTCGCCGCTTCCTGGTACTTCTCCTTGCCGGCCAATAGCCCCCCAAGTGCGACCGCTGCCTCCGTGTTCCCCGGATCCATCTCCAGAGCGCGGCTGTAGTGGGCGAACGCTGAATTCAGGTCGTCGCGCCGGTAGGCGATCCTTCCAAACAGGCATTCCGTCCGTGCGCTCGCGCCCTCGGACTGGACCGCCGCCTTGAGTTCCTCTTCCGCTTCGCTCTCGGCCTGAGCGTCGGCCGGCGCCGTCGCCAGGATCGCCTCAGCCAGTTCCGAGCGCACGCCGGGCAGGTGCGGATCGATCTCCAGCGCTTTCCTGTAGTGTTCGATGGCACCCTTCAGGTTCGCCTGGTTGATCAGGCGCTCGGCCACCACTTGCTGCATTCGGGCCGAACCGGGGGCGACGATAGCCAGTTTGTTCAGCGTGTCGTCGGCCAGATCGGAATACACCCGCTGCGCCATGTAGAGGATCTCGACGTTGTCCGGATCGAGAGCCACCAAGGTGCGCATCACCGCAGCCGCCTCGTCCAGGTTGCTTTGCTCGTAGTAAAGATTCGCCAGTTCCAATCCGGCCTCGGCCTTGAGCTTTCGCTCTCTGAGCCTGGGAAATGCTTTCGCCAGATCCGTCTCGGCCGAGGGCTGCCCCAACCTGCGCTCGCAAATCCCGAGCAGAGCTTGCGTCTTCGCCAGCGACGCGTCCGCGGCCAGGGCGGTGCGCAGGTATCGCGCGGCCTCCTTATAGTCGCGCTGAAAGAACACAATCACGCCCAAGTTGGCGTTTGCTTCCGAGTTCCTCGGATCGAGAGCCAGGACAGATTGAAATTCCTTGGCCGCAGAGTTTGGATCGTTCGCTTTGAGGTACGCGGCGGCCTTCTGAAGGTGATCTCGAATTCCCGCGGCGGCCGTGGCCGCGGACTGAGCGTTGGCTCCCAACGCGCTTACGAACAACGCGAGAGCCAAACTGCGAAACGGTCCCCCCATCTCTTGCACACCTCCAAGCCTCGGCGCTACGCGGCCCCGCGAGGCGTCCCAGGACAGAGCCTGAGGCGCCCCGGGGGCGTCACATCCCTTTCGCTCGCGGATCAGAACGTAATGCGAGCGCCTAATTGCATGATGCGCCGGTTCGCGTTGCCGCCCGCGGGGCCCGTTATGGTGCCCGCGGTGGGATCGGCCAGAGCGCCGCTGCTGGTGTAGCCTACGTTGGCGTCCGGGTTGCCGAAGTTGACGTGGTTGAGCGCGTTGTACGCGTCGGCCCTGATATCGATCCGGATCCCCTCCCAGGGCAGAACAAAGCTCTTCCCCAGACTGATATCCACGTTGGAGAAGCCCGGGCCGACCAGAGTGTTGCGTCCCAGGTTCCCGAAGGTCCCCGTAGCCGGGTTGGCGAAGGCCGCGGGGTTGAACCAGTGACTGATCGAAGGATTCGATACCGTAGGGTTGCCCACCAGTTCCGGATAGAGGTACATGTTCCCCTGACCCAGATTGGGAGAGAGCCCGCCATCGATGCCCGCGGCAATGGAATTCTGAATCACCGGAGTGAAGGGGGTTCCCGAACGCCACTGGAAGACGCTCGAAATCCGCCAGCCGCCCACAACTTGGTCGGCGAGTCCGTGAAGAGCGAACTGCCGCCCCTTGCCGAAAGGCACTTCGTAGATGATCTGACCGGCCAGGCTATGCGTCGAATTGAAGCTGGAGAGGCCGTAATTCAACGCCGGGAGGTAGGCGTTCTGGTAGATGTCGACGCCCGATCCGTGGCCGTTCCCGGTCCCGGTGTCGAGCGACTTCGAGAACATGTAATTGACCTGGAAGCTCACGCTGTGCGAGACGTTCTTCTGGAGCCGCAGTTGCAGCGCGTTGAAATTCGACCAGCCGTCGTAGGTCTGAGCGGTGATCGTATTGAATATCGGATTGGGGTTGCCGCAATTATATCCCGTGCAGCCTAACTTACCCACGGGAGCCTGGTTGATATCGGTCTGGAAGTTCAGGTTCGTGCCGTGAGTGTACACGTAGCTGGCCTCCGCCATCATATCGCCTTTGAGCGAGCGCTGTACGCTGACTAGCAGATTTTGCACGTAGTCGGTCGGCATGTGCCACGGGTAGTACGCTACGCCGCTGTAATTGTCGATGGTCGACGATAGCGTCGAGACCGTCGGAAACACGACCGTGCCCGGGGGCGGTCCCACGGCCAGCTTGAACGCATAACTCCCGTTAACGTACCCGCCATTGCCAACGTTGTGAGGGTTGAATCCCAGGCCGAGCGCGTTGTCGGTGTAATTCTCCGCATCGCGTGGCGCATCGAAAATGCCGTAGCTGGCGCGGATCGACCAGTTGTCGCGAGGAGCCCACGCCAGCCCGACGCGGGGCGCGAATTCCTTGTAGTTCGCCGCCTGGATTGTCGAGAGGTTGCTAATCGACCCGCCGGACTGGGTGTCGCCCTGCCCGCCGAAGAGAATCCCGCCCTTGTAAGCGCCGCCGTTCGCCGGATTGGGCAGGACCGGATCGTAGTTGCCGAACAGGTTGCCATTCACTCCCCAACCCGACTGGATCTGCCATCGGAGGCCGAGATTCAACGTCAGGTTCTTCGAAACCTTGAAGTCGTCGCTGGCGAAGACTGCCTATTGCCACATGTGCGCGCTGGTCGCGTCCGATTCGTAGACATACCAGCCGTAAACGTCGCCTGCCAGGAAGTCCGCATACGGGATTCCGGTGACGCCTCCGTTGAAGATGAAATGTCCCGAAGTGA
>Ga0208820_1001229_pt1 | contig 14785 bp, 10 predicted proteins | sample June2015DPH_16_5_FD_184713 | JGI IMG/M metagenome (GOLD analysis project Ga0208820, IMG submission 184713) | Peatland microbial communities from SPRUCE experiment site at the Marcell Experimental Forest, Minnesota, USA - June2015DPH_16_40... | ecosystem: Environmental > Terrestrial > Soil >...
TCGTGAATGTGAACGGCCAGCGTCTGGCCATCACCACTGACTCCTTCGTAGTAAAGCCGCTGTTCTTTCCCGGCGGTGACATCGGCTCCCTCGCGGTTCACGGCACGGTGAACGATTTGGCGATGGGTGGCGCAACGCCACTGTTCTTGACCGCTGCCTTCATCATCGAAGAGGGCTTCGCGATGGACGAACTCCGGCGCGTGGTGAATTCGCTGCGCCGGGCGGCATCGGAAGCGGGTGTGCAGGTGATTACTGGCGATACCAAGGTCGTCGAGAAAGGCAAAGGCGACGGGCTCTTCATTAATACGACCGGAATTGGACTTGTGCCGGACGGAGTCGATCTTTCCGCTGACCGGGCCCGTCCGGGCGACAAGGTAATCCTAAGCGGTTCGATCGGCGATCACGGTATTGCGATTCTGGCGCAACGCGAGGGGCTCGAATTCGAAACTCAGATCCAAAGCGACAGTGCCGCCTTGCACACGCTGGTGGCTGAGATGCTAGGCGTGACTCGCGAAATTCGCTGCATGCGTGACCCGACACGGGGCGGCGTTTCCAGTACGCTGAATGAAATCGCGCAGCAGTCCGAGGTTGGAATCGAACTGCAGGAAAGTTCCCTTCCGATCCACGAACAAGTCCGAGGCGCCTGCGAGTTGCTCGGCCTCGATCCGCTCTACGTGGCGAACGAAGGCAAGTTGATCGCAATCGTGGCACCCGAGGCTGCCGAAGCGGTGCTGCAGGCGATGCGGCATCATCCCTTAGGAGCCGAGGCTCAGATCATCGGCACTGTAATGAAAAAGAACGCGGGGCTCGTGACCATGAGAACTCCGTTAGGAACGACTCGCGTTGTGGACATGCTGGCGGGGGACCAACTGCCTCGCATTTGTTAGGCGGTATGCACTACGTAAGTAAAGATTCAATCTTCTCGTCTGCTATCCAACAGGCGTCGAGCTTAGTGGCAGATTCACGCAATCGATATCCGACAGCGGAGCGATCCAGTTCACTCAGGATTGCTGTGATCGCCTGATCCAGCACCGCTTTCACATGCTTGCTCAAGCTGCAGCCGGGCTCGCAGGATTCGGCGGCGATTCCCACCAGCAGTAAACTTGCGGGCGCGACTCCGAACGTTCGGCACTGATGAGTGTGTCAACCAATGCGTGTGAGTGAGGATCCATGCGCAGCGCGGGACGGTGCCGCATGATCTCGTCTTTTCGGTAGAGCAGCACCGTTCCCGGAGCTGCGTCGGTATCGACGGAATCGATCAGGATGACGACATCTCTTCCAGAGATCTGATCGATCAGATCAAGCGCAGGAGTTCCCAAGTCGAGAACTTCGACGCCATCCTCGAACTCGTAACGGGAGGCCAGAAGCTGTGCTACGTACGGCCCAACGCCATCGTCTCCCAGCAAGACATTGCCAATCCCGCCGATCAGCATATTCTTCATAACACCTTTGCTTTGGCGATCTGCCGGCCCGACGGATCGAACGCGTGGCAGGCGCATGCCATGCAAGGATCGAAGGAGTGCACCGTGCGCAAAACTTCCAGCGGTTCTTCCGGCCGTGCGAGCGGCGTATGCAGCAGTGAGGCTTCGTAAGGACCGTGAGCGCCGGAGGCGTCACGTGGGCTGGCGTTCCAGGTTGAGGGCACAACCGCCTGGTAGTTCTTGATCTTTTCGTCTTTGATCACGATCCAGTGGGACAAAGTGCCGCGTGGCGCTTCATGGGTTCCGACGCCTTCTACCCCGTGTCCAGGGAATACGGGCTGGTTACAAACTGAGTAATCGCCTTTGGCGATGTTGTCGGTGAGAAGCTGCAAATGCTTTTGCGCGAGTTCCGCCAACATAGAGGCGCGAATTGCGGGTGCGGCATGCCGACCAAGAGTGGAGTGCAGCATGTCTGGACTCACGCGGACTCCGCCGACAGCCTGGACGTTGCTAATCGCGAGATTCGTATACTCTTGAGTCAGCGGATGGCCTTGGGCATAACCGACGAGGACCTGAGCCAGCGGACCAACCTGCATGGGCTGCCCATTGAAGCGCGGCGCTTTGACCCAAGAATATTTCTGCTCGCCATCCCAGCCAGTGAATTCAGGCTCGGTCTCTCCGGCCTAAGGATGGAGAGCCTTGCCACCCTGATAATAGGCGTGTGCCACATCTTCGCTGACTGAATCACGAAACACCTTTTCCGATGCCGTCTTGAACGGATGCGTCCCGGCGATATTTCCGTCCATGATGTATCCACCGGGAAGGTCATAGCTGGTGCCGGCGCTATCCCGCGGCAGATCGGGTACCGCAAGGTAGTTGCGAACGCCGCTGCCGATTTTGAACCAGTCAGGATACATTGCGGCGACGGCACAGACATCGACGAAGTAAACCTGATGGATGAACTGCACAACTTCGTCCAGCAGAACGCGGATCATTTCCAGGCGGTCCATGTTGGGGGCGCTGGCGCTGTCCAGGTCGATCGCGTTTGCCACGCCTCCACCGTCAGATTCTGAATGTGCGGTGTCTTCGATCCCAGGATTCCGACCACCTGCAGAGCTTTTCGCTGATACTCAAGAGCCTGCAGGTAATGCGTGAAGGCCAGCAGGTTTACATCTGGAGAGAGCCGCATTGCAGGATGGCCCCAGTAACCGTTCATGAAAATACCAAGCTGGCCGCTGCTGGCGACGGCGTTCACGCGGTCCTGCGCAGCCTTGAACTCATTGCGAGTGGTGCCGAACGTCCGTTTGACCAATAGCAAAACTCTATCCGCGGCAAGCAATCGAGATTCTGGCTTCCAGCGCAAATATCCCGCGGAACCGGTGCAACCAGCGTTCGAGACGTGGCTATCTAATTAGGCGTTGGGGTGTGGTTCCAGTTCACGTCAACTTGCGGCGACTGAATTTGCTATGGTAGAAACAACTAGTCTTATAAAGCGCTCCTTGAGACGTCGCCACTAAACCATTTGACAGACGAACGACATAAGAATTGGTGTGCGGTAGTTGTGCTGGCCGCTGTGTGCTCTCTAACCGCGAGTTTGGCGACGCGCTATTACTCCCCTTGGGACGCTTCCACCCACGGGGTTAGGACCCTTCAAACGAACACGTCTCCGGATACGAAAAGGCAGCGGCTGACAAAAAATGCTGCCAACTGGGTGCCTCCTATGCTCAGCTTCGATATGTTGCCGTGTCCGACTTTTCATCCCACAATTGCACCTGCCGGGCCTCCGGTGCCAACTCTCTTCTTTGAAGAAAGTCTCTACAATCGTCCCCCTCCCGCGTCGGAATCCCTCTAAAATTCTTTCTCAGCTAGCGCGAACGTTATCGGAGCCTTACTGTCCGCCGTGCGTTGGCGAAATGCCATCGATGGAGTCAGGTCCGCAGGGGGGGCTCCCAGAAGGTTCTTTATCCGATCAGCAGCCCGGTATCGTTCTGTGCGTCATTCTTATAGCTGTCGGCGGCGTGGGGTTTTTGAAGGGATAGCGGCCGAAGTGCGGTTCGGTAGACGACTACTTTTTGACTTCCGAAAGGAAAACGACAATGCGCGTCGCGCCTTTGTTGACCAAAGAAGAGCTTGACGCTCTTCGCCAGTTTGACACGTGCATGATCTCAAATGCGGTTGAAACGTTTGACGCCCGTCTCCGCAACACAGGATTTGCCGATGCCAAAATTCGCTGCATGTTCAAAGATGCTCCTCCCATGGTGGGATACGCAGTCACGGGCCGCCTTAGAAGCGGGGAACCGCCCATTGTGGGCGGAAGCTTCCGTGACCGCGTCGACTTCTGGAACAGCATCCTCGAGATTCCCGCGCCTCGCATCCTGGTTTTGGAGGACATGGACGAGCCGCCGGGTCGGGGGGCGTTTGTGGGTGATATGCACGCCGCAATCATTAAGGCTCTGGGATGTGTCGGGTACTTAACCAACGGCGCCGTGCGTGAGTTGCCCGCCGTGCGCACAATGGGTATCCAGTTGTTTGCCGGGAGTGTTGCGGTCTCTCATGCCTATGCCCATATCTTCGATTTGGGAGCCGTCGTCAAGGTCGGCGGCATGGAAGTCCACCCTGGAGATTTACTGCACGGCGACCGCCACGGAGTGCTGACTGTTCCAATGGAATTTGCAACTAAGATTCCCGACGTTGCGGCTCGGTTGCAGAACGTGGAACGAACGGTGATCGACTTTTGCCGATCAAGCGCCTTCTCGGTTGCCAAGCTGCGCGAAATCATGAAAGCGACACGTTAGGAACGGCCATAAGATTTTGCACTCTTGGAACATTGCTGGCTGCGAACGCCAGAGAAAGCTGGTAAAGAGACTCGATGAGTGAGAGCAGTAATCGATCCGGCGAAATATCCACACGAGGCATCGGATTTTCAAAGCAGATCGTGCTTGCCAGCCTGGTGGCTCTGGTGGCGGTCGAATTCGTCACTTGTTCGGGGAGCGAAGATCGGCGTGTTCGGGCGAGTGCACCGACGATTACGGTGGGCGTTACAAAAGTGGTGCGCAAGTCGCTAGGTCGAGAAATCAGCCTGTCCTCCGAGTTAGTGCCTTTCCAGGAAATTGATGTGTACGCGAAGGAATCGGGTTACGTCAAAAAGCTACTTGTCGACTACGGAACCCGGGTAAAGGCCGGCCAGGTAATGGCGATCCTGGAGATTCCAGAGCTGGAGGCGCAGCTTCAGGAGGATCAGGCGGGAATCAAGAATGCAGTGAATCAAGTCAGCCGGGCGCAAGACGAGTTATACCGGTATCAGGCGCAGTACAAGGCGCTTCACCTGCAATATACGCGTCTCAATGGAGTCTTTGAGAGCCAACCCGGAATTGTCGCGCAGCAGGAAGTGGATGACGCACAGGGGAAGGATATGGCGGCGTCGTCTCAGGTAGATGCCGGCCAGGCGGCTCTAGAGGCGGCCCGGAGCCAGCTGTCCGTGACTAACGCAAAACTGGTTCACGATCAGAGTCTGTTTGACTATTCGCAGATCACGGCTCCGTTTGCCGGAGTAGTGACGGAACGCTACGCGAACCTCGGCACGCTGGTGCAGGCGGGTACAGGTTCGAGCACGCAAGCAATGCCGATTGTCAGGCTCTCCCAGGACGATCTTTTCCGGCTCGTGATTCCGGTTCCGGAATCTTACGTTCGGTATATCCACGTCGGCGATCACGTGGACGTTCGCGTGCCGTCGCTCAACCGGAAGTTCCCGGGCAAGGTAGCGCGGTTCTCGGTGGATGTAAAGGAAGAAACGCGAACCATGCACACCGAGGTTGATGTTCTCAATCCAGATCGGGTGCTGATTACAGGCCTGTACGCCGAGGCCGACCTGACGCTTGAGCACAAGGAAGATATCCCTACCGTGCCCTTGCAGGCGGTGAATCACGAGAATGATAAAACCACCGTCTTTGTGGTGAACGCGAATGGTGAGATCGAGGATCGTCCGATAAGTCTCGGTATTCAGACTTCGAACGATGCCGAAGTTGTCGCGGGTTTAACTGAAGGGGAACAGGTTGTCGTCAGCGATCGCAGCGGATTGAAACCGGGGGAGAAGGTTCATCCTCAGACAGTGCAGATCATGCAGTATCACGAGAGTAACTAGGCGTAAGTGGAGGGACGGGCGTCTCGCCCGTCCTGCCGGGTGGGGACGCCCGGCTGTCCACTAGATAGCTTAGCAGCGTCAAGTGAGCGCAAATGTCACGTTTTTCGATACGTAATCCGTACTTTATCGTCGTCATTTGTCTGGCGCTGATGGTGATCGGCGTGACCAGCCTGCTACGAATGCCGGTGGATTTGTTTCCCACCATCAATCTTCCTGAAGTCGTGGTCGCTACTTTCTACTCTGGTATGCCTCCGCAGGACATTGAAACGGATATTACCGATCCTCTGGAGCGATTTTTCACGCTGGCCAGCGGGATCGACCACATGGAATCACGCTCTCTGCTGGGCGTGAGCATCATCAAAGTCTATTTCCAGCCAGGAACCGACGCCGATGCAGATGTGACTGAGCTCTCGAATCTTGCTTTGGCTGACTTAAAGCGTCTCCCCCCCGGAACCTTGCCGCCGGTTGTGCTCAAGTTCGATGCTTCCAGCTTGCCGGTTTGTTTGGTTACGCTCAAGGGCGAGGGGCTCGATCAGACCGCACTTCACGACATTGGGCAATTCACCATCCGCAATCAGATCGCGGTGGTCAAGGGAGCGGAGATTCCCCCACCGTTTGGCGGCAAGTACCGTCAGATCATGGTGTACGTCGATCCCTACAAGCTGTCGTCCCGGCAGTTGAGTCCGATGGATGTGGTACATGCCGTGAACGACTCTAATCTGATTCTTCCTGCGGGCGACGTCAGGATGGGACCTTACGATTACTACGTTTACTCCAACAGCCTGGTCAACAACATGGATGAACTGGGCAAGGTTCCGATCAAGACGGTGGGAGCTTCCTGGGTTTCAGTGAACGATCTGGGCAAGGCGGAGGACGCCAATCAGATCCAATACAACGTGGTGCGCGTCGACGGACAAAGGTCGGTCTATCTGCCGATCATGAAGCAGGGCGGCGACACCAACACTATCCAAGTGGTGGACGGCATTCGCGACATGATCGGCCATCTCTACGACATCCCCAAACAGCTCATGGCCACCGTGGTGTTTGACCAGTCGGCTTTCGTGAAAGAAGCGATCAACACCCTGCTTCACGAAGGCCTGATCGGGCTGATTCTTACCAGCCTGATGATCTTGGTATTCCTAGGAAGCTTCCGGGCGACGTCCGCCGTGTTCCTGTCCATCCCGCTTTCGGCTCTGGCCACATTCGTCGTCCTCTACATGATGGACAGCACCATCAACACGATGATCCTCGGGGGCCTAGCGCTGGCCTTTTCACGGGTGATCGATAACTCTGTGATCTCCCTCGAAAACATCTACCGCCATCTGGAGATGGGCGCAACGCCGGAAGCTGCCGCCGAAGCCGGAGGCACCGAGGTAAGTCTCGCAGTCCTGGCCGCGACGCTGACCACTGTCGTCGTGTTTTTTCCGGTGACGTTTCTCTATGGTGTCAGCAAGTTTCTTTTTTCGGCTCTTGCGCTGGCAGTTGTGATCTCGCTCTTCGCCTCCTACCTCGTTGCCATGACGGTCATCCCCCTGTTCTGTTCGCGTTTTCTCAAGGCGGTGCCTCTCAGCGGTGGGCACGGAAAAACAGAAAACGAGCACGAAGTTGATCCGACGGCCACGCCGTCCTGGTGGGACCGGTTCAATGCCGGCTTCAACCACCGGTTCAACCAGTTACTGGATTATTACGAGTACTGGGTGCGGCGTGCGGTGAAGCGTCCGGGGCTGACGGTAGCGATTTTGAGTGGAGTGTTTGTGGCCAGCCTGGGGATCTATCCGCTGCTGGGGCTGGCGTTCTTTCCGCAAACGGACGCGGGGCAATTCACCATCAATCTGAAAGTGCCGACCGGGACGCGGATTGAAGTGACGGAACAGTATGTGGCCAAAGTGGAAGATCTGATGCGTCGGACCGTAGGGGCGAAGGATCTGAAGATGGTGGTATCGAATCTGGGAGTGGTGCCGGACTTCTCGTCGCTGTACACAACTAACGCGGGGCCGTACACGGCAACGATCCAGGTGGCGTTGCAGGAGTCGCACAGCCGGAGCAGTTTCGACTACATGAACTTGTTGCAGAAGACAATGGCGAGCGAGTTTCCAGACGTGCGGACGTTTTTCTCGAGCGGATCGATGGTGGATGCGGTGTTGAACATGGGGATGCCGGCGCCGATTGACGTGCAAGTAAGCAGCCCAGACATGCAGCAGATATACGGCATCGCGCAGGAGTTAGCGAGCCGGATACGGAGTCTGCCGGGGGTGGGAGAGGTGTATATCCCGCAGGACTTGAATTACCCTGCGCTGCGGCTGGACGTAGACCGGGTGCATGCGGCCGAGTTGGGACTGACGCAGAAAGATGTGGTGGACAACGTGATTACGGCGCTGAATTCCAATTACATGATCGCGCCGAACTATTGGGTAGATCGCAAGAGTGGCAACGACTACTACCTCACCGTCCAATATTTCGAAAAGGATCGACCGTCGATTCACAATCTCGCGGACCTGACCAATATCCCGATCCACGCGCCCAACCTAAGGCAGCCGACGACGTTGGACACGGTCGTAAAACTGGAAGATATTCAAACGCCCACGGAAGTGGACCATTATCAAATCCAACGAGTCGTGGATGTGTACGTGACGCCGGCAACCGAAGATCTCGGTAAAGTCTCCGACGAAGTTGAGCGCCTCATCCCGAAACTCAAGGCTCCGGAGAACGTGCGCATCAACATGCGGGGCATGGTGCAGGGGATGAACGCATCGTTCCGCAGCTTTGCCGTCGGTCTTTCGCTCTCGGTCATCCTGCTCTACCTGATCCTCGTCGCGCAGTTCAAGTCGTTCAAAGATCCCTTCCTTATCATGCTTGCGATTCCAATGGGCTTCATCGGGGTGTTAATTATTTTGCCCTTAACGGGCACAACTCTCAACGTGATGTCGCTGATGGGAATCTTGATGTTGGTTGGGATCTCGGCATCGAACAGCATTCTGATCGTCGAATTCACCCACCGTCTAGAAGAACAGGGTAAGACAGTCGAAGAGGCTGTGATCACATCTTGCAGAGTGCGCCTCCGTCCCATCCTGATGACTTCCTTGGCAACGATTATAGGGATGGTCCCGATGGCGCTGAAACTAGGCACGGGAAGCGAACAGTACGCTCCCTTGGCGCGCGCCATCATCGGCGGTTTAACAGTTTCCGTGGTGCTTACGGTGTTCATTGTTCCGGCAGCGTATTTGCTTGCGTACCGCAGTCGGCAGGCTGGATAAGAAAATATGCCAGGTTTCTCAATTCGCAACCCGTTTTTCATCATTGTCGTTTGCCTGATGCTGGTGGTGATCGGTGTAACCAGCCTGGTGCGCATGCCGGTGGACTTGTTTCCATCCATTAACCTGCCCGAGGTCGTCGTGGCTACGTTTTACTCTGGCATGCCGCCACAGGACATTGAGACCGATATCACCGATCCTCTGGAACGATTCTTTACCTTGGCCAGCGGCATCGACCACATGGAATCTCGCTCGCTCTTGGGCGTGAGCATCATCAAGGTTTACTTCCAGCCGGGAACAAACGCCGACGCTGATGTGACCGAGCTCTCGAATCTTGCTTTAGCTGATCTCAAGCGTTTGCCGCCGGGCACGCTGCCGCCGGTTGTGCTTAAGTTTGACGCCTCCAGTCTTCCCGTGGCGTTGGTGCCGGTCAAAGGGCCGGGGCTCAACGAAACACAGCTCCACGACTACGCGCAATTCGCAATCCGCAATCAAATCGCGGTGGTTCCTGGAGCCGAGATTCCTCCTCCGTTTGGTGGCACATATCGCCAGGTGATGGTGTACGTCGATCCCTACAAACTTGCGTCCCGGCAGTTGAGCCCGATGGATGTCGTCGATGCGGTGAACGATTCCAACTTGATCTTGCCGGCCGGCGACGTGAAGATGGGACCCTACGATTACTTCGTATATTCCAACAGTCTGGTTGACAACATGGACCAGTTAGGCAAGGTTCCCGTAAAGACGGCGGGCACCTCGTGGGTCACGGTCAATGACATTGGCCGGGCGGAAGATTCCCACCAGATTCAATACAACGTGGTACGGATCGACGGCCAGAGATCGTGTTACATCCCCATCATGAAACAAGGCGGCGATACGAACACCATTGCGGTCGTAAATGGAGTTCGTAAGCTGATTCAACATCTGTATGACATCCCGAAACAGATGTCCGCCAGTCTGGTCTTTGATCAGTCTGTTTATGTTAAAGAAGCCTTGAAGACCGTACTGCACGAGGGCATTATCGGTCTGGTTCTGACGAGCCTGATGATCCTCATTTTCCTGGGGAGCTTCCGGGCAACTACGGCGGTGCTGCTTTCGATTCCGCTTTCGGCTCTAGCAACGTTTGTGATCTTGTACATGGCCGGCAGCACCGTGAACACCATGATTCTCGGCGGACTGGCGTTAGCCTTTTCGCGGGTGATCGATAACTCGGTGATTTCGCTCGAAAACATCTACCGGCACCTCGAGTTAGGCGCTGCACCCATGGTTGCCGCCGAAGTTGGCGGGCGGGAAGTGAATCTGGCAGTACTGGCCGCAACCCTGGTCGACGTGGTGGATTTCTTCCCAGTCACGTTTCTCTACGGAGTCAGTAAGTTCCTTTTCTCCGCGCTCGCGCTTGCGTTCTGTCTGTCTCTATTAGCCTCATTTGTCGTGGCCATGACGGTAATTCCATTGTTTTGCTCTCGCTATCTAAAGGCGATGCCAGCTGGCGGAGGGCACGCCCAGAAAGGCGAGTATGAAATCGAGCCGGTCTCGGCCGTGGGTAAGTCATGGTGGGACAGGTTCAATGCCGGGTTCAACCGGATGTTTAACAAGGTCCTCGATTTCTACGAGTACTGGGTCAGGCGGGCGGTGAAACGTCCCGGCCTAACGGTCATAGTCTTGAGCGGAGTGTTCCTGGCCAGCCTAGCAATCTATCCGCTGCTGGGGTTGGCTTTCTTCCCACTAACCGATGCCGGACAGTTCACCATCAACCTGAAAGTTCCAACCGGCACTCGTATCGAAGTCACCGAACAATATGTGGCCAAGGTCGAAGAGTTGATCCGTCGCACGGTGGACGCGAAAGACTTGAAGATCATCGTGTCGAACATTGGCGTGGTGCCGGATTTTTCTTCTCTGTACACGACCAACGCCGGGCCCTACACGGCGACCATCCAGGTGGCCTTGCAAGACTCCCACCGGCAGAGCAGCTTCGCGTACATGGATTTGGTGCAGAAGAAGATGGCGAGTGAGTTTCCCGATATACGGACGTTCTTTTCCAGCGGTTCGATGGTGGATGCAATCCTGAACATGGGGATGCCGGCGCCGATCGACATTCAGGTGAGCGGTCCAGACCTGCCACAGATCTATGCTTTGGCACAGGATCTCGCCGGCCAGATACGGGGCGTGCCCGGCGTCGGGGAGGTCTACATACCGCAAGACATGAACTATCCGGCTCTGCGGCTGGATGTGAACCGGGTGCATGCGGGCGAACTGGGCTTAACCCAGAAAAATGTGGTGGACAACGTGATCACGGCACTGAATTCCAACTACATGATCGCGCCCAACTACTGGGTGGACCGCAAGAGCGGCAACGACTACTACCTGACGGTGCAGTACTTCGAAAATGGACGCGCGGCGATCCACAACATGGTCGACTTGGGCCAGATCCCTCTACGGAATCAGTCCAGTTCCGGCCCAGACATGAGCTGCGGCCTGACCCAAGCGGAAAGAGGTAGAACTGGAAAGTCTTCGTGGGCTTGCGGACAAAACGTACCGCAAGCAGGCGGTCAACCATCCCATAGCAGCAGACCCGATACAGTTCTCGATAATGTGGTCGACGTGAAGCATGTGCAAACTCCCACCGAGGTTGATCACTACCAGATTCAGCGCGTTGTGGACGTCTATGTCACTCCGTCCGGCGAAGACCTCGGCCGAGTCACCAATAACATCCGGGGCATCCTCGTCAAAGCGAATATCCCGGGGAACATGCGCGTAAATCTGCGCGGCATGGTTGAAGGAATGCAGGCTTCATTCAAGAGCTTCGCGCTGGGTTTCCTTCTTTCCTTCGTGTTGCTGTTTCTCATCCTTACTGCCCAGTTCAAATCGTTCGTCGATCCCTTCCTAATCATGCTGGCCATACCGATGGGATTCGTGGGCGTGCTGATCATTCTGCCGCTCACCCACAGCACATTGAATGTGATGTCTCTAATGGGAGTACTCATGCTGGTTGGCATTGCCGACTCCAATAGCATCCTGATCGTGGACTTCGCTCACAAACTGGAGACACAAGGCTTAACGCCGACCGATGCGGTCATCACCGCTTGTCGAGTTCGCCTGCGGCCCATTTTGATGACTTCACTGGCGACGATTATCGGGATGATTCCGATGGCGCTGAAATTGGGGACTGGTGCCGAACAGTATGCCCCAATGGCGAAGGCCATCATCGGAGGTTTGACCTCTTCGGTGTTGCTTACAATCTTCATCGTGCCGGCGGCTTATCTGCTGGTCTATGGGAAGCGCGGGGCGAAGAACGGAGCGAACCCGACGCTGGAGACAGCGGAATGAAAAAAGTTTTGCTCATCCTTCTGGCATTAGTCATGCCTGCATATAGCCTCGCGCAGGGAGGTAACGGTTTGGGGAGAACTTCACCCAGTTTGCCCTCGGCTCCAGTGGCGCAACAGGTGCCGCCGGCGGACACTTCGAGCCTACCGATGGTCGGGCCACAAAACACCGCGGCGCAAAACAATCCTGGGACGCCAACGATGCTGTCACTGAAAGACGCGCAAGCGCTGGCCTTAAAGAACAATCCCCAAATCTCTGTTGCCCGATTGAGCGCGCTTGCGACGCAGCAGGTGACGCGAGAAGTCCGATCGAATCTCTGGCCGACCGCAACCGTCGATCTGACCGCAGTGGATTCAGAGCCCGGATCGCGAATCACGGCGGGGGCGCTGAACAATCCAACCGTCTATCCGCGCGCTGCCGCCGGCGCGATGGTAACGCAGCTCATCACTGATTTTGGGCGCACCACAAATCTGATCTCCAGCGCCAGCCTGGCAGCGAAAGCCGAAAGCCAAAACGCAGTGGCTACTAAAGACCAGATCCTTCTGGCCGTGGATCAGGCTTTTTACAATGCCGTGGAAACTCACGCCGTATTGACCGTGGCACAGCAAACGGTGGCTTCTCGACAGACGGTTGCCGACCAAGTGGGTGCTCTTTTTAAGAACAAGCTCAAGTCTGAACTCGATTTCAGCTTCGCGAACGTTAACCTGGCGCAAGCCAAACTCCTGCTTCTGGACGCACAAAACAACGAGAATGCTGCCCTGACGTCGCTTTCCGCGGTGCTTGGATTTTCCAGCCTGCAGAACTTTCAGCTCGTGGAAGATACAAGCGCCCTTACCGCTCCGCAAAGCAATGTGGATGACCTCATCTCTACTGCTTTCACAATGCGGCCGGAGATTCTGTCTCTCGAATTCCAGTCTGAATCCGCGGTTAAATTTCAAAAGGCTGAACGGGATTTGCTTTTTCCTGATATCCGCGCTCTCGGAGCCGTGGGAGACACGCCAGTGCGAAATCCTTTGATTTCTCCCAACTGGTACGGGGCGGTAGGCGTCAACGTAGAGATCCCCGTATTCAACGGCTTCCTTTTCACTGCCAGGGCACGTGAAGCCTCGCTTCGAGCCCGCGCCACGCAGGAGAGATTACGCGACCTTCGTGACCGAATCTCGCGCGATGTGCGGACGAGTTGGCTCAATGCCACGACTTCTTACGATCGGCTGGCGGTCACGCAGCAACTTGTGGAGCAGGCCAACCTTGCCCTAAACCTCGCGCAATCGCGCTATAACTTGGGCCTGGGCTCGATCGTGGAGCTCAGTCAAGCACAACTCCAGCAAACCCAAGCCCAGATCGCCAATGCACAAGCGGGGACCGACTACCAACTTGCGCTGGCGGTCTTGCAATACCAGACCACCGGGTTCTGAGAAGAGTTTGCAGCCTGTATCATTCTCGAAATGCTTCCCTTTTGCCTCTATTTCGTCACCGGAATCATCACTGGATTCCATGTTTACACGTTAATGTTGCTGAGCCTTTACGGAGTGCCCATTAATCCGTTAGAATTTGTGTCTCTATTGGGATCGCTCTGTCTTTTGATTGCCGCCTATCTGAGTCTGTTCAATCCCCGTGCGGCCGCGAAAGTTGCATTGCTCGCTTCCCTGTTGATTTGGTGTTTCTACGCACCCGCCCTTGCGAAATCGATCCGGACGAGGTTGGACAAACACAGTTCGGTATCGTTCGCTCTGAGCTCGCCGGCGGCAATCCTTTCCTTTGAATGCGACCCGAACTTTATCGCCGCCCTCGGTTTAGCTCAGACTAAGAATGTCTGTTCTAACGTCAGATGATAGTGCCCTACGTAGCCACCGCTCTTTTAGTGTTCGCAACTCTGTATTCGGCAATGGTTTGTTTCCGGCAAGCCGCGGACAAAGGAACTGGGATTTTCCCTCAGGCTGCAAGCCAGTCCGCGCGAGTCGTCATTGGCACTCTTACCCTAGCATTATTGATGGCCCTAGCGTCGTGGCTAACCATGAGCTCCCACAATTCAACCCAACGCTCATTGCGCTTTCTGATTCCCGAAGGATACACGGGTTGGGTACGAGTCGAGTTTGAAGCGCAGGGCGCGCCACCCTTACCGATGGAAGGTGGACACTACGTTCTCAAGATTCCTCCGGACGGCGTGTTCCGAACATCTTCGGCTGAGCAATATGGATGGGCCAAGGATCACTACTATTACTATTCTGCTCAAGGTGAGCGCGTAATCCCAGCTTCGGGACCGGATGAACTCATTTGGGGCAGGATAAACGGCGAGGAGTCCGGGGTCCGAGGCAAAAGAAAGTATGAGGAGTTTTTTGTGGGGACAGCAGAGCAGTTCAATAATCAGATGAGAGAATAAAGGTTGAGTTGAGTATTGTCTCTAAAATCTGGCCTGCCTTGGTTCAGCGTGAAATGGAGAAGCAGCGTTCTCCGCTAGCGTAAGTTCCGTTCCGCCTCTTCGGGGCGGGATTTTCAAGGCATAGTTCCCACGAACCTACTGCGCTCGCTGGATATGTCATGCTCGGCGCGCTACCCGATTTGTCCCGCTACATCGGGATCAGCACGACCTAACTTTATTTTGGTATATACCGTTACTTGGTCAGCTCACCGATAAACACTCCGTAGGGCTC
>Ga0208820_1001232_pt1 | contig 14751 bp, 15 predicted proteins | sample June2015DPH_16_5_FD_184713 | JGI IMG/M metagenome (GOLD analysis project Ga0208820, IMG submission 184713) | Peatland microbial communities from SPRUCE experiment site at the Marcell Experimental Forest, Minnesota, USA - June2015DPH_16_40... | ecosystem: Environmental > Terrestrial > Soil >...
GTTACTTCCTCGCGGCGCACATCGATCAGCGGCTCGGCGGCGATGGCCGCTGTCACCTCGTTCGCGAAGACGCCCCTATCCACGGTGAGCGCCTGCCCGCCGGGAACGCGCGCGCGGGCCGCCGCTTCGAGCAGCAGCGAGCCGAGCCGCCGCAGTTCTTGCTTGAGCAGCCACGGCGCGGTTGACTCCGTTTCCGACTTGAGCGAGTTGCTGCACACCAGCTCCGCCAGCCGGTCGGTCTGGTGCGCGGCGGTGGGCCGCACCGGCCGCATCTCGTGCAGCGTGCACCGCAAACCGCGGCGCGCAATCTGCCAAGCCGCCTCGCAGCCCGCCAGGCCAGCGCCGATAATGTGAATGGGATCGCTCAATCCGAACTTCCAGCATACAAGAGCCCGATGGGTAGGACAGACCATCGCCTTTCGTGGTCTGTCAGTTTTCGGCTGGAGCATGAAAACCTGACAGACGACAAAAACCGATCGTCTGTCCTACCTTCCGCATCGAGCGGCCCCGATGCCAAATGTCGGCAGGTCGGGGACCTGCCCCACGGAACGGCGTTAGAATAGTCGCGTGCTGCCGAAGGCGCCGAAAGAGGAATACTCGAGGGCCGACGTGTTGCGCCAATTCGGCCTTTCCGAGCGCCAGTTGCGAAGCTGGGAGCGCCAGGAACTGCTTCCGCCCTCCGACAAGTATTCGTTTTCCGACCTGATCGCCATCCAGACCATCGTCAAGCTGCGTGAGAACCGCATCCAGCCCAAGCAAATCGGGCGCGCGCTGGCATCGCTGCGCCGCAAGCTGGCCGTCGAGCAGCCGCTATCCGAATTGCGCATCGTCTCCGACGGCCGCAAGATCGCGGTGCACATCGCCGGGCAACGGATGGAAGCCATCAGCGGCCAGATTCTGCTCGACTTCGAGACCTCCGCATTGGGCGGCCTGGCGCCGTTTCCCGGCCGAAAGCCGGGCGCAACCCGGATGCGCGAAGCGGAGGGTTGGTTCCAGGCGGGGCTCGACCTGGAAGAGACGGGCGCTCCCGTCGAGGAAGCCATCGAGGCTTACCAGAAGGCGCTGGAACTCAACCCGGAGGCTGCCGGCGCGCTGGTCAACCTGGGCACCATCTATTACCGCCAGCGCAAATTCGCCGACGCCGAAACTTACTACCGCGAAGCCCTCGAAGCCGACCCAAGTTATCCGCTGGCGCAATTCAACATCGGCAATCTCTACGACGAGTTGGGGCGGCTCGACGAAGCCCAGCAACATTACAAGCTGGCGCTGGAGCTGAATCCGCAATACGCCGACGCCCACTTCAACCTGGCCCTGCTGTGCGAGCGCCTGGGCGACAACCTGAAAGCCGTGCACCACTGGAGGAATTACCTGAAACTGGATCATGGAGGTCAGTGGGCCGACATCGCCCGCCGCCAGCTCGATCGCCTGCGCCAGGCCACCCTGGTGCATTCGCGGCCGTGACGTAACTGAACGGATTCTCAGCTATCCTGAAACTCTGGAGTCACAGTGAGCCGCATTGTTCTTGCCTTTCGCTCGTTTTTCAACATTTTGTTTTCCGGAACGCTGTCCGATGGCGTGCTGAACGGGCTGCGTTTGACGCGGCGCGGCGCGGCTGCGTCCAAGCCCACCGCCACGGGGAAAGCCGGCCCGGCTGCGCCGCCCGCCGTCCGCGTATCGGATGGCGCCTTGCAGCTTCTCGCCATTTTGCAACGTGACGCGCGGCTGGTGGACTTCCTGATGGAAGATATCGCCGGATATGCCGACGATCAGGTTGGCGCCGCCGTGCGCGAACTGCACGACCAATGCCGCGACTCGCTGCGGCGCGCGATCGCGCTGGAACCGGTGATCGACGGCGTGGAGGGCACCTTCGCCAAAGCGCCTTCCACGGATTCGAGCGTCGTCAAATTCATCGGCAACGTGCCCGCCAAGCCGCCCTCCGGCGGCACGCTGCGGCATAAGGGCTGGAAAGCGGTGAAAATCGACCTACCGGCCCTGGCCGGAAAAGACGCCAACGTAATCGCCCCCGCGGAAATCGAAATTGAATAGGCTTCAGCAGACATGATATTATAGATCATGGCTGGAGCAGTGCGGAAAGTCGTCGACGAGCGGCTTTATCTGTCCCGGCGGAAGGGAGGCGGAGTGTTGCGCAGCGAAATTTGGACGGACGCCCAGGGCACGGTTGTGCGATACAGCCTCGCTTATGTCAATCCGCTCATATACGCCGGCGACCATGGCCGCGTGCTCGGCTATGACGCCGCCCACGGAACCCATCATCGCCATTACATGGGTGAGGTGAGCGAGGTCGCGTTTGACCGTTTCGAGCGAATCGAAGCGCGTTTCTATCGCGAATGGGCGGCACTGGTGAAAGGAACGAAGCGTGCGGAAAACTGAGATTCGAGTGGAGAGCCCAGAGGCTTTCTTTGAACGCGCCCGCAAGAACGCGCGGCTGGCTGATCGCGGCGAGCGAATTCCGGCGAGCCGGGTAATCGCGTTCGAAGATGCAGAGTCGTTGTTGAGCGTCTTGACGGAGAAGCGCGTGACGTTGCTCAAGCAGGTGAAGGAGACACCTGGGTCGATTACGGGGCTAGCTAGCAGGTTGGGGCGGGACCGAAGCGCGGTGACCCGCGATGTGCAACTTCTGGAGCGTTTTGGCGTAATCCAAGTCACCCAGAAGACCCTGCCGGGGCATGGCCGGCAAAAGTGGATCTCGCCCGTCGCTCGCGCGATTCAACTGACCGCGGAGTTGTGAGCCAGCTTAGCATCCCATGAAAGTCGGCATAGACCTCGGCACCACCAACTCGGCGCTCGCCTGGATCGACGAGCGCGAGGCGGAAGACCGCGATTTTCCGCCGGTCCACGTCTTCGAAACGCCGCAGTTGGTTGCCGCCGGACGGGTCGAGGCGCGCCGCACGCTGCCTTCGTTTCTTTTCCTCGAAGAGGGTCAGCCGGTGGGCGTCTACGCGCGCGAGCAAGGCGCGCTGGTGCCGACGCGGCTGGTGCACTCGGCCAAATCGTGGCTCTCGAATCCCGACGTCGACCGCACGGCGAAAATCCTTCCCTGGGATTCGCAGGAAACGGGCCGCGTGCTTTCTCCGGTCGAAGTTTCGGCACGCATTCTGGCCAAATTCCGCGAAGAGTGGGACCGAGCGCAGAGCGCGCCGCTCGCCGCGCAGGATATCGTCCTCACCGTCCCCGCTTCATTCGACGAAGAGGCGCGCGAGCTGACTGTGATGGCTGCGCGCGACGCGGGAATCGAGCGCCTGACACTGCTCGAAGAGCCAGCCGCGGCATTCTACTCGTGGGTCGCCAACAACCTGGCGCAGTCGCGCAAAAAGCTTTTCGACGGGCAGACGGTGCTGGTCTGCGACGTCGGTGGCGGCACCAGCGACTTCAGCCTGATTCGCGTTTCGCGCGATGGCGATCTCATCAACTTCACTCGCACCGCGGTGGGCAAGCACCTGCTGTTGGGAGGCGACAACCTGGATCTGACGCTGGCCTGGCTGGTGGAGACCAAGCTCGGCGCCAAGCTTTCCATCCGCCAGCGCAGCGGCCTGCGGCGGCAGTGCTCCGCCGCCAAGGAAAAGCTGCTCAACGATCCCGATTTGCAGTCGGTCGAGATCACCGTGCTCGGCTCCGGATCGTCGCTGATCGGCAAAACGCTGCGCAGCGAGATCCGGCGCGAGGAGGCGCTGGAGCTGGCGCTGGATGGTTTTCTGCCGTTCACCGAACGCGGCGAGGCGCCCAAAGAGGAAGCCCGCAGCCTGTTCCGCGAGCTCGGCCTGCCGTACGTTTCCGATGCCGCCATCACCCGCCACTTGAACGCGTTCCTGGAGCCGCTGGGGGCACCGCCGGACGCCATCCTGTTCAACGGCGGTTTTTTCATCCCGAGCATTTTGCGGGAACGCGTGGCGGACGTGGTGGGACGCTGGTACGGCCGGCGCCCGGAGATTCTGGAGAACAGCGAGCTGGATCTGGCGGTGGCGCGCGGCGCGGCATATTACTCCTACGTGCGCTCCACCGGCAGCGGCGTGCTGGTGCGGGGCGGTCTGCCGCGCACCTATTACATCGCGCTGGGCGAGGCGCGCGACGGCAAGTTCTCCGCCGTGACCCTGGTGCCGCGCGGCGCCGAGGAAGGCACGGCGATCGAGATCGATAACGATGCGTTGCAGCTTGTCGCCAATCGCCCGGTCTCGTTCCGCTTGTACAGCTCGCTCACGCGCAGCGCCGACAAGCTGGGCGACGTGGTCGAATTTGCCGCGGATGACACCGAACTGCATCGCCACGCGCCGCTGCACGCCGTGATCCGCTTCGGCAAGAAGGCCGAGGAGCGATTGATCCCGGTCAGGCTCGGCGCGCGGCTCACCGAAATCGGCACGCTCGAAACCTGGTGCGAATCGAAGGTCAGCGACAATCGCTGGAACCTGGAATTCCAGCTCCGCAAGCAGGCCGTCGAGCAGCCGGTGGAACGCCGGGCCGCGGCGGTAGTCAGTGAGCAGGCGCTCAAAACTTCGCTGGCGCTGATCGAAGAGGTCTTCGCGCCCAGTTCCAAGTCACCCATTCCGCCCGAGGAATTGCCCGCGCGACTGGAGCAGGCCATGGGGCTGGGCAGAAACTCGTGGCCGCTTTCCGCCATCCGCCCGATGGCCGACGCTTTTCTCGCCGCCGCCGCGGGCCGCAAGAAAAGCCCGGCATTCGAGATCCGCTGGTTGAACCTGGCCGGCTTCTGCCTGCGCCCCGGCTTCGGCTATCCGGGCGACGATTTCCGCATCGAACAGGCGCGCCGGCTTTACTCGGGCGGCATCGCGTACGCAAACCAGGTGCAATGCGAAATCGATTGGTGGATCTTCTGGGGCCGCGTCGCCGGAGGTCTCAATCGCAACCAGCAGGCCGATGTGTACCAGCGCTTGTCGGGCTTCCTGCTGCCGCGCGGCAATAAGAAGCCGCAGCGCATCAACGCGGCGTTGTTGCGCGAAATGTGGCGCGCGGCCGCCAGCCTGGAGTTGTTGCCGCTGGGCGCCAAAACCGAGTTGGGGGACGCGCTCATCAAACGCATCAAGGCGGGCGATTACAAAGAGAGTGAGCTGTGGTGCGTCTCGCGCCTGGGCGCGCGCCAGCTTTTTTACGGCCCCATCAACCTGGTGGCGCCGCCGGCCACCGTGACACGCTGGGCGGAAGTGATCGTGAACATCGCGGCTGCCGGCGATGCGCTGGCGTCGCTGGCGCGGCGCACGGACGACCCCACGCGCGACCTGCCGGCGGCCACCCGCCAAACCATTCGCGGCAAGCTGGAGGCGATGCCCAATGCCGCCCGCCTGCTGGCGGTGCTCAATGGCGAAGCCGAAGACGACCGCGCGCTAGGCCGCATCTTCGGCGAAGAGCTACCCTCGGGGCTGGTGCTCGCGAAAGAATAGGAGGGCATGCTTTGGCTTGCCCGCTGGCGGCCCGGTTGTTCCCAGCTTACGCGCCGGCCATGGCCCGCCGCGGTTCGAAGGTGTAGCCGAAGCCGCGCACGGAATGAATCATGGTGGGCTCGGCGGGGTCCTGCTCGATCTTCTGACGCAAGCGAAGCACGTACACATCCACCGCGCGGTCGGTGATGGCGCGGTCCTGGCCCCACACCGAATCGAGCAGTTGCTCGCGGCTGAAGACCACTCCGGGACGGCTCATCAGGAATTCCAGCAGGCGAAACTCGGTGGCCGTCAGCGCGAGCGGGCCGCCGTTCAAACGCACCTGGCGGCTGCTGGTGTCGAGCTCCAGCCCGCCGGCCTCCAGCATGCGCGGCGGCGTGGTCTGGTTGCGAAACTGCAGTTTGATCCGCGCGATCAACTCGCGCACGAAAAACGGTTTCACTACGTAATCGTTGGCGCCCAATTCGAGACCCACAATGCGGTCGGTCTCCGAAGCGCGCGCGGTCAGGAAAATGATCGGGACGCCGGCCAGGTCCGGGTCGCGCCGGATGCCCTTGCAAATGTCCAGACCGTCGGAATCCGGCAGCATGATGTCGAGCAGGATCAGATCGGGCCGCACCTGGCGGCAAAGCTCGATTGCCCCTTTGCCGGTTTGCAGACCGGACAGCGAGAACCCTTCCTTCTCGAGGTTGTACTTGAGAAGCGAAAACAGGTCGACGTCATCTTCAATAAGCAGGATCTTTTTCATGGGTGGCCCTTGTTACCTGCTCTAACGGTATCAGCGGCGATGTTACAGAGCGATTAAGCGCCAGTGAATTCGGGATTAAGGCGCAAGCTACAAATGCGCTGCGCCGGCCTACGACGCGCCCTCGGGGCAAAGAAAGGTCGAGACGACTCTCGACCCTGCACGCAAGACTGCGCGCGCCACGATTGTTATGCCGCGCACTCGCCGCGGCCTAACTGTAACGAATATGCCTGGTCGTCGCCCCAGTCCTGGTAGATCTCGGGGAACAGTTCAGCCGGTTTGGCGAACTCGCGCGTCAGTTCACGAAAGGTCTCAATCTTGTGTCGCAGCACATACTGGCGGAAGGTTTCGCCCTCCAGGCGGTTGGCCTGGAAATGCTCCAGCACGCGCAGCACGGCGGCGGGCGCCAGCCGCGCTGGAATCGATTGCACCGCCAGACCAAAGCGCATCACGCCTTCTTCGTCGTATCCGCCTCCCAACAGCATCTGGTAATACGGAACCTCACGGCCATCGATCTTACGTGCGTTGCCGAAAAAACCGAAGTCTCCCACCCAATGGTGGCCGCAGGCATTGGGGCAGCCGCTGATTTTGATCGAAAGCCCGCGCACGCGCGGATCGTCATACCGCCGCAGCGTTTCGCCCAGAGCGGCTCCCAGGTTCATCGACTTAGTAAGCGCCAGGTTACAGGAGTAAGCTCCGGGGCAAGTCACCACATCATCTATATGCCGCGCGCGGGCAGTTGCGAGGCCGGCCGCGGCCAGCGCCCGGTGCACCTCCGGCAGCCGCGCCAGCGGAACGAACGGCAGCAGCATGTTCTGGTCGATGGAAACGCGCAGCGTCCCGTCGCCGAGAGCGGTCGAAATGCGCGCCAGTTCCCGCAACTGTCCGGCGCGAAGATTGCCCTGCTCCACGCGTACTGTGACGGCGGCGTAACCGGTCTGCTTCTGTTCGGCAACATTGGTCGCCAGCCACGCGTCGTACTCGCCGTCGCCGGTCTGGTGACGCCCGGCCACCGGCAACAGGGCTCCCTGCCCGAGCGGTTGCGGCCGCGATTGGTAGCCGCCGAAACCCTCCGGCACCATCTCCGGCCAAGCGATCCCGCCGTCAGTCAGAATAAGCCGGTATTCCTTCTCCACCTGTTCCCGCAGCCACTCGATGCCGCGCTCGCGCAGCACGAATTTCAGCCGGGCCTTGTTCTTGTTGGCGCGGTTGCCGTAACGGTTGAAGATGCGGATCACCGCTTCGCACCGGTTCAGCAGGCGCTCTTCCGGTACGAATTCTTCGAGCAGTTGCGCTTCGGTGGGCAGCGGCCCCAGGCCTCCGGCCACCAGCATGCGGAAGCCGCGCTGGCCGTCGCGGATCGCCGCGCGCAGGCCGATATCGTTGATCGCGCCCGAAATGCAATCGCGGCCCGCGCAGCCGTCGAAGGCGATTTTGAACTTGCGCGGCAGGTTGCCCGTCAGATCCTTGCGCAGCAGAGCATACGCCAGCCGCTGCGCGTACGGCCGAACATCGAATACCTCGTCGCGCGCAATCCCCGCCCAGGCGCAGGTGGTGACGTTGCGCACCGTGTTGTAACAGGCCTCGCGATTGGTCAGTCCGGCGTCGGCGAGCACGTGCATCAGGTCGGCCACGCGCGCGAGCGGCACGAAGTGAAATTGGATATTCTGCCGCGTGGTCAGGTGCCCTTTTCCGCCGCCGAATTCCTCGGCCACGCGTGCCAGTTGCCCGGCTTGCGCTGCGGTCAGCATCCCGCTGGGGATCTTCGACCGCACCATCTGCACCCCCGCCTGGCGCTGCCCGTAAATACCGTGCTTCAGCCGGAACGGGCGGAAGTCGTCTTCGGTAATCTGGCCGTCCAGGAATGCCTGGGCCTTGCGGCGGAAGGTTTCGATCTCTTCACGGACCAGGCGATCATGTTCAATTTCAAATAGTTGGCGGTCAGTCAATGGTTCTTCAGCGGGGCTGGCCATAGTTAACCTACGTTCTCTATGGATTATATCACCTATTTGTCAATGGAGATTAAATTCGGCCACTGGAAATCTGCGAGTTTTTCCACCTAAGCGTCCGGTTAGCTTAGAATCGTATCTGGTCCGGTGACGAAGCTAGTCAACCGGCTTCTTCCATGTCGCGAACTCTTCTAATTACATTTGGGATCGGCATCGTCGTCGTCGCGATCGCCGTCTGGGGCATCGTCCGCATCGAGCGTGGAGGGCATGTGGAGCTAACCGGCACAATCCTCAAGGTCCGCACCGCGCCACTCGACGAGCAAAGTGCGGCCGCCGTGATCGATTTTCGCGTTACCAATCCTGCGGATTATCCGTTCCAGGTCCGCGGCGTAACGGTGGTGCTGGAAAATCAGAGTGGCGCCCAGACCGAGGGCTCCACGGTGTCAGAGGTGGATGCGCGGCAGCTCATGGCTGGCGTGCCTTTGCTCGGCGACAAGTACAACCCGAGCTTGATGGTGCGCGAGCGCGTGCCGGGGCACACCACGCTGGACCGCATGATCGCGGCGCGTTTCGAACTGCCCGATTCCCAACTCCAGGCGCGCAAGCGTTTCCTGGTGAGAATCGAGGAAGTGGATGGGGTGCTTCAAGTGTTTCCCGAGAAATAGCGCGGAACTTGACAGCCACGCAGGCGCCGGCTCACGGCCGCGGAGGCTTGCGGTTGCAATACAGCGTCAGCACCATTGCGGAATAGGCGCTCAGCACCAGCGCCAGGAGCACATACAATAAAAGCGATATAGGGGCCGAACCCGCCCAGCCGCGCCGGACATGCCAGAACGATATCGCAGCGGGGACCGTCACCAGCAACGGCGCGGCCGCGGCGCTCCTCCAACGGCCGCGCCAGCGGATCAACGCGTAAATCGCCAGGCATGGCGGAAACAGCAGATCGGCAAGAAAACACAATGCCACCACCCATCGCAAGATGGTCATCGATGGGTAGTGTAGCAGCCTCCGCCCAAGCGGCGCTACGAGTTGCCGCGGCCGCGAAATTATGGAAGAATCATGGCCACGGATGGACACGGATGGACACGGATAAGAGAACCAGGAATCTTATCGGTGTTCATCCGTATTTATCTGTGGCTCGAAACCCGAAGGCGCGACTGATCGCCGGCTCATGCGGTCTGTGCAGGAGCCGCGGGTTTCTTGGCCGCCGTCTTCTTCGGCGCCTTTTTGGCGGCGACCTTTTTGCCGCCACGCTTCTTGGCTGCCCTCGGCTGCGGCTCGGCCACTCTCGCGGCTTTGACGGCTGCCCACCGCTTGCGGGCCGCTACCGCTATGGCCCGTCTGCCAGCGGCGCTCAACTTGCGTTTCCGCTTCGCCGGTTCGGGCGGGGCGGCGCTCTCGGTGCGGCCACCCTTCAGCGTTTCGCGCAGTTCCGCAATCTGAGCGTCGAGCTTTGTCTTCTGCGCTTCAAACCCCGCAATAGCGGCGGTGATAATCTCGTTCGTGAGTGTGCGTGCCATACGTTTTCGTACGTTCACCTTTCCTGCATCATTTTGTCACATATTGTTGGAGTCCGAGACAGAATAATATTTGTGCAACTCGGCGCTACAATTCGGTGTGATGAAGACACCCTTTCGGCTGGACGGGCGGAAAGCCCTGGTAACAGGCGGGGCGAGCGGCATCGGCGAAGCCACCTGCCGTGCGCTGGTGGAAGCGGGCGCGACGGTAACCATCGCCGATATCGATCATGATCGCGCCGGGGCCCTTGCCACCGAGCTTGTGCGCGCGCAAGCGCTGATCCTCGACATTACCGACGAGGATGCGGTCAACGCAGCCTTGGGCGCGCTCGAGGCGCTCGATATCCTGGTCAACAACGCCGGCATCGGACTGGTGGGCGGAATCGAGGAAACCAGCCGCGCGGACTTTGAGAAGCTGCTGCGCGTCAACGTGGAAGGCATGTTTCTGGTGACCAGGGCGGCGATGCCCAAGCTGCTGGAATCGCGGGGAACCATCGTCAACATCGGCTCCGTGGCCGGGCTGATCGGCGTTAAGCGCCGCTTCGCCTATTGCGCCACCAAGGGCGCGGTGGTGGCGCTCTCCCGGCAACTCGCCGTGGATTACGCCGGCCGCGTGCGCGTCAACTGTATCTGTCCGGGCACCGTGGAAACGCCTTTCGTGGAAGCGTATCTCGAGAAGTTTCACAAGCACGAGAAGGAAAAAGTGCGGGCCGAGCTGCACGCGCGCCAGCCGGTGGGACGCATGGGAAGGCCGGACGAGATCGCCTCCATGGCGCTCTATCTATGTTCCGATGAAGCCGCCTTCGTCACCGGCGCCACCCCGACCATCGATGGCGGCTGGACCGCGGCGTAGCGGCGAAACATCACTTACGGCGCCTGCCGCCCTGACGAAGCGCCTGCTGCCGCCGCTACTTCGCCCGCGCTTTGCGAATCGCGCGCTCAAAGCCGGCGAGCGAGCGCTCGATTTCGGGCGACGAAATCGTCAGCGAGAGCCGCATGTAGCCGCCGCAGCCGAAACCGGAGCCGGGCACGGCGAGGATGCCTTCGTCCTGCAAAGCGCGGATGAAAGCGATATCGTCGGGAATCGGTGTCCTGGGGAAAACATAAAACGAGCCGTCGGGGCGCGGCGCATCGTAACCCATGGCCTGGAGTGCGTCGCACAACCGGTCGCGCTTGGCCTGGTAGAGGCCGACGTCCACGGTTGCATCCGGCTCGATCCCCACCACGCGCTGCCAGATGGCGGGTGCGTTGATGTAGCCGAGAATGCGGTGGGCGAACGTGCAGGCGTTGGCCAGAGCCGCCGCTTCCTCGAGGCGCGGCGAAATCGCCAGGTAGCCGATCCGCTCGCCCGCGATCGCCATCGCCTTCGACCAGCTCCAGGCCAGCACGGCGCGGTCGATCAGGGCCAGCGTGTCGGGAGGCGTTACCGAGTCGTAAACGATAGGGCGATACGGCTCGTCGCTGATCGCCAGCAGCGGCTCGCGGACGATCGAATTCAGTTCGCGCAATACCCCGGCGGGATAGAGCCTCCCGGTGGGATTGTTGGGTGAATTGAGGATCAGCGCCTTGGTGCGCCGCGTCACGGCGGCGGCGATGCGGCGAGGATCGGGCAGGAAGTCGGCGGTGGTTTCGACCGGAACCACCTTGCCGCCGTGGTTTTCGATATAAAAGCGATACTCGGGAAAATACGGATTGAGAACGATGACTTCGTCGCCCGGGTCGAGTATCGACTTGAGCACCGTGTTGATGGCGCCCGCCGCGCCGCTGGTCATGATGAGATGCTCCGCGGCGAAGGGAAGGCCGGTGGATGCGGCCAGGCGGCGCGCCAGTTGCGCGCGGACTTCGGGGTAGCCGGCATTGGGCATGTAGCCGTGGGTATGTGGAAGGTTCTCCGCAACTACGCGGCGCAGGGCGCCGATCACCGCCGCGGGCGGTTCCACTTCCGGATTGCCGAGGCTGAAATCGAAGACGTTTTCGGCTCCGCGACTGCGGCGAAGCTCGATGCCGATTTCGAACATGCGGCGAATCCAACTGGCTTGCTCGAGTTGCCCGGCTATCGATTGCGAAATCGGCATCGGTGTCCTCGGCTGGCTACCCTGCCGGCCGTTTCATGATGCGCGGCGGGGCCGGGCGTGCCCGGCCCCTACGTCCGGCCCTGCCCATGCCGGATCCGCTCCGCGATTTCGCGGTTGCGGCGGGCGTCATCGGCCTCCATGTGGATTACCGTTTGCGGGCGGAGCGCGCCGAGGAACGCGTCCGCTTCCAGTTCATCGGCGACCACCACGTAGTCTACCACCCGTAACGCAGCCACCATGCGGGCGCGCGCGCCGATGTCGAACACCTCGCCCGCGAACGGCAGCACCAGCGCCAGCAAAGTCCGGTTGCCGTTTCGGTGGCGGATGTCCTCGATCTGGCGCGCGTGCTCTGCGCGGAGCAGGTCGAAGTAGCCGGTTACCACGGTCAGCGGGCAGGCGAGCGCGCAGGCGGCCTCGGCAGTCAGGATTTTGGTTCGTGTGTCCATGTCTCGGCGGTCGAGTTTATAAGTTCCAATGAAACCGCGGCCACGCGGTCCGGGGTGACGCGGGTCATGCAGCGGTGATCGATGGGGCAATCGCGCAGCAGGCACGGGCTGCATTCGGCGTGTTCGCGGACCACCCGCACTAGCGGCCCGGTGGGGCCGGTGGTAACGTCGTCCGTCGCGCCGAACACTGCGACGGTCGGCACGCCCAACGCGGAAGCCACGTGCATGGCGCCCGAATCGTTGGTGAGATAGAGCCGGCAGGCGGCGGCCAGGTCGATGAATTCGGTGAGCGTCGTGCCGCCGGCCAGATTGCGGGCGTCCACGCCTCCACCGCGCACGCCCGCGGTCACAGCCTCGCACAATTCGCGCTCGGCGGCAGAGCCGAACACCAGCACGGTTGCACCCAGCGCCGCGGCCACCGCGCGGGCCGACTCGGCGAACCGTTCCGGCAGCCAGCGCTTGGCATCGCCGTAAGCCGCGCCGGGACTGACGCCGATCACGGCGCCATCCACGCCGAGTTCGCGCAAGCGGGCGGCGCCAGTTTCGCGCGCGACCGGAATGCCCTCCAGGCGGATGGCGGAAGATTCCGGAAAATGCTCGATCAGCCCGGCGCGCCGCAGCAGTTCCAGGTAATAGAAGCGCTCATGGCGTGGAATGTCGCCCGGCTCCGGCCGCCGAATCGCGCGCGTCAGCAGCCAGCCGCGTCCGTCGCGTGCGTAGCCGATGCGCTCCGGAATGCGCGCCAGCCAGGCTGTCAACGCCGCGTCGAATGAGTTAGGCAATAGAAACGCAGCGTCGAAATGCCGCTCGCGCAGGCTGGCGGCGAAGGCGAGCCGCTCGCCTAGCGTCTTGGGCGATGGACAGGGAATCACGCGGTTGATGGCGGATTCGCGGGCGTAGAGTTCGGCCACCCAGGGCCGCGCCACCAGCGCGATTTCGGCGCGCGGGCACACCTGGCGAATTACGCGAATCGCCGGCAGCGACATTACGGCATCGCCCAGCCAGTTGGTGGCGCGGATCGAAATACGTTCCAGCGCGGCGGGATTGAAGTCCACTCCCGTTCAGCATAACAACCGGGCGAGCGCCATGAGCGACGGCGGCCAGCCCATCCGCGCGGAATGCGCCTGGGCGCATAGCACCCCATTGACGTGGTGCTTGATTGGGAATATGATTCAGGCGGTGGGCCTTACCGGGCCCGCTCGACTCGAAGGAGGTTTGCCATGTTAGCAACCGCGATGGCAGAGAAGAACGCATACGAAGTTGCATTGGAGAATTTCGACCTGGCGGCGGATGCGCTGGAGCTCGACGACAGTGTGAGAGCGATGATCAAGTATCCGGAACGCGTCCTGATAGTGAGCGTGCCGGTGCGCATGGATACCGGGCAGATTGTCCGCTTCGAAGGGTTCCGGGTGCAGCACAACACCTCGCGCGGCCCGGCCAAGGGCGGCATTCGCTACCACCCCGACGTGACGGTGGACGAAGTGAAGGCGCTGGCCACGTGGATGACGTGGAAGTGCGCGGTGGTGAATATTCCGTTCGGCGGCGGCAAGGGCGGCGTGACCTGCAACCCGAAAGCCCTGTCGATGGGCGAATTGGAGCGGCTGACGCGGCGTTATGCCACCGCCATTCTGCCGCTGATCGGACCGGAAAAGGACATTCCGGCGCCGGACGTCTACACCACTCCGCAGATCATGGCGTGGATCATGGACACTTACAGCATGAACATGGGGTATCCGGTTCCCGGCGTGGTGACCGGCAAGCCGATCAGCCTGGGCGGGTCGCTGGGGCGCAATGAGGCCACCGGGCGCGGCGTGTACTACACGGTGCTGGCGAGCTGCGAGCACTTGGGCATTCCGGCCGCCGGCGCACGGGCGGTGGTGCAAGGCTTCGGCAACGCCGGATCCATCGCCGCCATGCTGCTCGATAGAGCTGGCTTCCAGGTGCTTGCGGTGAACGACACGCGCGGCGCCATCTACAATGCCAAGGGGCTGGACATCCCGGCCGTGATGGCGTTCAAGGAGAAAACCGGCAGCGTGATGGGCTTCGCCGGCTCGGAGCCGGTGAGACCGGCCGAGATGCTGGCGCTCGAGTGCGAAGTGCTGGTGCCGGCGGCGCTCGAAGGCGCCATCACCGAAGAGAACGCGGACAGGGTTCGCGCGCGCATCGTCGCCGAGGCGGCCAACGGGCCGGTGACGCCGGAAGCGGACCGCATCCTCGACCGGCGCGGCGTGTTCCTGATCCCCGACATTCTCTGCAACGCAGGCGGCGTCACGGTGTCTTACTTTGAATGGGTGCAGGACGAAAACCACCTGTTCTGGGACGAGCAGGACGTCAACCTGAAGCTGGAGAAAGTGATGACGCGCGCTTTCCGCGATGTGCTCAAGATTCAGATCGACCGCAAGGTGAGTATGCGCCTGGCGGCCAACATCGTGGGCATCGGCCGCGTCGCCGAAGCGGTCAAGATTCGCGGCCTGTATCCGTAAATCCGGCACGGGAAACTTGAGGGACAGAGTGGCAAGAGATAGCGACTGTCCTTTCGGCGTCGAGGGGTCGATCACTGCACCTCACGGCCAGAGCAGCGCTTCCACGCAAGACGGGGCGGGGCGAAGGC
>Ga0208820_1001234_pt1 | contig 14728 bp, 13 predicted proteins | sample June2015DPH_16_5_FD_184713 | JGI IMG/M metagenome (GOLD analysis project Ga0208820, IMG submission 184713) | Peatland microbial communities from SPRUCE experiment site at the Marcell Experimental Forest, Minnesota, USA - June2015DPH_16_40... | ecosystem: Environmental > Terrestrial > Soil >...
GTGGCTGGTGGCGACGATTGTGGGAAAAGATTTTGAGCCCATTACCCAACTGCAATGCAGTAGAAAATCGCCCCGCCTTCAGCGGATGAAACCATATCAAAAATCAATTCCGACGGCATCGTTCCGGCTTATATGGCCAATTGCATCACCACCGTTTGCGTTGCTGTCCCGGGCTCGACGGTATTGCCGGTGAATGGTTCTTGGCAAACGCAGGCGCTTGGCACACTATATGTCAGCACAGGCAATCAGGCCCGGGCCGCCAGACAACGTTTCATGCAGCAACCATCGGACATACGCAAAATTGCGTTCCTCGGCGATTATCTGCCAAGGAAATGCGGCATCGCCACGTTCACGACCGATTTGCGCTGCGCGGTGGCGGCGGAGCATCCAACGATTCAATGCCTTGTCGTACCGGTCAATGACCTTGCGAGCGGCTACGATTACCCGGCGGAAGTGCGCTTTGAGATTGCGGAGCAGGACTTGCCGTCGTATCTGCGCGCGGCGGATTTCCTGAACATCACGGACGTGGACGTGATTTGCGTGGAGCATGAGTTCGGCATTTTCGGCGGGCCGGCGGGCAGTCATGTGCTGGCGCTGCTGCGCGAACTGCAAATGCCCATCGTCACCACGCTGCACACGGTGCTGCGCGAGCCGAACACGGAGCAGCGGCGCGTGATGCGCGAGTTGATCCGGCTCTCGACGCGGCTGGTGGTCATGACCGAACGGGGCCGGGAATTCCTGCGCGAAGTTTATCAGGCACCGGCGGCCAAAATTGACCTCATCCCGCACGGCATTCCCGACATGCCGTTCGCCGACCCAAATTATTTCAAGGACGAGTTTGGCGTGGCGGGCAAGCAGGTGCTGCTCACGTTCGGCCTGCTCTCGCCGAACAAGGGCATCGAGTATGCGTTGCGCGCGTTGCCGGACATCATCCGGGAATTTCCCAATGCCGTCTATATCGTGCTGGGCCAGACGCACCCGAGTCTGCTGCGCGACGAGGGCGAAGCTTACCGCCTGAGTCTAAAGCGGCTGGCCAAAGATCTCGACGTGCAGAAGCACGTCGTGTTCTTCAATCGCTTCGTCGAACTGGAGGTGTTGATGCGGTTCATCGGCGCGGCGGACATTTACCTGACGCCGTACCTGACCGAGGCGCAAATCACCTCCGGCACGCTGGCCTACGCGTTCGGCGCGGGCAACGCGGTGGTGTCCACGCCCTACTGGCACGCGGCGGAATTGCTGACCGCCGAACGCGGCAAACTGGTGCCGTTCCGCGACGCCAAGGCCATCGCCGTCGCCGTGGTCGAACTGCTGCGCGACGAGCCATTGCGCCACTCGATGCGCAAGAACGCCTACAAGCTGGGGCGCGACATGGTGTGGAGCCGCGTGGCGCAGCTTTATGTGAAGTCCTTCGAACAGGCGCGTCATGACCACAGCTTCGTGGGCAGAAGATCCTCGCCCATCAAGACGCTCGACGAACAGCCCGGCCAGTTGCCGGAGATGAAGCTGGATCATCTGTTTCGGATGAGTGATTCGACCGGCATTTTCCAGCACGCGAGCTTCACGGTGCCGAACTTTGCCGAAGGCTATTGCACGGACGACAACGCGCGCGCACTGGTGCTGGCACTGATGTTGCAAAAGCTGGGCCACGGTTCGCCGCGCCTCGGCGCGCAGGCCGCCACCTACGCCGCGTTCCTGAACCACGCCTTCGACCGCAAGCGCGGGCGCTTCCGCAACTTCATGAGCTTCGACCGGCACTGGCTGGAGGAAGTCGGCTCGGAGGATTGCCATGGTCACGCGCTGTGGGCGCTGGGGTTGTGTGTGTCACAAGCGGGCCAGGGCAGTTTTCAAATGCTGGCGGCGGAATTGTTCGAACAGGCCCTGCCCGTGGCCGCCGGGTTCATGTCACCGCGCGCGTGGGCGTTCACGCTCATCGGCATTGACGAATACTTGCGGCGGTTCAGCGGTGACCGGCGCGCGAACCAGATTCGCGAATTGCTCACGGCGAAACTCATGCAACGCTACACTGACGCCGCCACCGGCGAGTGGCAGTGGTTCGAAGAAGTGGTTTCCTATGCCAACGCCAAGCTGCCGCACGCGATGATTCTCAACGGACGCTGCCTGAACAACGAAACGATGCTGGAACTCGGCCTCAAGACCCTGCGGTGGCTGATAAAAATCCAGACATCGGATGCCGGCTCTTTCCGGCCCATCGGCTCAAACGGATTTTTTCCACGCGGCAAGGAACGCGCGCAATTCGACCAGCAGCCCATCGAAGCCCAGGTAACGATTTCCGCCTGCATCGAAGCGTATCATGCGACGGGCGACATGTTCTGGGTCACGGAAGCGCGGCGCGCGTTCGAGTGGTTCCTTGGTCGAAATGATCTGGGCCTGGCCCTCTACGATTCGACCACCGGCGGCTGCCGGGACGGCTTGCACGTGGACCGTTTGAGCCAGAACCAGGGCGCCGAGTCCACGCTGGCTTTCCTGCTCGCGCTGGCGGAAATGCAGGCGCTGCAGAACACGATCACCAGCTTCAAGGAACCCTCCGGCAAATGACCGTCGCGAGAGAGAACCCCGCCGCCAAAATTATGACCATCCCCACCCGGCCACCCATCCACGCCAAACGCATTGGACCCACCCTGGTGCCCGACCGCTTGCGTGTGCTCATGCGACCCTTTTATCCCAGCAGCGACGACATCGCACGGAGGATCGTCACCCGCGTCCTGGCCCTCTCAGACGAAGCCGTCGCCCGGCTGCTGAGCCAGGTGCTGGGCGAATTTGAGGATCGACACGAGCACGTTGAAAAATTTTTCCGCACCCGCTTCGCGCAGGTGCGTCATTACCTGGACGAGGCGTGGGAGACTTCGTCGGAACGGCAGGCGCTCATCGGCGCTCACTTCACGCACGAATACTCCCCGGAGTCCACGGCGCTGTTCAATCCTTCCATCGTGCCGCACCCCGACCAAAGCGGGCTGCCCAAGGGCGCGCTCCGTTTCATCCTGAGCCTGCGGGCCACAGGCGAAGGGCACATTTCCTCCATCACCTTCCGCACCGGCATCGTCAGTGCGCACCATCGGATCACGCTCACACCGCCCGGGCCGTTTGTGACGGAGCCGGAGCGCGTGCCCAATCCGGCTTACGACAAAAAGCTCTTTGCCAGCAAACTACAGGAAGCAGGCGTGCAGAATGACTTTTGCCAGCGCGTGCTCGGTCAACTCCCCGAGGCTTTCATCCTGGACGACCTGCACCGCGTCCTGACAGCGGAGCGCCGGCAAACGGACCCTGCGGACGCCATGGCGGACCGTGCCGTGCGCGGTATCTTGCTGCTGGCCGAGTCAAACTACGAAGTCCATTTTTCCCCCGGCAGCCGGATCACGCAGCGCGTCCTCTTTCCTTCCACGGCCAGCCAGCGCAACGGCATCGAGGACGCGCGCTTCGTTCGCTTCCAGAACGACGACGGCAACTTCACCTACTACGCGACCTACACCGCTTACAACGGCATGATCACGTTGCCGCAACTTTTGGAGACGCCGGACTTTGTGGATTTCAAATTCACCACGTTAAATGGCCCCGCCGTGCAGAACAAGGGCATGGCGCTGTTCCCGCGCAAAATCAGCGGCCAGTTTGCCATGCTATCGCGCCAGGACGACGAGAACATTCTCCTGATGTTTTCCGACAACATCCATTTCTGGCAGACGCCCAAGCTGTTGCTGCCGCCCGCGCAACCGTGGGAATTCATCAAGATGGGCAACTGCGGCTCGCCCATCGAGACGGAGGCCGGCTGGCTGGTGTTGAGTCACGGCGTTGGCGCGATGCGGAAGTATTGCCTCGGCGCGTTCCTGCTCGACTTGAACGACCCCACCCGCGTGATCGGACGTTTGCGCGAACCGTTGCTGTCTCCGAACGAATCGGAGCGTGAAGGTTATGTTCCGAACGTGGTGTACACCTGCGGCGCGCTGCGGCACGGTCGGGAACTCATCATCCCGTACGGCATGAGCGACTACGCCACCAGCTTCGCCACCGTGTCCTTGGATGAACTGCTGGCCGCAATGGAGTGAATTGAAACAAACGCAAAGCGGCCTTCGGAAACGAAGGCGCTTTTTCCGTGCGCTGAAGGCGCAACGGAAATCAACCCATATTTAGCGGACTCAGTATTGACAGCCACTCAAACGATTTTTAGAAGGTGACAAAAGAGCAAAACCTTGAAACACTGTTGTCGGTTCATGCGAAAACTCGCAGCAATTCTGATAATCGCGTTTTCAGGCTTCGCATATGCAAGCAGGATCGAGCCGGACATTCAGGTTGCGCTTCGAAAAATTGATCCGCTCACCGGCAGCGAAAAATGGGAAGTATCATTTCCGACAAATCAAAGACCTTATCGTTGTGAAGCCTATACCAATAGAATCGTCGTCTTCCTCTATACGATCAACAAGACTGACAAAGGGCCGAAATCTGAAGTAATTTTCTTAGATTCAAAAACCGGGCGAACCGTAGCTCCATTTGACACGCGAGACTTTGTCTATGGAGACGAGGATCCGCAACTAGCCCGTTCTCGCGCCGGATCTCAGGGTTCGGTTTTGGATGAGCGAGGAGAAATTTGGCTGCCAAATGGTTGGGTTTCATATGGAGTATCTCGCCTTCCTTGGTGGAATGCCGGCACAAACCAGATCTATTTCTTTGACCGTTACCACTGGGAGTTAAAATGGTCACTAACCCTTCCAGAAGGCGCTTACAATTTGTCGCATTGGAACAATATGCTGGTTTTTCGTAAATCGGTTGAAAAAGACAACAAATATACCGGCATCCTTTATGGACAACCGGCGGGACGCGACTCGCCGGTTTGGAAGTTTACGTTGCCAGCGGACGTTCCCGATGTAGCAATTCGGACTTCCGACGTAGTCGGGCCGCCAACCATTTCACGAGACTTCACCTATACCGTAGGTAAGCGGGAGATTTATGTCTTCGGCGGAGGAACACTCTTTGCGCTTGATCCCAACAGCGGAAAAACAAATTGGCGGTATGTCGTCTCTAGTGACTCAACCCAAAAGAAAAAAACCATTCGCCTCGACTATGCTGATGTCCTTGAGATCGGAGACGACCTCATATTGTCCTCGGGCAGTACATTGGCTAGATTCAACAAGAATACGCCATCAATAATTGCCGTGCTCAGAAAGGATTTGCATGACAACCCACTTCCCATTTCGTGTGAGGGCTTTGTCTATTGCTTTACAGAGCGGCCATGATCCGGCCGGTTAACTGAGCCGCACCGTCTGATTGCCATCGAGGCGTTTGGATAAATCAATGGGATCGCCCACGGAAACTTCCTGCGGATTCACCTGATAGGCCCAGACTTCAAAATGGGCAGTGCGGCTTGCAGTTTTCGACATAAAAACATACTGGTTTGGCCGATCAATGACCGACGCCAGACGCTGATTCATTTGAGACGACCGCCGCATCCTGGTGGCCCTCCCGGCGAAACAAGGGTCCGGTCAGCGCCCAGATCATAATGATGCCTATAGCGAGGCCGAAAGCCATGGGATGCCCGCTCGTCCGCCAACCGTCCGGGCAAATTTCTGAAAGCCGCCCAGCAACGGGGCGCCTACAAGCCGTTCCAACTTTGGTATGCCGTTGTTTTTCATTTAATCGAGTCAAACCACTTCACAACACGCGCAAAAAGGCCGGCAGATCGCCTTTTTCTTCCGTGCTCAACATAGCCGGTTAAAACTCAAGACTCTCATTTATCCTTTTTTGCGGCTTCTTTGGTGGCTTGGCGACTTTGATCATGCTCCGCTCCGGCGATGCCTTCATCGACCAGTCTTTCATTATCGCTTCGCCCTTCGTCGTCCTCATCCGCACTGGGTGCCGCTGGCACTTTGTGCCCGGTCGAGCCGGGCACCGGGTCCCAGCGTTTGGATTCGGGCGCCGATTCAAGGACTGCCTCGTTCGGATCCGTGTCCGATTCACCCGTCAATTCCCGTTTGGCCTGTTCCCAATCGGATTTCGACACGTCCTGCGCCGAACGGCCGTTGATGACCGCCAGCTCAACCGCGCGCTCCCGCACCATCTTACGGGTCACCGTGCCGAGGCCGGCGGAATTTTCGGTCAAGGCACCTTCCTTCAGTGGATTTGTTTTCATGGGTCAAAAATTACCGCACATACGGAAAAATGTTTGTGAGTTATGCGTTGTTTTCATCTGTCGCGAACCACGATCCTCGCGCGTATCGCGGGATTTGGAAAAAACGTTGTCCCGCTTTTGAGACTTTGGACTTGGGGTGGCTGCCTTGGGGTTCAGCCGCAGTCGGTGAAGCGTTTGTGGGAAAACAGGAGTTTGAAGTGTTTTCGCAAGTCTGGTGAGGGATGCTTTCATAAATTTCGTCTTCCTCTGGTTCATTGAGAATTTGGTGTTGTTGGGGCGGAAAACGAAAAGTGTTACACGGATTTGCGCCGGAAGCTTTCGCGGTCGTCCGCTTCGAGCCAGTCGAACGTGGTGTTCGTTTCAGGATTCAATCCGAGCCTGGAGCAACTTTCCATGAAGTAAGCGCGCTTTTCCGGATTTTTCATCAGGCTGTCGGCTTCCATTTCATCCGACCAGGTCTTGATTTCAACCGGCGTTTTCGTCGTGCCGTTGGCCTGCAGCCAGGTGCCGACGTCTTCATAATTTTTCGAGGCTTGAACGGCGGCTTTGAATTGTTCGCCGGTGATGCCCTTGAAACTGAAGAGCAGGTTGTCCAGCGGACAATCGTAATGATATTCGCCCAGCGTTCCCGCCAGGCTGGCGCGGCACTTGTCAACGGCACGGCTGGCGATCGCGAATCCGGCGATGCGTTCGCGCGGGCTGTGCGGGGCTTGTTTGGTCAGGTCTCGGGCGATGATGGGGGTGTTCATAATTTTATTGTTTTCTTGGTTTGGTTTGTGTGGTGGAAGCTATGTCACGGTTATGAAAACCGTGAACCCGGGTGAGTTTGCGTTCCGCGAGCAATTGCGCCTCGGCCTCCAGCCAGTGCTGCACCTCGTGCCCGGGCAGCGAACCCTCGTTCACATAACTGAAGTAGGCTTTTCTGGCCACTTCGTCCGGTGAGGGCGCAAAATCAATTTCGTTTTGGTTTAAGTCCGCCGCCAAAGTTGGCCGTGATGCACTGGCCGGTTTTTGGTTTTGGTCCTGGGAGACGTTTTTGTGTTTCATAAAGGGAGAATAGGCTGGGCAACGGCGCGTCCGCTATGGGGTGTTTCTCCCATCTGCCGGGTCACCGTGCCGATGCCGGCGGGATTTCCGGTCAAGGCCCCTTCCTTCAGTGGATTTGTTTTCATGCGTTAAAATAATCAGTTTGATGCAATCGCTTCGCGCGCCGATCCAATGCCGCCCGCTTTCAGGTTTCTGGCGTGCGGGAAGGTGAACGCCGGAGCTTCCGACGCGAGGGCGAGACCGAAATTGAGCATCGCTTCGTTGCCGACGGGTTCCACGGCAATCGGCTTGAGAAACAGGTTCGCCGTCGTCCCCTTCAGGCCGCCCATGAGGTTTTGCCAAAAATTGCTGCCCGCGTCCTTCCGTTTCACCGACGCCACCGTAATATCCATTTTGGGCGGACCTGGCTTTCTTCGAAAAATCAGGGTGTTGACGCGGGCAACACTTTCATTGCGGAGCCGGATTGCGCCGTCGAGATACCGGATGTCGTGGAGACCAATGGTCACAAGGCTCGGCCGGCCGCGGCCATTGAATCGCAGCCGAACTTCAGTGACGGTCGGAACGTGGCCGGCCATCGTTCCCTCCACCTCGATGCTGATGCTGCCTGCCCCTTCGACGTTGATGGAACCGAGTTGATGGTCGAGCGAGCCGCCTTCCTTGAGCTCCCGCTCGTGCCGGTGGACTTTGTCCGTGTGGTCAAAAACGTTTTGTTGATTACCTTCACCGGCGAACTCGAATTCGCAGGTCACCAGGAATGACCTGGCCGTGAAGGACCGCGTGGCGGACACCATCCGCGCGCGCTGCGTGTTGCCGGGACTCTTGACGACGGAAACCGGCTCCAACGAAATCAGCGGCACGAAATACATGAATTCAGACACCGTATTGCCCGGCGATTTGCCGCGACCATAGTCCAGGAGGAGAGTTGGCCCGGCTGATTCGGGCGCCGGGTTGGCCTCGCGTTTGTCCGTGAGTGGAACCGATGGCGCGCCAGCCAGCCGCAGGGCCGGAGTGAAACATCCAATCAGCAACAGCAGACCGAGCAGGATCGCGGCGAAGCCCGGTGGCTTTGAGCCGCCTCCAACCATGCAAGCCTCCGGCTTTGTCGGAGGTCGCTGACTGGAGGTTTTCATCAATTGATTCTTCTTTTGTTGATTGCCGGTGAATTGGTTTTGTTTTAGCGAGCTTCCTTCGGGGCTGCGCCGACTGAGGCATCGTCGCAAGCCGGCGTCTGCAGGATGGCTTCCTTCGTCAAGTTCACAAACACCTTGGATTCATCCCAACTGATCCGGTCAACCTTGCTCGACGGTATTTGCACCTCTTTGCCGGAAAGCCGGTGCCCGGTTTTGATGACCAGTTGACGAATCGCCCAACTCTCGTCGTCCATCATGAAATCACAGACGTGGCCGATTGTCCCGTCACTCGCCTGGATATGGTAGCCGTTCACGGCTTGCGTGCTTCGCAGATGCGCATCGGCGCGTTCGGGTCGCGGGCCACTCGCAGTGGCTGGTTCGCTTGGGAGAGGTTTTGGCGGCAGCTCCAAAATCGGAAAACCGCTCATGCCCCACAACGCATCGCCTCGCCAGTAGTAGGGCCAGCCGTAATATCGGTAATACTCCTCTTCGTATTGTCGGGACACAGGTTTGTGCGACTCGATCGAAGGGCTGTCCTCAATCTGTTTCCGGGTCAGATTCACGCGCAGACTTTTCCCCCGAAAGCCTTCGGGGAAGGCATGAGGAGAAATGAGCACCTGGCGCCCCGGCAACCACGAGCCCGTGTCCGCGACCAGATAACGAACCGCCCAGTTCTGATCGTCAAAATAAAAATCCTTCACATGGCCGATTTCGCCATCTGACGCACCGAGTTTGTCTCCGTACAACTGTTTAATGCTTCGTAACATAAATCTGACTTTCTTGATAATTGCGTGGGCTGCCACCCAGACGAGGCCGCCCCACTTCTGAATTCGCCCGCGTCTGACTTTCCATTTGGGAAGAGTCTTCTGGTTTCTATGACACAATAAACGGGGAAGTTATGCGGGCGCTATGGGGTGTTACCCTACCGAAGGACACTACGAATTGAATCCCGGCGCGGCAGCGACACGTTTGCGCCGGGGACTTTTGAGTGACCACCGGTTCCCCCTTTCATCGCTGCCCGGGTTACGCTCCCAAACTGAGACCAAGGGTTTTCCCAGTGGCGGCAAGGAACACCCTAGTCGCAGCCAGACCGTGCGGGGGGTAACAGTAATTATAAACATTATTCACGAACGCAAAGTGGATCAACCGGGAGCACTCGAACCGAATACCGGCATTGCATTCGCTCGTATTCATCGCCAGTTTCGCAAGCAGCACGATCCCGGCGAACTCCAATTGCACCGCGCGGGTGATGCCGTGCGCTGGCCTTTCAAAATCACCGGACTGACGAAGTTTCTGGGAAGTCTCTTGATCCTCGCTGCTCTCAGCCCAACCGTTCAGGCTGGGCAAAGCGTCACTTTGGCCTGGAACCGAAGCTCCGACACTAACGTTGTGGGTTACAACGTTTATTACGGAGGAGCAAGTAGCGCCTATACCAACGAGATTTCTGTTGGCAACGCAACGAATGCAACCATTACCGGCCTGGTCCAGGGAACCACCTACTATTTTGCGGCGACAACGTATGTTTCTTCGGGTATGGAAAGTCCGTTCTCAAGCGAATTGTCCTACACCGTACCAATCCTTGCCGGAGTGCAGTTCCGCGTTACGCCCACCCGGCAGTTCGTTCTGACCGTGACCGGCCCGACCGGCTACACGTATAACATCCAGGCGACGCAGGATTTCATCACTTGGACAGTCATCGGCACCGTGACGGTGGGTGCCAGCGGTTCGTTGAATTTTACCGACACGAACGCGGCGAGTTTTTCGAGGCGCTTCTATCGCACACAAGGATGACCGTGAAATGATCTCCCAGGCAGGGAGCTTATTGCTGCGGTAGCAGGACAAGATCGCGAAACCGCTCCGGCCGTCTCCGGTCAGGAATCAACGGTAGTTAAAAATATGTCACTCTATCTCAGCCAAAAATGTTGGGGCCGATCATGCCTGCACTTGGCGGCGGCGATGCGCGCCGGCCACTGGCGCTGGCATTTCGCCGGCATCGGACGGGAGATTCATTTTACGAGGTCACCGACCCGCAAGGCCACGGCAAGCGGCTGATTATAAAAAAGCCGGCCAGCCGGCGGCGGTTGAAAACGGAAAGGAAAAATGATGAAACTCAAAATACAGTCTGGCTGGGAAACCCGCTTTGACCAGCCGATCCGGCGCATAACCCGAACCCGGGTGCAGCGGTCGCCAGGCATCCGGGTTTCGTTGCGCGCGTTGGCAATGGCCGGACGGCCGAAGCCAATCAAGCCTGAATTGACCCGTGGAATTTTTCCGGAACACCCTAGCCCGCAGCCAGCTTTTCCTGCGGAAGCAATCCGACCCGCAAAGCGAAACGTACCAGGCCCGGAACATTATGAATGTTCAAGCAGTCCATCAATTTCATGCGGTGGTATTCGACGGTCTTGGGACTGACTTTCAGGATTTCGGCGATGCCTTTGGTGTTCTGGCCTTCAGCGATGAGTTGGAGAATCTCGCGCTGACGCCCCGTCAACTCTTCGAGCGGGCTTTTCCGGTCGGCGATTCCTTGCAAGGGAAACTTCTTGACGAGTCGCGTGGAAATTTCCCGGCTGAGATAAATTTCCCCGTGAACCACCTGTTGCAAGGCGGTTTCCAGTTCGGCCGTCGCCGCTTTCTTTAGCAGGTAGCCGACCGCGCCCGCCTTGAGCGCCCGCCAGGCATATTCTTCATTGTTGTGCATGGAAAGAATGAGGACCCGCACGTCCGGAAATTCCCTGGCCATGCGTGTCGCCGCTTCCAGGCCATTCAGACCGGGCATGGAGATATCCATCAAAACCACATCCGGCCGGTGCAACTTGACCAGATTCAGCACCTCGCGGCCATCGCCGGCTTCACCCACCACTTCCACCCCCGGCAACTTTTCCAGCAGCGCGCGAATGCCCGCGCGCACCAGCGTGTGGTCATCGGCCAGCATGACGCGAATCGCTTTGAGAGGGTTGTTCATGGGGTTTCAGATTCCGACGATGGGGTCTGCCACTTCAGCGGGAACCAAGCGTGGACTTCGGTGCCTTGTCCCGGGTTGGACTTGAATTCCAGCCCGCCACCCGCCAGCGACGCGCGCTCTTCCATGCTCAACAAGCCCAGACTGGCGCCACGCACAGCTTGCTCCCGGACCGGGGCCACATCAAACCCAACACCATCATCGCGTACGCGCAGGTGGAGTTGCCCATCTTCCTTGCGCAACTCAACCGTCACTGCTTTCGCCTGGGCGTGGCGCACCACATTGGTCAAGGCTTCCTGGGCCACGCGGAAACATTCGGTTTCAATCACCGGATCCAGGCGTTGCTCCAGCCGGTCGGCGTGGAACTCGACTTTCAACTCGACCAGTGCCGCCTGTCGCTCGGTGTACCAACGCAAGGCCGGTTCCAATCCCAAATCGTCGAGGATTGACGGGCGCAAATCCAACGAGATGTCCTGCACTTGTTCCAGCACGCGCTCGACCACTTTGAGGTTCTCGTTCAAGCGCGGCGTCAGGCCGTTGGCGTTGGGCGACTCCAACATGGCTTGCAGGTTCAATTGCATGACGGTGAGGGCCTGCCCGATTTCGTCGTGGAGTTCGCGCGCGATGTTCCGGCGTTCGGTCTCCTGCGCCTCCACCAGCCGGCGGGAAAGCACCTGAAGTTTGCGGCTGTATTCCTTGCGCTTTGCCTCGGCCTGCTTGCGCTCGGTGATGTTACGAATATTGCACTGAATGACTCTTCCGCCGTTGACCTGATAAACGTTGCTGACAAATTCCACGCTGATGGATTTGCCGGTGCTGGTTTCCAGCGGCAGGTCGTCGTAACGGACATAGGCTTCACGCTGCAACTCCCGGAACTCCGCCTTGGACGCCTTGGTGTCTTTGAAAGGGCCAATCTCCCAAAGTTTGTTTCCCAGCAATTGCTCGCGCGGGTAGCCCAACATATCCGTCAGGAACGGGTTGACATCGTCAATCTGCCCGGTGTCCGCGTTGAGAATCAGAATCCCATCCTGGGCGGTTTCAAACAGCCGGCGATACCGCATTTCGGAGGCCTTCAGCGCGTGATCCGCTGACTGGCGTTCCCCTTCGCGATGTTCCAGGGCTTGGGCCATCTGATCGAAGGTGCGGGTAAGCTGGCCCAATTCATCTCCCCGACGGGACATGCCCGTGCGCGTGCTAAGATCGCCCGTGGCCAGCCGCGCGCTGGATTTTACCAGAGTCCTAACCGGGCGGAGGACCAACAGGTAGCTGCCGATCCAGCCGAGCATGAAAGCAAAACCGGCGGCAATCCCCAACCCGGTCAGGTTTTCGGTCAGCCGGCGGTCCGCTTCGGCAAAGAGAATCTGCTTGGGGATGCTGCTGAGAATGGTGACCACGTCGTCGGGAACGAGCTGGCTGCGCATGGCGGCGAACGCATGATAACCGGGAATTCCATCCGCAGATGTCGCCTCCACCACGCCGTGATCCTGACTGAAAACAGTTTTCAAAAGTGATTTTTCCGGGAAAGGCTGGCCGATCCATTTTTCCGGCGAGGGATAACGAACCAGAATTCTTCCGGCGCGGTCAATCTCGGTCCACGTCGCTCCTTTGGGCAATTGCCCCGGCAGCACGGACTCGAAACTGCTGACCCAGTCCAAATCCAGCGCGGCAAAGACCACCGCCTGGACCTGCCCGTCGGAATCGAAAACCGGATAACCGAAATTGACGGTGGGCTGGCCGGCCGCTTGTCCGTCCGGAAAATTGCCAATCGCGAAGGCGCGCGTTGCGAGCGCGCGGCGGAAAAACGGACGGTTTGTTTGGTTGGCCGGCTCCACCATTGGGCGCGCGCTGGCCAGAACCATTCCATTGGTCCCGACCACTCCCAAATTGGTATAACGCGGGTAGCTGCTGAACAACTCGTCCAGCAATTTCTTGCAGCCCCGCCGGCTGCCCGAGCGCACCGGAGATGACTCCGCCAGGACGAGCAGCAGTTGGCGCGTCTGGCCGATCACCCGCCCCTCTTCCCGCGTGGCCAATTCCATCATCTCCTGCGAACGCTGATTCCATTCCTTCACCAGTCGCCGACGCTCTTCCGACGCTGTGTGCAGCGTCAACCCCACCAACGGGGCGCACGCCAGCAACACCAGCAAGAGCAGGCGCAATCGCAAACCGGAAACAAGCCGGCTGATGATTTTTCGCATATTACAATATTCCACGACAAACTTGACTAATCCTGTACGGCACAGCGTGTCGGCGCTGGTCTGTACCCCAAAAAATGTCCTACTATGATTTTGGCCGCGGACGGAACTCCGACCAGAGCGATCCGGCCCACTGCGCGCCTTTCAGGAGGGTCTGCCACTACGAAGACTTGGGCGATGCGCGAGAAAATCGTTGAGTTATTCCTCCAAGGCGCTCGCCGGCGACTTGCCGGATGACAGCTTATGGAGAATGACTTCGAATACTTTTAACTTCACGATTTATGTCAGCCCACAGTTCGCCCAATCCGCAACTGACGCTCCGAATGCGAGTTTGTTTTAGAGTTGGCAGGTTCATCGCCATTGACCACGAGAATGCGCTGGAATGGATTCGCCCGGTCTCGGGTTGATCTGATCGCGGTTTGTCGCCACCGGTTTCAAGGGATACATTCACAATTTCGAATTGGTTTCATCCAGTTGATTTGTTTGACGGTGATTGGCTACCCAATCCGGGGGACGCGGATGTCGCCTGAGTGATTGAGAATGCCGAAGGCAAACAACAGCCACACGACGACGCAAATCACCACGACGACGTTGAGAATATTTTTTATCTTTCCGTCCATCGGAATATAAGTGTTGACCAGCCAGAGCAACACGCCGATGACGATCAGAGTGACGGCGAGAGAAATCAGTGACATAGATTACCTCCAATTTGGATGAGTGTTTTATTATTCATGCTGTGAGCCTAAGCCAGAGGGTGAAAGGACGCTATGGGGTGTTACCCTACCAGGAATTTCATGAAGCCAGCTTTGACCCGCAGGTTGGGGCAATGGTGAAAAAAAGAAACCGGCGAGGGCACCGAGGCAAACCGAAATCGGCCGAATCTCGCAACTCGCAACTCTTGACAAAAACCAATGTTAACTGTCCCGCTTCAGGCTGGCTTGATGCATTTGATCCTCTTCCGCTCCGGCGATGCCTTCTTCAACCAGTCTTTCATTGTCGCTCCGCCCCTCGTCGTCCTCATCGGCACTGGGGGCCACTGGCACTTTACTGCCTTCTGAACCCGGCACCGGGTCCCAGCGTTCGGATTCGGGTGCTGATTCAAGGACTGCCTCTTTCGGGTCCGTATCCCGTTCGCCCGTCAATTCCCGTTTGGCCTGTTCCCAATCGGATTTCGACACGTCCTGCGCCGAACGGCCGTTGATGACCGCCAGCTCAACCGCGCGCTCCCGCACCATCTTACGGGTCACCGTGCCGAGGCCGG
>Ga0208820_1001235_pt1 | contig 14715 bp, 9 predicted proteins | sample June2015DPH_16_5_FD_184713 | JGI IMG/M metagenome (GOLD analysis project Ga0208820, IMG submission 184713) | Peatland microbial communities from SPRUCE experiment site at the Marcell Experimental Forest, Minnesota, USA - June2015DPH_16_40... | ecosystem: Environmental > Terrestrial > Soil >...
CTTCGATTTCGGCGGCGTCAGCAGATACGCAAGCGTGGGCAAGCCCAGGGCGGCCGCTATCGCCGCACCGAGGCCGAGAATCCCCACTTGAAAAAAGCCGCGACGCGAGTTTCCGGCCGCCGCAGCCGGCGGAACGGATCCGAGTTCTTCCATGGCGCCAGTAAACCCTCCGGTGTTCGAATTGCTCTTATCATATCCCGGTGCGCCGGAAGCAAATGTCGAAAATCTGAGCCGCTCGTGTAACTTCGGTGTAAGAAGGGTAGGTGGCCGTACTGATTTCAAGTCTTAGCGCCGCGGTTTGCTGTGCAATGCTGAAGCCAGCGCGCTTGTTTTGAAGGATGATCCGGCGAGATCGACCTTGGCTTTCACGGTGCGGCGGTCAAGCTGAAGGCGCCTGGCGGTTTCTTCATAGCTGCCGGTCTGGCTATAGACGTAGGCGCAATAGCGGCACAGCAGTTGTTCCGCGGTGAGTTGGCCGGAACGGAATGCGTGAGCCAGTTCGTCCTCGGAAGATGGACTGGGCTGGGCGGACGGCTTGTAGTCGCGGCGGATCAGAACGTTCCTCACGCACTGTTCCAACTCGCGATAATTGCCCGGCCAGGAGTAACCGGACCCGAGGTTCTGCTCCACCCAGGCCACCGCCTCGGACGCCAGATCTTCCGCTTCCGCTCCGGCGACCTTGCGGGCCATGTAAATGACCAGTTCGCGCAGCATTTGCGGCGAGTCCGCGAGCTGTTCCGCCAGCGAGGGCGTCGAAATCTGGTCGGAGCAGAGACGATAGTACAGGTCTTCGCGAAACCGGCCTTTCCGGATATCGGCCGCCAGGTCCCGGTTGGTCGCGGCGATCAGCTTACCCTGAAACCGCCGGCTGCCGGTATCGCCCACCGGATGGAAGGTGCGGGTCTCGATCACACGCAGCAGCTTCACCTGAATCCCGAGATCCATGTCGCCCAGTTCGTCCAGAAAGACAGATCCCAGCGCCGAACAGGTTTCGAGCCACCCCTTCCGGTCCGCCACCGCTCCCGTAAACGAACCGCGGCAGTGGCCGAAAAGTTCCGATTCGACTAGAGTCGGCGACAGCGCCGAGATGTTGATCGGAAAAAACGGGGCCGCATCGTCGTCCGGGAATGTCAAACGGCGTTCGTCGAACGGGAGACAGCGCGACTCGGCGATGGCGCGTGCCACCAGTTCCTTGCCGGTTCCCGACGGGCCCGTGATCAGCGTGGCGAATTCGCTCATCCTTGCGAAAAGCGTCCGCCGATAGCGGCGCATATCGTGGGTGAAGATCGACTGCCATACGGCGGCGCGCAGCCTTGCGGCTGGCACCGAGTTGCCGATGATGTTCTGGAAGATGCGCTCGAACGCGCACTGGATCTGCCGGAAACAAGCGAACGTGTGCACCGGCTCGTAACGCGAAGGCAGCGGCACCCGATCGACTTCGAGGAACTGGCGCCAGTCCGCCCGAAACTCGGCGTAGAATCGCCACCGCGCCGGGCCCGCCTCTCGCTGCGCGCCGAAACCCGCTTCGAAGAAACGCGGATAGTAGCGCTGGTACAGCAAGTTCAGGACCGCGTCCTCGTACAGGATCAGGTCCTGCTGGTCGGCCGCGGTTCCGCCTGCGAGCTTCTGTCTCAGCTGCGGGCAGAGTTCCTCCAGGCGGGTGGCGATTCGCCAGACATTCGAGCGGCGGCGGTCCGGCTCGTCGACCGAAAAGCTCCAGACCGGCTCGTCCTCCGCGAACTCGGCGCCGAGCGCGGCGCGTTCATGCAGGATGCGCTCCGGCAGAAACGGATTACAGAACGCCAGGTTGGAAGCAGCGCGGAGAAAAGCCCGCTCCGGCGACGACAGGAACGCCATATATGCAATCATTGTACAGCCACCAGCATGGAATGTACATCGCGCCGCCTGCTGCGCATGCGGGACACGGCTAAGCCATTGCAATCACGGGCGCGTCGCAGCGGCGATCCGCGTGTACTACTCAATTCGCGTGATTGGTGATTCAATGGCACGGACGATGCCCGAGGGCAGTTTCGGCAATCTTCTCAAGCAGCGCGGGTTCCAGGCATTCCTCTGGACGCAGTTCCTGGGCGCGTTCAACGACAACGTCTATAAGATCGTCGTTTCGATGCGAGCCGTCCACGTGGCCGCGACCACGGGATCCGGCAGCGAGTACATCTCGCTGGCCGGGGCGGTGTTCGTGATTCCGTTCCTGCTGTTCTCCGGTTACTCCGGCCACCTGGCGGATTCGATCAGCAAGCGCACGGTGCTGATCTCGGTGAAGGTCTTCGAGATCGCGGTCATGCTGTTGGGCCTGGCGGCTTTTTTCTCCACGCGCATCGAGTTGATGCTCGGCGTGCTGTTCCTGATGGCGCTGCACTCCACCGTTTTCAGTCCGGCCAAGTACGGCATCGTGCCCGAAATGCTGGACGATGAGGATCTCTCCCGCGCCAACGCGCTGCTCGAAATGAGCACGTTCGTGGCGATCGTTCTCGGCACATCGATCGGCTCCTTCCTTTTCGTTACCTGGAAACACCGGCCGTGGAACATGGGGTTGGTGATGGTGGCCGTGGCCGTCGTGGGGCTGGCCGCCAGCCTGCGCATTGCGCGCGTCCGCCCGGCGGGCGGCACCTCGCGGTTTCGTCTGAACCCGTTTTCCGAAGTCATCACCGGGACGAAACACCTGCTGGCGGACCGCCCGTTGTGGCTGACGGTGCTGGCCATCTCGTATTTCTGGTTTCTGGGTGCGCTGTTTCAAATGGACCTGCTGCTGTTCGGCAGCGAGGTCCTGCACGTGAGCGACCTGCGGATTGGCCTGATGGTGACGTGCCTGGCGGTAGGGATCGGCGCGGGCAGCATGCTGGCGGGGAGACTCTCGGGCGACAAGGTGGAACTCGGGCTGGTGCCGCTCGGATCGATCCTGATGGCGGTCTTTTCGGTCCTGCTTTATGCGGCGCGCGGATCGTACACCCGGTCGGCAGCCATGCTGGCGCTGCTGGGGGCTGCGAGCGGTCTGTTCATCGTGCCGCTGAACGCGTATTTGCAGCAGCGATCGGAGGCCCGCGAAAAGGGCCGCCTGATCGCCACCAACAACTTCTACAATACGGTCGGCCTGCTGCTGGCTTCGGCAACTCTGTGGCTGATGCATGACCGGCTGCATGTCTCGCCCGATAAGCTGATCCTGATTTTCGGTCTGGCCACGGTGGGCGCCACCGCCTACATGGTGACCGTGGTCCCGGATTTTCTGATTCGCTTCGTGCTGTGGATGGCGACTCACACCATCTTCCGCATCCGCATCGTGGGTCACGAAAACGTGCCGCTGCGCGGGCCCGCGCTGCTGGTGGCCAACCACATGTCGCACGTGGACGGTCTCCTGATCGGCGCCTCGGTGCAGCGCTTCATCCGCTTCATGGTCTGGCGGCCATTCTTCGAGATGAAAGCGTTGCGGTGGCTGTTCCGTCTGATGAATGCGATTCCGGTCGGCACGCGCTCGCCGCGTGAGGCGCTGGAGGCCGTGCGGCGCGCGCGTCACGAACTCGCGGCGGGCGAGGTGGTGTGTATCTTCGCCGAGGGCGCCATCAGCCGGACGGGCAACCTGCTGCCATTCAAGAGCGGCCTGCATACGATCGTGGCGGGGACCGGCGTGCCCATCGTCCCAGTGCATCTGGATCGCCTGTGGGGCAGCATCTTCAGTTTCGAGCGCGGCAAGTTTTTCTGGAAATGGCCGAAGCGAATTCCATATCCGGTCACGGTTTCCTTCGGACGCCCGCTCGCATCCACGGCCACCGCGCAGGAGGTCCGCCAGGCCATTCTGGAATTGGGCAGCGACGCGATCGAAGCGCGCAAGTCGCGCCACGACCTGTTACCGGCGCGCTTCATTCGTTCCGCGCGGAAGAACTGGTCTAAATTCGCCATGGCGGATTCGACGGGACGCGAGGCAACTTACGGCCGAGCGCTCGCCGGAAGCCTCATCATTGCCGATTGGCTTCGCCGGCACCGCGCTGCCGACGACATGGTCGGCGTGCTGTTGCCACCGTCGGTGGCCGGCGCGCTGGCGAACGCCGGCCTCATGCTGGCCGCGAAGAAGCCCGTCAACCTCAACTTCACCGCCGGCAAGGAGGGCATGGCCGTGGTCGCCGAGCAGTGCCGGATCAGCACCACGATCACATCGCGAACGTTCCTCGTGAAAGCCAAGCTGGAGGCCCCGGTTGGTGCGGTATATATCGAGGACATCCTGGCCGCGTCCACCGCACCCGCCAGGACCGCCGCATGGCTGCGGGCGCGCCTGATGCCGCCGCGCTTACTTCTGCGCCGCTATTCGCGGCAACGGCAGACGCCGGATTCGCTGGCAACCGTCGTCTTCTCCAGCGGCAGCACCGGCGTTCCCAAGGGTGTGATGCTGTCACACTACAACCTGATCTCCGATATCGAGGCGATCGCCCAGGTATTCTGGATCAACGGCGACGACCGCATTGTCGGCACGCTGCCGTTCTTCCATTCCTTCGGCTTTACCGTGACCATCTGGTTTCCTTTGGTGAGCGGCTGCGGCGTGGTGTACCACCCCGACCCGCTGGACGCCAAGGGGACCGCGGCGCTGATCCAAAAGCACAAGGGCACCTTCCTTCTTTCCACGCCGACCTTCTGCGGCAACTATGTTCGCAAGTGCTCGCGCGAGCAACTTGCTTCCCTGCGTTTCGTACTGGTGGGCGCCGAGAAACTGCGCGGCGAGACGGCTCGCCAGTTCGAAGAGAAGTTCGGCGTGCAGTTACTGGAGGGCTATGGATGCACGGAAATGGCTCCGGTCGTTTCGGTCAACGCACCAGACTTCCGCGCGGGAAACGACACGCAAGTCGCCTCCAAACCCGGCACGGTGGGCCATCCCTTGCCGGGCGTCGCGGTGAAAGTGGTGGACCCGCAAACCGGGCAAACCTTGCCGCCGGGCACAGAGGGGCTGCTGCTGGCGAAGGGCGCGAACTGCATGCTGGGCTACCTCGGGAACCCCGCGCTGACCGAGTCGGTGACTCGGGATGGCTGGTACATCACGGGAGACATCGCTTCGGTCGACGATGAAGGATTCATCCGGATCACGGACCGGCTTTCGCGATTCAGCAAAATCGGCGGTGAAATGGTGCCCCATCTCAGGATTGAAGCCGCGGTTGCGGACATTCTGGGCGGCCCCGCGTGCGTGGTGACCGGTGTGCCGGACCAGAACCGCGGCGAGCGCCTGGCCCTGCTATACACGGACGGCAACATCGCGCCGCGAGATCTCTGGCGGGGCCTGTCGCAAACCGGTCTGCCCGCGCTGTGGATTCCCAAGTGCGACGACATCTTCCCAGTGGCGAGCCTGCCCCTGCTCGGTACCGGCAAGCTTGACCTGCGTGCCATCAAGGCGCTGGCGGCGAGTCTGATGGAAGGCGCGCGGGAGACCGGAACAGCGGTTCCGCAGCCGGAAAAGGAGTGATCCCAAATGGAAGTCATTCTGTGGTCGGTAGCGATGGTCCTGGCGGCGACGCCGGTGTTGTTGGTGATCCGTTGGTGGATGGACTCGAAACGCTTTACCGAACTGGAGCGCCGGCTCGAAACGGTAACGCGAGACCAGGTAACACCCAGCGAGATCGCGGCGCTGCGCCGTAGGATCTACCAACTGGAAGGCGCTGTGGCCGGGATGGCAACTGCGCATAGCACGGCTGCGCCCGAGGCTCCACAGCCGGAGCCGGCGATAGTGGCGGAACCGAAACCCGTGCCTGTGACCGCGCCGGCGCCACGGTTAGCAGTGGAGATTCCTCCAACGCCAGAGATGCCCCCCAGTGTGAGGATAGACATCCCTGAACAACCGCTTGCTGGCGCGCGCGGCTCCGTAAGCGCCGGGGAATCCGAGAGCGCTCTTCGGAGCCGGGCCCAGGGGGCACCCCGTGAGGGAGCGGTCGGGGAAGTTTCTCAACAAACTCTAAAAGCTTCAGTCGAACCGGCGCCGATTCCCGAGCCTGCTCCTCCGCCTGCGCCTGTTCCTCCTCCGCCGCTCTTCGCGCCACGGTTCACACAGCCGGAACCTGTTCGCCCCAGCCGCAGCAGCGAAGAGTGGGAGGCAATGGTCGGTGGGAACTGGCTCAACAAGCTGGGTGTCTTCGTCCTGGTAATCGCCATCGCGCTCTTTCTCGGCTTCTCCTTCAATCATATGGGGCCCGCGGGGCGTTCCGCGGTCGGCTTGGCGATCAGCTTCGCGTTGCTCATCGGCGGCGTGATCATGGAACGGCGCCCGCCCTACGTCATCTTCGCGCGGGGCCTTCTCGCGGGCGGTTGGGCCGGCCTGTATTTCACCACCTATGCCATGCAAGCGGTGGACGCGGCGAAGATCATTCACAATCCGCTGCTGGGTGGCTTTCTGCTGCTGGCGGTAGCCGCCGGCATGGTGGTCCACTCGTTGCGGTACCGCGTCCAGGCGCTCACCGGTCTCGCCTATTTCATGGCCTTCGCAGCGCTCGCCATTACGCCGGTGACTGCGCTTTCGGTGATTGCGCTGGTTCCGCTGGCCGCCTCGCTGCTGATCGTCGCCTACCGGTTCTCGTGGCCGGGCATGGCCCTGTTTGGCCTGGTTGCCACCTATGCAACGTGCGCATCGAGGGGCGACAATGGAGCGCCGCTCTGGTCCGCGCAGACTGTGTTCGCCGCCTATTGGCTCGTGTTCGAAGTTTACGACCTGCTGCGGACACGCCGCCGTTCGAACCATGCCGCGGAGCAGGCCATCCTGCCGCTCAACGCGCTCGGATTCGCCGCACTCTCCTACGGGAAATGGTCGGCCGCGGACCCAGCGGAAATCTATTTGCTGGCGGCGGGCATTGCGGTGGCCTATCTATCCGATACGATTCTGCGCGCTGTTCTTCGTCCCCCGGCGACGTTTCCGCCTGAGACCACCACGGTCGAACGCATCTTCGCGGGCGGTTATGAAGGCCCGATCACGCTGGCCGCGGTTTGCTCCTTTGCAGCGGCGGCCCTGAAGCTCCACGGGCAAACGGTGAACGCCGCGCTGCTGGCCGAAGGGGAACTGCTCTTTCTGGCTGGGCTGATTTTCCGCCAGGGCTACCCTCGCCGTCTGGCCGGCACTCTGTTCGCCGGGCTGGGGTTGAAACTCCTGTTCACCGATATTCCCGATGCCGGAACCGTGCAGTTTGCGGGCCGCACTTTGCAGGATTGGACGCCCTCGGCGGCGCTGGCCGCCTTCCTGTTCTATGTCAACCGCGGATTGCGGACGCTGCCGTTGTTTACGTTTGAGACAGGCGTCGGCACGAGTGCCGACGCGGCAGACACGAGTGTCCGCGCCACGCCGGTCATGTCGGCGCGTGGCCGGACCTATGGATACGCCGCATCCGCCTTAATCGCGCTGGCGATCGGATTCGAGATTTCGCTGCGCCACCTCGGCATAAGCTGGCTGGGCTTGGGCGCGCTCCTCTTTGTATTCGGGTGGCGATTCCGTCTGTTCGATTTCAGAATACAGGGCTACCTTGCAGGCGTGCTCGCACTCGGTGCGGTGTGGCTGCACCAAGTCGAAATCTCCGCCGGAACGGTGGCGTTCTGGGCGCACGCCTGGATTCCGCTGGCCGTCGCGGCGGTGGTGGCATACGGCGCGGCGCTATGTGCGCTGCGTTCGGCGGCGGACCGCTTTGGCGAAACGGAGCGGCAGGCGCTGCAGGCGATTGCGAGCGCGGTCTCGAGCGCGGCCGCGGCCGCGCTGCTCTGGAGAACGGTGCCGGCGGTCTACCTGGGTCCGGCCTGGATGGCGCTGGGAATTCTGGCGCTCGAATTGGGCCTGCGGCGCTGGCCTTCGGACCTGCGGACGCACGCGCACGTGCTCGCGACGATGGGCGCCGTCCGCGTGCTGCTCTTCACCGTGCTGCCGTTCCACCCGATCGGCGGCGCGGACGAACGCCTCGCAATCGGCTGCGCGGCGCTGCTGGCTTACGCTTTCGCCGCGCGTTTCTTCGCGGCAAAGCCGGACCAGGCGTCGCAGCGCGAATTGCGAGGCGCCGTCAACATCGCCTCGGCCGGTGGCTCGCTGTTCGCGTTGATCGAGCTGTGGGTGCTGTTGAACCCGGTGGCCGTAGCTCCGGCCTGGGCCTTGTTCGCGCTGCTGCTGATGGAAGCCGGTTTCCGCACGGACCTGCCCGGCCTGCGATTACAGGGCCACCTGGCGGCCGCAACCGCCTTCGGACGGCTGTTCTACGCCAACCTGGAGCCCGCCGGCTATTCTTACGGCGTATCCCATCGGCTGTTAAACGGGGCGGTGGTGATTGCATCTCATTATTTCGAATGGTGGCGGCAGGGTCGCTGGACGAAGCGGCTACGCGAATGGGAGCGATCCTTGCGGCGCCCGTACCTGTACACCGCGGCGGCCCTGATGGCAGGACTGCTGTACCTGGAACTGCGCCCGCCATTCGTCGAGATCGGCTGGGCGTTGCTGACCGTTCTGCTGCTCGTCGTCGGCCGCTTCCGGGACCTGCCCGACCTCAGGTTCCAGAGCTATGCTCTCGCCGCAGTCACCTTCTGGCGGGCGCTGGCTCTCGAGTTGGACCCGGCGGGGATCTTCGCGAGCACCGAACAACGGATCGCGGCGGGAGTTCTGGTGATCGGCTGCCTGTTCGCCGCGCAGCTATTCATCCCGCAGACACAAGAGAAGCCCGCATCGGAGCCTAGCGCGCGCCTACTCTACTCGCTGCTCGCCAGCAGCCTTGCGATGGCATTTCTGTATCAAGAGGTCTCCGGCAGCATGCTGACGGTAGTCTGGGGAATCGAAGGCGCAGTGCTGCTGGGGGCCGGCTTCCCGCTGCGAGACCGCACCATGCGTCTGTCGGGCCTGGCGCTGTTCCTCATTTGCGTGGGGAAATTGTTCTTCTACGATTTACGCGAACTCGAGACGCTGTACCGCATCATGTCGTTCTTCGTCCTGGGCGTGATCCTGGTCGGCGTCTCCTGGGTCTATACGCGTTTTCGCGACCGCATCCAGCGGTACCTGTAGAAAGGAGTTGAGGAATCATCATGCCTAACGATTGGGAATCCCACCTGGAACGGTGGACCTCCGCGGGAATTGTCGATGCCGCGACAGGCGGGCGGATTCGACAGTGGGAGGCGAGCCAGGCCCGGCCGGGTGGTCTGCGATGGCCCATTTTGCTCGCGCTGGCGTTTGGCGCTCTCACGCTCGGCGCGGGCGTCCTCTTGTTTGTATCCGCACATTGGGATGAACTCGACGCCGGAGCGCGGATGACGCTAGTGCTGCTGATGGTCGCCGTGTTCCACGCGGGCGGGGCCGCGGCGGCCGCCCGTTTCCAGTCCCTCGCGGTCGCGCTGCATACGGTAGGCACGGTGGCGCTGGGAGCCGGCATTGCCCTGGCCGGACAGATCTTTCATCTCTCCGAGCACTGGCCGGCCGCGGTTCTGCTTTGGGCGGTGGGCGCGGCGATCGCATGGGCTCTCCTCCGGCACTGGACCCAGGCCGCGCTGGTTGCCATCCTGGTTCCGTACTGGCTGGCCGGTGAGTGGTGGGTGCGGATGTCCGAAAGCCGAAGCGACTATATAGCGCCGGTCGCCGCGGGAATCTGCGCTCTGAGCTTCACTTATCTGACCGCTCGCCGCGCGGCGAACGATGGCCCCCTGCGGAAAGCGCTTGCCTGGCTGGGCGGCATTGCGCTGCTGCCCGCGGCGTTCGTCGCAGCCGCGGTGGCGACGCAGGGAGGCCTGCCGCTGGAGGCGCAGGCGATTGCATGGTCGGTTGCGGGCTTGCTGCCGCTTGCTCTTGCCATAGTGCTCCGCGGCCGCGCAGCCGTATGGAACGGCGTCGCCGTTGTTTGGGCGTTGTTACTCGCCCTGATAAGTAGCGGGCCAAGCGATCACATTCTCACCTATGTATGGGGCCTGATCGGATCCATCGGGCTGGCCTTGTGGGGAGTTCGTGAATCGCGTTCCGAACGGATCAATCTCGGCGTGGCAGGATTCGCCATCACGCTGCTTTGTTTCTATTTCTCCGATGTGATGGATAAACTGGGCCGCTCCGCCAGCTTGATCGTGCTGGGCCTGCTGTTTCTCGGCGGAGGTTGGTTGCTCGAACGAACGCGCCGGCGGTTGATTTCGCAGATTCGTACGGAGGTCATATGAGACCGCTCTATCGTGGAATTGCAGTTGCGGTGGTGCAGTGCCTACTGGTGCTGAGCGTGGCCGGGAAGTACGCGCTCGACCGCGAGCGCCTGCCGCGGGCATGGGCGCGGGCCTTACGGTTCGATCCCAATCTCCCCATCCGCGGCCGTTACGTCAGCCTGAGCCTGGAGGTGGACGGCATGGTGGGAGCGCCGGTTTACTGGGCATCTGTGACTCTCTCCGTTCGGAACGGACGGCTTGTCGCCGAGCCGGTTCCCTTCGACACCGGAGTGCGTGTTATCCGCTGGAGCAATGGCCCCTGGCGAATCGCGGAGCCTGTGGCCTTCTTTATATCCGAGCACGTCCCCGATCCGTCGCGCCGGCCGCCCGGCGAGGAGGTTTGGGTCGAGGTGAGTGTGCCCCGGCGAGGCGAGCCCCGGCCCATTCGGCTGGCTGTGAAGAAGGATGGCGTTCTCACGCCGCTGAACCTCCGATAGAGGAATCTCCGTGAGGCTGTTCGGCCCACTTCACATTTCGCTGCTGATCGCGGTGGCCTCGATCGCGGTCGCACTTCCAATCCTGTGCTGGCGGGGCTTCATTCCGATGCGCGGCGCCCGCCTGAGCATCGGGTGGACGCTCGCCATCAATGAGCTGGTATGGTGGATCTACCGCTACTCGCGGGAAGGCATCCACGCGGCTAACCTTCCGCTGCAGTTATGCGACCTGACCGTGTGGCTGGCTGTGCTCGGCTGTCTCACAGTTGTCCCCTCCCTGGTTGAATTCGCATATTTCGCCGGCGTCGCAGGGGCGGGAATGGCGCTGCTCACCCCGAACCTGCTTTTTCCGTGGCCGAGCTACGCGGCCCTCTATTTCTTTGTGGCGCACGGCGGAATCGTAATCGCAGTCGCGCTGCTGGCGTTTGGCGGCTTCGCGCGATTCCGGCCGGCCGCGGTTTGGCGTTCCTTCGGTTTCCTGCTCGGCTATGCCGCGCTGGTTGGCGCGGTCAACGCCGCTTTCGGCAGCAATTATATGTTCCTGTGCCGGAAACCCGCTAATCCATCCCTGCTCGACCAGATGGGACCGTGGCCCTGGTACCTTGCCGGCGGTGCCGCGGCCAGCCTCGCCTTCTTCTGGTTGTTGTGGCTGCCGGCGCGGTACTGCGGCGATCGGGCATAAGTCTTCATGCCCGTCTTTGGTGAGTGTGCGCCGACTGAAGGCTGCCGCCGATTCCCAAACCGAGTAAACGGAAAGCGGTGAAATGTCGAGGCGATCTGGCTGGGCATAGCCGTGCCCTGTTTGGTGGCATGGCTCGCTCATATCGGCGTCTTGCAATGATCGCCGGGGCCGCGGCTATGCTGGCGCTCGGCTTCGCCGCTCTGCCGCCGATCGCGCGGGATCCTCGATGCCCTTCCTCTCGCCGGAGGCAGCGACGGCGCTGTATTCAATCCTAGAACCATGGAAGCGTTCAGCTCGCACGGTAATGGCACCCTGACCGTGATCAAAGAGAACAGCCCCACCAGTTTCGAGGTGGAACAGAATGTGAAGACAATGACGGGCGCCAAAACGCTGACGCTCGACACCAAGACGGACCGGATTCTGCTGATCGCCGCCGAGTGCGCCGCGCCAGCCCCGTCTCCGCCAGATGCTCAGCCAGGCGGTGAGAAAAAGGGAGGCCGCGGACCCGGCCGCCAGATGTTGCCAGATTCGTTCTCGATTGTCGTGGTCGGGAAGTAGGCAGTTGCCACAATGCGGGTCATACTGGGCACTCAACCAGGGTACGCGCCTGAACTGCAGAAAGCAGGCCGCGCGAATCGGTTATACTCGATTCCCGATCCGCGGACCCGTTCTTCGTCGGTGAAAGTGCTGCCCTCGGGGGGCTGAGTAACGAAGCCCTATCTGGCGCTTGTGGTCTCCGACGCTCGCGCACAGAATTGAGTTCCAATGCCTCTACACGACAAATATGCACCAAGCCGCGGCCGGGCCACCGAGGGCATCGGTCGACAGCCGAGACGGACATTCCGAGAACATTTGCCCCTTCCCTGCCGCTGCTCCGACGCAGGCACCTCGTTCCTTCCCGTGTTGGGCGGTGGCCTGTCAAGATGAAGTCTCACCCGCAGTCCCACGACGTCCTCGCTTGGAGCGGAGGGGCAAAGAGCATTCCCCGGCTTAGATTGGCATGCCCTTCAAGAACTTCACCAGATACATTCTCGACTCGGAGCGTTGACAGCGAACTTCCAGGCTGCGCTTCCAGTAAAGCGACCGAGGCGATCTCAGTGCCTCAACGCCTCCACGATCGGGCCGAGCGCCAAGGCGGGCAGGAAGCACAGCGCGCCCACGAGCAGGGTCGGATCGAAGACCAAGGCGTCGAACGCGGCCGAATCGCTGGGCAGTGACGCCGCGGTATTTGACCGGAGGGCTGGCTGCATTCCGTAAGAAAACGTGTATTCCGTATCTACTCCTTATACACTCCTTACACATTCCTTACTTACTCCGTGTCGGCGTTATGTTTGTTTCTGGCTGCGCCTGGTTAGTTAGAGGCAAAAGGAGACTAAGTAAGCTTCTGATCCAACGACTTACTGGCTTCTTCCAGCGATAAATTGCCGGCATAAAGAAGATTGAACCCAGACTATCCAGGAAGCATCAGATCCGAGTGGCTGGATCGTTCCGGTGAGTTCAGCAAGGCGATCCCGCCCAAAAGGAGATCGAAACGTGAGACGTTTTGTAGCGATTAGTTTGGTGGGTGCGATGTTTGCGGCCGCTGGCCTGGCGCAGTCGAGGAATCCCTGGTTGGAGCAGTGGTTTAAAACTAAGACCGGCCACTACTCCCCGATGGAAGAAGCCCGACTGAGGGCTGAGCAGCAGAGAGCCGACCAAGCGAAGGCGGCATTGCGTGAGGAAACCACGCTGCAGGGCGCGCCGCGAATTGAATCCACGATGCGCACCAACCCGCGGCTGGAGCAATGGTTCAAGACGAAGTTTGGTCACTACTCCCCGATGGAAGAAGCCCGCCTAAGAGCTGCGCAGGCGAATAGGCCCAAGCAGGAGCGTGCCAACTCCGCCAAGCTTCCAGGGTCGTTGTAGAACAAATCCAGCCCGGCCACAGAGTGACCGGGCTCCCGCTATCCGATCGGTTCGACCGCAGGACGTGCGTCTGGCGGCCCTGGCGCCGGCGTTCTCGGGGCCAGAACTGGCGTCGAAATTCGCTTCCAGCGGTGGCTGGCGCCCCCCAGGCATGGTTGGCAACGGCCGTGTTCCTGATGTTCCAAGCCTGCCTGAGCATCCGGGTCGGCGCGATCACGTCCAGAATCTCATTGGTCCGTCCGTCGCTGCCACCATTCTTAGGACGGGCGAAAATCGCGGATCTGCGAGTCGGCGATGCCAGCGCCGATCTTGTGGTGGTGTGGCATGAACACGATGTCACGGTCAGTGTCCTGCGACGAAATGGAGACATCGACGTAGCGGTCCTAATGTGAATCCGACAAACGCTACTCCGCGTCCGTTGAGCCGCCTGCTATCCTTCTGCTGATATGAACGAATCGCCGAAGCCGTTTGAGCCGCCCCGCGTAGCCGCAGCACCTCCCCTCTGAGAATCCTATGCGCTGGCTGGAGTACCTCGCTTTTCTGACTCTCGTCGTAGGGCTGGCGCGACCTGTGGGGCTCTATCTGGCCCAGGTGTTCGAGGGCGCACCCACCTTCCTTGATCCCGTACTCCGCCCTGCCGAATCGTGTCTGTACTGGCTACTGGGGGTCCGCAGAACCGAAGAGATGTCCGCTGGCACCTATACGCTGTGCTTCCTGCTTTTCAGCGCCGCAGGAACAGCAGGGCTATTCCTCTTGCTGCTTGCCCAGCATTGGCTCCCGGGCGGGCCTGCCGACCATTACTTGACCACTCCAATGACCGGGGACTTGGCAGCGAACACGGCAATCAGTTTCTCGACGACTACAACCTGGCAGGCTTATGGGGGCGAAAGCACGCTTCGATATCTGACACAACTGCTTGGCTTGGTCTCACAAAACTTCCTGGCAGGCGCTTGCGGCCTCGCCATCGGGATCGCCTTTATCAGAGGATTCGCAAGGGAACGCTCGGACACGCTGGGGAACTTCTGGGTGGACTTGGTCCGAGCTCTCCTTTGGGTCCTCTTGCCGCTGGCTCTGGTGGGAGGCCTCGTTTTGGTCTGGCAGGGCGTGCCGCTCAACTTGGCGCACTACACGGAGGCCCATACCTTAGAGGGAGGAATTCAGACCATCGCTCAAGGACCGGTGGCGGTGTTAGAGTTCATCAAGAATTTGGGGACCAACGGTGGCGGTTTTTTCAACGCCAACGGCGCCCATCCTTATGAGAATCCGACGCCGATTGTCAATTTCCTCGGGCTGCTGGCCATCGCTGTGCTTCCTGCATCGCTCACCGTCACGTTCGGCCACATGACCGGCAGGCCCCGCGCCGGCTGGGTATTGTTGGCCGTGATGGTCGTGCTGTTCGTTGGTGGTCTCGTGGTGTGTGATTTCGCCGAGGCCGCGACTCCGCCGCAACTCGCCACCCTGCATCTTTCCGGCGGGAACATGGAGGGAAAGGAAGTCCGTTTCGGTATTGGAGGA
>Ga0208820_1001239_pt1 | contig 14652 bp, 15 predicted proteins | sample June2015DPH_16_5_FD_184713 | JGI IMG/M metagenome (GOLD analysis project Ga0208820, IMG submission 184713) | Peatland microbial communities from SPRUCE experiment site at the Marcell Experimental Forest, Minnesota, USA - June2015DPH_16_40... | ecosystem: Environmental > Terrestrial > Soil >...
TACGGAGATCAGAATGTCGCGGCTGCACGGTCTCTGGCGCAAGCAGACCATGTGGACTCACGGGTGCAATTTGACCGCAGCGATGCAGAAAACCTCCCGTTTTCGGACGGGTCGTTCGACGCCGTGATTTGTGAGTGCGCCTTCTGTACCTTTCCCGACAAGGCGGCATCAGCTACAGAGTTCTTTCGCGTGCTTCGCCGAGGAGGGCATGTGGGCATCAGCGATCTCACCCGCGCTGAGATACTGCCCAAAGACTTGGATGGGCTGTTGGCATGGATCGCCTGCATCGGCGATGCTCAGACTGTGGAAGGTTACGCAGCCTTTCTCGAACATGCTGGCTTCTCTGTGGACAGCATCGAGCAGCAGAACAACGCGTTGAAGGAGATGGCGGATCAGGTTCGCATCAAACTTCTCGGCGCAGAGATCATGACCGGACTGAACAAACTGCACCTGCCCGATGTTGATCTAGGAGCGGCCAAACGAATGTCGAGCAGCGCAATGGCGGCGGTCAAACAGGGACAACTTGGGTATGTGCTCATCCGTGCTGCCAAGCCGGGCTAACGTTGACCCTCAGGCAGTCCGGCTAGTGCTTGCCCGCATCCGAGAACAATTCCTTGGTTTGGAAATCAGATACGAGCGGTCAGGCGTCCTTGTTACTGTTCTTTTTCGTGCTCAGCCCGAGCACGCGATATGTGAGTCATATCCCACAGGTACCGCTAAGAATTACCAAAACTCCCGCGATTCCAAGCGCCCAGCCAAGGTGAGGATGACCATTGACGAGGATTCCCGCAATCCCGAGGCCGATCCCCAGCGCCACTCGCAGGGAGCGATCCATTCGTCCCACATTCAAAACCATCGCCATATCGCCTCCGCTGTTCGGCGTCTCATGCAGCGACTTCGATTTTACGCCGAGTCTTTAATCGGCGAATTTAGTGAGGCTTCCGAATTGATCGCCGATGGCACTGAGATAGACACTACAAAACGAAAGCGCCCCGGACTCGATGTGCCACAGGACTCTTGTTCGAACAGCCCTCCCCCGAAAACTGCTCCATTCCAATTTAGGCTCCGTCCCAAAGTTCGTGAATAGCTCCTGCGTGCAAGGTGGCGGCACTAGCCTATCTGCGAGTTCTGGAACAAGGTTCAGAAGATTAGAAATCGGCACTCGTGGACTGGAGAAAGAGGTCACAAAGGTCGATCCTGCCGACAAGCCCGATCTGGAAGAACGGCTCCGCTTCTTCCAATCGACTGACGTCGCCGCTGAGGCCTCGCCCTAGTTGAGTCGAGAATTGGAATTTTGCATTTGGGGAATGCGAGAAATTCATTGACCAAGTGACAAAATGCGGGTTTAAACTTCCCCAAGCGTGGGGCAGTATTTTCTCCGAGGTTCGTCCCTGACCGAAGTTGAATCTGCCAAGTCCGATTCCTTCCCTCGCCAGCAAACACTGGCGAATCGGAAGCCGGCAGCATTCAGCAGTGTTTGCCCGCGGCCCGATTTGAATTGAAGTAGTGGGGTACCGTTATGCTCGCCAAGTGCACGAACTCTTCGTGTTCCGCCTCCTTTCGCCATTTGGAGGAGGGGATGCTCTTTCGACTGGAAACTGACCCAACTCTCAGATCGTCCAATCTCAAGACACCGGAGTATTACTGGCTGTGCGGTAGCTGCTCCGCAGCGATGACGCTGCATATCAGCAAAGATGGAAAAGTGATACCTGTTGCGCTCCCAGCGCCAGTTCATGGTGGCCCCTATGGGAGTGATTTCATCGTGTCAATGCGGCAGGAAGGGCTATTGCTTAGCTGCGTTAGTTTCTCGACAGAAAGACATCGCAGACGTGCGAGATTCGTCGGAAGACGGAGAAGAGACCATGCCGCATGAGTGGGAGGATCACGATGATGAATTGGCGGCAGGGTCGAGTTGTCCCATGCCCGCTTGCGGTACGTTGGCGGTTGCCTACGGGTCGGGGGACGACGTTGGAGGCGAGGCTTTTCTCTTGATCGAGGTCGCGATCCAAAACAACAGACTGGTCATGCGAGAGGGCGCACATGCCCCGATATTATGACCCAGTTCGAACGGCAGTAGCTCTGTCGTGAAGTTCTGCCCAATAAGCGCGGCAAGAATCAGCTAAGCCAACCCGTTCAGGACATCCGCCAATTCTCCGGGACGCGAGACGTGAGGGCAGTGTCCGCCCGCAAGGTCAATCGGATCAATCCCCAATTGCTTCCGCACTTGCTCGCGCCAGAAGTCTGGGCGGAGTGTTCGGTCTTCCCGGCACAAGATGTAGGAGGCTGCCGCATCCGGCCAGCTTCGTAACAGACAAGTTTCGGTCAAAACACGGCGGGAATGCATCAGACTCCGCGTTGTCAGTGCCCATGCCGTTGTTTCGGGAGCGCAGTCGTGGAAGAGATAACGCACCGCAACGGTGTCATCCTTTGTAGGGTCTTTGCCGATCCAATCCGGCCAGAACATTTCAGGATTTGCTTGTAGCTGCTCCATCGGGCTCTTGTCGATTTGTGGAACGAACACACCTGAAACAATGTGACAACAATTCCTAACGAGGTGAACTCAGCGAGAGCCAAGCGTCTTCCACTTTCTGTGAGCAAGATCAATTGGTTTGGCCAGGACGGGCCGAGGCGGCGGTCCTAGTTTATATACGAAAATTAGCTCTAGAAAAAGTGCTTGGCAAGTTGAAGCGCTCCTTTTTTCCACGGCACGCGATGTGAGATTCCGGTCTTCCCCCGATATTCATCACGGTGGGCTATATACCAATCGTAGTTGCGAATCAGTGCATCTCGATTCGAGTACCGCGGCGCGAAGCTGAGTTTGGCTTCAATCCGTTCAATAGAGACAAAGCTTTTCTGCGCCGCGGTGTCGTAGATCCATTTGTAGATCGGAGAAAGGTGTAGTTGCTCGAGAAGTTTCAACGTCCAAATGGCCGGCCGTGCTGGCAAACTAACAACGTGCTTTCCGTGACCGGCGCGATCAAGCACTGCCTGGAAATTCTCACGCATGGTTCCGAACTTGTTAGCCGCCACGTTGAAGGTATCGTTCGCGCGGGCAGGATCGAGGGTCGCACAGAGGTGGATTGCTTCGCACAAGTCTTCAACATCCAGCAACTGATAGAGATTGTCTCCCGATCCAAGGATAGGGAAATTCCGGCCCTCATAAGCCCAGTCGTAAAGCAGTTCGAACACACCCAATCTCTCGGGTCCGACGAAACTCTTTGGCCGTAGCACAGGAACGCAGTGTCCCGCAAGGCGGAAAGTAAGGCAGTGCCTCTCGGCCGCAATTTTCGCTTCGCCATAGGGCCCCACGCCTTGCAGTGGGTCCTCTTCAAGTAGTGGATGGTGTTTCGGAATCCCGTAAACTGAAGTGGATGACGTGAAGATTACGCGCGACACTCCTTGGCTGAATGCTGCCTTTAGAACGATGCGCGTGCCCTCTGCATCGGTTGAAAAGATGTCCTCCGGTCGGCTTAAGGGAAGAGCTGCCGCGGCGTGAACGACGACCTCCACGCCAGCCATGGCGCGCTTCATCGTGTCGCGATGGCGAACGTCTCCAGCAATAATCTCCAGAGCACTGCGTTCCGGGTAGTCAAACGGCGCAATATCCAGCGATCGCACCTTATGCCCACGCGCCAGAAGGTAACGACACAGATTAATGCCGAGAAAACCCGAGCCACCGGTAATCAGAAAGAGAGAGTTCGCCACGGCTTCTCCTCTCCGATGGAACTCAAAAGCTGGATCCAAGGGTTACCACATTGTTGGGTAGTGGGGTCATAGCGCTAAAGCACCACTACTCATTGTTGCTGGGTGCGTTCGGCCATAGTAGAATTCTGAATCTTACGGTTTCAATTCTACTCACCACCATCCTGTTTTGAAATTCAACACCGCGAGACGCCTACATGCAACGTAACCTTATCGGGGTTTTTATTTCTCTGGTCGTTTTTTCGCATATTGCAAATTCGGGTGACCGCACTAGCACGACTGTTTGGGCGGAAGAATTAACCCGTAACATTCCAGCGAGGATCGGCCAGAAGCTTACCGGGTCCCAGTTCGTGGAGTACGTCTCAAAGATGAACCCACGAGAACGGGAACAGGCAATACGAGACGAGATTCTAAACGGCAATTTCCCCGAGTTTCTCAGGAAGCTAGTCCCTGTTGAACTCCATTGCAAATTGCAGAGTGGCAAGAGCCTTACTGCAACTATCTTTGTCGCGCCTGACTATCTTGCCATCGGTTCAGATGCTGATTTCCTGCGAATTCCTATGAATCTCCCTACGGCCGCAGCAATCGCAGACCGTTTCGGATTTATCTTGCCGACCAAGAAAATGGTTGACGCCATATACGTTCAATCTCGCTATCATCTCGTCCCGCAGCCTCTGCCAGCGGGCCCTCAGATGAGATCCACGGCGTACTATTGGACCCATAATCAGATGATTGAAGATCAGGCTCGCGCCCTCGGCCTGCGGCTAGGAGAACTGGTCTCGGGGGACAAGAAGGACGTCGTGATGACGAACCGGTTGGCCGCTCATGTTGGACGCATTGCAATTTACGGCTGGCATCGTGGGCCTAGGCAACCGATTCAACCGTTGAGCACAGTTCATGGCGCTAACTACGCAGACTACAGCCACGGAATTCGCCTGGTTAGTGAAATGGCCTTGATCGAGGGTAAGCTTCGATCGGTCTACGACATTTTGCGTGATCCATCGACAGCCACAGTTCTCAGCGACGAAGGTCCTATTCCCCGCAATTGGGAATTCCTCTCACCCCTCCAAGACTCGCCAACAATCGCGATGGCCTCGAGCAACTGAGGAACGCGGACGAGACCATACATAGGGAGACCGCAATTCTCAAGCCGTAGAATCAGTTTCCCCGTTTCCTGGATTTCTGAGTTGTCTTCAGTTCAGGGTTTTGCAACAGCGAAAACCCAGATGATAGTTGGCATGACTGCGTTCATCCATCACGCGGGTTCCATGCCAAAACGGAGCACGCCAGCGACACCAGTCCTCATGAGCTCTAATGGTATCGAAAATGAACCAGCTGCCTTTCATCTCGGTATAGCCTAGCTCGTTGCTGCCGAGGCTCGACATTTGACTTTCATTGAGCGGTAGATTCATGTGTTCCGCCGCATTGCCGTTGAGATCGTAGACGTCGAGCGAACTGCGGCACCCGGGAAAATCTCCCGTCGGATATGTGTTGGAGCCGCATCCTGTCCAGCTTCCTCCGTTGCAACCCGGAGTCTTTTTGCTTCCCGTAGCACAGATACCCTTTTGATAGGTCGGGCCGTAGCTCCAGGATTTCGTTGCGCTGTACGCTTGGTTGTGGGCAAAACGCATGCGACGAATCGCCTCTTCCGGGCTCACTCCCTTGGCAAGATCGAAGCGGTAATCCGGGCGTTCGAGATCCCCCGCGCACGCGCCTTCCCATTCATGGGCATCGCATAAGCGCTTACCCATGGCCCAACAAATCTCCGCAGCCTCGCGGGCTCGTACCCAAACCACCGGATAAGTACACGGGATGTCGGGGAATTCAAATTGATCGATGCAGACCTTGGCGTCTTCCGCTTTTTGCTTCGAAGGGTGATAGAGGGGAGCCATATACTTGGCCTTGCAGGTTTTCTCAAATTTCGGATTCTCGTATCGCACTCCCATGCTGCTCAGTTTTGCATGACACGCCCCGGGCGTTACCGGGTGCTGAGTTATCGCCGGATTTCCTTGCCCAATGTAGCCCGACTTGGCAAATATCTTCCGAATGGCATCGATCTGGTCGTTCGATAGGCCATGGACGTCTTGCAATTGCCTGAACAGAATTTCATTTTGCTGCTGTAGAGCTTGCGGGGAAGCAAAGTCGAAACCGACGAGACACAGGATCCCGAGGATGCCCAGCAATCCCGAAGCCAATGCATGTCTCATTTGCATCTTGCGACCTCCCTATCACGGATTGCGTCGCGTTAGATAAAAGAAATCCCTATTATCCGGATAGCCAAGAAAACGCGGAACAGGTGTGCCCGAATCGGACTTTTCCACTTGACTCATTCCACTTATAAGATGGTCAACGAACAGTTGCGACCCGACCCGCCGATAAACCGCGAGATATGTGTGCTCCAAAGCATTCATGTCCAACAGCATTCCGTAGCGGCATTGGTAAGCTTGGAATACGCGAGCCATGGCGGAAGGCGTTGCATCAGAGAACACGGCGTAAAGCAGGAAGCGCTTTCTGCCATTCCACTGCAGAGCGACGCCAGAACGAATCGTGCGTAGTTTCATATCCTCGGAACCGGACCAGTTCCCGGGTCCCCAACTGTTCACCAATCGACCAGGAACTGTTGACTGAGACTGTTCATCGAACTCAACCACAGGTACCCCATTTTGCCGCGCATACTTGATCTTGGCTAAGATCTGATCATCCTGCCCCGCCCACGTTTTCATTTGTACCGAACCGTCATCGAGTACAAAGATCGTTGCCAGACCCGGCTGAAGCTTGCTGAACACCACGCCATTTTCCATGAACCCGTAGTGGCTACCGTAATTCTTCGAAGCGAGATCTCCATACTTGAAGGCCCCGTGGATGCGCTTAAACCCACCTGTAAAGGTGGCCACGGTTCTCCGGGCATATTCAGGATTGATCAGGCCGGTTGAGACGAGCGGGGAAATGGTTCCGATGCCATCCGGACCGGGAAGTTTCGGATCCTTGATTCCAGGTTGAATGTGCTCGGACCAATCCACAGCGGGATGCTCCGTACCGAGTGCGTAGGCCAGATCGAAGCGATCGAGGTCGAAAGCGACGAGATAGCAAAGCGCCGAGCCCTCGACAGTGTCGAGGCTGCTGACCGTTGCTTTATGGCTTTCCAGGATCGCTTCGTCGATTAACTCCGGCTCGATAAGACTGACGTAGATGCCAGGATTCCCGCTTGCTGAGTACCATGCGCCGGGGCGCATGCCGCCATTTTCCGAGGTTTCCAAAGCGAGTCCGAGGTCGCTGGGCGTCAAAAGCCGGTCAACGTATTTCGGATCGGTGACGGCGGGAAGAGGAAGATCGCCTTGCATTTCTCGATTTAGAGCGGCTGAGCCTTCGTGTTCTGCCGTACGCATCTCCGCGGTTTCGCGGTGGCTATCTTCCAAGAGGTGATGAAAAACTGTGATGATCGTCTCGCCGCCCCATACCTGCTTGCGCAAAAATTCGGCCCCTGCCTCCAAACTTGTGCGATGCCCCTTGACCGGGTTTCTCAGGAATAAGCGGGTGTCACACAGCGGGGCGTAGATCAGTTGCGAGTTCTTCGCCTGGTTCAGGGTGCTCGTTGCTCCACCTTCGAAGAGATTGCAGGGATATCGCGCCTTCCCCTCCAATATCTCGATTCCAGCCGGATATTTCGAGTCCAGACTGAGCGTTCGAGAACGCGGTTCGGGATTTTCTAAGTGATAGGAGGATTCAGAACCGTCCTGCCAGGCGACCTTAAGCAGATACCACACGTTGATTGTCGGATTCAGGTTGATCAGCGTTGCCATTCCCTCGGCACCCGCGCCCGATCTGATAGGACTCGAAGTGGTCTGTCGAAACTGCTGCAGCTCCAAGATCGTCTTCGGCACTGCATCTGCATATTCCGCCGCTTGGTTTCTGGGGGGGATGACTTCCTGGCTAACAACGTCCTGCCCTCGCGCTGATAGCAGCATGCAGAGGCTGGCAGCGGATAGGGCAAGCAAAGGCAGCCAGACGTTCCAACCGAGTCGTGCGGAAACCTTAGTTCCTGAAAAGAGGAAGACAACTCGTCGCATCAGACAAACACACCAAACGTTACCGAGGCGGTGCGGATATCGGCAATGCCGCCTTTCCCCTCCACCGCATATCCCATTGGCTCGCATATTAGATAGCCAGCAAAGCCGTGCAGGACATCAGTAAAATCAGAATTCGACTTGTCCGGTCGCGCAGCGCGAATACCAGGGGATCGTCAATCATTTCCCCGCGATGTGCCACCAGCCACATATGGCCGACCCAATAGAGCAGCAACGGACAGAGAAACCACATTAATTCCGGTCTCCTATAGAGAGTCTTGGCTGTACTGCTTGAGATGTAAAGCGCGAGCACTAAAACCGCCATATACCCACTGGCTGTACCCTTGGAGGCCAGCAACTCTGCATCACTGATTTCATAGCTTCGTGCTCGGGCGTGATCTCCTTCGACGCTGCGCATGACTACGAGTTCGTCATAACGCTTCACCAATGCTAGGCTGAGAAAAAAGAACATGGAAAATGCCAACAACCACGCCGATGGCCAGATCGCTACTGCTATTGACCCTGCCATAATCCGCAGCGTGTAGAGACCAGCTAGGACAATGACGTCCAGGAGGGCTACCCTTTTTATGTAGAGGGAATAAGTAAGGCTAAGTACGAAATAAAGTAGCAAAACTTCGAGTAAGGATCGCGAAACCACAGCGGACAGGAGGCAGCCAAGAATGAACAGGACAGGGACCATAACGAAAGCGTAAGAAACCGGTAACCTTCCTGACGCAAACGGCCGTTGCGACTTCCTTGGATGGCGGCGGTCATCCGACAAATCCAGCAGATCGTTGACGAGATAACCACTTGATGCACAACAACAGAAGGCCGCGAAAGCAAGAAGTGACCTTTTCAAAAGCGCTGGTTCATAGAAACGGTGGGCCGCAAAGACCGGCACAAACACAAGAAGGTTCTTGAGCCATTGCTGAGGCCGCAGAGCGTTCAAATATTCAGCGACGTTGGCGCCACGATCTTCGAATACGCTCTGAACCTCTGCCACTCTTGCAACGTGTCGCAATAACCGCGGCTTGGGATTGACCACGATCGCTTTCCTCGCCGAAGACCACACTGCAACGTCACTGCTTCCATTGCCGGCATAGTCGAAACCCCTCTCGCCAAATTCACTTGCAAGACGCTCTCGTTTGTGTGCTCCGGAGAGATTGGTGCTCCCATCACTGGCCAGCACTGAATCGAAAAGCTTCAGATAGTCCGCCACCTGTTGGGCGAGTCGTTGATCGCTGGCCGTTGCGAGAATGATGGAGCGTCCCTTTTCATGCTCCACGCGGAGGTACTCGAGAAGACCTACACGATACGGCAGCAATGCGACATCGAGCGGGGCGCGGCGGGCAATTTCGCACTTTAGATGTGCTCGCCCCTCGAGCAGCCAGAAAGGAAGAGCAAATAATGAGAGCGGCGCTTGCCGCAACAAGCTAAAGAGAGACTCGAGCAAAAGATCCGTCTTTAGGAGCGTACCGTCGAGATCTACGACGAGCGGCGGCAACAGACTGGATGGCACGAGGAGTTTCGTGCTCTGTTGTTCGGAGGCGGGTGCTGCAGTGTCGGGCCTCATGACTTTGCCTCACGTCGTCGTATCCCACAAAGTTATCGTAGCTCTCACCAAAGTGAGCCGCTGTGAGCTGTATCACGAAGGGCAAGGACGATACCCGAGGAAATCGGCACCGTTGTGCGTCAAGTCACAATGAGTGTGCCACGTACGTCACAGACCCCTGTGCGATCGGGGAGTAGACTACAAATAGTCCTATTGGCGCGGATGGGGTGCTGTCATGGTCGCCAACTGTAGCAATCCCTCGTGTTCCGCCTCGTTTCGGCATCTCAAAGAGGGCAGGCTCTTTCGCCTTGAAAACGACCCTGCGCTCCGCTCGAAATCCAACCGGCTGGAGTACTTCTGGCTTTGCCATCGCTGCTCGTCTGCAATGACCCTGCATCTGAGAGAAGACGGAACAGTGGTAACGGTTCTGCTCCCAGAGGCGATTCGTGGTGTCCCCGATGGTGTCGCTCTCACCTCGGCAGATCGAAAGAAAGGGTTATTGCTCCGTACGGTTAGCTCTACTTTGCCAGAGCACCTCGGAGGTCGTGCAAGAACACGGTTGAAAGAGGCACACCATGCCAGATGACTGGGACGAGCGCGATGATGTAGTTGCGGCAGCGTCGATTTGCCCGATGCCCGACTGCGGTGCGTTGGCGTTTGCCTACAGGTCAACGAACGGCGTGGGACGTGACCATTCCGAGCCCTGGGAGTTCACCTGCCCGCGCTGCGGGATCGATTTTACCGTCCCGGAAGATGAACTAATGTTTCAGTCGGTGCCCAAGGAATGGCTATTAGCGAGGGTTCAAGCCGCATAGCCCAGTGGCAAGAATGGGCCAAAAGAGGCCGTCAACCATTACCTACAAAGGAGTGACACTACAATGAAACCTACGCACACAATGCCGACTCCGCTAAAGACAATCACCCAAACAACCGAATCTACCAGTGAGCTTCAAGAGCAAATTCGTCGTCGTGCCTACGAACTTTACGAGCAACGCGGGAGAGACGATGGACACGAACTGGACGATTGGCTGCAAGCAGAGTCGGAGCTGACTCAACAGAAGGCAAAGACAGTCGCGGCATAGAACCAGCATTCGCGCAGGGCTCACTTCAGGCTGAAATAGACGACGCAAAGCGGTGTTGGATTTTGTCTCAGCCGCGCTCTTCACATCCCGAGGCTCCCCAACATGACGCGACGCGGGCATCATAACGGTCCCCCGTTCGATTGCGAGTATTGTCTTAGCAGGGACCTTTCAGAGTTCGGAGCTTACACGTTCAGGGTTAGGACAAATGAAGAGCTTGCTTATCTCGGTTAACTACGAAGTGGGCGTCGAGATGCCGCTGCCCCTGGGGCTGGCGTGCGTCGCCGCTGCGACTGAGAAAGCTGGCCACGAGGTGCTCTTACTGGCTGCCACGTCCACCACCGACTGGGAATCGGCCATCCGGGAGAGGATTGGAGAATTCCGTCCCGACGTTATCGGTATTTCGGTCAGGAATATCGATGATCAGAACATGCAGGCACCGCACTTCCTTCTTGAACTACTGCGGAAGGTCGTGTCCGTGTGTCACAGCGCTTCGCGGGCTGCCGTTGTGCTCGGCGGCGCAGGCTACAGCATTTTCCCCGAGAGCGCCCTGAAGTACCTGGGGGCTGATATGGGGATTCAAGGCGAAGGCGAGGTGGCGTTCCCTGCGCTCCTATCGTGGGTGGAGCATGGTGCTCAAGAAGGCGCACCTCCTTCGTTTCATCTGCCGGGAAGGTCACCGACGGCAAGGGGCTTTGCTGAGAACCTCGATGTGCTCCCCATGCCTGAGCCCCGCCTTTGGCTGCATTCCGACGACAACCCCAGCACACGGATTCCGGTCCAGAGCAGACGAGGATGTCCCCTGGACTGTATTTACTGCTCGACCAGTGCGATTGAAGGGAGACCAGTCCGCCAACGCTCTGCGGAATTGGTCGTAAGGTGGGTGGCAGAGCTGCGCGAATGCGGATTCCGCAATTTTCATTTCGTGGATAACACCTTCAATCTGCCGCTTTCGTATGCAAAAGAGCTTTGCAGAAAGATGATCCAGGCGGACCTTGGGATCGATTGGTGGTCCATTGTTTATCCGAAATGGGTGGACATCGAATTGGTCGAGCTGATGGCCAAGGCGGGGTGCACTCAGGTAAGCCTCGGTTTCGAAAGCGGGTCAGAACCGATGTTGAGGCAGTTAAAGAAGGAGTTCAACACCGTCGAGGTAAGAGTAATTTCTGAATTATTCGCTGACGTGGGCATAAAGCGGCAGGGATTTCTCTTGCTAGGAGGGCCCGCAGAAACAAAGGAGACCGTCGAGGAGAGCCTGAAGTTTGCCGAGTGTTTGCACCTTGACGGGCTGAAGGTCACGGTGGGGCTCCGAATCTACCCGCGCACGGCACTCGCAGCAATCGCAGTAGCGGAAGGGCTGCTTAGACCGGATGACGATCTCCTTTTACCGCGATTCTATTTGACGCCTGCGCTGCGGGATTGGCTCCCAGAACGCATTGCCGAATACACTGCTCTTTAATCGGTTGCCCGCTAGCTTCGAAGAGGAGACATCCAGTCTCGCTCGGACCGCAATCGCTTGGCTAAGACAGGGGGAGGGCTAGATTAGAGCGAGACTGCACTCTTTCGTTGCTTCCTGCCTGCGCCCCTGAAAAATGCCAGTGCACGATCAACACACATGCGCGCGATCCCTATGATCGCAGCCCCGATAATAACCAGGACTACACAGCCTATTGGATCAATCATGCTTAGCATTGCTCAGGACCGCCACTGTCGCTGGTTGCCTTCCATTGTTCTGGTGCGTTCTCGCGCATAAAGGAGCGCTGAGTCGATGGAGCTGAGATGCCTCCTCGACATATATTGCGCCCGTTGTGTCGGAGCCCAAAGCTAGATGTCGAATCACAATTTCCACAGACTCACCGGATCACATTGGGGTAAAGCTTGGCTGTTACGAGAACCAAACCCACCAACACCAGCACCAGTATGCAGAAATCGAAACTCAAACCGAACATGGTCTGACCACCTTGAACCATCAGCGCTCGAAGGGCGTCGACCTGATAGCTGAGCGGGTTCAGTTTGGCAAAAGTCCGTAACCAGCCGGGCATGATGGCTAGCGGATAAATGGCGTTGCTGGCAAAAAAAAGTGGCATGGTGAGGACCTGTCCAATACCCATGAACCTTTCCCGGGTTTTCACCAGGCAGGCCACGGCCAGGGAAAAGGTGGAGAAAATTGCGGAGCCGAGAACAACAAACGCCAAAACTCCCAAGATCTCTATTCCAAATCGCAACCGAACCCTCAGGAGACTGGCCAATAAGTAGATAACAATAGCTTGAGATAGGCCTCGAACACCTGCTGAGAGAGCCTTGCCCAGTACCAAGGCTGTGCGTGGGGCCGGGCTCACCAGAAGTTTCTGCAGGATGCCCAGGTCGCGCTCCCAGATCACACTGATGCCGTAGAAGATGGCAATGAAAAGAACGCTTTGGGCGAGGATTCCCGGTACCATAAACGTCACGTAGTTCATCTCTCCAGTGGGAATGGCCTTCAACCTCCCAAACACCTGGCCGAACACCAGGAGCCATAATGCGGGCTGAACTGCTCGCGTCAGCAACTCCAACGGGTCGCGACGCAGCTTGCGTAGCTCGATGTCGGCGAGAGCGAACGTGTCACGTAGAAACTCCGTGAGGAATCCTGCCTTAGCGAAGCCGTTTAATGGTGCGACGGATCCGGGCACTGTCGACATAACCCCCCTCCTTCATCGACCGCACCGCCCGCATAATGGATAAATACGTCGTCCAAGTCCGCGTCGGCGCCCACCTGCATTTTGAGCGAGCTTGGTGATCCTACGGCCACGGCACGGCCTCGGTGCATGATTGCGATAACCTCACACAATTCATCTGCTTCCTCCATGTCGTGAGTGGTCATTAAGATGGTGGTACCGAACTGAGTTCGCAGTTCATGCAGGTGCTGCCAGACCGCATGTCGAGCCACGGGGTCGAGACCTACGGTTGGTTCATCGAGAAACAAGACGGACGGACGATGCAGCATCGACTGCGCAATCTCCAGGCGCCTGATCATGCCGCCGGAGTAATTGCGCACCAGTGTCCGCTCAGCCTCGCCAAGGCCCATGAACTGAAGAGCGTTGATGATCCGATCTCGGCGTTTGGCGCGCGCGATGCCGTAGAGCCTTGCAAAGAGCAGCAGGTTTTCATAGCCGGTGAGGCCGCCGTCAGCCGAGAGCATCTGCGAGACGTAGCCAATTCTCCGGCGCACTTCGACTGCTTGGCGGACGATATCTAAGCCAGCTACCTTCGCGCTGCCGGCAGTTGGCGCGAGCATGGTGGTGAGCATCTTGATGGTTGTGGTCTTTCCCGCACCATTTGGGCCCAACAAACCGAAGATGGAGCCCGTCGTCACAGCGATGTTCAATGTGTCTACAGCGGTAAGCGGACCAAAGCAGCGCGTCAGCCCGAGTGTTTCGACGGCTATAGCTGGCGCCTGATTCTCCAAGCTACTCTCGCCTGGGACACGCTCGGAGGTATCGGTCGGTCGGGTCAGGTCGCTTGGGTCCGCTGTCATCACTGGTGTCGCAAGTCGCGCGGGATAGTTATTAATTGCTTTCTTCAAAACATAGTCGATGAAGCTTTGCGTGGCATTGCTACGGGATGTCCACTCGCTAGGTGAAACCCTCGCCATGTTCTAGTTTGGGCACGCGAGGCGGGCAACCCGTTACGTGAGCGCCTTCTTCAGAAACTTGAGCGTTCGCTCCCACGCTGTCTTAGCGCATGCTGGGTCGTACACCTCGGGGCGGGCTTCGTTCATGAACGCGTGGTGCGCGTCGTAGCGATAGAGCTCGAACTCTGATTTCGAATGTTTCAGCGCGGACTCGAGGTCATTCACCTTGGCGGGCGTACACCAGTCGTCCTGGTTCGCGAAGTGGCAAATCAGGGGAATTTTGATTTTCTTCAAATCGGCGACATCGAGGGGCGGAACGCCATAGAAGCAGGCGCCAGCGTCCATCTCCGGCACGCGCATTGCCGCCAGGATGGTCAGCGCCCCGCCCATGCAGAACCCGCCCACGGCCACCTTCTTCGAGGATTCTTTTACGTACTGCACGGCGCCACGGATGTCTTGACCAGCGGCATCGGGGAAGTTGAGGTTCGTCATCAGGTGGTTTGCTTCGTCGGCGGCCGTGGTGACCTTGCCCCGGTAAAAGTCCGGCACGAGCGCCCGGTAGCCAGCTTCGGCGAGCCGATCAGCAGTCTTCTTGATCTGATCGTTGAGCCCCCACCATTCCTGGATGACGACAAAGCCGGGCGC
>Ga0208820_1001242_pt1 | contig 14636 bp, 9 predicted proteins | sample June2015DPH_16_5_FD_184713 | JGI IMG/M metagenome (GOLD analysis project Ga0208820, IMG submission 184713) | Peatland microbial communities from SPRUCE experiment site at the Marcell Experimental Forest, Minnesota, USA - June2015DPH_16_40... | ecosystem: Environmental > Terrestrial > Soil >...
TTGCGCAGATTGATCTCGACCGCCTGGAACTGCAGCGGGTCCAGTATGAATCGGATTTGCAAGCTGCCGAGGAGAACCTGGAAACCGCAAAAATCCAACTGCTCACGCTGCTGAATTCCCGAACTCCGGTAGATCAGTTGGACGTGACCGGGCCGTTCGATTTCAATGACCAACTCCTGCCGCGGGACGAGTTCCGGAAGATTGCTCTGAACACGCGGCCCGACTTGAAGGCCGCCGTCGAAGCCGTGGACAAAGCCCAAACCGACCACAAGCTGGCGGTTGCGAACGGCTCAACCGATCCAACCTTCAGCGCGTGGTATTCGTACAACCCCTCGTTCAACAACCCGTTTGCCCACCAAACGCTGGGTGCCAGTATCGCCATCCCTCTCCGCATCTTCGACCGCAACCAGGGGGAGAAGCTGCGCACGCAACTCGATATCAGGCGCAATGAAAGATTGCGCGACGCCGCCGAAGCAGCAGTGCTGGGTGACGTAGATTCCGGCTACGCCACACTCGAAAGCGATCTGATTCTATTGCGGCCATACAAGACCAAGTACCTGCAGCAGTCGGTCCGGGTGCGGGACACGATTTTCTTTTCTTATCAACACGGCGGGAGCTCGTTGCTGGATTTCCTGAATTCACAGGCGGAGTACCGCACCGTGCAGTTGAATTACGTGAACTTAGTCGGTTCTTACTTGACGGCTGCGGCCCAATTGAATCAAGCCGTGGGCCGGGAGGTTATCCCATGAAAACCAAATTTCTTGGCCTGATCCTAGTAGCAATTCTTTGCCTGCCCTTGAGCTTACTCCTTCTTGGTTGCGGCGAAACCAAAGCAGACCCGAAAGCGGAGTCGCCGCCTCCGGCAACCGTCGAGCCTGACTTGGACGCCAACAACTTCAAAGTGGACCACCCGGAACAGTTTCCACTGGTGGTAGCGGTTGAGCATAAAGCGGCGCCCGCCCTGAATGTCACCGGCGTGGTGCAGCCCGATATCACGCGCGCTGTGCCAGTGATCTCGCTAGCCGCAGGACGAGTTGTAGAAATTAAGGCTAGGCTGGGCGACGCCGTCAAGAAAGGCCAGTTGCTGCTGAGAGTCCGGAGCAACGATGTCTCCGGAGCTTACCAGGTGTATCTGAAGTCGGTGAACGATGAGCGGCTGGCCCGTCAGCAGCTTCAAAGATCGCAGATTCTTTACGACAAGGGCGCTATCGCAAAGAGCGCTCTTGAACAAGCCGAAGACACTGAACAGGACGCCAAAGTCGACCTGGATACAACAACCGAGCAGTTGCGGCTTCTCGGCGTGGACAAGGACCATCCATCGGGGATCGTCGACATCTTCGCACCCATATCGGGCGTGATCAGCGACCAACAAGTCACCAACGCGTCAGGCGTGCAAGGATTGGGCTCCCCGAATCCGTTCACTATCTCCGATCTCTCTTATGTCTGGATCATCTGCGACGTTTACGAAAATGATCTCGACGCCGTGCACGTCGGCGAGTACGCGGATATCCGCCTGAACGCCTATCCCAACAGGGTCTTGAAAGGGCGGATCGATAACATCCTGCCAGTTCTCGATCCGAATCTCCGCACTGCAAAGGTCCGGCTCGAAGTCGCCAACCCGGGAATGATGCGGATTGGCATGTTCGTCACTGCGACCTTCTACGGTAAGCAACCGGAAACGCGGGCGGCGGTTCCAGCAACCGCCATTCTGCACTTGCATGATCGCGAGTGGGTCTACACACCGGTGAGCACGGGCCATTTCAAACGCCTGGAAGTGGTCACAGGAAACATGCTTCCCGGCAACCTACAGGAGGTTATTTCAGGGATCAGGCCCGGAGATCAAGTGGTTTCGAATGCTCTGGTACTGCAAAACACTGTGGAGCAATGAATGATCCGTCGAGCCGTTGATTTTGCCCTCAACAACCGCCTGCTCGTGTTGGCTTTTGCAATACTGCTGTTTGCCGTTGGCATCGTATCGTTCCATCGTCTTCCGGTGGACGCCTATCCTGACGTGGCAGACAACTACGTTGAGATCATTACCCAGTGGCCAGGAATTTCGGCGGAACAAATCGAACAGCAGGTCACCATTCCACTGGAAGTCGTGATGAATGGTATCCCCCAGGTGGTACATCTGCGCTCGTTCTCGCTCTTTGGACTCTCCGACCTGAAGCTGATTTTCGAGGACGGGTCCGACAATGACTGGAACCGGGAGCGGGTTCTGGAGCGGCTGGGCCAAGTCACACTGCCGCCGGGCGTGGTACCGCAAATGGGTACGGACTGGAGTCCGGCCGGGCAGATCTACTTCTTCACATTGCACAGCACCAATCCGCAATATGACGTCATGGAGCTCAAGTCAATCGAAGACTGGGTCGTGGAGAAGAATCTCAAGGCTGTTCCGGACATCGTTGACGTGGCCAGCTTCGGTGGGCCCACGCGCGAATACCAGGTTCGAGTTGATCCGAACAAGCTCATCGCGTATGGCCTCAGCCTCGCCCAGGTCGAACAACAACTCACCAACAATAACGTGAATGCCGGCGGCAGCTTCGTCGAAGCAGGTCTGCAGCAAATCAACGTTCGGGAAGTGGGACTAGTCAGAAGTGTGCGCGATATCGAAAACACGGTCATTATGACCAAAAGCGGCACCCCGCTTCGTGTGAAGGATATCGCTGTCGTGTCGCAAGGTCCAAAGATCAGGCTCGGCCAGTTCGCCAGGGCGATTCGTCACGAGGACGGAAAAGTCATCGACAACGATGATGTTGTATCGGCCTGGGTGCCGATGCGGAAAGGCGCCGATGCAGAATCGGCGCTCAAAGGGCTCCACGCCAAGGTAAAGGAACTGAATGACCATATTCTCCCTCCCGGAGTAAAGGTCGTCGCGTTCATTGACCGTAGCGATCTGGTTCACTACACCTCTCATACGGTGTTTCGCAACCTGACGGAAGGAATGATCCTGGTATCGATCGTTCTCTTCCTATTCCTCGGCAATGTACGAGGCGCACTTATCGTTGCAGCAACGATCCCGTTTTCGCTGTTGTTTGCATCGATCTGCTTGGACTTGAGACACGTTCCCGCGAACCTCCTGTCTCTCGGTGCGTTGGATTTTGGCATGGTGGTCGATGGCGCGGTGGTGATGATCGAAAACATCGTGCGCCATTTAGGCCGGGAAAACGGGACCAGAACACCAAGCGAGCGGATCGGTGATGCGGCGCACGAAGTTCAACGCCCGGTGTTCTACGCAATCGCGATCATCATTACTGCCTACTTACCGATCTTCACCCTGCAGCGTGTGGAAGGCCGGCTTTTTCACCCCATGGCTTTGACCGTGGCGTTTGCACTGCTGGGTGCGCTGCTGTTCTCCATCGTGATTGCACCCGTGCTGGCGAGTTTTGCCTTCTCGAAGGGAGCGCACGAATGGCGCAACCCAGTTATGCACTTCTTGACTGAACACTACCGCGATGCAGTCCGGTGGGCCATTCGCCGGCGTGCGCTCACCGTGGGTGTGGGCGTGCTCGGGCTTACTCTGGCGATTTATCTCGCATTCGGCGGCGTCATCGGCTCCGAATTCCTGCCTCACTTGGATGAAGGTGCGCTCTGGGTGCGAGGCACTCTTGCGCCGAGCACCGGACCGAGCGAGGGTATTCGGCTCGCGAACCAGGCCCGCATAGTGCTTTGCTCTTTTCCCGAGGTCACCGAATGCACCAGTCAAGTGGGACGGCCAGATGACGGAACCGATACGACTGGGTTCTTCAATACCGAGTACTACGTCGGTCTAAAACCGAAGGAACAGTGGCGTCCCGTCTTCCATGAAGACAAAGAGCAACTTATTGCCGCCATGAATCGAGAGCTGGACAAGATGCCAGGCGTGATCTGGAACTTTTCGCAGCCCATCGCAGACAACATGGAGGAAGCGGTCAGCGGAGTTAAGGGACAGCTTGCCACGAAAATTTACGGCGATGATTTGAAGGTTCTCGAAGAAAAGGCCGATCAGATCGTCAATGTGATGCGCGGGGTCAAAGGCATCGAGGACCTCGGAGTCTTTCGCGTCCTGGGCCAGCCAAACCTGAATGTGACGGTTGATCGGCAGCAAGCCGCCCGATATCAAATCAATGTCGCGGACGTACAGGATGCGATCCAGACCGCAGTCGGCGGCAACGCCCTAACTCAAGTTCTGCAAGGCGAGGCCCGATACGACCTGGTGATGCGCTATCTACCACAGTACCGAGACAAGAAGGAAGCGATTGAGAACATCCGCGTGCTCTCCCCCACCGGCGAACGAGTTTCGCTCGCCCAGCTCTGCAAGATCGAAGAAAGGGACGGTGCCTCCGAAATTTATCGCGAAGGAAACCAGCGGTATATTGCTATCAAGTACAGCGTCCGCGGCCGTGACCTCGGCGGTGCAGTAGAAGAAGCGATAAAGAAAGTCAACGAGAGAATGCAATTGCCGCGTGGATATCACATCGATTGGGAGGGGGAATACGAGAGCCAAAAGAGAGCCGACGAGCGCTTGCTCATCGTACTCCCGATCACCATCCTCATCATCTTCATCATCCTTTACACGATGTTCAAATCTTTCAAATGGGCGTTGCTGATCCTGGCAAACGTTGCCATGGCACGCATCGGCGGTCTGCTGGCTCTCCTGGTCACCGGCACCAATTTTAGTGTTTCCTCCGGCGTGGGCTTCCTGGCCCTGTTCGGCGTATCCGTGCAGACCGGGGTCATCATGCTGGAGTACATCAATCAGCTTCGAGCACGACGATATTCAATTGAGGACGCTGCGGTAGAGGGGGCCGTGTTGAGACTGCGGCCGATTATGATGACGATGCTGGTTGCGACTTTGGGGCTGTTGCCGGCCGCTCTCTCGCACGCGATTGGTTCCGACTCTCAGCGCCCGTTTGCAATCGTCATCGTGGGTGGCTTGATTGCGGACTTGGTGATGAGCATCTTTCTGTTACCCACGTTGTATGTGTGGATCGCGGGCGAACGCGACGTGCTTCCCCCGGCCGACGGTGTGTTCGAAGAGGGAGAGCACGTCGATTGACCTATGAGCGGGTCTTGGCTTCGCGAGGGTCTTCTGAGCCGGTCTCTTTCAAAAACTTGGCCGAAAGATAGCCTGAAACAGTCGAAAGATATTGCCTGAGCTGAAAGATAGGGTTCTCGTCTCCGGCACTCCGGTTTACACAAATGGAGTGTCTGCAGATCAACCTCGGCTCCTTACCACGGCAGTATTTTCATTTCCGTGGGACCGGTTCTTCGATCAAGGCGAGCGAGTCTTTGAGGTTGTTCTACTGGTGTTGTGGCTTGCGTTCGTCGCATTCCTTGCGTTCGCGGCGATACGTTTTATCCGCGAAAACGCTAAAAAGAGCGCCAAGCGCAGGAGGAAACGGCGTGATCGTCCAGCATCCGCAGCGCGCGATTGGCGATAGGTGGCGGGGTTGTGTGCCTAGACTCCTTCAATCGGCCACTCCTTATAGACAGGCTCTCCGTGCAGCTTCCCACTCTACGTCGGCTTCAGTGCAAATGAGCAATTGGCTATCATTACGGTTTCGTGATGCGTCGGTAGGCATAATTAGCTTGGCTCTGATTGTGTTGAGGTTGCGGTTTTGGGTGTGCCGTAAAACGTGCCAGGAACTTTTCCGCTACACCTCCACCCTGCTGTCGGTTGCTGTGTCGTCGATCGAACCTACCACTTCATACCCACGCTGTTCGATGAGAATACCGGGGGGGCAGCTCCTGTTGCGCCTCGCAGAACGTGATCCTCTACCGCACTGGAACAAACCTACACTTCGCGACGACAGCGCCCAGACTAAAGTGACTGTCGCTAAAACCAGGTTGGCACGGAAACCGCGCGAAGGTGAGTGAATTTCGCGAGCCCTACGTCAGTAATTCCTCCAGACAATGTCGTCGGTCTATCCCGGCTACCATGCAGCTCGCAGCGTTGCAGAAGTCGTCGTTGGGACGCTCTACGGAGTCGTAGACGGTCTCGTTGGCGGCGCTATCTTTGCTTGGCTTTACAATCAGTTTGCCAAACCTGGCGTCTGAGCAACAAGGGGCGTGCTGAAAGCGGACGCTGCTAAGATTCGCATGTGAGCGTTCGAGAGCAACGAATCGCGCATGCTGCTTTCGACTCGGCGCACTCGGTATTCGAGTTCGGGTGTGGATCAGGGGCATTTGCCGCTCGCCTGTTGCAGCGTGATTTGTCCGCAGACTCGGCCTTCCAAAGTCAATGCGGTGAGGTGTGCTCTTGGTGGGACATTCCCCAGAGATGAGTGAGAGCGTCCAGACGACGAGCGGGAGCGGGTGGAGAACCTGGCTGTCAGATCGCGTGGCCGAACTGCGGCAACGTGAGGGGCAGGTCTTTCTGGCTTTGGCGCTGGTGATCGGCGCGTTGACCGGGATGGCGGTCGTCGCGTTCATCTTGCTGACGGAACGAATGGGGATGCGGCTGTATCCGGTGGGCGGCGCTCCGTGGCGACGTTTGCTGTTTCCGGTCGTGGGCTCGTTGGGCATCGGTTACCTGTTGTATCGCTATTTTCCTAATGCGCGAGGCAGCGGAGTGCCACAGACGAAAGCGGCGCTGTTTGCGCGCGAAGGGCGCATCACGCTGCGCACCGTGCTGGGCAAGTTTTTCTGCACGTCGGCAACGCTTGCCAGCGGGATTCCGCTGGGGCGCGAAGGGCCTTCGGTTCAAGTTGGTGCGGGCATTGGCTCCGTGCTCGGACGTCTCCTCGGACTGCGCACCGAGCAAGTAAAGAAACTCATCCCGGTGGGAGCGGCGGCGGCGATTGCAGCTGCCTTTAATACGCCGCTGGCAGCAGTGCTGTTTTCGCTTGAGGAGATCACGGGCGACCTCTACGCCCCGGTGATGGGCGCAGTGGTGCTGGCGTCGGCGACGGCGTGGATGGTTCTGCGCGTGTCGCTCGGCAATAGTCCGCTCTTCAAGGTCCCGCAATATCAACTGGTAAATCCGGCGGAGTTTGCGGTCTATGCGGTGCTCGGGGTGGCCGGCGGTGTGGTTTCGGCGGCCTTCGCGAAGCTCTTGCTGGGCATGCGGGCGCGCTTCTTGCGGTTCCCCCAGAAAACGGTCTGGTTCCAACCGATGGCGGGAGGGTTGTTGGTCGGCGTGGTGGGTTGGTTTGTGCCGCAGGTTCTCGGCGTAGGTTATGGGTTTGTCGGCGAGGCGTTGAACGGAAGGATGGCGTTCCAGTTAATGGCGCTGCTGGTGGTTCTGAAACTTCTCGCCGTTACCACCAGTTATGCTTCGGGCAACGCGGGCGGTATTTTCGGGCCAGCCTTGTTTATCGGCGCGATGTTGGGAGGTACAGTGGGGACCGCGGCGCATCATTTGTTCCCGGCTTACACGGCGACGCCGGGCGCTTACGCGCTGGTCGGGATGGGCGCGGTCTTCGCGGGGATCGTGCGCGCTCCCATGACCTCGGTGCTGATGATCTTCGAGATGACGCAGGATTATGCGGTGATCGTCCCGCTGATGATTGCGAATATGGTGAGTCTTTTCATTGCTTCACGATTGCAGCACGAGCCCATCTACGAAGCGCTGGCCGTGCAGGATGGCATCCACCTGCCTTCGGCGAAGACGCGCCAACGATCTGGTCAGCGTCAGGTAATAAGAGTGATGCGCACCGCGAGCGAGTCGCTGCCGGCCGAGATCACAGTTCGGGAAGCCCTGGAACGGGCTCGATCGAGTGAAGTCCGAACATGGCTGATGACGGATCGACGAGGCGTGGTTGGCGTCATCAATTTTGCGAGGCTGGAGCGCGAGCTGACGGAAGGTGCGGATAAGAAGCTTGGTGAGCTGGTGGATGCGCTGGTTTTTCCGCACGTCCACGCCGACCAGGGGCTTGATTTGGCGCTCGAGCGCATGGGGGCGAATCAGATTGAAATCCTGCCGGTGGTGAGCCGTGCTGATGTGCACAAGTTGGAAGGGATTGTGACGCTGCGGGATGTTTTGGATGCGTACGGCGTAAGCCGCGCCTGATCGGGCTTCGGCTTACCAGTGGATTCCTCCCGAATCAGTGCCCGAACTTCTGCAACAGGAGTTCATCTGCTGCTTTCGGACCATCCCACTTTCCATGACCTTCGCGAATCCTCAGCTTTTCGCTTCGCCTCACCATCCTGCAGAAGAGCCTGAATGGCTGAAGTACAGGCCTAATTCAGTTCGACTGCCCGAACGCGAAGACAAGGAACGACGAACGTTTATTCGCATTTCAAGTGGACCTGACATCAGCTTGTATTGTCCGGCACCGCAGACACGGACCTGGCGACGCGCAGAATTGCTTTTCTTGGCCGTTGCTTCCGCGCAGCGGGCTTGTCGTCCAAGCCGCATTCAAAGTTCCAGAAGCTCCGGTGACGAGAATCATGGTGTTCCCTTTGTAGTCCCTCCACCAACTGAGGCGGATGCCTCCTCGGGTCTGGGGTTGTGCCAACAACCGCCTGAAGCGATGATCGCGTCAGCCTCTTTCGGCCCCCAGCTGTGGCGCTTGTAGGGGCGAGCCCGCTGGTGGGTCTTAAGGACTGGATCGACCACCGCCCAGGCGGCCTCAACCGCGTCCTCGCGGGTAAACAGCGCTCCATCGCCGGCCATGGCGTCGCCCAAAAGCCGCTCGTAGGGCGCTTCCTCTCGCGGCCGTTCTTCGAACAGGTAGAGCTCTCGCTGGTCCCCGACGAACTCCTTCCCTGCGAGCTTGACGCGAGCGGCGAGGGCGATGGCCGAGTTGGGGGAGAGCCGGAAGCGCAGGTAGTTGCCCGGGCCGGTCTTTGGAATTGGCGCGGAGTCGGCGAAAAGCCTCTGCGGCGGCGGCTTCAGCTCCACCATGACCTCGGTCGCGGTATCGGCCAAGTACTTGCCGGAGCGCAGGTACCACGGCACCCCCTCCCAGCGCCATGAGTCGATGAAAAGTCGCAGGGCGCAGAAAGTCTCGACATCGGAGCTCTTCGCCACGTCTGGCTCCTTCCGGTAGCCAGCGTACTGGCCGCGCACCAAGTCGTCGGGCTTCAGAGGGCGCATGGCTTGAAAGACCTTGGCTTTCTCGCTGTGCACGGCTCCAAAATCCCTACCGGCCGGCGGCTCCATGGCAAGCAGCGCGACGACCTGGAAGAGGTGGTTCTCGATCACGTCGCGCAGACAGCCGGCAGTTTCGTAAAACGCGCCGCGCCCCTGAACCCCGAAATCCTCGGATAGGGTTATCTGAACGCTGGCCACGTAGTTGCAGTATGGGTGGGCCGCGATGAAATCGACGCCCGTCGGCGGCGCTCCGCCCTGGCAGAAGGTATGCTCCTGCCCCTCGACGAGTGACACCACAATATGCACGTTGGGGAAGCCATCGGCGTCGAGCACAGTGCGCAGATTCTGAGCAGCGGTACTGACCATCGCGGCTGTGATCGTCTGGCCGTTGGCGATGGTTCCCAGCGGTTCATTGCCGAGTTGTATCGCGATTATCGTCCCGTTAGTCAGGAACTTCTTCAGTCCCTCAACGTACGCTTCTGGTTTGCCGCAGAATCTGCTGACCTTCCATGGCGAGGTGTTGAAGCAGGCACCATCGATGAGCGCTTTCGCGTAGTTCTTTCCGCAGAAGGCGAGCGGGGCGCCCGCAAATACGCAACGGGTTGAGGCGTCGGGAGCCGCCAAGCCTTGAATCGCGTCATTGAAGAGCCCCTGCACGACCTCAAGGTCCAGATTGCTGGCGCTGCGCAGGATGTAATAGTTCGGCTGGTAGACGGTAATCGCCGCCGGACTCAAAGATGTTTTGAGTTTGAGCAGATCGGTGTCGTTGTCCCTGCTAAAAATTCCATCTGAAGCAGAATTTAAGCAGGGGCGAGAAATTGATTTTGAATTTGCATGAAAGAGCGAATCGGGCGGAAGTGTTGCAACTTTGAAAATGGTGACGGAGGAGGTCCCGAGAGGAACTGGGCGGCGAGGTCTCAGGCAGCCAGATCGAACAGCTGGTCGATGAACTGATTCTGTTGGCGAACAACATCGTCGCTGACCCACCGCGCCTGCCCCTTGCGGATCATGTGTATAGCCTCGTATCCCGCGATCGTTCGCCGAGCTGCGTGGAACTCGCGAAAGCCTTGCTTGGCCTTCACTCGTCGTTTGATCGCTCGATGATCCTGCTCCAGGATGTTGTTCAAATATTGGACCGGTCGATGGCGGCAGCGCCGGCGCAGGGTTCCTTCCGCTTTCACTGCGACAATCGCCGCGCCGTAGAGGCGGGCCTGATCAGTGTTGATGACCCGGGGCTGAGGATGCGATGGATCGCTGAGCGCCTGGCGGAACAGGCGTTTGGCCGCAGCGGCATCGCGCAGCGCCGACAGCAGGAAGTCGATAGTGGCACCCGTGGAATCGATGGCCCGATAGAGGTAACACCAAGCGCCCTTCACTCGAATATACGTTTCATCGACGCGCCAGGATTTGTTGGTCGGCTTGAGATGCCGGCGCAGTCGCTGTTGCAGTTCGGGACCGTAACGTTGAACCCAACGCCAGATCGTCGTGTGATCCGCCTCCAGACCGCGCTCGGCGAGCAACTCTTCGACCTCGCGCAGCGAGAGCCAGTAGCGAAGATACCAGCGCACGGCACAAAGAATCAGCTCCGCGCCGTCTGCCGCACTTGAACATTGCCGGTCGGGTTGCGTGCTTCACCGTCTTTTCAGCCTACCAGCCAACCCCGCCAAAGTTGCAACACATCCGAAATTCCGGTTTAATCCCTTTCAGCTTCATAGCTCCTGTTTTACAGCCGTTGCCGGGAGTTTAGTCCACGTGGGCACCAAGGTGTTTATCGCGCAACCGCGCGGCTTTTGCGCGGGTGTGGTAAGAGCTATCGATGCGGTTACAGCCTCGATAGAAAAGTTCGGCGCACCGGTCTACGTCCGCAAACAACTCGTTCATAACAACTCTGTAACCGACGCGCTGAGCGCGAGCGGCGCGATATTTGTCGACGAGCTTGACCATCTCCCGGAAGGTGCGACGGTGATCCTGAGCGCCCATGGAGTCGCTCCCGAAGTTTACGAGGATGCGCGGCGTCGCCGCCTTAACGTTATCGACGCGACCTGCCCGCTCGTCACCAAGGTGCATCTCGAGGCGACCCGTTATGCGCGCGAAGGCCGTCCGATCGTTATCGTGGGCCATCGCGGACATGAGGAAGTGATTGGCACGCTCGGTTATGCGTCGGCCGACGCCGACGTCGTCCCCGATATCGCCGCCGTGGAGCGGCTCGAACTGCCGGTTGGCGCTGCGCCCGCGGTGATCACGCAAACGACGCTGGCAGTTGACGATACGCGCGATACGATCGAGGCGATCCGGCGGCGCTTTCCCGCCGTGATCACGCCCGCTCACGATGACATCTGCTATGCGACCCAGAATCGCCAGGCCGCCGTCCGCGAGTTGGCCCGATCCACCCAGGTAATTCTTGTAATCGGCGCTGCGAACAGCTCGAACTCGAATCGTCTGCGCGAAGTCGCAGAGGCTGCGGGCGTTCGGGCGTACCTAATCGCCGATCTCTCCGAACTGCGGACCGAATGGCTGCACGGAGTCGACAGCATAGGCGTCACTGCCGGCGCTTCGACGCCAGAGCATTTGGTCGATGAAGTCGTCAGCTATCTGCGCAGCCGTTACGACGCGAGTGTGGAAACGATCGAAGTCACTCGTGAGAACGTCACGTTTTCGACACCGACGCCGGTAACGCGTTTCAAGCGATCGCGGCCTCAGCAGGCGGCGGCGCAGGAATCCGTGGTTAGAGTCCCTGCGGAATCGAAAGAAGGCGCCGTACTCACCGAGGAGGGTGTCCGCGATGGCAGACGCACCCAGTAAAAAGATTTCCTCGATGACCGAGATGGAAACGCGGCTGGCCGAAGTGGTCGGCGCGCTTCTGGCCGACGAGAAATTGACGATGCGCGCGGCGGTCAACCCAGTCTTCGCGATGGAAGAGCTCGGCTACGAGTTTCCCGATGATCTGCGGGCGAGTATCGAGCGGCGCGCGCGTTTCCGGCCCGGCGTGTACAAGCGGATGGAGACGCTCGTCGGCGACATCCGCAAGATAGCTAAGCGACCGATCAATCCGGATTCCGCCGCTGATCTCGAGCGCCTGCTATTCGAGGAATACAAGCTCGTTCAGCCAAGGCTGACGTTGCGCGAACAGCTCGCGCCAGCCTATCAGTCGCTGATCGCCACCAACTACGTTACCGAGCCACTGCCGCCTCAACTCGATCGGTCGCCCGCGGTTAAAGATCCGCTGGAAGAGCTGCGCGACGCTCATCCGATCATGCCGCCGCTGCTCGAGTACCGGCATCTGGACGCGTCGGCTGCCCGATGTGCCTCGCGCGAGTTTTACGAACAGGTGCGAAGCGGTTCCGTCAAGCTTCCGATTACGAAGCTGACGGTGGTCATTCAGCCTCATCCGGCGGGACATCACGATTGATCGACAAGAAATCGATTGAATCGATCAGGGAATAGAAAGACCAGAGATTAGCCATGTCCACGACGCAGGGATTCGAACTCGTCGCTGAAGTGCAGCAGAGTTTTATTCTGCAGGTGGTGCAGGCCGCCTACGACAGCTCGAAGATTCCGCACAGCACTCCCGTTCCGGCAGGAACTATGTTCGGGCCGTACCAGGTCTCGCAGGGCACGGTGAACATTCCGCGGACCGGGCTGGGCGTGAATATGGTGCCGGCGCAGAACTCCGTTCAGCTCGTGCTGGGCAGCACCGAGATTCAGGTTGATATAGCCAATCCACCGATCCCTAGCGCGACGATGTTCGACATGACCGCCGATATCGATCTGACGCTGCCCGTCGGCACGCTGCCCAATTCGATCAACGTCGGCGTAATCCTGACCGGCCTGCCACGCGCGAATGTAACCGTGAATCTGACCAGCGGCGACCCGGTGAGTCCGCTCACACTGACAGCGATTCAGGAATACGTCGATGCGCAGTATCAGAGTGGCGCGATACCTCATTCGATTACCAAGACCGGAGTGAGTTTTGGCGCCTTTACCGCCGACGCTTACGCGACAATCTCCGATGATCCGACCGATCCGTCGAATCAGATTGATACGACGCAGCCGTCGGCCAACTCGGTCATGGTCAGCATCCCGATTCACCTGAAACTTATCAATGTCGAATCGCTTGGAAATCCCGTACCGTCGCCGATCGGCGTGCAGACGCGGATCGATTTAACGGCGCCGCTGGTCGTGGTGCCAGGCTCGATTACTGCGAAAATCACGCAAGCCACGATCGCCGTCGAGGCGATCGCCGCCGATCCGGCCGTCGCCGACAATCAATACGCGACCGACAAGACGCTCGCCCAGTCGCTCTATGGAATCAATCTCGACGATCTGCTCTCGCGGCAGATTCAGTCGTACGCACAGGCGATCATTAGCGGTATCGGCGATATCAATGTGGTCGTGCCGACCCAGACTCAGATCGAAACCTTCATCGGCGACCAGGTTTACGCCGACCTTATTACCACGCCGAATATAGGAATCTGGACGCCGAACGTCGGCAGCAACACGCAGGTCACGGTCAACAACGTCACGCCGCAGGTGCTGTCGGACGCGCTGGCGATCTGCATCAATTCGGAGAGCGGCGCGAATCCTTCGGCCTTGACGAACTTCATTCCGGCGGGCAACGAGTTCGCGCTGGCCGTCGACGGTCCGCGCGTGCTCGCGATCATCCAGCAGACTATCAACGAGCCGCAATCGCAGGGCGGACTCGGCGGTATCCCGACCACGCTCAACAACGTCGACGGGCATACCGTCAACGTAAATTCGCTGACGACTACGCTGCAGGAGGGCTCGATTCACTTCGAGGGCAACGTGACCGTGGTCAACGCGATCGCGGGCCATATTGATGTCAGTGCGGATTTCCACGCCGACGCCGGCATGACCTGGGTCAACAACTCCGACGGCTCGCAGTCGATTCAGCCGGTCGATCTTGGCAGCGGCGTGAGCCTGAGCGTGCTCGCCTGGATCTTGAGCCTGCTGCTCGGATTCATCAGCGGCGGACTGATCGGCGGAGTTATCGCGATCGTCGTGATGGTAGTCGCGTCGAACCTGGCCAGCAGTATCGGCGGCGCGGTGATCCAGAACGACATCACCAAGCAGATAACCGGGATCGGAGCATGGCCGCAGACGCTGGAAGGAATCGGCACGGTTCAGGCCAGCTTCCAGAATCCAATCGACATCCACGCCGACTGTATAATCTTCTCGGGCTGATGGGACGCTGGCAATGCAGGTAATCAGCACATACGCCAACACCGTCCAGGCGCTCGCCGCGTCCGGTGGTCCTTATGTGGTTGACGCCGGCACGACGCTTGCCTTCATTGGTAGTCCGGCCGCCAAATCCGACACGCAATATCAGTGGGATTTCGGCGACGGCTCCACCGCTACCGGCTCGACGGCGACCCATACCTACGCCGACCATGGAATCTACGTCGCCCGCCTGACAACGATCGTTAATGAACCCGGCGGCGTGACCACGCGCCAATATGCGCGGGTACAGGTCCGCAGCGTCAAACCGATCGTCAATGCGGGCGCGCCTTCCACCTGCGACGAGGGTCAGGTCGTCGAGTACACCGCGACTTTCACCCACGTCGAATGGCCCGAGACGCATACTGCGACCTTCGATTTC
>Ga0208820_1001250_pt1 | contig 14517 bp, 15 predicted proteins | sample June2015DPH_16_5_FD_184713 | JGI IMG/M metagenome (GOLD analysis project Ga0208820, IMG submission 184713) | Peatland microbial communities from SPRUCE experiment site at the Marcell Experimental Forest, Minnesota, USA - June2015DPH_16_40... | ecosystem: Environmental > Terrestrial > Soil >...
TCGGCAAACTTCCGCTTGAGCATTTGCGATCGTTGCTGAGGCATCTGCCAAAGCATGATCCGCGCCTGCTCGTTGGACCTCAGATTGGCGAGGACGCGGCTGTCATCGACGCAGGCGATCGCTATCTCGTCGTCACGACAGATCCCATCACCTTTGCCACTGATCACATCGGGCGTTACGCTGTTCACGTCAACGCGAACGACATTGCCGTCCTGGGCGCGCGCCCGTTGTGGTTCTTCGTCGTCATGCTCCTTCCGGAGAGCCGCACGAAGCCCGAACTGGCCGAGACGATCATGGCCGATGTGCGGACCACGTGCGAGGAACTGGGCGTCACGCTCGGCGGCGGGCACACGGAAATCACCCAAGGCCTCGACCGCCCGATTCTGGTCGGTCAGATGCTCGGCGAGGTCGCCCCGACTCGCCTTGTGCGGAAGACTCGCATTGCCATCGGCGATCTGATCCTATTGACACGCGGTGTGGCCATCGAGGGCACCGCGATCCTCGCACGAGAGAAGTCCGAACGGCTGCGGGGACGGGTTGATGCCGATCTTCTGGCGCGGGCCGCTCGTTTCCTGATTGAGCCCGGCATCAGTGTCGTGAGTGCGGCTCTCGCGGCTGCCAATGTCGGCGAGGTCGTGCACGCGATGCACGATCCGACGGAAGGCGGGCTCGCGATGGGGCTCTTCGAGCTCGTGGCGCCCGCCGGTCTCGGGCTTCGCGTCATTCGCGAGCACATTCCCGTGTTTCCCGAAACCGACACGATTTGCAGTGTGCTCACGCTCGATCCGCTGAAACTGATTGCGTCGGGCGCGTTGCTGATCGCCGTCGCGCCAGACAGAGCGGACTCGGTCCTGACGGCCATTGAGGCCACAGGCGTTCCGGTTGTGGTGATTGGTGAGGTGCGTCCGTCGAGCGAGGGCATCACGATCGTGACGAATGGGGCCGTAGAGCCGCTCACGCCCCCAGTTCGAGACGAGATCGCGCGAGCCTTCGAAGGCGGTTAGGCACCGTGCGGTATCCAAAACAATCAACCGAAAACCACAATGTGGCCGACAACGGAGGTCACTGTCGCAAGCGTATTCTTTCCCAGGTTTCCAAAGACCCTGCTTTCGGATTCATTGGTGAGAACTCGGACCAGGTATCCGACGGCAACAGCTCTCCGCTACGACTATCGGCTTCATTGTCTGACGAGCAGCTCCTGGGGAATTTTGCGGAGCATCAGATAGAGCCACTTCCTACTGTGCTCTCCGCGGTCTATTCCATTTGGGTAATCTCAACCCAACTACGCACTCAAGCGCCCAGTAGCTCTCGGACTCTTTCACATCAGTCGAAGGCAAGGTCACCCTTCCCGGTCATATCACCGAAATCCACACCCAAACCGCGCTGAAAGGAAAATCAGGCGGGGAGTCGACCGAAAGGCAGCGCTCGACCCCTATAGGCCCAGCGGGCTTGAGCGCGGCGACGCCCAGGCATTGGTGAATTTTTTCATTGACGTGGCGACGCTACCGAAGGAGACTTCGCAGATAACCATCTCGCCAGGTTCCCTGAGGGAAGCAGAAGGGGGGAATCTCATGCCCGAGCGATGCAAACAGTGCGAACGGTACGAAAAGGGTCTGAAAGAGTTGCGTGAGCGTCGTTCAAATCTGTGGCGCAGGGGAGAGCTTACGGACGCCGCCACGGAGAAACTAGCAGCCGAAGAACAACAGATTGCCGAAGAACTGAAAAAGCATCAAGCGACGCAGCATGGGCATTCACCGATCTTGACGGCGAAAACGCTCGCAACTGAGCCGAGCCAGAGTCTTGAAGAAGAGATCCGCCGCCGGGCGTATGAACTCTATGAGGAACGCGGTAGGGAGGACGGTCACGACCTCGACGACTGGCTCCGCGCCGAGGCTGAGAACACGGCCAAGAACGCAAAGACTGCCGTAGCCTAGGCTCAACTCAGGAATGTGAAATCGGCCAGCCTTTCAAGATGCTCGCCGTGATTTTTCGATTCTTTCCATGTCGGATCCGAAGCGGTCCAACACCTTCCAGAGCCACTTCCCACTGTACTCTCCGCAGTCTATTGCGTTGGCGTACCCCTCCAAAACAGGAATCGGCTCTATGTCCCAGAATGGCTACTTAAGGCATGGAGCATCACCGTAGATCCAACCTTCAGCGTCGTCGCGTGACCCAACTACTCAGAATCCGCGACCCAGCCCCATGTTGGACCCGCCCCGCCAAGGGGCCTGCATCTGCTGGTCGTTCGGCATCACGCAGGCGTTCCCCTTACCACAAGACCCGACCTATCTGGATTTTATGTCTGCTGGCTATAACGACGTTTGGTCCAGGATCTGGAGCAAAGTCTGTATGCTCTGGATTCGACCACCATCGATCTGTGCCTGTCGCTGTTTCCGTGGGCGAAAAGCCCCGTAAAGACCGGGCTCCTTGATTTGCGCTCATAACGTTAGGAATGTGTAGTTTTCTAATCCCCATTACCCGGAGGTGTTGGCCCGAATCGTCCCGACCGAAGTGAATACACCAGCGTTTAAGGAGCAGGCTTGAGCACCACTGTGTTTCGTTCATCGCCAGCGATGATGCGGTAGAACTTTCTGAGGTCCGCGGCTTTGACTGGTACGCTCAACTCTCTTACCTCAAACGTGCGGCTATAGTCGACGACGTTGCCATTCACCACTGTCTTGGCGTGATAACTGGCAAAGCTGTAGTCCGCGTCGAAAGGCGGAGGAATGTCATCCACGGCGTAGCCGGCCGGTATCGTTCCTAAAAGGAAAACAACAGGGACAAAGGTCACTTTGGCGATAAACGTATTATGAAAAGGAGCATATCTCCACGCCGTCCAATTGTGCGCACGGTCACTGCTCAGCCCACCAACCAGCTGGATATCTTGGGATAACGGTCGGGCTGGCGCTATACTGGCCCTCTCCGCATGCCAGCGTACAATTCTACTTTGCAACTGAAGCTGGACAACGTCCTAGTCGCGACCGACTTCTCGGCTGCGTCAAAGGTGGCAGTTCTATATGCGACCTCAATTGCACGCCGCCATCGCTCGAAGCTGTTTGTGACCCACGTGGTTAGCTCACGGTCCGAAAAAGCCCTCATGGACGGGTGGCGCGTCGGGCAGGCCGAAATAACGGATCATTTGCTCGCCAATCGCCTGGACGGTATCCAATACGAATTACTCGTAAGATCCGGCGATATTTGGGCAGTCCTGTCGCACTTGATCACCGAACACGAAATCGACCTCGTCGTCGTTGGCACCCGGGGCCGGACCGGAGTTCTGAAATTTATTTTAGGGTCCGTTGCGCAGAGCATATTCCGTCGGGCCCCATGCCCTGTGCTCACAGTTGGGCCGAGTATTGCAGACCAAGACCCGGAAATGCGCTTTGAGCGTGTACTCACTGCAACCGGCTTTGCTCCTCATTCCCTATTAGCGGTGAGATATGCGTTAAGGCTCGCGCAAGATCTGCATTCGTGCCTTGCACTCCTGCATGTGGTGACAGATCCCAGTCAGGTATCCGGTGAGGCAAAAGACGCGACGAGGGAGGAACGTCTAGCGCGGCTTCGCACTTTGATTTCCTCGAACGTACGTCTGCCGTCAGAACCTGTGCTTTTCGTTGAATTCGGTTCAGCGGCCGAGAAAATCTTGGAGACCGCAGCCAGATGGAAAGCGAACCTGATTGTGCTGGGGCTGCGCCACGTTGAAGAGGCTTCCAGGGACGAGACGACTTGGGCTAAGGCCTACGAGATAGTCTGTAAAGCCAGCTGTCCTGTGCTGACCGTTCGTGGGTCGGAATGAACGTACCATTGCGACAGCCTGCAATGGGCCGGACGTACCCTCGGGATCTTTCCGTTTTGGTCTGATGGACTACGGAAGGTCCACCCAAGTTGTGCCGAAAACCAGAGAAATGGCACGATACCGCGACTAATGCGGAGTTTTGATGTCTGCTCGTCAGACAATGCGACCTCGAGTGCCGGTGTTCATCGCCACAACGGTGATGCTGAGCTTTATTTCCTTCTGGCGTGCCGCGGCAATTGTGCTTTCCGACCTAGCATCGTCTGCCTACTACGCGGGAGGAGATGCGGAAAAGCTAATTGGGAAGAGCGCGCCTTGGTTCATTCTTGCTGTCATGCTTTTCAGCTATGCCGTTCGCGCGATCTACATCGAGGCTAGCAGCCTGTTCGTGCGAGGCGGCGTGTACCGCGTCGTGAAACAGGCTATGGGGAGCACCTTCGCCAAACTGTCGGTTTCGGCGCTCTTGTTCGACTACATTCTTACCGGCCCAATCAGCGCCGTAACAGCAGGGGAGTATCTGGCGGGATTCATCGAGGAGGTGGCGCACTATCTGAAGCACCCGGTTCACTTTAACGAAAACTACTTTGCAGCGGCTTTCGGGATTTTGGCGATTCTCTATTTCTGGTGGAAGAACCGGCAGGGCATGGGCATCCATGAGTCCAGCGATAAGGCCCTGTGGGTCATGAAGATTACGACCGTAATGGTTGTCATCCTCATTGTCTGGTCTTTGGCGACGCTCGCCAAGGTGGGCATTCATCCGCCGCCCTTTCCTAGTCTCCACAACATGAAACTGGATCACGAGTTTCTCGGCTGGCTTACCGGCAGCTCGTTAAGCCAACTCACCTGGGCAGTGCTGCTAGTAGGGATGGGGCATTCCGTACTTGCCATGAGCGGCGAGGAGACTTTGGCGCAGGTCAACCGAGAGATCGAAAGTCCAAAGCTTCTGAACCTGAAGCGTGCCGGTTTGGTGACCTTCGTTTACAGTCTGGTTTTTACCTCGTTCGTTTCGTTTCTGGCCGTGATGATCATACCGGATGCGGTGCGGCCAAATTTCTTCGCCAACCTCATCGGGGGACTGGCTATGTATTTGGTCGGCCCCACCCTGGCGAAGTTGGTGTTCCACGCGTTCGTAGTACTGGTAGGCGTGTTGATACTTTCTGGCGCTGCCAATACTGCGATTTTAGGCGCAAATGGTGTTCTAAACCGCCTGAGCGAAACCCGGGTACTCACGTCCTGGTTTCAGCGCCCCCACCCGAAATACGGCACGAGTTATCGCACTATCAACCTCATCGTCCTGCTGCAAATCGCAACCATTGTTCTTAGCCGCGGGAATTTTTATCTGTTAGCTGCGTTGTATGCATTTGGAGTTATCTGGAGTTTCGCGTTTAACGGCCTAGCAGTTGTAGCATTGCGCTACACGCATCCGGAGGACAGGGAGTGGAAAGTGCCTGGCAATTTCAAGATTGCCGGACGCGAAATTCCGATCGGCTTGGGGCTGATCACCATGCTTCTCTTCCTCATCGCCATTGCCAACTTGCTGACAAAGCAAGACGCAACCATTGCCGGAGTTAGCTTCAGCGGCATTTTTTATGGAATCCTGACAGTCTCGGAACGCTATGCCAAGCGTGAGCAGGCCGGCGAGGCAGAAGCTCTGGAACAGTTTCGGGTGTTCGACAATCCCGAGCTTGATTATGGCGTAGTCGGTGTCCGCCCCGGAAATATTCTTGTGACAGTACGAGATCCGAATCGACTCTATCATTTGCGGGATGTTTTGGTCCGAACGGACACCACCCTTCAGGATATTATTGTCCTCAGCGTCAGACTTTCCCCACGTCTCCATTCCTTCAGCGGCAGTACGACTTACGATGCCAAAGACGTTTTTAACACCTACGAGCAAGGGCTGTTCTCAAAAGTTGTGACCCTGGCTGAGAAAGAAGGCAAACACGTATCTTTATTGGTGGCGCCTGGAACCGATTTTTTCGATGCCACTATCATGACCGCCCAGCGTCTAGACTCTTCCAGATTGGTCTCCGGTTTGTCTACAAGGCTGAGTGCGGATGAACAGGCGAAATTCACGGGAGACGCATGGGAGCGACTTCCGGAGCCTAAACCACACCTCGTGATGGAGGTTATTAGCCCAGATAGTGTCCGGCATGAATACCCGCTCGGGCCGCATGAGCCTCGTCTGCGCCCCGGCGATGTTGAACTGCTACACGGGATCTGGTTAGAGATTACTTCTAACCCAGAGTATGCCGGACTTCATCACTACCATGTTGTCGCATTGGCTCTGGAGGAACTGGAGCGCAAACTTGGCTCGGAAAGGCGAGAAGAATTGCTACGAGAGCTCCGTCGCGAGATGGATCGTTAATCCAAGCGCGTATTGTTCTTTAAGGATTGCGGTCCGTTCCGTGAGTTTGCGCCGAAATCGTGTGGTTTCGGCTCAATCCAGGTGTCCAAGGACTCCCCGTAGAACCTGCGGCTTAGTTAGCAGCTCCGCCTGACGGGGCTTTTCGGCACACCCTTACGACGTTGGGCACTCCGGGCAAGAACACTGGAAATCTCTGCCACAAGGATTTGCCAAGTGACCACACTTGGCGCAGATCAACCTTCCGTCAAGGTGGGCGACCATCGGCCTGAAGAAGCGAGCAACCCGGCAAAAACCAGAAAGGTTCCGGTCGAGATGGTGCAGCAAGCGCGCTCGGGAAGTGTGATATCCGCAAGAAAAATCGCTATCCAGGACCACTAAAGCATTACTCCAAGAGCGGGTTCCAAGTCACTGAGTTTGGTTTAACGAGTTAGGCGTGGTGGCCTGACAGATGAACAGTCTCTGGCAAGAGCGCTGGCCCACGGATTCGCAAGCCAAGATCATTGTAGTTCTGAGCGGTAGAAGTGACGACGCTCGAACAAAGACGGAGGCAGTTCGAAAACCTGGGTCGCGTTCGTTTCGAACGCGAATTCTTTGGCGCACTCTGGCAAAGGGCACCTCGCTCTGACTTTATCCTTATTATTATTACTGCTGCCGGCGCGGGCGATTTCCCGCTCGACGACAACCCAGATCCCACATCCGACAGGTCGCGCACGAGCACACAATTTGATCAGTCATAGCACGATTATAAAGTCCTTCTGATGACGATCCTGGATTCCACGGCCGCTAGGTTTCGTGTGAATGTCGGCATCGCCAGGCGGAGTCTCAGAGGATGGTAAGATCTCAGCCTGTGACGTCGATACCCGCCACCATGCGCGCCGTGCAGCTTCGAGCCTATGACGGTAACCCGGAGAGTGTCGCCGTTGTTGAAGTACCTATGCCTCGTCCCGGACCGGGACAGGTGCTAATACGCGTCGCCGCTTCGCCAATCAATCCATCGGACCTGATGTTCATTCGAGGTCTTTATGGCTTCAAGAAACCTCTTCCCGCGACTCCCGGTTTTGAAGGCAGCGGCACGGTCGTCGAGGCCGGAAGCGGGATGATGCCGCGGTTCCTCAAAGGACGGCGAGTGGCCTGTACTGCCGCAGACCCGACCGTTGCCGGGGGCATGTGGGCTGAATACCTTGGGCGCCTTGGATCTTGTCAAGTTTCTTATCAGAAAAATGCGTGCCTGCGTACGGCTCTCGCTTTGGCGATTCTGCGCGCAACTGTTCAAACCGCTGATCGATATTTAGGTGCGATGGTTGTGGCTGCCCGAAATTCCCTGTGGGGATCTTCTCGTCGGTAGCCAAATTGTACGCGTGATTTTCGCCGAGGTGCTGGGCCATATGAAGGGCGGCCATCTTGGACGGAGTGAGCCCCACAACTTCGAGGTGATGTAGGCCGGTTTCTTCATCGTGATGGGAGCCGATTGCTGAATTTGCGTGCTTGGAAACAATATGGTGCACTTGGGCGGTAAAAGTTTCATGCTCCGCTGCTGTCGGTGGATGATCTGAAATATGCGAATGCTCCGGCGCTATGCCAACCGCAACATTGCGGGAGCCAGCGAGGTTCTTCCCCGTCCGCGGATCGAACGTTGAGCCGCCGGTCTTGGCATGTTCTATTACCGCCTCCTGCGAAAATTTTGAGGGGGTCGGGGGTCCGGTTGTGATCATGTCTGCCATTATTTCGCACCTACCGCCGCCCTAAGCGCCTTTTCCATTGTGGGAGAAAGCACTCCTTCATTCACCCTAAACTCTCCGTTCGGGAGTTCGTCACCTCCGCGCAATTGTGCGTACCGCTGAGCAAGCATGTGGACATGGAACAGGGCGCGACGATGCTCGTCAACCCGCTCACGGCTTGGGCCCTGATGCAAGCGGCCCGGCTCGGCCGGCATCGGGCAGTCGTTCAGACGGCCGCAGCGAGCGCCCTCGGACGCATGGTGGTGCGGCTCGGTCAGAAGTTTTCTATTCCGACCATCAACGTTGTGCGTCGCGCTAAGCAGGTCGATCTCCTACGCAAGATGGGCGCCGAGCACGTCCTGAATAGTAGTGATCCCGCATTCGATGCCAGCCTTGCAGATCTCTGCCACCGGCTCGGGGCCAGCATCGGATTCGACGCAGTGGCTGGGGAGATGTCCGCACGCGTGCTACGCGCGCAGCCCCGCGGGAGTCGTCTGCTCGTCTATGGCGCACTGTCGTTGGAGGCCAGCCAGATCGACCCGGCATCGCTGATCTTCGAAGGAAAACGTGTCGAGGGATTCTGGCTCACCGCATGGCTGCGCCAAAGAAACTTGTTGAGCCAACTCCTGGTTACACGCCACGTCCAGCAAATGCTTGCGGGTGATTTGAAGACCGAGATTCAGGCTCGGCTTCCGCTCAAAGAGGCCACTCGCGGCTTGGAACAGTACGCATCCAACATGACGGGCGGAAAGATTCTGCTTCTGCCTTTGACCAAAGAAGCCGAGTAGCACCCGTTTACAAATCAACGCTTTCTACTGCTTTCTTCGTTTCGCGCTCAGCACTACCGTCCGATTCCAATTGCGGAACTCGGCTGCAGGCAACAACACGGCGACTCTCCCTAAACCGCCAACCCGCCACCAATGTAGGAAGGCGCATGACGAGTGGTTGGCATACGGCGTCAGTACCGCAGAAAATGTCTGCGCCCGAGTACGATAACGGTCATGGAAAGGGCAAGACGAAAGGAAAGCAATGACAATCGATTTCGTTGCCATAGCAACGCCTCTGGTTGAGCGAGGGTTTCGTCTCACACCTGTCCATCCGGAGACGAAGATGGGAGTGATGAAGAACTGGCAGAACTTCCAGTTAACGACCATCGAGGATGTTCGGAAGTACGCCAAGTATTTTCTGCATCACAACGTCGGAGTTGTCGGCAAACGTGGCGTCGATCGTCACTGCTTTCTTGATGTCGATGCACCGGGCGTGGTTGAGCGGATTGAGAGCGAGACAAAGCACGAGATGCCGAAGGGCTATCGAGTGAAGTCCAGCCCTAAGTCAAAGCCGTACAAGACGCACTTTTATTTCAAGCAAACGCCGTACTCGTTTGAGAAATTTGGTGGATGGGAGGCGGTGAACTCGAACGTCAAAGACATGACGACGCTTGACGACGGCAATCACCCAACGCTATACGACCTGAAAGGCGTTGGCGGCGGCTCACTCGTTGTTGGAGCAGGCTCTGTTAAACAGACTGGTGAAGTTTACACCTGTGTCGATGACGGCCCCGTGCCGGAGATTCCGAAGTGGCTTGTCGATTGGCTGGTGAAGGACATCGACAAGTACTGGGACGCCGTGGACGCAGAGAAGGCGGCGAAGCTGGCACTGAAGGAAGCGGAGCAGAAGAGGTACACACCGAGCGAGCGGGCGGCGATGCGAAAACAGAGTCGGCCAGAAGGCTTCGACATCTACTTCGAAGACCGCTACGCCTATCTCTGCTGGCGCGCATTCAAGTTGTCGAGCATGGGGCTCCGAGCAAAGGCACTCGAAGTCGCCTTGACTGACTTGTTGGAGAATGACGTGGTCGGAGGAAAAGAGTACGCCCAGACTGATAAGAGCGCCTAACAAAACCTTCGCCCTCGACCGGCAAGAAGGGCCAGACCCAGTAAAAGTCACTGCAGTTTCGCGCCGTACGTGCCACTGGTCCGCAAAGGAGGTTATTTGGTCACCTATTCGCCGAATGAATCGCGAGCCACTCATCGCGCGAGGGGCAGTGTATGTTGGCGCTCCAGTCGCGACGCTGCTCCCTTGGACGTCCAAGCGTCAGAGAAAGTTGCTTTACCGCTCGGCGTAAACGTCACGAGCATCGTGCAGGAAGAACACCGTTGCTCATGCTGCCGCCCACGTCGCACCGTGCCTCTCAGGCTCAAGAAACGGCACATCTATAAGTCGTGGTTTTGTCGGAGATTGGCAGTCGGATCGTCTGCCATAGACTGTAATTCCTGTCCATCGCTGCTCCTTCCGCAGATGTCTTGGCCGGAGCTTCAACAGCAACGGAACCCATGCTCTGCGAGGAAAACCGCGCAGATCTGGTAACAATCAACCCAGCACTTGGCGACGCCAGAAGTTTGGCCCTGGTCTCGTTTCCTCGGCCAGCCCGGTGTCAAGGTTCTACTTTCTGGACGACCGTAGGCGACGTACTGCCATCGAAATTATTGTCACCGCTGTATACAGCTTTCAGTGTTCTATTTCCTGCCTTCAGAAAGCTCATTGAGCAACTTCCCGCGGCTGCAATTAGGCCGCCGGTGCAAGTTTCGCCGGTGCTGGCCGTCACGGTGACGTTGCCTGTCGGCCCAACCCCGCCGCCCGTCACATCGAAGGTTACCGTCACCAGCGCATTGATCAACGACGGGTTGGGCGTGTGCGAGGTGATGACGATCTTACTGTGGGCTTTATTAACGGTGAGCGTGACTGTATGGGTCGCCGTCGTATAGTCGGTCGTGTCGGTCGGCGTGAACATGACAGAGAGAGGCTGGGCTCCTGCATCCAGCAACGTGCCCGCGACGGGTGTATACACCCAGCTACCGGTCACCGACGCGGTCGCATCTAGCTGTGTACTGCTGAGGGCGGTCCCATAGGTAATGGCTGCGGGTTTGGCCCACGTAATTGTTGGTGTGGCTTGGTTCACTAGCAGAGTAACGGTGTCGGTCACCGTCGCGTACTTTGTGGTGTTGGCTGGCGTGAATGTAACCGACAAGGTGTGGATGCCGGCGCCCAGAACAGCCTTCTTGGGGGGCGTATATGCGAAGGTGCCAGCCACGGATTTGCCGTTGTAAGCGGCCGTCGCGTCCAGTTGCTTGTCGGATAGAAGTGTCCCGTAGGTGATTGCCGCCGGTGTCGCCCACGTAATTGTGGGTGTGTCCTTCGCAGTAACACTGACCTGATCAATCACCGTGATTTGCTCCTTGTCAGCCTGAGGAAAGGTCGGCGTGTCCGTCACCGTGATGGTCTCGTCGTCTGTGATCGGGACAGTTGCCGAGGGCGGCGGAGCAGTACTGCTGATGCCGGAACCACTCAGCGTGATCGCTTGTGTATAAGGGCCGGGAGTCGATGGGTTGCTGGGAAGGTTGCTCAGCGCCGCGTTGTCAGTAAAGGTAAGTGTGGCGGTTGGGGAGCCAGTTGATGGAGCGGTGTACGAAATCGTGAACACGCAGGCGCCCAGGCTCGGAAGAGTGATTGGGAAAGACGTGGCGGAAGTTGTGCAAACGAATTGCGGATGTTTAAAAGCCGAGCTTCCAGAGCCCGAGATCGTCGGAAGGGAACTGATTGTGAGGAGCGCCGCCCACCATCTTCATAAGTTCCGGTTAGCTCGTCAACCATCCAGAACGAGGTCGAGCTCAGGGTACCTCGAAGTCGAGCGCGTAGACTTCCTGGGAACCAACGTCGTGCGTAAACAGTGGAGCGCCCTCTGGCGTCAGGCCGAACCAGGTATGCCAAGGTGTCACCACCCGCCGGAAATCCTTCAAGCTGGCGATCTGCTCCACCTTGTGGTCGGAAATGCTCACACGATAAACGCCTCGGCTCGCAGGCGGATGAGCCTCGCGCAGAAAGCACATTGGGCAAACGCGGTGGCTGACAAGGTCGCAACCACGCTCTTGCCCCGCGCAAGGAAAGCCACGAGAGCGCAAGCGGGCAAGAAGAAACCCAAGCGCACCATGTCAGCATCGGCCCGTAGGAAGATCGCGGGGGCACAGCGGGCAAGGTGGGCGAAGGCAAAAGCGGGGAAGAAGAAGGCGGTGTAGTGCCAGGGGGAGGGGCGCAATCCTTGCTCGACTTGCGGTTGGGCAGTTTGACAACGATGACGCACAAGCCTAGCATTATAAGTGAGCGAGTTACCTCTTCTTACTCTTTCAGGTTCTCTGAACTAAGTCAGCCCATCTGAAGTTTTCTTTCTTAGCAACCCCAACCCTAGGAGGTTGCCATGTTTGCACGCAATGTATCGATTCATCTGAAATCCAATATGCTTTCTGATTACACCCGGAGCTTTGAGAACGACATCCTTCCTTTACTTCGCAAGCAGAAGGGTTTCAAGGACGAAATCACACTGTCAAATCCCAGCAGCCTGGATGCGATCGCAATCAGTCTGTGGGAGACCAGGGCCGATGCAGAAGCTTACAACACCAAGACTTACCCAGAAGTGTTGAAAACCCTTGCAAGAATGATCGATGGGACGCCCAAGGTTCAGACGTTTGAGTCCGTCACCTCGACCTTCCATAAAGTTGCTGTAGCAGCGTAAAGGTTTGTAAGTTCGCACGAGAAGGCGGGTAACTCCGCCTTCCCGCCTTAACAAAGCGCCGAGGTACTAATCGCTTGGACGGAGGTTCCTTTCTTTGAAAACTCTTTGGTTTGCTATTTTCTCTCTGTGCTTTGCCCTGAGCGTCGTCGTCGCTCTCTCGCAGGACGCTGCCAATCAGGCGCCACGGAAGACTCAGGTGGCCGCGGGGACTCGGCTGACAACCATCATGGGTACAGTTCAGGAAGGTGGCGACAAATTGAGGTTCGTCACCGACCAAAGAGTCTGGAATGTGGACAATCCGGAGATCCTTGAGGGTCACGAAGGACACTACGTACACGCGACGGCTTACGTCTACCCTGACAAGGATTTAATTCACATCACAGAAGTGAAGATTCCCACCGCAAGTGAGACCAAGATAGATGACATGAAGTAAGCGCGATGACTTGACCGCAGGCACCCCACCCCGCGCCCCTCCCGCTCCGCCCGGTGTTTACTGGGTTTTCACTATGAACGACGGACTTCAAACCTCCCCTTCCTATCCCCCCAACCGTTTGTCCCTCCTCAGAGGAGTCCTTACGCTTGCGCCCCATTTTCATTGGCCGCTCAGGGAACAGAGTCGATCAATTACAATCCCTTGCCGAGGGGGCAATCATGGCGAATCTAAAGGGACTGGCGTCCATCGTGTCGGAGTTGAGGGCAGAGAGAACGAATCTGGCAAATCAGCTTGGACATGTTGATGCGGCTCTTTCAGTTCTTGGCAAGTTGAACGGCGGGAGTTACGGGAAACCGAGGCGTACCCTGTCAGCCTTGGCTCGTAAGCGGATGAGTCTCGCGCAGAAAGCCCGATGGGCAAAGAAAGTTAAAGCGGGTACGGTGAAACCCAAGCGCACCATGTCAGCAGCTGGCCGTAGGAAGATCGCAGCGGCACAGCGAGCGAGGTGGGCGAAGGTGAAGGCCGAGAAATAGCCTATGAGCGCTTCTCGTACTCCTGGATCTGCGGTTGGAAACAGCGTGTTAGGTCACAGGAGCCGAATGCGACTTGCGATTCGACTCCGGTGAGCATGATCACCGACAGTTCGATGGTTACCGTGATTCAATTTCTATAGAGTTTCTCCAAGGCACTTTCATATTGAAAGGAAAGAGCTATGCAATTCCACCTGGAACCAGACGAGCTGAATCTGCTTGTGAACGTCTTGTTAGAACAGGACCCCCGGCAGTATAACGAACTGCTGAACAAGGTCATGGCCCACGACTTGCGATTCGACTCCGGTGAACTCGAACAAACAGCAGAGCTTCTTGCTGCCAAGAAGCGCAGCCTTAAGGATGAGATTGCCCAGCAGCCGACCGCCGCCGCGCTGAGGATGGAACTGCAGCGGAAGCTGGCTCTGCTGGAACGGGTACTGGAGAGGGTCAACGAAGCCTGTGTAATGTTCTGAAGGCTGTCCGCGCGGGTTGGAGGGCGTTCAAGGAGGCAGGACCTCAGAAGGATTGTTTGCGTAACATCGCCTTATTATGCACTGACGGGGTTCCCTGCGGCCCACCCATGGGGATGAAAAGCGCATTGCTAAGGGTTCGTTGATTCCACACGGGTTACGCGCGACTTTCGACGGAGTGCCATGGCACTCAGTGCTCCCAGTCACTGCAATTTGGAAAGTGTTGCGCTAAGAAGAAGGTAGGCCGGGAGTCGTCCGAAAGACAGCTCTCAACCCCAGCGCAAACCGCGCGGGCTGGAGTGCGGCGACTCCCGGCATTCGCCTAGGAAGAGTCCGATAAAAGTCCTAAGCCTTAGCGTTCTCACGCGCGAAGGCTTTTCCATTTATATAGGTTCGCCAAAGCCAGGCTGCACGCACACGAGTGCGCCCAGTCACTGGTTGAGCATTGTTGATGATCGCGGTAGGGACACCAGTCGCCCGGTGCCCCCGCACAGACCCGGACGGGCGCTCATTAGCGTGGGGCCCGGCCGGTGGTCGGGGCAAAGCGGAAAGGAACTTGTTTTGGCCGAGCCATTTCTGCATCCTGAGACGGAGCGACGGGCAACGGAAGTAAGCCGTTTTGGCAGTGGTGTGTGGTT
>Ga0208820_1001251_pt1 | contig 14492 bp, 13 predicted proteins | sample June2015DPH_16_5_FD_184713 | JGI IMG/M metagenome (GOLD analysis project Ga0208820, IMG submission 184713) | Peatland microbial communities from SPRUCE experiment site at the Marcell Experimental Forest, Minnesota, USA - June2015DPH_16_40... | ecosystem: Environmental > Terrestrial > Soil >...
GGCGACGCTCTGTCTTCCCACCACCGGCGCGGCGGCAACCGCAGACGGCAGCGCCGGCAACTCGGCGTTGTGGGCGACGCTCTGTCTTCCCACCACCGGGGCTGCGGCAACCGCAGACTGCAGCGGCAATTCGGGGCTGTGGACAACGTTCTGCTTCCCCACCACGGGGGCCGTAAACGGTTGCGTTTTCCCGGCGGCGACCTGAGCGGAAGGAGGACTCACGGGAGCAGTGGCGGCATCCTCAAGCCGGACCTGCGTCAATACAGAGTAATTGGGATCCGCAACTACGACGGCTTCGAGAATAACGACTCGCGGCTGCGGAAGTGAAGACGGCGTCCGATAGACTCCCTGTTTGTCGATGGTCCCGCAGGCCGCGCCGAAACAGCCGATCCCCGAGACGTTCCAATGTACGGCAACTGGCTTTCCCTGAGCGTCAGTAACTTCAAAGCGCTGAGTTTGATTGGCTGGGACGGTGGCTCCATCTGGATGAACAGTGAATCTGTGCGGAACGGCACGCGTTGAGCGATGAACGGTCAGCGCCGGTTCGGGAGAGGTTGAGGCCCAGAGTCCTTGCGATCCAAAACAAGCCAGCAAGCCGACTGCGACCGCGATGCGCGGGCCGCCTCGAATGCGAGTGAGCAATTCGAGAATAAACCGTCTTCGCGAACCGCCTATGCGGCGATCGCACCTTGCTGGCGTATCTCTGTGCATAACCGCCCCTCACTTCCGTTCGCAACTATCTACGGCTGCAAACGGTCGCGCGCAAACGCAACTTCTTGGTTGCGGCTTGCGCCACCGCCGGGGGGAAGGCCGCGCTGGCGGACTCCAATACATCTTACACCTCCCGCTAGTTTGCGGGAACGCGATTCAGCGCCAGATCCGGTTTCAGAGCAGGATCGGGATCGCACACGCATTACGATGCGTTGTCTTTATCTTAAATCGTATGACTCGTCGCTCGGCACCGAGAGTCGGGTCTGGCATGGGAGCGCATTCGGGCTCTGACGACGACCGAACGTCCTCCCCGGATTCAAGCTCATGGAATCTGCCCTGAACACAACTAGTTAACTACGGAAATCTCCCTGGCAGCAATGCCACGATTGGGCTAGCCAATCCGTTTATTCCTCTTGACAAAGCTACGTCTCCTGCAGGAAACTATTAACGCTATCTTCGGGCCATAGTATTGTGGCTGCGAGTGCCACTCCCCCACCTAAAAGCCCGGACCGGAACTCAATTAAAGATCGTCCCCTTGATCGTGGTTTTGACCGGGATGTGTCCGGTCGCACCCAGGAGAACTCCTCGTGAGGGTTCTGGGCGTGACGGGACCGCCGCTTTCGAACCAAGGAGAACACAGTGTCGATGGCTCCCAGCACCAACGGTTTTTTGTTGCTAGATGGTGGATTTAATCTGATTGCAGCCAACGATCCCGCCCTTCAAATCCTCAGCTTCCCCAGCGGGGCGGATCGGATCAAGCAACCCAAGGTCTTTCTTGCGGACCGGGTCCGCACCACCCTCCTCGACCATGGGAATCAGGACGGACCGGCTTTCGTCAAAGAGTTTAAGTCGGGTAAACGCCGCTATATCTGCAAGAACTTTCGAGTCGACTGTAACGGACATTATCCCGTTCAGCCCGCTTTCGCTGTGCTGCTGGAGCGGACCGCAGCGGAAAGTAATGGGCTCTCGGAAATCTCTGAACAGTTTGATCTGACTCAACGTGAACGTGAAACAGTCGAATTGCTTCTACAAGGCCTTACCAGCAAAGAGATCGCAACCCGCATGAAGATCAGTCCGAATACGGTAAAAGCGTTCCTTCGATTGGTAATGGTCAAGATGAAGGTTTCAACCCGTTCTGGAATTGCTGGGAAGGTTGCAGGATCGAGGCCAAACGCTTAGGTTTTTGCAGCATTCCAAGTTTAATAGAGGATTAGTCCGATTGAAGAATTTACTGCATCCGGGACTTCGGGCATCATGCCATTATTGTGACCTATCCCTCAGAGCGAGAACGACGCCACCACGAGCGTTATCCGCAGATGCTTGAAGTGCATGCACGGAGTTTGCTATCGGATCAGACAGCGAGTGCCCCACCGCCAAAGGAATTTGACGGCCGCATTCATAATCTGAGCAACGGCGGCGTTTGCATCCTTAGTTCGTATCCCTTGCAGGCGGCCACGTTCCTGTGCTGCGATTTACCTGTGTTGGATGCTCCAGTCGCGATTCCCACGCTCATGCAGGTGCGATGGACTGCAAAGCGCGGGAACAAATCTGCGAGCTACATCAGTGGCCTTCAGTTTGTTGTCTAGCCACGCGACCCAATTGTCGGAAAATGGCTGGCTCTTAGACTTGCGGTTCGACCTATGCCGACATGCTACCCAAATGGGTTAGTACGATTTGAGAATTTCTTCGGAATAGTCCAGTCGATATAGTTCTAATTGGTTAGTTCGTGCGCTCCTCCCCCCGAATTGCCCCAGGAGTCCGCCATGAGTTTTTGGCCAGCCGGTCGTGCAATCAGGGCTCTTGGTGTGCTCATAGGCTTAAGTTTGTTCTTCAGTTGCGGTTCGGGGAGCACATCGCAAGGCCCGGCAAAACTCTCACAAATCAAGATTGCTCCTGCTAACCAGACCATTGCGAAAGGCACGACACTGCAGCTCAGCGCTACCGGCTATTATGCGGATGGGACTTCGCACGCCTTAGGTGCTTCGGTAACTTGGCAGACGAGCCAGCCAGCCGTGGCCACGATCACCACTCAAGGCGACGTGACTGGCATGGGCGAAGGCGTCGCACAACTGTCTGCGGTCTATCAAGGCGTAACCGGCAGCACGTCGGTCAACGTCGGGCCGCCCGCATTGCTCAATTTGACGGTCGGTCCGAACCAGTCCTCTCTGCCTGTGGGTGAATCCGAGCAGCTCACCGCGACCGGGAACTATTCCGATGGAACGGTCCAAAATCTGACTCAATCCGCAACGTGGAGTTCATCGGCTCCGGGCGTGGCGGCGATCACAGCGGGAGGTCTGGCGACGGCTGTGACAGCGGGCACCTCGAGCCTCAGCGCGACCATGACCAGTATCACCAGCTCAGCCACGCTGACGGTGACGTCGGCGGCGCTGGTGTCGATTGCGGTGACGCCGGGGAACGCTTCGATTGCCGCCGGGAATACGCAGCAGTTTGCGGCCACGGGAACGTACAGCGACGCCAGCGCGCAGAATCTGACGAGCACGGCAGCGTGGAGTTCATCGGCTCCGGGTGTGGCGACGATCACGCCGGGAGGTCTGGCGACCGGCGTGAAAACGGGCCAATCGAGCCTCAGCGCGACGCTAGGCAGCATTACCGGCTCAGCCGCGCTGGCGGTGACGGCACCGGTGCTGGTGTCGATTGCGGTGACGCCGGGAAACGCTTCAATTACCGTGGGGACTAAGCAGCAGTTCACGGCCACGGGAACGTACAGCGACGCCAGCACGCAGAATCTGACGAGCACGGCGGCGTGGAGTTCATCGGCTCCAAGCGTGGCGACGATCAGCGATGCGTCTGGCTCGCAGGGATTGGCCACAACGGCTGGCTTAGGCACGACGACGATGCAGGCGACGTCGGGCGCGATCAACGGCTCGACTCCGTTGACCGTAACCGCAGGCTTTGTTTTGACCGGCAGCCTGAACACAGCACGCGCCTCACATACCTCGACAGTGCTGAACAACGGCATGGTGCTGATTGCGGGAGGCTATAACGGCAATGTCTTAGCCAGTGCCGAGCTGTACAATCCCGCGACCGGAACCTTCACTCCCACCGGCAGCCTGAAGACCGCGCGCCTCTATCACACGGCAACGCTGCTGAACAATGGCAGGGTGCTGATCGTGGGAGGCAACGCGGAGAACGGCAACATCTTAGCTAGTGCCGAGCTCTACAATCCCGCGACCGGGACCTTTACTCCCACGGGCAGCCTGAATACCGCGCGCGAACTCCATACGGCGACCATGATCCAAGGAGCAATGATCAACGGCATGGTGCTGATTGCGGGAGGCCAGGGCTCCGGCGGCGCCCTAGCCAGTGCCGAGCTGTACAATCCCACGACCGGCACCTTCGCCGCCACCGGCAGCCTGAACACCGCGCGCCTCTATCACACCGCAACCCTGCTGAATGATGGCACGGTGCTGATTGCGGGAGGCTATGACAACAACGGCCACACCTCAGCCAGTGCCGAGCTGTACAATTCCGCGACCGCGACCTTCACGCCCACGCTTAGCCTAAACACCGCGCGCTACAGGCACACGGCGACGCTGCTGAACAGCGGCATGGTGCTGATTGCGGGAGGCGAGGACTCCAATGGCAACGCCTTAGCCAGTGCGGAGCTGTACAATCCCGCGGCCGGGAGCTTCGCAATCGACGGCAGCCTGAATACCGCGCGCATCCTCCACACGGCGACACTGCTGAACAATGGAACGGATCTGATGACCGGCGGCTACGGCTCGAGCGCTTACCTAACCGCTGCGGAGCTGAACGATCCCGCAACCGAGACCTTCGCCCCCACCGGCAGCCTGAACATCGGGCGCTACTTGCACACGGCTTCGCTGCTGAACAACGGAATGAATCTGGTTGCAGGGGGCGATAACTCCAGCGGCTATCTGGCCAGTGCCGAGCTGTACGAAACGGCCACGCTGACTCCGCCGAACCTCGTTTCCATTGCGCTGAGTCCGAGCAACCCTACGGTTCCTCTCGATACCGGGCAGCAGTTGATCGCTACGGGCACCTTCAGCGACGGCAGCACAGAGCAGCTTGCTTCGTTGACCTGGAGTTCCTCAAACCCCGCGGCCGTCGGCATCACCGGCGATGCCAGCAACATGGGTGCGGCCTATGCCCTGGGCAAGGGCGGCACGGCAACGGTGAGTGCGTGTGCGGGCTCGGTGTGCGGCTCGACAACTGTCACGGTTGGGCCGCCCGCGCTGGTCTCCATCGCGGTCAGTCCGGCAAACGGGATAATCCCGGCTGGCGAGTCGTTACCTTTTGCCGCGACGGGGACATACAGCGACGGCAGCAAGAAAAATCTGACTGCATCGGTGACGTGGAGTTTATCGGATCCGTATGTGGCGATGATCGCAGCGGGAGGTATGGCGACAGGTTGGGCAATGGGAACGACGAGCATCAGCGCGACCTCCGGATCCGTGACCGGAACCGCAAACCTGACAGTGATTCCCGCTGCGGTAGTCGGCTTGAACATTACCCCGGCAACACTATTCATGTCCGTGGGGAGTAGCCTCCAGCTCCAAGCGATCGCAACCTTGAGCGATGGATCGACGCGGGAGATGAACGCAAACGTAGCATGGAGTTTGCAGGGGACAGGCATCGCTACCGTGAGCAGCGCCGGAATAGTGACTGCCGACCAGGTTGGCGCGGCGACGATCCTCGCGCAGACCAGTGGCTTTACTGCATCGGCGAGTCTCACCGTAGCGCCGGTCAGCGCTTTGAACATCGTCCCGGCAACACTCTCGCTGGCCCCGGGGACTAGCAGCCAGCTCCAAGCGATCGCAACCTTGAGCGATGGAAGAATGCAAGACCTGACCGCAATCATAGCGTGGAGTTCGACGCAGCCAGGCATTGCTAGCGTGAGCAGCGGCGGACTGGTGACTGCTTTGCAGGTTGGATCGACGACGATTCTCGCAGGGGGCAATGGCGTTACTGGGTCGGTTAGTCTTACAGTAGCGGCACCCACCGCCTTGAACATTGTCCCTTCACCATTATCCATGGTCTTGGGGAGTAGCAGTCAGCTCCAGGCGATGGCAACGCTGAGCGATGGAACAACCGAGAACATAACTGGAACCGGAACTGTAGCGTGGAGTTCGGCGCAGCCTGGGATAGCGAGCGTGAACAGCGGCGGGATGGCCACTGCCAACCAAGTGGGCGCGACGACGATTCTCGCAGAAGCAGGCGGCGTCACTGGATCGGTTAGCGTCACCGTAACGCCACTGCTTCTCGTGAATTACTTTGATGCCGCCTATGCCCAGACATCAGGTATTGAGGGCACCGTTCGACTTACTAACACCGGTCTTACGGGCGGAAACCTGTGCGCCATGGTTTACGTGTTCGACCAGCATCAGGTATTGAACGAGTGTTGTGGATGTTCGGTGTCGGACAGCGGGTTGCTGACATTGTCCTTGCTCAACGATCTCACGGCAAATCCCCTGAGCGGAACACTGCCTCAAGCTGGAATGATCGAGGTGGTGTCGTCGGATCCCACACAGAATCCACAATGTGATCCCGGCTCCTTAGCCCCGACCGGCATAATCGTTGGCTGGGAGGCTAACCCTCAACCCGACGGCGACGGTACCTTCCAAGTAACTGAGAGAAGCTTTACTCAGGTGCCGCTGGGCGGCGAAGGGACAGTTCTGCAAAATGAGTGCAGTTACTTGAAGCAACTGGGCAGCGGCGCGGGCATTTGTACCTGCGGAAGCGGCGACTAAGCCTTCGCGGGGTGTTACCGGTAGATGCTACAAGCTTAGTCGCGACAGCATCGCCGCTGCTTACGTCTCAACAAGGCAAATGTACTTGTTTCGGGAAGTGCGGGGAATCCTGTCGTGCACTTCCTTTTACCGATGTTTGCTCCGATCATCTTAATTCCCGCGCGCATCGTTTCTTTCGAACTGATAATCTCGTGCGTTAATGCGGCGAGAAAACTGCGGGGTGAAGGCTGGAAGATGATTACAGACAGACGTAGTTGCCTGCGGCATAAGGTGCATGGGCCAATCTTTGCCAGTTTCGATGGGGTCACGGGCGGCATGATTCTGGATCTCAGCGAGCAGGGCCTGTCAATGCAAACGGCCGTCCTCCTGGAAGCTGACCACCAATTTCAACTCAGCGTCGATCTGCCGGATTCGGACACCCACGTGGACACCCACCTGGAGACGACTGGCTATATCGCATGGGCGGATGCTCTCGGTCGCGCTGGGGTGCGATTTTCCGAGCTCCCCGTGGAGGCGCGTCAGCGCTTGGATGAGTGGCTGGTACTCAATGACACAGCGCCCAGTCGCAAGGCACCAAAGCTTAGCTTCGACCGAGTGCCTGGTTTGGGCTGGGGCAGCAAGTCTTCAGACAATGGAACTCGCGAGCCGCGGTCCATTAGTTTGGAAGCCGAAGCTGGTAGTTTGGAAGCGGAAGCTGGTGCAGCCGGGATCCATGGTCGGCCACCGGTTTCGACCTCAATTCAGTATGAGTTCAACTCGCTCGGGTCGGATTTAAATACCGCGCTGCGGGTGATCGGCGAACGCGCGCGGACTCTCTTACGCGGCACTGGCGCGGCCATCGCCATCGTCGACAGAGGTCCTATGATGTGCCGGGCGAGCGTCGGAACCGGCGGACCACCGCTCGGAACCCACGTAGATATCAACTCGGGCTTTTCCGGGGAGTGCATACGTACAGGAAAAACCCTCCGTTGCGACGACGCCGAGACCGATTCCCGCATCGAAGCCGCGATCTGTCGGCACCTCGGTATTCGCTCGCTAGTGGCCGCACCCATCCGCTACGAGCGTGAGGTAGTTGGAGTGCTGGAGGTTTTCTCCACACAGCCCTTTGCTTTTGACGAGGGCGATCTCGCGGTTCTGGAGCGTCTGGCACAGACCGTGCTCCTCATGGTGAGCCACACGCAACCTTTCAAGCGCGGCTAGCGAAACAGCCCCCAAGTTGCGACCCGCAGCCCACAAGGACAGCGAAACAAACAGAAATACAAGAATGGCCTTTTCCACTATGGGAGCCCGTTGACGAGCATGGCCGCCGCAGTCACAATCCCACCGCGCTCTGCGCGGACGGGGGAGTCGCTGCGAGCACGCGGGCGGGGGCGCCCGCGCCACATGTGCAGTGTCAGCCTTTCGGCGCCGCTGCGAGGCGGAGTCTCGCGGCCATTCTTACCAGGTCGGCCAGCGAATCCGCCTTCATCTTTTTCATAACCTGACCTCGGTGTGCCTTCACCGTGATCTCGCTGATGCCGAGCTCGCCACCGACCTGTTTATTCAACAGGCCGGAGACCACCAATGCCATGACCTCCCGTTCGCGAGAGGTGAGCGACGCGTGACAGTCGCGAAGCGCCTGTATCTCCGCCTCGCGACCAAGTGTAGTGTGGCTGCGCTCGAGCTCTACAACTATAATTGTGCGAAAATTTCCCTGCTTCGCACTCTGGGCATCGCTGAGCAGGGCGTCAAAGAATACTTTAGAGGAAAATGAACATGGCGGAAGAAAACCCACCCCGTTCAGTGCCTGAGACGGGTAACGAATCCCCGGTCGATCCATCCCCGGTCGATCCATCCTCGGTCGATCCGTCGCCCTTAACGGACAGGGCCCATACTCCGCCGGTGCGCCGAAGTCCCAAGCGCCGCAGAAACATCGTGATTCTGGCCGTCATCGTGGTGGTGCTTGTCGCCGGGGTGTTCTTGTGGCGCTTCTTGAGCAGCTACGAATCGACCGACGACGCCCAGGCGGATGTTCACCTCTATCCCGTCAGCGCGCGTGTTTCCGGCTACGTGGTGCGGGTCAACGTAGACGACAACCAGTGGGTGGAGAAAGGCACGGTGCTCGTCGAGATCGACCCAAAAGACTATGAGGTTGCAGTCGCGCAAGCGCAAGCTAATCTCGCCAACGCCGAAGCGACAGCCCAATCGCTGAATATCACGGTCCCGATTACTTCAGTGAACGCTTCAAGCCAACTGAAGTTCACTGCGTCCGGCATCGACGACGCCAACGCCGGCTTCATCGCCGCCGAGAGGCAACTGACCGTCGCTCATGACCAACTGGAGTCGGCCGAGGCGAACGATGTGAGAGCGCAAGACGATCTCCAACGCTACAAGTTACTGGTCGACAAGCAAGAGGTAGCCGAGCAAGTTTACGATCAGGCGTTGGCCACGGCCAAATCCAGCACCGCGACGGTAGCGGCCGCCCGCGCCAGTGAGTCTGCAGCGCAGCAATTCGTCGAACAGGCCCGGAGCCACCTGGCGCAAGCCGATGCGAACCACCGCTATGCGGAGACGGGGCCGCAGCAAGTGTCGTCGACCCGGGCTCGCGTGCAGGCTTTGATTGCGGATGTTGAGCAAAAGCGTGCGCTGCTCGAACAGGCCCAACTGAATCTCGGATACACGAAAATCGTTGCTCCGGTCAGCGGCGAAGTGAATAAGACGGTGGTGGTTGGGATGAACGTTCAAGACGGGCAGCAACTCCTCACGGTGGTGCCTCTCGATGAAGTGTGGGTCACAGCCAATTTTAAAGAGACGCAGCTTAGGCACATGAAAATTGGACAGAGGGCGGAAATCCATGTGGATTCGAGCGGCCGGACTTTAAAAGGGCATGTGGACAGCATTGCGGGAGCAACCGGCCCGCTATTCAGTTTGCTTCCGCCGGAGAATGCCACCGGAAACTACGTGAAAATCGTGCAGAGGATTCCGGTAAAGATCGTCCTCGATCCGGGGGAGAACCGGGATCGCCGGCTCCGACCGGGCATGAACGTGGTGCCGGACGTGTACCTGAAATGATTTTCGTGCAATGAATTCGAAGGCATCTCATGATGAACAGAGGGAGTAAACCGCGCGTCCCTAAAGCCCTTGTCGTTATTGGCGCTGGGCGGCACGGCTAAAAGCCGCGCCCTTCCCAAAACCGTTTGAGATAGCTTTTCGCTGTTTGAATTTCGCTATATGAGTTCCGCTGCGCTCACTATCGACCAAGCCGTTTGGCGGCCCAAGTACAATCCTTGGCTGATTGCTGTTGTCGTGGCGTTGGCAGCCTTCATGGAGGTCCTCGACACCAGCATTGCTAACGTGGCCCTGCCGTATATGGCCGGGAATCTGGGCGCGAGCAACGACCAAAGTACGTGGGTGTTGACTTCTTATTTGGTCTCGAATGCCATCATCCTGCCGATCAGCGGCTGGCTCGCAGGCGCCTTCGGACGGAAGCGCTTTTTCATGGCCTGTTTGGGCGTCTTTACTGTGAGTTCCTTGCTTTGCGGTGTGGCGCCGAATCTCGGATTTCTTCTTTTCTTCCGGGTGCTGCAAGGTATGGGCGGCGGCGGCCTGCAGCCGATGGCTCAGGCCATCCTGGCCGACACTTTTCCACCACAACAGCGAGGCCTGGCGTTCGCGCTCTATGGCATTACGGCCATCATGGCACCCACGATCGGGCCAACCTTAGGCGGTTGGATCACTTTCAACTATTCCTGGCGCTGGATTTTTTTCATCAATCTCCCGGTCGGCTTGGCCACATGGTTTCTGGTGCGGCGCTTTGTCGAAGATCCTCCCTATTTAAGTCGGCTCAAGGCGGCTGGGGTCAAGTTGGACTACATTGGCATCGCTCTCCTTACACTCGGTATCGGGGCATTACAAGTGCTACTCGACAAGGGCCAGGAAGATGATTGGTTCGGGTCGCGCTTCATCACCACTTTAGTCGTGGTCGCGACCGTATGCCTGATCTCGCTGGTGATCTGGGAGTGGCATCAAAAGGCGCCCATCATCGACGTCCGGATGTTCAAGAGCTTTAACTTCGCCAGTTCAAGCCTGATGATGTTCACGCTGGGAATCTTGTTGTTCAGCAGCCTGGTCCTGATGCCGCAGTTCCTCCAGACGCTGGTGGGGTACACCTCGGAACTGGCTGGGCTTGCTCTATCGGCCGGAGGCTTTGTTTTGCTGCTTGAGATGCCCATCATGGGCCAACTCACAACGAAGTTCCAGGCGCGCTACCTGATCGCCTTCGGCTGGCTGGCCCTGTCCATCGCCATGTTCTATTCCACAAAGCGGATTGACTTGCAGATCAGCTTCAGTGCCGCCACGTGGCTGCGCATCACCCAGGTGATTGGTTTGGGATTCCTGTTCGTGCCGATTACGCTGGTGGCCTATGTCGGAATTTCGCCGGAGAAGAACAACTCGGTCGCCGGAATCGTCAATTTCATGCGCAATATGGGAAGCAGCGTGGGAACGTCGCTAGTCACCACATTGATTGCGCGCCGTTCGCAATTCCATCAGGCCAGGCTGGTGCAGAGCGTCAGGGTCGACAATCCCAATTTTATGAATTCGGCTAACGGCCTGGCTCAGCACCTGGCCAACTCTGGTGTGGGCAAACACGAGGCACAAATAACGGCTTACGCCAGGATTTACCAATCCCTGCAAGCGCAGGCAGCAAGCCTGGCATACATCGATACCTTTATGGTTCTTGCCGTGGGGGCGGCGATCATGTTCTGTCTGGCTTTTGTTTTGAAGAAGAATGATCCTGGTGGCGGTGGGGTAAGGGTAGCGGAGTAAACAATCGATCTGATGTAATGCAGGAGATAACAAGAGTCAGAGACCTAGTTATGCTGGAAATTAAACTCATCCTTTGTCCCATTGATTTCTCAGAGTTCTCGATAAGGGCGTATCGCCATGCGCTGTCGCTGGCCCAGCATTATCAAGCCAAGTTGGTGGCGCAGCATATCGTAGAGCTATGGCGATATCCTTACGCCGACTATGCTGCCTGTGCGGGCGACTATCAGGAGTTCTGCCGGGCGCTTCGCGAGGGCGGCAAGGAGCAATTGCAAGAATTCGTGAAGAACCACACCCACGATGAAATTCAGCCGGAGTTGGTGGTGCACCAGGGAACGGCGCCGGATTGTATTCTGTCGTTTGCGCAAGTGCAGAAAACGGACCTGATCGTCATGGGAACGCACGGCCAGCGAGGGTTTGACCGCCTGGTGCTGGGCTCGGTGACCAATCGGGTGATGCGCAGGGCTCCCTGCCCGGTGCTGGCAGTGTGTAAGCCGTCGCACGAGTCTTTCGCCGCAGATATGGCCTCAGGTAAAGAGCGGGGCCACATCCACCACTTGAGCCGAGTTCTTTTCTGTACGGATTTCTCCGAGAATTCAGAGCGGGCCTTGAACTATGCGCTCTCTGCGACAGCGGAGTACGATGCCGAGCTCACCCTGCTGCACGTGTTGGAGGGGGTTCCACGTTCGGCCAAGATGGAAGAGGCTGTAGCGACAGCGATGGAACAACTCGATAAACTGATTCCACCAGAGGGACGCAAGACGCTCAGGATCAAGACGGCGGTACGCATCGGAAAACCATACCAGCAAATCATTCAACTCGCCCAGGAAGCGCAAATCGACTTGGTGGCTATGGGAGTGCGTGGCCGTGGCGCCTTGGACCTGGCGGTGTTTGGTTCGACAACCTATCGGGTGCTGCAGTTGGGACCATGCCCCGTTCTCGCCGTCCCCTTTGAATCGTAGACCTCGTTTATGACGCAGATTATAAAAATCGTCACCATTGAACGCGAGTACGGAAGCGGCGGCGGCGAAATCGCTCAACTGCTTGCCAAGCAGCTTGGCTGGAAGCTTTGGGATCAGTTGCTGACGGAGGAGATCGCGAGGCTTGCTGAATGTCCCAAGGACGTCGTCGAGGCTCGAGAGGAAAGAACTGATCCACTGTACTACCGTCTCTTCAAATCCTTCTTGCGCGGGAGTTATGAAGGAAGTCTCAATGCGCACAAGCTTAAGCTGGTCGACAGCGAAAGCATTTTGAAGATTACAGAACGTGTCGTTCAGCAGGCGGCGAAAACCGGAAACTCTGTCATCGTCGGAAGGGGGTCGCAACATTTTCTCAGGAACCGCAAAGACACGTTGCGTGTGTTTCTTTATGCCCCGAGAGAAGATAAAGTGCGGCGCTTGTTGACTCGCGGCAAGACGGAGAAGGAAGCCGAACAGCTCGTGGATGCCGTTGATCGGGATCGCGGCGATTTCATCCAGAAGTATTTCCACCTCGAATGGCCTGACCGCACCCTTTACCACACCATGATCAACACCGCGATCGGCGATGAGGCCGTCGTTCACATGATTCTGGATTTTATGAAAACCCTTGAGTCAAGAGTCACTGCCTGAGCGCTCGCAGAATAGCCGCGCGCTGTCTGAAGTGAGGCTTTCCCATCACGTTCGATTCACGCCGGGAGCAACGGACGTTGTACGAGCATCCCGCCGAAACCCGCCCTGGAATTAAGCCAGTGTTGGAACCACCGCACCGTGGACGTGTTTTTGCGGCGCTTTGCGGTGAATATCCCGTTGAGAATAAATCAGGCGCTTGGCGTCCCCGATGGGATTTGAACCCATGTTACCGCCGTGAAAGGGCGATGTCCTAGGCCAGGCTAGACGACGGGGACGTTTCCGGGTGAGATGAGTTTGCCGCCGAACATCATAGTAACAGGGCGTTTTTCCCGCGTCAAAAGTAGATGCGCGCACACCAACTTGACCATCGAACCGAACCCGCCTGCGATTTAGAATATAGCCATGGCCGATTCGCTTTATTTGAGCCTGTGGTTTCCCAGCTTTGATGAGTCCGAGATTCTGCCACGAACGGTCAGCGTACTCCGGCAAATTCCGTTTTCTCCGGTGCGGGACGGGGTGACCTACGCAGCGATCCAACCGGTCTCGTGGAGTGAGCCGACGATTCTGGAGCGCCGCTTCCGTCCGGCCGTTCCGCCGGAAGAAGCGGCGGAAGTGGTCGCGGAGCTTCTCCACGACGACTATGCCTACATTTTCGAGGCTTATTGGGACTTGTGGACTCCTCCAGAGGGCGGGGAGAAATGGGTGCTGGAGCCGTCGCTGGTGCGCCTGATTGCGCATGGCATGGAATTTGAAGAGCGCGCAGCGCAAGATGCAGGGCACATTCAAATTGATTTCGGTTTGGACACGTCCTTCCTGCACGAAGAAATCGAATTTACTTCCGAGGCGGAGCGGAACGTCCGGAGCAACGTACATAAACTGATCGAGTTCACCGCCAAAGTGGAAAAGAACTCCGGGGCAACGGGGCGGTTGCTGTGGTCCGAGTCGGAGGAGAATCTGGCGCAGAAGCTGATCGCGCGGCTGCAGCGGACCAACTGATCAACGCCGAGGTCGCGGAGAAAGTTCTCGCGGAGGTCGCCGAGAGAGGCAGAGAAGAAATCATGCGGGGGCTCTATCTTTCTCAGCGACCTCAGCGCGAATTGCCTCCGCGGCCTCTGCGTTGATCACTTCGTCCACTTCGTCGGACATCAAAATCCATTTACGAGTCGCGTGATGCCATCTTTCAACCTATCAACGTGAAAATTAATCAGCAGGCCCAGCCTTTTCCCTCCGAGCCTTAAGTAAGAAAGAAGCTGGGCCTTGTGGACTGGCAGAACAGTCTCGATTGCCTTAAGTTCGACAACAACTTCATTCTCAACGAGAAGATCCAGCCGATATCCAAGATCAACGCGAACGCCATCGTAGCTCACGGGCAGCGGGAATTGCGTTTCGAAACGCAGCCCCCGTTTCCGAAGTTCGTGAGTCAGGCACACTTCGTATGCGCCCTCGAGAAGACCGGGCCCAAGAACGGTATGCACTCGCATGGCCGCATCAACAATTTGCCCGCTGATCACATTAAGTCTTTCTCTGTCTTTCTCAGCGACCTCAGCGCGAATTGTCTCCGCGGCCTCTGCGTTGATCACTTCGTCCGTCCCGAGTCAATCTGCAGCTTTTCGCCGGCGGCAGCCTGGGCCGCTGC
>Ga0208820_1001252_pt1 | contig 14483 bp, 11 predicted proteins | sample June2015DPH_16_5_FD_184713 | JGI IMG/M metagenome (GOLD analysis project Ga0208820, IMG submission 184713) | Peatland microbial communities from SPRUCE experiment site at the Marcell Experimental Forest, Minnesota, USA - June2015DPH_16_40... | ecosystem: Environmental > Terrestrial > Soil >...
CGCCAGCAAAATCCACCGCCGCTTCCGCTCCCGCTGCTGACGAATTAGTCGTCTACGAAAAAGGGAAAATCATCTTCCGCATGAAGGACGATTCCACCAAGACCGACCGAGCGAAATCGCAACCAGCCAAGCCCGATTCCGCCAAGCCCAATTCCCCCAGACAAGACAGCGATTCCACGGCCCCCAAGTAACCGCTGGCAATGCTGACTGTCAACTAACCAACGCTCGCAGTCCGGCCCGAAGTCCGACGTTATGGGGAGCCTGGAGCCTGCCAGGCGCTAGCGGCCACTTTGAACTGGGTTTGGGAATAAGCGACGGATGAACAGCCTGTCCCTTTTTTGTTGGGTGGTTACGCCTCGGCGAGGAGCTGTGCGGCCTCGGCGGTACGCTCGCGCAGCTTTTCGAGTGAGCTGTGGAGAGGGTCACTGTTTGCCTGCGTCTCCGGATTCTGGCCGACGATCAAGGCGAGCCGGTCTACGGCGTCGGCGAGGCGCTGGGCGAGGTCGACGAGGACTACCAGAGAATCGGCGTGCAGCTTCCAGACGGAGCGGGAATTCCGCGAGCGCTTGAGTTCCTCCAGTTCGGTGGTCATGCGCGCCGTTACGGCGACGACGCGGAGCAGCATTCGCGCAGCGTCCGCCCGCGGTCCTGCTTGTTCGAGATAGTCGGCGGTGTAGGCCTCAATCTCGGCGGGACTGAGCATCAGGTTGAAATAGCGCATGGGCACGATCTGGCGGAACTTGGGATCGGCGACGCGCACGAAGATGCGGATCGATTCTTCCACCCTCCGCAACTTGGCCTCTTCGACCGAGAGCGCCTGCGGTGTAATAGCGGCGGGAACATACTTGAAAGCGATCGCCGGAGCAGCAGCAGCCGCGCCGCCCGCTTGCACTGCGTGACCGGGAAGAGTGGGGTGCGGTTGGGCACGGCGGATTGGCGGCCTGCGTTCCAACTCTTTTTTCAGCCGGGAGACGCGGAGGAATTTCTCCAGGGCTGCGCCGTAGTCGACTTTCAGCAGGTTCTCCTGGTTCAGCGCGGCAACGTGCTCCACGGTGACTTCGACGCCGTCGACGGTACTGAGGATGCTGCCGCCGAGTTCTTCAAGGCGGTGGGCGTAATCCTTAATCTCTTCCGCGGCGCTGGCGAACAGCGCATGGAAACGGTCGCCGAAGGCGGAATTGTAAGGCGCGATCGTGGCCAGCACACCGGGATGATAGATCGATTCGCCGAGCGCAGCTTTCAACTCCCGAACCCGCTGGATGATGCCGGAGTCCATGAGGGCGCTGAAGTTCTGGAAGCGATTCGCCTGGTCGAGCAAGGGGCTAAATTCGCGCAGCAGTTGCACATCCGCTTCCGACAGCACGGGCACGTCGGACTCGGACAGGATTTCCAGCAGCGCAATTTCAAACGGAGACAGAGGAATCGATCCGTCGAGGCCGTAGCCACGCTGCTCCCACTGGCCAGCCACGCGAGGATGGCGAAACAGAAAGGTTGCGACCAGATCGGTTTTGTCGCGATTGGCGGCGGAATCGTCGCGGTGGCGTGCGAAGTAGCGCAGCAACGCTTCGGCAACCTCGGGATCAAGGTCGGATTGCACTCCAAGCCGCAACATGGCGGGAGTGATCGCCATATCGAGAAGCTGGATCCAGAGGTGCATTTGATCGAGGGTGGCGCGCACGTCGGCCGCGTGGCTGATGACGTCGGGGGCGAGGTCGGCGGGCGCGGGCATCTCTCCGCCAAGCTGGTCGCTCAGCAGCCGCTGATAGAAGCTCTGGACGGTGGCCAGCAGCGCCAGTTCCCATTTGGGGTCCTCAACCAAGGTCATCTCCTTCGAGATCGCGCGTTACTGCTTTCAAATGGGCACCATCCTTTAGTAAAGCCGAAAGGGAAGGGCCGCGCAATTGGTTACCTGGTTACGGAAGTGGCTGCACTAATATCCCTCTGTAGAGATGGGGCTGCCCCACTCTGTGCCAGGAGACGCGGCAAGCCGCGCCTGTACAGGAATCAGTTGCCTGAGTCGGGCTATTGAAAGACCACGGTTTTGTTTCCGTACAGCAGGACGCGGTTTTCCGCGTGCCAGCGGACGGCGCGCGACAGGACGACTTTTTCGAGATCGCGGCCCTTCTGGACCAGGTCGTCGACGGTGTCACGGTGGTAGATGCGGACCACATCCTGTTCGATGATGGGGCCATCATCGAGTACTTGAGTAACGTAGTGCGCCGTGGCTCCGATCAGCTTCACGCCGCGTTGGAAGGCCTGGCGGTAGGGTTTGGCGCCGACGAACGCGGGCAGGAAAGAGTGGTGAATATTGATGAGCTTCTCGGAGCCCAAGGTTGCGATGAACTCGTTCGACAGCACCTGCATGTAGCGTGCCAGGACGACGAGACTGCATTTGTGTTCGCGGACGAGCGCGATTTGTTTCTGTTCCGCTTCCCGCTTGTTTTCTTTCGTGACCGGTAGGAAGAAGTAGGGGACTCGGTGAAAGTCGGCGATGCGCTGGCTATCGGGATGGTTGGAAATGATCAGCGGGATGTCGCAGGGCAGTTCGCCGCTTTGGTGGCGGTAGAGCAGATCCTGCAGGCAGTGGTCATGTTTCGAGACGAAGATGGCAATGCGGGCGCGGTCGGTGGAGTGGGCGAGCCGCCAGTCCATCTGGAAGTCGCGGGCAATGGGAGCAAAGCGCTCGGAAAACTGGGCCAGGTCAAAATCGAAATCGGACGGGTCGAACTCAACCCGCAAGAGGAAGAGATTCGATTCTTCGTCCCCGTGCTCATCGGCACAAAGGATGTTGCCGTTGTGTCGATAGACGAAGTCGGCCACCGTGGCCACAATCCCTTTGCGGTCGGGGCAGGAGATGAGAAGGATGGCGGAGGAGTGCATAGCCAACTTCGGATTTTACCAGCGCCCCTGCGATCCTCTGTGTATTCTGTGGTTCAAGAAGCTCTTTACCACAGAGGACGCAGAGGTACACTGAGGGGCACCAAGCTGCAAATGGCGCAGCGCCGCTACTGCGGGAAAGCCTCGTGAACCGTCAGAAATTGCAGCGGTTGGACGAAGAATGGCGAAGGACACAAAGAAAGAAGAACGCGCGCCGGAACAGTGGGTGAATGTGAGTGTGCAAACTTCGACATTGGCGCGCATGAGCGATGCTCATCTCCGAAGTGTCACATGCCAAAATGGAGGGATAGAAAAGGCGAACGAAAGGCTGGTCGGAAGTAACTAGCCTCTACCTTAGGTTCTTTTGTCCGAATTGACGAAACTGGAATTCGAATTCTGCTGGTGAGTATATCCCCTTCTGCACGAGAAGGGTGTTCATGGCGTAGACGGTAGCTCGAAACCGGTCCTCGCGAGACAGTCTTTCCATCGCCTCCTCGAAGCTGATCAGTCTCGCGCTCTTATCAGAAGCCTTCGCGGATTGACTCACTGATACACTTGCCATGATGAGAACTACCCCCTGTACTCTTCACGCTATTCTGCCTAAGTTCCGCGGTCAAAACAAGGAATAGATGTCCAGACCTAGCAGGCTGCGGAAAAAGTCGGATTGCACGCTGTGCAGCCCGCAGCGGCGAAAGCCGCGATTGATTTTGCTGTACTTACGGCGCGGCTGAAGCCGCGCCCCTGCAAAACAAGATCAAAATCCGAGTTTTTCCGCAACCTGCTATGCGGCATCCTCGCGGCTCCCGCGCTTCCAATACAGATATCCCGGCACCCCGATCAGCACAATGGTCGCACCCCAGAAGGCTTCAGTTGGCCTCTGGATGATGGTGTTTAGCGTCCAGGCGACGCCGACCAGAACGTAGATCGCGGGCAGCCACGGGTATCCGGTGCAGCGATAGGGACGGGGAACGTCGGGTCGCTTCCAGCGCAAGATAAAAAGGCCGATAACAGTCAGCGTGTAGGACAGCACCATGCCAAAGATGACGTAGGTGTAAAGCTGGTCGTAGCGTCCGCTTACGGTGAGCACCGCGGCCCAAATGCCTTGGCCGATGAGGCTGAAGGCGGGCGTGCGCCACTTAGGATGGATGACGGCCATGCGGCGGAAGAAAACGCCGTCCTGTGCCATGGCGAGATAGACGCGCGCGCCCGACAGGGTGCAGGCCGCCGCCGCGCTGAAACACGAAATCGCGATCATGGCCGACAGCCAGACCGCGGCCGCCGGCGAAAAGAGTTTTGTTGCGGCGGCGTGGGCAATGGTTTCGTACTTTGCGACCTCACTCAGCGGCATAGCGTAAACGTAAGTCATATTCATGGCGAGATAAATCGCGCCCACCACAAGCACGCCTAAGACCATGGCCAGCGGCACATTGCGCCGCGGGTCCTTGACTTCGCCAGCGACCCACGTGACGTAGACCCAGCCGTCGTAGGCCCAGAACACGGCGATCAAACCGACACCGAAAGCGGAGATCAATTGCGCCGGGCTCAGTCCCATAGTCAATCCCTGGTTTAGCCCGCCCGGCGCCTGCGCACTGAAGTTCGACCAATGCCCCTTACCGATGGCAAATCCCAGCACAACGAAGGCTGCCATGGCGGCGAACTTGGTCCAGGTGGAGACGTTCTGAAGGAGTGCGCCCCAGCGCAGTCCGACAACATTGACATAAGTGAGGATGGCGATCAGTAACAGCCCGACCGCATGCGCGCGTGTGAAGGGAATGCCTGCCAGCGAGAAAATCACGCGCTCCTGCGAAATAGCCGGAATGATGTTCCCCATGTAAGCTGCCGACGCGACGGAGAGTGCGGCGATAGTACCCCCATTTGCGACCGCGAACAACATCCAGCCGTACAGAAACGCGACCAAGTCGCCGTAGGCTTCGCGGAGGTAAATGTATTGTCCGCCGGAGTCGGGATACATGGAACCGAGTTCGGCGAATGCGACGCAGGCGCACAAAGAAATCACTCCACCGAGCACCCACACCAGAAAAAACAATGCCGGATTCGGCAAAGGCCCGGCAATATCTTTGGCGGTAAGAAAAATAGAAGAGCCGATGATGCCGCTTACCAGCAGCAGTACGGAGTCCAGCAAACTAAGCCCACGGACGAGACTCGGCTGCTGACCGGATGTTTCGGCTTCGGTGTTCATTCAGTAGCCGGTGAGTTATGCATCCGCAGATTAAGTCGTTGGTCGTTCGCAATCCGTCGTTCGCCATTCGTCGTTGGCCAATCGTCGTTCGCCAATCGTCGCAGCTCGCAATCGGTAGACGCTGTGGGTGTTGCCAACGACTAACGACCAACGACCAACGACTGATCTACCCCATGCCCAGCTCATCCGACGATTCCAGCGGCGTTCCGCAGCGGCGGCAGATGACGGCCGAGCAATCGCCGCAGGTCAGGGGATTGCTGACTTCCACGGCGCAAACTGGGCAATAGAAAACCACTGCGGGTTTCTTGGCTTCTGGCGCTGCTTTCGGGGAAGTTTCCATGAGCACGAAACTGTAACACAATTTTCTGGCGCGTTCGCGCCCACTTACTCGGGCGGCTTTCGCAGGATCAGGTCGCCTTCCGTCGGGGGCAGCGAAAAGGGAAATTGCCAGACTTTGTCTTTCATCCAGACCCCGAGAATAAAATCCTCTCGCTCTTTCCACGGACCGATCCATTTGTTGCCGGTCGCGAAGAAGACCCAGCCGTGGGCTTCGGGATTGCCCGGGGTCAGCATCACCGTATTGGGATCGAGGCTTTGCGTACTTAGAAACTCGATGAACTCGGCCGCTTCCTTCTGGTACTCCCGCAAGCGAGCCGTTTTTTCTTCGGCGATCTTGGGATTCTTCTTGATCTGGCGCTCGGTTTGGAAGATCTCGGTATCGACGTCGTTCTGCAATTTGTTGGAGAGTTCTGTGGGATCCTCAAAGCCCTCAAGAACGTCGTGATGACGAACGAAGTCGATCCGCAGGTCAGCCGGAAACTCAAATTTGTCCTGACCGGTGTAAGTCACAGCCACGTATACGCCGAGGAGGTGATAGAAGCGGCGGCGGCTCTTTGTCAGTTCCTGAGAATCCACGAGAAGTGTGACGGTGAGGTCTTTCCCGGTCATCGTCCAGCGGTAGCGTCCGTCATCGCCGCGTTCGAACGCGCAACCGGGCGCGCCCGCGGTCCAGCGCACGGCGGGCAACTCCTTCTTTTTCGACGCGTGGCTCAGCGTCGGCGACAAAATCGCGCAGGACAGAATCGCGCAAACCGGGAACGCAACTGTTGCCCCGAAGAAACGGGAAGGCAGCATGAAAGCAGAGTGTATCGCTTTTGCGCCTGGCACGTCACGGCGCACCGGGCGCGGAATCGAGGGCCGCGACCCGTCGAGCGGGCGGGCGACTCCACCCCAACCCCAATGGCTTCGGAGAAGCGCATGGCGGGCAAATGCGCGCAGAAAATGTGTTAGATTGAAAATGGTGGGGCGCGTAGCTCAGTTGGTAGAGCAACGCCCTTTTAAGGCGTGGGTCGCAGGTTCGATTCCTGCCGCGCTCACCAATACAAAACCTGCATAAACAGGCCCTCCGCGAGAGGGCTTTATTATTCTGTCTGCAAATTGTATGCAGCGGTCCGGCCGGGCGGGGCGCCCGGCTCTCCACCAGCAAAGCTGGCAATGTAAATTAGTTGAAATGATCGCGATCCGCTGCAGCGGCCTGCTATTTGACTTGGACGGCGTGCTCATCGATTCCACTCCTGCGGTCGCGCGCGTCTGGCAGCGGTGGGCGGTTGAGCATGGCCTTGATCCGGAGACCGTGGTCCGCATGGCGCATGGGCGCCCGAGTCGAACCACAATCCGCGAGCTGTTGCCCAACGCGGATATTGACCGCGCCGTTCTCGACAAAGAAGATCGAGAAGTCGAGCGCCGCGAGATGGAAGATCTCGATGGTGTGGTTCTGCTGCCGGGCGCTCGGCAACTCCTGAACATTCTGCCTCCCGAACGCTGGAACATTGCGACCTCATGCACGCGCCCACTGGCCGAGGTGCGTTTGCGGGCCGCGGGCCTGCCCATTCCCAAGACCATGATCACCGCGAGCGACGTGAAGATCGGCAAGCCCGATCCCGAGCCCTATCTGAAAGCGGCGGCGAAGCTTGGGTTTGCCGCCTCCGATTGCATCGTGTTAGAAGATACGCCCGCTGGAGTTCGTGCGGGAAAGGACGCCGGCGCCAGAGTGATTGCATTCCTCACGACCATGATCCGCCGCGACCTCGAAGACGCCGGCGCCGATTGGATCGTTCAAAACTGCGCCGAGATCACTGCATGTAATGATGATGGCGGCTTGCAGTTGAGCCTCTCGCTGCCGTAATAGGTCTCAGGTGCTAGGTCTCAGGTCTTAGGAAGACCTTAGTTCTTGGCTTTCCGGAGACCTGACATCTAAGACCTGACACCTAAGACCTGACACCTAAGACCTAAGACCTGGGACCTGAAGCGGAAGCCGTTTGCGCGCGTTCCTCCGCTCAACTAAAATTCTCTCGTTTCCTTAGCAGTTGACCGCAAGAGTAGGATTGATGCGAGCCAGGCGGCTCCGATTTTCTCAATCGCGACACAAAATCGCTGAAATGGGCAGGGTCTCGTGATCATCGGTGTGCCGAAAGAAAGTTATCCGGGGGAACGGCGGGTTGCGCTCGTACCGGTAGTCCTCCCGACGCTGACCAAAGCGGGCTTCGAAGTTTACATAGAGTCCGGCGCTGGAATCGAGGCCGGCTATCCCGATTCTCAGTATGCCGACAAGGGCGCGAAGATCATTGCGGACCGCGCTGCCGTGTTTGCTGCCGCTGACGTCGTCGTGCAGATTCTTTGTTACGGTTCCAACGACGTGGTGGGGAAGCAGGATATGCCGTTTTTTCGTCGCGAGCAGATCCTCGTCGGATTTCTGCGTCCCTTCGGATCGTCGGACATCCTGCAGGAGATCGCGCACGCTGGCGTCACCGCGTTTGCCGTGGAGTTGATGCCCCGTTCCACGCGCGCCCAAAGCATGGACGCGCTCTCCTCGATGGGCACCGTTTGCGGATACAAGGCGGTGCTGGTGGCAGCCGATTCCCACCCGCGCTTCTTCCCCATGCTCACCACCGCGGCTGGAACCATCACACCCGCCCGCGTGTTCGTGATCGGCTGCGGCGTTGCTGGACTCCAGGCCATCGCCACCGCGCGCCGCCTGGGCGCGGTGATTTCGGCTTACGATTTAAGGCCCGCGGCGAAGGAGCAGGTGCAGAGTCTCGGCGGACGTTTTGTCGAGCTTCCCATCGAGGCGAAAGACGCGCAGGACGCTCGCGGATACGCCCGGGCGCAGGATGAAGATTTCTACCGCCGTCAGCGCGAGTTGCTGGGGAAAGTAGTGCAGGAAAGCGATGTGGTGATCACGGCGGCGGTGATTCCGGGAAAAAAATCGCCCGTGTTGGTGACCGGAGATATGGTGAAGGGAATGGCGCCCGGTTCGGTGATCGTCGATCTGGCCTCAGAACGTGGCGGCAACTGCGAGATCACCGAAGGCGGCAAGACCGTCGTAAAACATGGTGTGACCATTATCGGAGCCATCAACCTGGCCTCCGGCGTGCCTTATCACGCGAGCATGATGTACGCCCGCAACATCACTGCATTCCTGACTCACCTCATCAAAGATCAAAAGTTGAATCTGAACCTCGGGGATGAAATTGTTCGCGAAACTCTGCTCACCCACGGTGGCGAGATTGTGAATGCCCGGGTTCGCGAGTTTTTTGCTTTGCCCGCACTGGCGCCCGTGGCCGGTTGATGGTTCATACGGTGGTGGGAAGTGCGTCTCGCGAGCCTGCCCGGTTTTGCCGAAGCCCCGAGCGGAGCCGAGGGGGAAGTCGAAGGGTCCAGCCGGGCGGGGACGCCCGGCTCTCCATGAGCTAGGAAAATCGAACGGAGGAAAGATGAACAGCAGTTCGAACCTGATCAACGCACTCTTTATTTTTGTGCTCGCTGGATTCATCGGATTTGAAGTGATCCGGCGAGTCTCGCCCCTGCTGCACACTCCGTTGATGTCGCTCACCAATGCCTTGGATGCGATCGCGGTGGTGGGTGCGATCGTGCTCGTGGGCGAGCACAAGAGCACGCTCTCCGCCGTTTTCGGATTTATCGCCGTGGTCGCCGCCACCAGCAACATCGTCGGCGGCTTCCTGATCACGGACCGCATGTTGAAGATGTTCAAATCCAGCCGCCCCGCGGCTAAACCGGCGGCCAAGTCGGTGGGCCAATAATGACAGCCGAACTCGCAGGCGGCCAGGTCGTCATCGAGATTTTATATCTCATCGCGAGCGTGCTGTTCATCCTCTCGCTGAAGTGGATGAGCTCGCCGACCACGGCCCGGCACGGCATCTGGGCGGGCGAAATTGGCATGCTGCTGGCGATCTGCGGCACGCTGTTGCACCACGGCATTGTGGATTACCGGCTGATCGCCATTGGGCTTGTGCTCGGCACCATCATCGGCGTTCCGCTCGGGCGGGTAGCGATGACGGCGGTTCCGCAGCGAACCGCGCTCAGTCACGCCTTTGGCGCGCTCTGCGTAACGCTGGTGGGCTCCGCCGAATTTTATTTGCGCACACCCGATATCTCGCGCTTCATGATGGCGGTGCTGTCGCTCGAGGTCATTCTCGGCGGCTTGACCGTTACCGGCAGCTTGATGGCTGCCGGCAAGCTGCAGGAAATTCTGCCGCAGCGGCCGCTGACTTACAAAGGCCAGAACCTCGTCAACTTCGTGCTGCTCGCCTGCGCTCTGGCGATCGCCGTATCTCTGGTCCTGCATCCGGAAGCCCGGTCCCTGTTTCCGTTCATGATCCTGATCGCGCTGGCGTTCGGCGTGCTGCTGATCATTCCCATCGGCGGCGCCGACATGCCGACCGTCATTTCATTGTTAAACGGCTATGCCGGCCTGTCGGCGGCGGCCATGGGCTTTGTGCTCGACAGCAAGCTGCTCATCATCGCTGGCGCGCTCGACGGATCGTCGGGCCTCATCCTCTCCATTATCATGTCGAAGGCTATGAACCGCTCCTTCACCAACGTCTTGTTCGGAGCTTTTGGTCAGGTGCAAGCTGCGGCCGCTGCCGGAGAAGAAGCCCGACCGGTTCACAGCGCGACCCCGGAAGAAGCCGCCGCCATTCTTTCTGCCGCGAACCGCGTCATCGTGGTTCCCGGATACGGTATGGCTGTGGCCCAGGCGCAGCACAAAGTACGCGAACTTTACGATGCTCTGACGAAGCGCGGCGTGGACGTGCGCTTTGCCATTCACCCCGTTGCCGGACGCATGCCCGGGCACATGAATGTGCTGCTGGCCGAAGCCGATATCCCCTACGACCGCCTGATTGAGATGGACGAGATCAACGGCGACTTTCCTCAGACCGATGTCGCGCTAGTGATTGGCGCCAACGACGTTACCAACCCTGCCGCCCGCACCGATACTGCGAGCCCCATCTACGGAATGCCGATCCTCGACGTGGACAAAGCCCATACCGTGATGGTCATCAAGCGCAGCATGAATCCTGGTTTCGCCGGCATTGATAACCCGCTCTACTATCTCGATAACACCCTGATGCTGTTTGGAGACGCCAAGGCATTTGTCGGTAGCATCGTGCGCGAGCTCAGCGGAGGACACGGCTAGGTTGAGCCACGAGCTACGAGCCGCGAGCTACGAGCAAACCGGTTGCCCCTAGCTCGCAGCCCGATGCTCGCAGCTTACTTACTCGGCAACGCAGAATTAGCCACTGCGAAAGCAAGGCCAAGAAGTACAAGATCAGAGCGGGTAAGACCAGGTTGCCCGGCAAGAATCCGGCGGGCTTCAGTTACGCGAGGGATCTTCGCGTAGCCTGCGGCCCGCCCGGCGTTTAGGCTGCTTTCTTCATCTGCCTGATCTTAGCCCAACGTGCTTTCTGGGCCAGAGAAATTCTCCTGCGCCCTGCTGCGGAGAGTACGCGCTTGGCGCGATGTGCCCCCGCCTGCACTGTTGCGCCCGTACCTCGGGTTAGCTTTTCGAGAACCGAAATAGCTTCCCCAAGCTTCTGGACTTGGTTTTGCGCATCCCGGCGTTCCTCTCGCAGCCGGTCAATTGCCTTAGCAATATTTGTCATTAAGTACCCTCCCTCGTGTAACTGCCGTCGGTCATTGTATTACTAACTCGCCGTTTCTGTCAGGATTTATTTGTAGAGAGGGGAATTATGTGGAGCCTGGATGACACGACCATTAAAACAAAGGACGATGACACAGAATGATGACCCGGGGACAGCCTTGCGTCCAGAGGGCCCGCCCGCAGCCTCATCCAGGGGTGGTAGTAATCCTGAAGACCCGAACAGGAAGCGAGCGCCAACGGCCAAGCTATAGATAGCCGTCGGCGCCGTGACTACAATCTGAAAGCGCGGCAGGCGCGAACTGAAGCCGAAAAGTACCACCTCCGGCGCCGTCATCGCCGTATTCATACCAGCAGTCCCGCGACAAACATCCAGGCCGACAAAGTCCTTGCCGATTCCGCCAAGGTTGGCCGAGAGTAAGAAGATCATTGGCGGGCTGGGAGTCTCCGCGCCGAGCCTGTATGCCGTCAAGAGTCGGAAATCCGAGTGAACTGACACTCAATTGTAGTTGTGAGAATTGAACTAACCATTCCTTCCGAAATCCCGCGGCGCGTACGAAATGTTTTCGCATGCACTTAGCGAGCGCAAGACGTGCACCTGCACGCTCCCGCCTTTCCCGGTTGCGATTCGGTCCGACTCAATTGCAACGGATTGCATCCGTCTTAAGAAGTTTGGCAGGGAAGTGTAGCTAAGTTATTGACGGCAAAGGCCGTACCTTTCGCCAGGGCTGGAAGGTGAATTGCCCACTGCTTTCCTGATGAAGTGTGTCTGGCCGAGCACGAAGGTGAAAACGACGAGGAGGAAGGCGCTCGCGGCGGTCGTTTTGCTGGTCGGCCTCAGCCGTGTTCTTGCCTGGTGCGAAGTAACATCCGCATCTCCATCGACCGTCATTTCGCATCGGACCCCGCTCACGCAATTAGAAAAAACTTTGCGCCGTGTGCCCGCGCACATCTCCGATTTCTCTACCCTATGGGAGCAGCTGGCCCTGCCGAAATGTGGGAACATCCGCCTGCCCGAAGCCTTGCTAACCCCCGACCCGCTGCTCAACGTGCAAGATGACGATCTGCACGTGCGCGTCAGCTTCATTGTTGGATCCGACGGACACGTATATAGCGCTTTCGTCCTGGACAGCGGCGGCCCCGGCGAGGACCGGATTGTGCTGCGCGCAGTCAGCTTCTGGCGCTATCGTCCCGCACTCTGTAACGGCGTTCCCATCGATTCCGAAGCGCAGGTAAGATTCCGCATCCGCTAGCGCCCGAATTCTCCTACAATATCAGCGATGAGGTTGCCGTGACCGCAGACAAGCCGAATCCTCCCGATCCCAAAAAAGACCAGCCCGTCGAAGGCAAGGAGATCGAAGAGTTTTTTCAACGGTTCCCGGGTAACTTTCGCTGGCCGAAGCCGAATGCCGAGGCGGTCGCGGCTGCCGTGGAAGCGATCCAACGCATGTCGGGAGGCCGCGCGGCCGCGCAGGATCTGGCGGCAGACGGTGACGCGGACGAACCGGGAAGCGCGTGCTCAGCTTGCGGAGGTTCGCTCCCTGCGGGCGCTCGCTTTTGTGTCTGGTGCGGAATCCCGACCCAACTGGTCGCGGGCGATGCCAATGCTGGAGCCGGTGCCGGCCAACATCATGTTCACCACCACTATCATCATTTTGTCCCCAGTCCGGGAACGGCATCCGGCGCGCCTTCTGCCGAATCCGAGCCCTCTACTCCGCGTGGTCGTGCTCCCGGTTCGGCGGGCACTTCGACGGGCGGCCGCGCCGAAGCCGGCGCCCGCCAGGTTGTGCAGGACTGGGCGCAGGCCTGCAATACCAAGCACATCGACGATCTGCTCGAGCTCTACTCCGCCGACGCTACTCTCATCCGTTCCAACCTTCCGCCGGTTCGCAGCTTGCCTGCGATCCGGGAATTTCTTATCTCGCTGCTCGAAGCCGGATTGGGCGACGTTGAGATGGAATCGCTGCGCGTCGAAGTGCTGGGTGAGATTGCTCTCGATCTCGGCCGTTGCAAAATGCTCGTGCCCGTTGCCATGGGCAAGCGCCGCGAAGAGCGCGGAAAATACCTGATCGTCCTGGTGCGACAGCCCGCCGGCACATGGAAAATCTTTGCCGATTGCTGGGCGTCCGATCTGGCTGTCAGCGCCCCGCCGCCCGAGCCCGCCGCCCGAAAGGGAAGCGAACCAATCCCGCCTCTCCGCAAGCCCCGCTGATCCGGAGCACCTGCAAAGCCACAAAAACCCCGATCCTCGCGGATCGGGGTGAGGTGGATTCGCTAACTCGAATTCAGATTCCGTCGACCAGTGTGTTCAATTGCTACTGGTACGTGTCGTGAATAGCTGCCGGAAGCTCAGGCTCTCCACGTCGCGGAACATTGGTGTTCCGGGCGGCAGGCCCCCCGGACTGGTAAAGTCCAAGTCAAAAAAGTAATTTCGGGTGGGCGGATCATATACGGTATTGCAGCACTTGTAAAACCCCGTATTGTAGGTTGAGTAGTACAGGCTCACCAGCGAGCCCTTGTAATTCACGGTGGTATTCCCCCAGTCTTCCAGGTAGCGCAGGAAGTTGTGTACACCTCCGTCGGTGCCGATGTCCGGTTCCCCTGCATAGACAGCCCAAGTCGACGCCGTCGAATAGGGGAAAGTCCTGTTCTTCCCGCCTGAAATTGCCACCCGGTAAGAGGTAACGATGCTAGCGTTCCGGTTATTCGCGTTGGTAACATTGCCCGTCTGCATGCTTTCCGCATCCGTCCAGCTGTTCGAGAGGAGCGTGACAGCGTCGGCTATTACCGCCGCGGCCGCATGTCCTGCCACATCGCCCGCGAACGCGGTGGTGTCGCCGGCCCAACCCGCCGCGTCGTTCGTGTTGCTGTTGTAGTCGCCCAGGATGTACACCGGGTTCTCCGAGGCCACCGTGAATCCGCCAGGGCTATCCACGGTCGCAGCGGCGTCCGTTCGCAGCGGTACGTTGCCCAGCGAACCATCCACTAGCCGCAAAACGTGCCGCGCCCCGCTGACCCAGTTCTTGCGCGCGGTGCTGCTGCAACTCGTAATCCGGGCGCTTCCCGCCGCGGTACCAAAGGGATCGGGGTTGGCCGGGGTGTTGATGGCGGTATTCAGGTTGGTAGCGCCGTTATAGAAGCCCAATCCCAGGTTCAACGCGCCGAAGTTGTCCAAAAATCCGTTCTGATTGACGTCCTCGGGAGAATTGACGCCGCCTGGAGTTTCTAGCGCTCCGTCGGGTGTGCCGTTGGCACTGGCGGCGTTGATCACGTCTTCCAGGCCCGAGTCGCCAGATTTCGCCGGTGCGCCTCCCAGAGGGGGATGCGGGTCATACAACATGCCCCGGCGATCCGAGAAATACAGCACGTAGCCATTCTGCGCGAGAAAATTCACACTTGGGCCGCTTCCGGATGAGTTCGCCAGCCAGCGGTTCAGGTTGCCCACAT
>Ga0208820_1001253_pt1 | contig 14482 bp, 20 predicted proteins | sample June2015DPH_16_5_FD_184713 | JGI IMG/M metagenome (GOLD analysis project Ga0208820, IMG submission 184713) | Peatland microbial communities from SPRUCE experiment site at the Marcell Experimental Forest, Minnesota, USA - June2015DPH_16_40... | ecosystem: Environmental > Terrestrial > Soil >...
GGATAGGTGCCGCATTGGAGTTGTGACCGGCGGAATTGAACGTGGTGAGCTCAAGGTCCCCTCTGCTCGATATACTGATTACTTGCCGCCTAAAAAGCAGGTTCGATACCGCGATGCCGGTGTCAACATCGACGAAGGCAGCCGGGCTGTGGCTGCCATCAAGAAGCTGGCTCACGGGACGTTCACCCGCGGGGTGCTCACGGATATCGGCGGATTCGGCGCCTGCTACGAGGTGAGCGGATTCCGCAAGCCGGTGCTGGTGAGCTCGGCCGATGGCGTGGGGACCAAGCTGAAGGTGGCCTTCCTCACCGGCCGCCACGACACGGTCGGCGAGGACCTGGTCAACCACTGCGTGAATGACATCGCGGTGCAGGGCGCGGCGCCGCTGTTTTTCCTCGACTACTTCGCGGTCGGCAAGCTGGACGCGAACGTGGCGGCGGCGGTGGTCTCGGGCCTGGCGCGCGGCTGCCGCAACAACGGGTGCGCGCTCATCGGCGGCGAAACAGCCGAGATGCCGGGCATGTACGCGCCATCGGAATACGACCTGGCCGGCTTCATCGTAGGCGCGGCCGAGCGCTCCCAACTGCTGACCGGCAAAACCATCCGCGCCGGCGACGCCCTGCTGGCGCTGCCCTCGAACGGCCTGCACACCAACGGCTATTCGCTGGCGCGCAAGCTGCTGTTTGAAACCGCCGGCCTGGGTCCGAGCGCTGTTCTTCCAGAAGCCGGCGGCACGGTGGCGGACGCGCTGCTGGCGGTTCATCGCAGCTATTTGAAGCCGATTCGCGCGCTGATGGAGGCGCGCCTGCTGCGCGGCGCGGCGCACATCACGGGCGGCGGCATCACCGATAACACGCCGCGCATGCTGCCGGACGGGCTGGCCATCGCGATCGACACGCAAGCTTGGCGCATCCCGCCGCTGTTCGAGTTGCTACGGCGGATCGGCAACATTCCGGAAGACGATTTCCGGCGGACCTTCAACCTGGGCGCCGGCATGATTCTGGCGGTCCCCGCGCGCGGAGCCGTTCGCGCGGAAGCGGTGCTCAGCCGACTGGGCGAGACCCCGTTCCGCATCGGTACGGTGACGGCCGCAAAGCGGGGCCGTCCCCGCGTGGAGTACCGATGAAACGCCTGGGCATTCTGCTTTCCGGACGCGGCTCGAACTTCGAGGCCATCGCGGACAGCGTGGCGGCCGGTTCGATTGACGCCCAAATCGCCGTCGTCATCGCCAACCGGGCGGAAGCGCGCGGACTGGAAGCGGCGCGCCAGCGCGGGCTGAACGCCGTGTCGATCCCCTCCAAGGGACTGGACCGCGAAATCTACGACCGCATGCTGGTCGAGGAGCTGCACCGGAACGCAGTGGATCTGGTATGCCTGGCCGGCTTCATGCGCCTGCTTAGCGCGTCATTTATTCGCGAGTTTCCCAACCGAATTCTCAATATTCATCCCTCCCTGCTGCCGGCGTTCCCGGGCCTGGATGCGCAGCACCAGGCGTTGGCGCACGGTGTCAAAATCACCGGCTGCACCGTCCACTTCGTCGACGAGGATCTGGATGCCGGCCCCATTCTCATTCAGGCCGCGGTGCCCGTCCTCAACGATGACACCGTCGAAGCCCTGTCGGCGCGAATTCTGCGCGAGGAGCATCGGATCTATTCAGAGGCCATCCGGCTGGCGCTGGCCGGCGCCTATCGCGTCGAAGGCCGGCGCATCGTCTTCTGCTGAAGGAACTCGGAGAACTTCATCGGTGGCCCGGGGCCCGTCTCCATCTGTTTTTCCACCGCCCGCTGGTATTGCCGCAGCGTTTCGAGCCGGTGCCGCGGGGCCACCGCGCAGTTGTGGTAATCGATCAGGATCTCCACTTCCCAGGCCTGAAACGAGTTGCGCGTCACCGAGCCGCGCATCAGCTCGGCCACCAGTTTGCGAAACCGGTTCAGCATGATCTCGAGTTGAATCAGATCGTCCACTACCATGGCATGTAATGGATCGGCGGACGGCGGGAAGAACATTAGCCCCCTTGGGGGTCCTTGAGCCAGGGGGTCCTTGAGCCACCCGTCCTGCATTCCTTGACTGGTATAATGCGCACACGGTTTTCATTGTGAAAACACTGCCGCGGCTTTATCCGATTCTCGATACCGGCGCACTGGAAATGCGCGGCCTGGCGCTGGTGGAGACGGCGGCGGCGATGCTCGAAGGCGGCGCGCGCATTTTGCAGATCCGGCACAAGGGGCTGTGGAGCGGGAAGGTTTTTGAGGATGCGCGAGAGGTCGCGACGCTGTGCCGGCAGGCGGGCGCCGCGCTGATCGTGAACGACCGCGCCGATATCGCCAAACTGCTGGGCGCGGGCCTGCACGTGGGGCAGGACGACTTGTCGCCCGCCGACGCACGTGCGCTGCTGGGCGATGGAGCGACGATCGGCTATTCCAGCCACCATGCGGCGCAGTTGCGCGACGCCGCGGCGGAGCCGGTGGATTACATAGCGCTCGGCCCTATTTTCAGCACTTCTTCCAAGCAGAGCCCCGACCCCGCCGTCGGCATCGACGAGCTGCGGCGCTGCCGCGCGCTGGTCGGGAAACCACTGGTCGGGATCGGCGGCATCACGCGTGAAAACGCGCGCGCCGTCTTCGATGCCGGCGCCGACGCGGTAGCCGTGATCGCCGATTTGCTGCCAGCCAGCGCAACCGCCGCGGACGTGCGGCGGCGAATCGAGGAATGGCGCGGCATAGCCGACGCCGGCGCCCAGTAGCGCCGGAGCCACCCGGCACTGTATACTCAGCCTTTTTAGCCAAGGAAACGAACCTATGAGCCTGTTTCGAACGAAGTCGGTGGAAGTGATTCTGGCCGAATCGGAGGATACCACCCACCATTTGAAGCGCACGCTGGGGCCGGTCAACCTGGTGGCGCTGGGAATCGGCGCCATCATCGGCGCGGGACTGTTTTCACTGACCGGCATCGTGGCGGCGGATAACGCCGGTCCAGCGGTGGTACTGTCCTTCGTGGTGGCCGCCGTCGGCTGCGCTTTCGCCGGCATGTGCTACAGCGAATTCGCCACCATGATTCCCATCGCCGGCAGCGCGTACACCTACGCCTACGCGACCATGGGCGAGCTGTTGGCGTGGATCATCGGCTGGGACCTGGTGCTCGAATACGCGGTGGGCGCGGCCACCGTTTCGGTGAGCTGGTCGAGCTACGTGGTCCGCCTGCTGCACCGCTTCAGCATCGATCTGCCCTCGAACCTGATTCACTGCCCGTGGGACATGCCGGCAGGCTGGATCAACCTGCCGGCGATTTTCGTCATCGTTGCGATTTCTGTTTTGCTGATGATCGGCATTTCCGAATCGGCGCGGGTGAACGCGGTGATCGTGATCATCAAGGTCACCATCGTGGTGATCGTGATCGCGATCGGCTTCTCGTACATCAAGCCGGAGAATTACACGCCCTTCATTCCGCCCAACACGGGCAAGTTCGGCGAATTCGGTCTCAGCGGGGTGATGCGGGCTGCGGCGGTGATTTTCTTTGCCTACATCGGCTTCGACGCGGTATCGACGGCCGCGCAGGAGGCCAAGAAACCGAAGCGCGATATGCCCCTCGGCATCATCGGGTCGCTCATCATCTGCACCATCCTCTACGTGTTGTTCGCGCACGTCCTCACCGGCATGGTCAACTACCACACGTTCCGTGGCGACGCGGCGCCGGTGGAGACGGTGATCAAGCTGTTCCCGTATGCCTGGCTGCAAATCGCCATCAACGTCGGCATCATCGCCGGATTCACCTCGGTGATTTTGGTGATGCTGCTGGGGCAATCTCGAGTGTTCTATTCGATGTCGCGCGACGGCCTGCTGCCAGCCATTTTTTCCGACGTTCACCCCAAATGGCGGACGCCCTGGCGGTGCAACCTGATCTTCATGGTGTTCGTGAGCCTCTTCTCGGGCTTACTGCCGATTTCGAGCCTGGGCAACATGACCAGCATTGGTACGCTGCTGGCGTTCGTGATCGTGTCCATCGCGGTGATGGTGATGCGGCGCACCAATCCGGATTTGCCGCGGCCTTACCGGACGCCGCTGGTGCCGCTGGTCCCTATCCTGGCCATCCTGGTGTGCCTGGCGATGATGGTCTCGCTGGACTCGCTCACCTGGTACCGGCTGGTGGTCTGGCTGGCGATCGGACTGGCGATCTATTTCGGCTATAGCCGCTATCACAGCCACCTGGTGAAGGCTGGGGCGGATGAAAAACATTGAATGAAACTGGCCGAAAGTTAGTAATCGTGGGCGGCTAAACGTCGGGGCAAAAATAGGAATGGCGGACGCAAGCCCTGGTTGGGCGCGTCCGCCACGGAGCGAGTTCTCAGCGCGAACGAATGAGTCGAAGTGGACACCGGACGCGACAACCCGAACACGGACGAGCCAATGATCCCCACACGGGAAGGTCCAAACGCCGGGTCAACCTGACCCTTTGTTAGGATGGTGGAATGCGATGGGGATATCAAGCTGAATTTGGTTAATAGTCAGCAGAATTTTGTTAACTAAGGTTATGGAACCGGATTCCCGAGCAGCTGGTTGATGGTGCTTGTCACACCTTGTGACTGACCCGCACGGGTTTCCGTAGATGAATCCTACACTGTGCCGGATTCCGCCAACGGCCATAGATTTGCATTGGCCAGCGCCATGCGTAGATTCATGTTTGCTCGGTTGCTCTTACTGGCCTGTCTGCCCCTTGCGGGGCAGGACGCCGCGGCGCAAAAAAAGTTCGCCGGCACGTGGGAAGCGAAGTTCAAGGACAAGGTGATTTGCACCATCCGGTTGAAGGCCGGTGACCCGATCTCCGGAGAAACCGACGCCTGCAACATCAATATCGATGCCAACGGGGACTTGCAGGAACCGGAACCCAACGAACGACCGGACGAGCCTTCACCGATTCTCAACGCGAAGCTTCACGGCGACACGCTGACCTTCGAGGAAAAGGACGGCGATGACGTCCTCAAATTCGAAATGAAGCTCACCGGCGACGGACAGGCTGAGCTGAGGATTCTGGACGCCCCGGTTCCGGTCAAGCCGATTCATTTCGCAAGAAAGTAGGGCGTGGCCAGCGCTTGCTACTTATTTATTCCGCCGCCGGCCGGATTCGCGCGGCTTCTCCGCCGCGGCCAGACGCCGTGCCCCGCCGAGTAGATCGCGCAGCGCGTCGGGGTGCACGCGCGACAGGCGAACCAGCACCCACGGGTAATTCAAATAGTGATCGGTGATGTAATAGGTCTCGGGATCGGCTGCCATCAGCTCCGCGCGTTCTTCAAAATCCATCCGGACGACCAGAGAGCAGCCGTCCTGATGGAGCCGCGTGACGAGCGCGCCGCGCACCTTGAACGCTGGTGTGCCGTAGGAAGTGCTTTCCTCGACGTTATCCAAGGCGAGCGCGATTCTGCGAACGGTGTCAAAGTCGACTGCGGTTTCGACAGGCCAGCGTTTGGTCATCGGCTCCGTTATCCTGGCGGCGCGTTCTTGGATTTCGCCATTATGTCATACACCGGTTTGTTGTCGGCGTAGACGCGCCACTCCTTCACCAGACCGTTTTTCACGACAGCCGACCACGCTGCCGGAATGCGCCATTGGTTCTCAGGTGGAAGCTTGCCGTCCGCGGCGATGGTGCCGCCAGCCGCGCCGAAGACGGCCACCACATTCCCATCCGAGAGGGTCTTTTCGTGAGACACCCAGTAGTCCGGGCAAAAGGCGTAATACCCTCGCCAGGCAGCGCGCATATTCTCGCGGCCGCGCACGGCCTGGCCCAGCCCGTCGATGAACACATGGTCTTCCGTCATCAATTCGGCGAGCTTGTCGGCGTCACGCTGATTGATGCGGTTGATGAACTCGAGAACGGTTTCCACGGGACTCATGTGTCTCTCTTTCGCGGTCAAGCGCAACGCAGGCAAGCTAAAGCGTGCCCTGCCTCATGACTTCTGGCGGTCTTCGAGCATGGCTTTCAGGCTGGCGATCTCGCGCTTGAGCTTGCGGCCGCGGCTCACCAGGAACAGCACGTAAATTACCAGGATGAGCCAGGCGACGGTGAGGCCGTAGCTCAGAAACTCGTAGTTGCGCTGCAGACGCGCGGCCTCGCGGACAAGGTCGTCCGGCGTGGTGATCTGCGCAAAGAGCAGGGGGATGGACTGTAAGTGCATAGGTTCCTCACATAGCGTGCGCGGTGCGGCGCAGCGAATCGAGCTCGCGTTGGGCATCTTCCTGCCGCACGCGGACCACGGTCAACAGGATGCCGAGCAGCACCATGGCCAGCAGATTCCAACCGGCGATCGCGAACCATTGGTGCGGAATGCTGCCGCCGCCCCAGAAAACCGGCTGCGGGTGCTGGGTGCGCCACCACTTGATGGAGAAGATCACGATCGGGACATCAATGAAAGAGAAGATGGACCAGACGGCGGCGAAGGTGGCGCGCTGGGTGGGCTCTTCCACGGCGCGGCGCAGCATCAGGTAAGCGGCGTATAGAATCCAGCACACCAGCGCCGAGGTCAGGCGCGCGTCCCAGGCCCACCATTGGCCCCAGATGATGCGGCCCCAGATGGACCCGGTGACCAGGTTGGCCCCGAGAAATGCCAGACCCACTTCGGTGACCGCGACCGCCAGCGCGTCATAGCGAAAATTCCTGGTGATCAGGAAAAGGACGCTGGCCACCAGCGCCACCGCGGCCGCGAACATGGCGGTGATGGCCACCGGGACGTGGAAGAAAATGATTTTGAAGATCGCGCCTTGATTCACCTCGTTAGGCAGGCGGGCGATGACGTTGATGTCGCGCACCAGGATGACGATCACCACGGCGCCCAAGGCGTAAAGGACGTAATCTCCCCAAACGGATTTCTCGTTCATATTCGCCTGCTCCTAGGTAGGACAGACCATCGTTTTTCGTGGTCTGTCACGCCGCGCTGAATAACGACACCTTCATAGCGCCCGACCAAGCTTCCGGTTGCTAGTGGCCTTCCAGGTCTTCGAGCCGGTCTTCGTGCGAGGTTGCAATGATTTCCAGGCGCTTGATCGAGTCGAGAACGATCTCGAAGTTGTGAGTGACCTGGTCGAAGCGCTTTTCGTTTTCGCGCTGCATCCCGGCGAGAATCTCTACCGTCTGGGCCAAGGCTTCCAGGCGTTCGTCCATGTCCATATTCGGCGCGTCTCCCTTTCTCTATTCTCCTGCAAAGCAGCATAGCGGCGCGGGCCGGGTTTGCGCCGGGCGTTGGCAGGTCGGGGACCTGCCCCACAATGTCTCAGCCTACCAATATTGTCTCCACCAAAACCAACGATACGGCGGTGTAAATTATATCGAAGCCGACCAGCATTTTCAGCCACATCACGTTTTCCGAATTGATGGGCGTGCCGGCAATCAGAGCCATGGTCAACTGCATGGCGCCCATCAGCGCGGGAACCAGCACGGGATAAGTCAGCAGCGGCAGCATGACTTCGCGCAAACGGATGTTGACGGTGAGCGCGCTGGTCATGGTGCCGAGCACGGTGAGCGCCCAGGTGCCGAGCAGCAGGACCAGCAGCAGCTCGGGGAATCGCTGGGTCCAGCGCACGTTATAAAAGATGCCGAAGACGGGAAGCGAAACCAGCTCCACGGCGAGCAGCAAACAATAGTTGGCGATGGCTTTGCCGAGGAACAGCGCGGCGCCGGAAATGGGCGCGGCGATGAGGGCATCCAGGCAATCGTTGGGCAATTCGCGGGCGAAGCTGCGGTTAAGGATGAGCGTCCCGGCGAAAGCGAAGACGATCCACAGCAGGCCGCCGGAGATCTCGCGGGTGGTGTCGCCGGTGGGATCGAAGGCGAATGCGAACAGGAGCAGGATCACCAGGGCGAAGGCCAGCGAACCGTTGATGGCCTCCTTGGTGCGCAGCTCGGCGCGCAGATCCTTGGCCGCGATTACCATCACCTGGCGGAAGAATTCCATCAGCCCTCGCCGTACCTCGCATAGAGGTACCCGGGATCGGCCACCATTTCCGGCGTGCGCGGGCCGGAAAAAGCCACGGCCCCGCGATTGAGGAGGGCCACGTGGGTGGCTAGATCGAGCGCTTCGCGCAACTGGTGGGTGGACATGACGATGGTCTTGCCTTGGGTCAAGGCTTCGCGGAGCAGCCGTTGCAGAACGGCGATGGCGCGGTCATCGAGCGCGGTGAAGGGCTCGTCGAGCAGCAGCACGGACGGATTGTGGAGGAAGGCGCGCGCCACGGCCAGGCGCTGGCGCATGCCGCGGGAGAATTCGCGCACCAGGCCGCCCGAAACGCGGTCCAGACCAGTGCGCTCCAGCCACTCGGTGGCCGCTTTGCGCGGCTCCTTCAAACCGTAAAGGCGGGCGAAGAGGGTGAGATTTTCGATGGCCGACAGCTCGTCGTAGACCGAAATGCCGTGGCCGATGAAACCGATGCGCCGGCGCGTGGCGGTGTCGCGCGGCGCGGCGCCGCAGATGCGCACTCGCCCGCGGCCGGGTCGCGAGAAGCCGCCGAGGATGCGCAGCAGCGTGGTCTTCCCCGCCCCATTGCGGCCGATCAGCGCCAGGCAGGTTCCCGCCGCCGCTTCCAGCTTGACGTCGCGCAACGCGGGGTAGTCGCCGTAAAACTTCCAGACGCCATCAACCGCGACCGCGTTCATCGCTCTCCTTGGCGGCGGGCGCCTGGGCGCGGTAGAGGAGCGCGAAGCCCAGCCCCAGAATCGCCAACGCCAGCCCGACGATCAGCTTGGCCTTGCCATTGACGCGCGGCGCGATGACTTCGATCCGCGAACCGGAATCCTGGCTGTCCGCCGAGGAATCGGCGGCCGGTTCGGCGGCAGCGGATGCAGCCACGGCGCCGGTCAGCTTGATGCGATACGCATTGGCGGCTAACCCGAAAATGTGCGCATGGGTGCGCGGCTCTTCACCCAGATCCTGTAGGCCGGCGCCTTCGAGAGTCACCCCTTCGGGCGCGACCAGGTACGTGTTCTCATCCGTGGTCACGATCTTTCCGGCGTACCCGGTGCCGGCGGTGTAAGGCACGGCGTAGTCGAGATCAAAGCGGGTTTCGCCGGGCTTGATCTCGAACTTGGCGGCGTAGACCTGGGGCGCGGCCGTTTTGCCCGTCGGAATGGGAACGGCCAGACCATCGGGCGCGGCTGCGGTGGCCTCGACCTTGCCCTGCGCAGCGGCGGGCAGATAGAAGCTCAGCGTGCCGTTCACGGGATCGACCCACGTGGTCTTGCCGGAATTATCCACCAAAAACGTTTCGTTCACCGTCATCGGACCGCCGGACGATGGCTGGAACAGGAGCATGTGCTTGGAGATCTTGACGGCCTGCGGCTGGCGGCTGGCGTTGAACACGTCGAGCGTGATGCCGGTGGTAGGCGTGCCGGGCGGCAACATGTGATTGTAGGTGACGTCGTCGATTTCCACCCGCAGCATGGCGGGCCCGGGACCGGCGGGATTCTGGTTGATGGTGAACCGGCCTTGCGCGTCGGTGTTGGTTTCGGTGACCGGCTCCATGCCGCCCTGGCCGAACTTGTAGAGGGTCACCGTGGCCGCGGCCTGGGGCGTTCCGGTGGTACGGTTGATGACCGTGCCGGTGACGGCAGCGGAAAGGGGAAGGGCCAGCACGAGGAAAAGTGCAAAAGAACGGGGCGCACGCACTCGTGCGTGCCGCGTCGGCACTCCTGCCGACGCAGGGGATTGCCGGGCGAAGACGCGTCGAGAAGATTCTCGACGCTCGACGCACGAGTGCGTGCGCCACGGTAGCTGTGTCCTCATGCTTTGGCCGCTTTCATGGGCTTGCCGCATTCGCCGCAGAACTTCAACTCTTTCTCGAATTTGGCGCCGCAGGATGGACACACCAGGCCGGGTGATTTCGCTTGTGCAGGTTTCATTGGAGGCGCCTTAAGCTTGCTCGAAGGCGGGGCCGCGAGTCCTGCGCGCACGCGGTCGACTTCGGCCAGCACTTGGGCGAGCTCGCTTTGCAGATCGTGCTTGGTTTTCTGGTAATCGGCTTCCGAGAGTTTGCCCACCCGGTATTCGAACTGTAAATCGCGGAGGTTTTCGTAGATGGCGGCCTTGCGTTCGTCCAGATGAGCGAAGGGATCTTCCCGCTCCGGCGGCGGCAAGTCCTTGGGTCTGACAACCAGGATGAATGCGATGACCGCGACCGCCAGCACGGAAGCAATAGAGATGATCACGCCAGAATTTTACTCCAGATTGGCCAGATCTTTTTCGATCTGGTCCTTATACTTGTCGAGCGCCGGGTCGTCGATGGCCACGGGGCCCAGCTCAACCAGTGGTTTCGGCTTTCGATATCTCTTGATGAAGAACCAGATTACTACCAGGCCTAGAGCGGCCGCGACGTAGGGCACCGTCCAGCCGAAGGCGCTAGGCTGCGCGAGGTAAATGCCGGGGCCGTAGTCGCGGACGAAAGCGTCGATGATCTGCTGGTCGGAAAAACCGGCCGCCTGCATGCGGGCGATGCGTTCCTTGGCGGGCTTGGAGAAGCCGCATTCCAGCATGGCGCAGGTGGCCACCGAATCCTTGCAGCCGCACTTGCAAGCCAGCCGCTGGCCGACGCGCCGCACATCGGTGTTGGGCTTCTCGGAGGCCGTCTGGGCCAGTGCCAGGCCGGCGAATGCTAGCACCAAAACCAAAAGCCTGGCCACGAATGAACACGGATAAACACGGATAAAACCAAACACAAAACAAAAAACCGATCTGTGTTCATCTGTGTTCATCTGTGGCTCCGAACGGCTGTCGCGTCCTTACTGCTGTGCTGGCAAGTCCACATGTTGTTTGGCGATTCCCACCACCTGGGTTCGCGCGTATTGCATCTTAATCTTACTCGGGACCAGGCAGATGAGCGTGCCGCCGATCAGCACCAGGCCGCCTACCCAGACCCAGGTTACCAGAGGGTTCACGAAGGCCTGAATCACGGCGCGCTGGTTATCGTCGGACATGCCCCCGAAATTGACATACAGATCCTCATTGGGGCGCATGCGGATGGCGACTTCGGATGTACTCTCTTTGCTGGCTTTGAACAGGCGCTTTTCGGGCTGCAACGTGCCGATCGGTTGGCCGTCCTTGGAAACCTGGAAGATGCCGCGATACCACAGGTAATTGGCATTCTCGCCCTGCTCCAAGCTGGCCAGGCGCAGCTCATAGTGGCCGATGCGCATGATGTCGCCCTGGCTCATTTCCTTGACCTCGCTCTGATTAAACGCGTGGCCCGTGAAGCCGATGAAGATCAGCACCACGCCCATGTGCACCAGGTAGCCGCCGTAGCGGCGCGTGTTGCGATGCGTCAATTCCACCGTGGCGCGCAGCAGGTTCATGCCGGTGCGGCCGGCGATGGACCTGGCGCCTTTGTAAAACTCGACCATCACGGTGAGCGCCACGAACAGGCAGAAGCCGAACGAGATCAGCGGATACGGCTTGTGGATTCCGGCGGCGAAGAGCCCCACTACCAGCACCAGCGAGGCGATGCCCGGCCACTGGAAATTGCGGCGCAGGCGATCGAGCGAGGTGCGCCGCCAGGCGAACAGCGGGCCGACGCCGGTGAGGAACAACAGGAACAGGCCGATGGGCACCATCAGGCGGTTGTACCAATCGGCATCGAGCGAGATCTGGTCGCCGGAGATCCACTCGGAGATTTTCGGGAACAGCGTGCCCCACAGCACCGCGAAGCAGCTTGCTAGCAGAATCAGATTATTGAAGAGGAAGCTCGATTCGCGCGAGATCACCGATTCCAGTTGCGCCTCGCTCTTCAGGTAATCGAGGCGATCCAGGATCAGGTAAGTGGTGGCGGCGATGCCCAGGGCCAGGAAGGTGACGAAGTATTTGCCGATCTCGGACTGCGCGAACGCGTGCACGGATTGCACCAGGCCGCCGCGCGTCATCGAGGTGCCGAGGATGCAGAGGAAGAACGTGGTCGCGATGAGGACCATGTTCCACACCTTCATCATGCCCTTCTTTTCCTGCATCATCACGGAATGAAGAAAAGCCGTGCCGCTGAGCCAGGGCAGCAGCGAAGCGTTCTCCACCGGGTCCCATCCCCAGTAGCCGCCCCAACCGAGCACATGGTATGCCCACGCCGCGCCGAGCATCACGCCGGTGCCCTGGAACAGCCAGGTGACCAGCGTCCAGCGGCGCGTGGTGTGGATCCAGCTATCGCCCGGCTGCCGCGTGATCAGCGAGCCCATGGCGAACGCGAACGGCACCGCGAAACCGACGTAGCCGAGATAGAGCATGGGCGGATGGATGGCCATGGCCGGGTATTGCAGCACAGGGCTCAGTCCGCTGCCATCCGGCGGTTTGACGATGAGGCCTTCGTTGGCCAGCAGCTTGAAAGGATTGGCGACGAAGTTGTTGAGCGTGAGAAAGAAGATTTCGATGGTGGTGAGGATGGCGAGGACCCACGGCATCATGTCGCGATGCCGGCGGCGATTGGTGAAGGCAACGACTGCCGTATACGAGGACAGCAGCCACATCCAGAACAGCAGCGAGCCTTCCTGCCCGCTCCACCAGGCGGCCCATTTGTAGAGCACCGGCAGCGCGTTGTTGCTGTGCTCGGCGACGTAGGCGAAGCGGAAATCGCCGGTCAGCAGGGCGTGCACCAGAACGGCGGAGGCGACCGTGACCAGCGCCCAGACGGCGTACACTGCGCGGCGGCCGCTTTCTACCAGGAAAGGTTTGCGGCGCACGCGGCCCACCACGGAAGCGAGCGTCGCGTAAAGCGCCACGCAAAAGGCCAGCAAAATGGCCAGCGAACCCAGATTCTCCATGACCCCTCTCTAGATCATCTCAAATGCTTCGCTACGCAATCACTGTACCAACCGCTCGGAACGCTATCGGAGCCGCGACCATAGGGAGCGGTCAACGCCATACAACCGACCACCTCATGGCAGATCCTAAACGCTGGGCTTCCCGCTATGCACGTCGGGCTGTCCCGGAGCCTGTACGTTCGGTTTGGCCTCGTATTTCGACGCGCACTTGGCGGAGATTTTGGAAGCGTGGAAGGTGCCATCTCGATCCATGCGGCCATCGGCCAGCGCCTGCGCGCCGTCGCGGAAGGTGTCGGGCAGCGGATCGATGCCGGCGTAGGCGACTTCGAGCGTGCGGCTGTCCTGCTTCAGCGTGAACAGCACCTTGCCGCCGACGTGCTGGATGGAACCCACAGCCACGTCGCCGCCAACGCGCAGCCGCGCGCCATACGCACGGTCGCCCATCTGGCTCAATTCGTCAATCGATTTGTAGTAGGTTTTGCTGTCCCCAGACCCAGCAAAGGCCAGCCACACCAGCGTTCCGATCACGACGACGATCAACGCCGCGAATTTGCCGTACTTCCGCATGTTCCGCCCCTCTGAACCTAAAGTATAGCGCCAAAGGACGCAGGGGAGACGCGGGCGGCGGGCTCTTTTGTGGATATTTGCCATACTCGCAAGGGTCGGGGCGAACCTAGACGAGAGAAGTCAGTACGGCCCTGGCATTGCTAAGCACCTCTCCCGCCGCGTCGTGTTTCGGGTCGTGGTCATCGTGAACGACATCGTTGCATCCTTTGACGCCTGGCTGCGCGAGGACGGCACTTATGAGGGAGTCACTGCAACTGCCATCAAGCGCGTTCTCGCCCGGCAGGTGGAAGCTGCCATGAAAGAGAACCGCGACTATTCGTAGACCTCGCGCCGGTGTGCAATCCGCGTCACGTCGACGGTCTTGGCCGAGTCGTCAATTTCGTAGACGATGCGGTAATCGCCCACGCGAATGCGCCATTCCCGGTCGCCGCCCTTGAGCTTTTTACAGCCTGGAGGCCGAGGAGACGCCGCCAGATGTTCGAGGCGCGGCACAATGCGAACGGCCACCGTCGAGGGAAGCCTGTGCAGTTCCTTCACGGCGCTCGCAGTTAAGGCGACGCGATAGCTATCCACGTGAGAGTTTGCCGGCTTTGATCAGGCCAACCTTTACCTTTTCCAGCGGGATCCGCTTCTCGTGACGCCGCGACCGGGAGACCAGCACGTCCTCAATGTCACCCCACAGTTCTCGATGTATTTTGAGATTGATCTGCACGGCCACCTTGCGGCCTTTCTCATCGGTGACGAACTGGATTCCGCTCATGCCTTCATTGTCCCTCAAGTTTGAGCCACGGATGGACACGGGCAAGCTAAGGAGCTTGCTGAAAAACACCAAAAGCATAACGAGCCGCAGATAAACACAGATAAACACAGATGAACACAGATCGAAAAGAATTGGCTTATCCGTGTTCATCTGTGTTCATCCGTGGCCCAAGAACGTTTTTTCGGACTTTTTCAGCAGCCTCTAAGGCATGCCCTACCCTATGGTTTGGGCGGCGCGGCGGGGTTCTTGGTTTCGTTGGTCTTGTCGTCGGGCAGCGGAGCGACGGGCTCCGCCTCGTAGGGCTTGAAAGTGGAATCGGCTGAGTACTTGCGGTACAGGCGGAATTCTTCGTCCAGTTTCTGTACGTCATTCATCGTCTTC
>Ga0208820_1001254_pt1 | contig 14482 bp, 13 predicted proteins | sample June2015DPH_16_5_FD_184713 | JGI IMG/M metagenome (GOLD analysis project Ga0208820, IMG submission 184713) | Peatland microbial communities from SPRUCE experiment site at the Marcell Experimental Forest, Minnesota, USA - June2015DPH_16_40... | ecosystem: Environmental > Terrestrial > Soil >...
CAGGATTGCCGCCCAGTTTGTGTCCATCATCTACGCCGTATGGGACGACGAGCGGCGGACGCTGCTGGTGGCGAATTCGGGCTTGCCGCGGCCCATCTATTGTCATGACGACAAAATCGAGTTTATCGAGGTAACCGGGCTGCCGCTCGGACTGTTCGACGAAACCGATTACGACGAATTCACCTTCCAGGCCAAGCCGGGCGATCTCTTCGTGTTTTACAGCGACGGCATCCTCGACGCACGCAACCGGCACGGTCAATCGTTTGGGCCGGAGCGCGTGCAAGCGATCGTCGCCGGCTGCGCCACCAAGTCGGCGGGCTGCGTGGTGAACGAGATCTTCAAGGCGGTCACCGAGCACGCCGCGGGTGTGGATGCCTTCGACGATCAGACGGTGGTCGCCATCAAAGTGAAATCCAGCCGAGGCAAGCGCCAGTGAAGCAAGCACCCGCATCGTTACGCCCACCCGCCTTTGGCTACCACGGCCAGTTCTCGTGTGGTGACGGGGCTCGGCCCCGTCCAACCGGGGCGGCTCGCACCGCTGTCTGGGGCGATCGTGCTACCGAACTCTATTGCGAATCCGTATCGCTGGAAAGCCTTGCCGCGCGCCACGGAACTCCGCTGTACGTTTATTCCGCCGCCATGATCCGCGCGCGCATGAACGCCTTCGGTCGCGCTTTTCATTCCATTCCTCACACGCTGTGTTATTCGGTCAAAGCCAATTCGACGTTGGCGATTTTGCGGCTCGTGGCCGGCGAGGGGGCCGGCTTCGACGTGGTTTCTGGCGGAGAACTGCAACGAGTTCTGCGCGTAAGCCGGAAGGCCGCGAGCAGAGTTGAGAGCCAAGCTGCGAGCAGAGTTGCGAGCAAAGTTGTGTTCTCCGGCGTGGGCAAGACCGCGGCCGAGATGGAACTCGCCCTCCGCTCGGGGATATTGCTCTTCAACATTGAAAGCGCGTCGGAATTGAGCTTGCTTTCGGCAACCGCGACCCGATTGAAGACACAATTGAAGAAACGAGCGGCGGTCGCAGTGCGGGTCAACCCCGATGTCTCGACGAAAACTCACCCCTATATTTCGACCGGACTGCATCAGCACAAATTCGGCGTTCCGATTCCCGAAGCGCTGGCGCTCTACGCGCAGGCCGCAAAGCAGCCCTATCTGGAAGTTGCCGGAGTGAGCGTCCACATCGGGTCGCAGATTACCGATGTCGGTTCCTTTCAAGAGGCCCTCGAACGCGTGGCCGATCTGGTGCGCACACTGCGCGGGCAGGCCCACGCCATTCGCTACATCGACGCCGGTGGCGGCTTGGGCATTTCCTACGAGGGAGCGCAGGGGAACTTTGAGAAACAGATTGCGGCGTACGCGAGGGCAGTACTTGGTCCGTTGCGCGGATTGAAGCTGCATTTGCTGCTCGAGCCGGGACGCTCCATCGTGGGACCAGCAGGCGTGTTGCTGACGCGCGTCCTCTACCGCAAAACGAATAATCACAAACGCTTTCTAATTGTCGATGCGGCGATGAACGATCTGGTGCGTCCTTCTCTGTACGGTGCGTATCACGAGATTGTTCCCCTAGCCCGGGCAACGAGCCGGGCGACGAGCCGCGAGTCGCGCGAAACCGAGATCACCGACGTGGTCGGCCCCATCTGCGAGACGGGCGACTTTTTCGCGCGCGACAGAAAACTTCCACTGGTCGGCGAGGGCGATCTATTGGCCATTTTGGACGTGGGCGCCTACGGCTCGGTACTGGGATCGAATTACAATACGCGCAGCCGCCCCGCCGAAGTGCTGGTGGATGGCGCGAAGGCGAGAGTAATCCGGCGACGCGAGACCTTGCAGGACCAATTGAGGACGGAGCTTTGACTTTAGTAACTGTTTTCTTGTCGGTGTCCGGTCCAATATGGCAGTAGGTCTTCTTGTGCGGAGGCGCCCTTGAAAGAACTGCTCTTATCTACAGTGTGTTTCAAAAATAGGTTTTGGGTAGGGCACGGCTTCAGCCGTGCCGCCATGGATCAACAAAAATGCGGGCTTTAGCCCCTGAGGGACGCGCCGTCCGACCTGAAGGCATTTTTGAAACACGCTCTCGGATAAATCGCCCATACTTGACCGCGAAGGCCATCTTCGCTTGGTTGGTGCTGGTTTGCATGGCTACAGTATCGGCCTTTGCTCAGGACACATCGCCGGGCTGGTTTCTCCACAATCAAGAGGTCAGCGTCGCCAATCTGCCATTGCTGACGGCGCCGTCGGCAGAACCATCGGCGGTGCTCGCGACGGCGCTGGAGACCATCCTCCCCGACAGGGACGTATGCTGTGGAAAAGACTCTGGCCTTGAAGACGCCGTTCTCTCAGCTCCGTCGTCCTTGAAAGAACTGAGTGCCAAGTTGCAGGGGAGGCATGTCTTGGGCGACGGCCTGTCCATCGTGGTCCGCGCCGAGTATTTCCCGAAAAACTCGATTGACCCTTCCCTCACGATCCAAAGGCTGATGAACCAACAGCCCATGCTCCTCCAGTGGAAATCGCACATCTACGTGTTGTATGGAGCTACCTACGATGAGACCCGCACTTACAACTGGGAAGAGCGACAATTTGTAATCCATAAACTCTGGTTGCTCGATCCGCGCTATTCCGGCCAACGCAGGGAAACCGAGCTCAACGCCGAAACCGACGATTGGACTAAGATCCAGGGAATTCTGACGCTGTCGGTCGCGCGGAAATAATCGCGCGGAAATAATCCTGCGGAAATGATCGTACGGAAATAATCCCGCGGCGCACGCAGTTCCAGACCGCAGCTACACAGAGTGCTGAAAAACTCAAGTTTCGTATCAGGGCATCCGCTTCAGCGATGCTGTAAGTCCTTCGAACTCAGATGCCCCTTTTGTGTGTGCGTGAGCACTGGCGTTTTTGCAATCCGGTGGAACGAAGAGCTCGAGAGTCCAGCCCCGGAGGGGCGACCTAACTTAGCCCAGCGCTTCAGCGCTGGGAAAAGTGGGAAGAATGACCTAAGTCCCGGAGGGACGACCCAGCTCTCAAGCACACTCTTTAGGAGCCGAACACAGAAAACGTAGTTTTTTTCAGCAAACTGGACGGCGACCCAAGAAATTCGTCACCGCCGTTGACGCGCCCTCAGCCTTCTGACTGGGGGTCAGTGCGGCCTTGGATTCAGGAGGCGCCCGACGCGCTCCGGTTCGCGCGCAATCACCCTTAAATAGGCTTGCGTTGCTTGGTCCGGTTCCGCGCGGCCTTGCTCCCAGTCCCGGAGAGTGCCAAGAGGGATGTGGTAGCGGACAGCGAATTCCTCTTGCGTCAAGGCTAAGGCGCGGCGAATGATTTTCGCCTGCGGTGTCCGCCTCATCCGCTTGAGATCGCCGGGGCTTAGCGGTTGCGCGTCGCCGTCGGCGCGAGCGGCCGCCTCGATGGCCTCGGGCGTCATGCGCCTAAGCGTTTTGCTGGAAGTAGTCGTCTTCCTCATATTGTGTTGCCCTTCGGGCCGAAATAATGCGGATGCGTTCCTCGCGTTCGGCATAGGCTACAAACAACAAGATGTCTCCCGCAGCCATGCCGATAATGACAAAACGCTCTTCGCCGTAGTTCTCACGATCGTCGAGGCGCTCGATGGCAAACGGATCCTTAAACACCGTCTTCGCCAAATCGAAGCTCACGCCATGGGCGCTCAAGTTAGCTTCAGCTTTGGCGTTGTGCCATTCAAATTCCAGTTTCATGATACTACGGGATATCAGTAGTTTGTCAACTGTCCAGCGGCGCGCTTTCGCCCTCAGCGTTCTCCCCACTTGAGCTTGGTGGCGAGCACTTCGAAGAATGTTTTCTGAAAGCGCAGCAGCCGGGCCGAATGTTCCGCCTTAACGCACCGCACGACATCGCCCACTCGCGCTGGCAAGCCAACTTGTCCATCGAAACTCAGATAGGCGTCCTCTTTCCCGGTCTTGACGTGGATTTCAATCTCGACCGTATCCCGCACCACCACCGGGCGGTGCGTCAATCCGTGAGGCGAGACGGGCGTAATGAGGAAGGCATCCACATCGGGGTTGAGAATCGGCCCTCCCGCTCCAAGAGAATAAGCGGTAGAGCCGGTCGGCGTGGCGATGATGAGAGCATCGGCCCTGTAGCTGGAGACGAACTCCGCGTCCACGAAAAGCTCGAAGTGATTCAAGCGCGCGATGGCGGTTTTGCTCACCACCACCTCGTTCAAGGCGGCGTGTGTGGCCAGGGTCTCGCCGCCCCGCATCAGCGAACCACTCATCATGGACCGGCTGTCCACGATGTAGCGCTCTTTCTCGATCGCTTCCAGAGCGGGATACAGATCGGCCAGCGGAAGTTCGGTCATGAATCCAAGCGTACCCAGGTTAACGCCGAGAATCAGGGTTCCGGTTTTCGCAACCGCGCGCGCCGCCGAAAGCAGCGTGCCGTCGCCGCCAAGCACCAGAGCCAGATCCGGCGACCGCTCCGCCAAGTCGCTTCGCGGCATAACGTTGGTAGCTGAAAAGTAAGCTGCGCTTTCCTCGTCCACCACCACCGCGTAGTTGCGCTGCTGTAGCCATTTTTCAAGCGGCGGCAGCGCTTCGCGCAGTTCGGGACGCCCCGGCTTCGAAACGATGGCAACGGTTTTCTGGCGGGTCGGGCTGTGGGGAGACCTAGACATGTCTTCGGACTTCTCTTTAGGGCTTGCGCTCAGGCGTCTCTTCTGACATCTCTCCGAACATCGGACTTCCGATTGTACAGAATCACTGGATGGCAGGCGTCAAAAACTCCGCGTGCAGCAGGAACTCGCGATTCCCTTCGCCGCCAAGAATGGGAGACTCGATCCATTCGGCGCGCGCGCATCCGAGTCCCAAAAGCGCCGCTTCGACCTTGGCCACGGTCGCTCGCTGCGCCGATTCGTCGCGCACGATTCCGCCTTTACCCACCAGTTCCCTGCCCGCTTCGAACTGCGGTTTCACCAGCACCACAATCTGGCGGACGAACTCCGATACTGCGGGCGCAGTCGAACTGAGTTTCACATTGCGAGGCAGGCTGGAGCAAAAAGCGGCGCGAATCACCGCCGGCAGCACCAGCGTAGCGGAGATGAAGGAAACATCCATGGCAATGAAATCCACCGCCTCGCCAATGTCGGAGGCTTCGAGATAGCGGGCGTTGGTTTTTTCCAGAAGCCGCATCCGCGGGTCGTTGCGCAAACCGAAATCCATCTGCCCATACCCGGTATCGACGGCAATCACCTTAGCCGCGCCGTGCTGCAACATGCAGTCACTGAAGCCCCCGGTGGAAGCGCCGACGTCGAGACAAACTTTGCCATGAAGGTCAATTCGCCAGTGCTCGAGAGCCTTCTCCAACTTGAGCCCGCCCCGGCTGACATAGCGGAGATCTTCGCCCAGCAGGCGCAACACCGACGATGAGCCTGAGTCAATCAATGCGCCCGCCTTCGCGATCTTCTGCTCGTTGACCAGAACTTTTCCGGCGAGGATGAGTGCCTGCGCGCGCTCGCGCGATGAGGTCAGACCTCGCTCCACGAGCAACTTGTCGAGACGTATCTTCACTGAGTATCGAAAAAACGAATCCGTCCGATGCGTCTAGCACCCGATGCAGTGCAGAATGTTGAAAGCGATTCGTTAACAGAAAGTTACAAGAGTAAGTTCCCGCTTTTCCACAAACTTTTCCTCAGCGGTGTTGAAAACTTGGGGAGACCATCGGGTCATCTGGTCGTCGGGTGACAAGCTGGTCGAAATTCAAGATCGAAATTCAAGATCGAACGTCAAAGCCCGAGCAGTTTGTAAACTCAGATGACCCGATCACCCGATCGCCCGATGATGTCTCAGCCCGCAACCTCTTCCAGAAGTTTCTGGTCGATATCGAAGTTGGCATGCACGTTCTGCACATCGTCGCAATCTTCGAGCGCTTCCATCAGCCGGATCATCTGCGCCGCCTGCTGCCCTTCCAGCTTGATGTAGGTCTGTGGAATCATGCCCACGCTCGAGGAGATGGGCTTAATGCCGGCCTTCTTCACGGCCTCCAGCACGCCCTCGTAAGCTGAAGGCTCGGTCAATATTTCCCAGGTCTCGCCATCGTCCTTCAAATCCTCACCGCCCGCTTCGAGGATGATGTTCATCAGGTCGTCTTCCTTGGCCGCCGACTTGGGAACGATGATGTCGCCCTTCTTGTGGAACATCCACGAGACCGCACCCGCTTCCGCCATGTTGCCGTTGTTCTTCCCAAACACGTGTCGGATTTCGCTAACCGTGCGATTACGGTTGTCGGTAGAAATTTCCGCCAGCAAAGCCACGCCGCCCGGCCCGTAGCCCTCAAGCACAAATTCTTCGTAGTTCGCGCCCGGCAGTTCGCCGGTCCCGCGCTGGATGGCGCGCTTGATGTTATCGGCAGGCATGTTCTCGTTCTTCGCCGCCAGGATCGCCGTCCGCAGCCGCGGGTTCATGTCGGGATCGCCGCCCGACTTCGCCGCCATCGCGATCTCCTTGATGAGACGGGTAAAGATCTTTCCGCGCTTAGCGTCAAGCGCGCCCTTCTTGTGCTTGATAGTTGCCCATTTCGAATGCCCGGACATAGCTCTACCTCATCTCTAGAATACTCGAATGGAGCTGATTCTCGGAATGATGGATCCGCCCGCGGAGGAAATCACAGGATCAGCCTCGACGTAAACACGTTCAGGCGATTTAAAATTATAGCATGGGACCGGGTGCCCCACTCATTCGCGTTCTGTGCGAATGAGTGGGTGAGGGCGCCGCCCGTATTTTTCGCGTCTGCCGAGTAGAACTGGTTTCACCAACGGTTTTGGGTAGGGCACGGCTTCACAGCTTGCAGCAAAATCCTAATCCGTTTGGTGACGGGCCTTTGCCCCGTCTCGAGCCTCCCATGAATTATGTTCGAGCAAGAACGGGAAGGGCACGACTTCAGTCGTGCCGCTCAGGACCAATCAAAATGGGGCTTCAGCCCCCGAGGGCCGGACAGCCCGCTCTGAGAACCGCGACCAGTTCTAGTGGCGGGTGCCCCACTCATTCGCGTTCTTTGCGAATGAGTGTAGCGTGCGGTGAAGGCCACTCATCGCATGGAGCGCAACGAGTGGGGCACGCGCATGATGTACCCTTGTGAGGAATCTGCCATGGCCGCCACCACTCTCGACCGCCAACTCACCCAGCTCGAAGCCTGCCGCTATCGCTTCGGACGCCACGAAGCCGCGACCGTAGTGCATTTGCTGAAGCGGCTAAATACCGCGCGCTTCCCCGATGCAGCTTCGCTGATCCGCTTCCACGAAGCGCTGCTTTTCCTGCGCGCCTTTCCGCAAGCGCCAAGCGTGCTGCGCGTCACCGAGCGCATTCTGAATAGTTTCCACAAAAAAGTCGAAGCACTACGCAAAGCCGGCGCCGACATGGACGACTTCGAGCCCATCGAAGTCTCCGGCATTGCTGGCACCGAGATGGAAGACACGCTAAGCTTCGACGTAGCCAGCTGGCTAATCAAACGCATGCCCGGCAAAGTCGAAATCGCCTGGGAAAATTACCACCCAGGACGTGAGTTAGGCACCACCGGCCCGCCCTTCATTCCCTTGCTCGAGGACGACGCGTATGTAGAGGCCGACACACCCTGGCGCCGCTGGCTTGAGACGGCCGCAGGAAAAAAGAACGCGAGCGCGGCATGGCTGATTAAACGCTTCGAACAATTGCAGCTGCCAGTGCAACAGAAAGCCGAACTCTACGAATCGCTGCGCGTCCCCCTGCGTTGGAATCTCGGAAACTCCGTCATCACGCGAACGCGAAACTGGAAGCCCGTTCCAAGCGTTTTCTACCACAGCGAACCGCTCATCAGCCGCAGCCAAGTCTCGCTGGCCGCCGAGTTGGCAACGCGTCCACCGCAACTGACGAAGCTTTCGCGCCAGCAGGGCGACAAGATCATGGACATGATCCGCGAGGTCATGCTGGTGCGCTACCGCGAACTTTACGGCACGACGCTGGGCGATCCGGCGTCCGCAGTTCGGGCGGAAGTTCGGGCGGAAGCTCGGGCGGAAGTGCGCTCCGATGTTGCCCGCGGCGTTTCCATCTATCTCTGGAACCTGCCGCCAGACCGCCGTCTCCCGCTGCGCGCCTATGTCGCGGGCTTGACCTTGAAGAATGGAGTGCCCGTCAACTACGTCGAAGCCATCGGCCTCTGCGAGTGGATGGAGGTAGGCTTCAACACCTTCTACACATTCCGAGGCGGCGAAGCGGGATGGATCTATGCGCAAGTGCTGCGCTGCCTGTGTCACCGCATGGGAACGACGTGCATCTCGGTCTACCCGTATCAACTAGGCCATGAAAACGAGGAAGCGATAGAATCGGGCGCGTTCTGGTTTTACCGGAAGCTGGGCTTCAGGCCGGGACGCCCAGAACTGCAAAAGCTAGTCGAGCGCGAAGAGCAGAAAATCGTCGCCGATCCCAAATACCGGACACCCCCGCGCACCCTGAAGCGGCTGGCGGCGGGGCACGTCTTCTACGATGTACCAAGAAACGATGTGCAAAAAAACGAGTTGCCGGGAAGCGAAGCAGGAGCGTGGGATCGATTTTCAACGCGCAACATCGGATTGCAAGTCAACCGCCGCATGGCGCAAGATTTTAGCGGAGATGCCGTCCTCATGCGCAAGCACGCGAGGCGTGCGCTGGAGCGAATTCTGCGCGTCAGCACGTCTTCATGGAAGCCGCTGGAAAACGCAGCCTTCGACAACTTCGCGCTCGTGCTAGCCGATGTGCCGGGATTGCATGCGTGGGCACAAGAAGAAAAAGAAGACCTCGTCCAAATCATCCGCGCCAAAGCCAAACCGGATGAAATGCTCTACCTGCATCTCACGCAGCGGCATGAGCGGCTAAGGAAAGCCCTGCTGAGGCTCGGGTCGTAGTCGATCGGTGGAATGATTACCTCTCCACCAGGCGGGTGGGCCACTTTAACGGGGAAGTATAACGCGGGCCTGTCTTTAGCCTCGACCGAAACAACTGGGGGTGCGCCACTTCTCACGCTTTTTGAGAAGTGGCTCGCCGAACTGCTGGCATTGTGAGATTCCGCGTTACGCTCTCCACATCGGACCTCCAGGTCGGTTTCGGCCTGAGTTACGTTCGGAATGTCATCGGATCGCATAACCGCCATCGACACGAATCGTAGTACCGGTAACGAAGTCCGAAGCCCGCGAGGCCAAGTACACAGCTGTTCCCGCAAGTTCCTCCGGTTGACCCCACCGACCGGCAGGCGTCCGCGCAAGAATTTCGTCGTTCATGGGCATTGTACGTACCGGCGCCGTCATGTCCGTTTCAATCCACCCTGGCGCGATCGCATTGACTTGAATGTTGTGCGGGGCGAGCTCAATGGCCATGGACTTGGTCAGTTGGACGATCGCTCCTTTCGCTGCGCTGTAAGAGGGGATGAGCCCAGATCCAAAGAACGAGTACACACTGCCGATGTTAATAATCTTTCCACCTTTACGACTAAGCATCGATCTGGCAGCGAGCTTCGAAAGAAGGAAAACTGCATTGAGTTGCGTCTCGATGACGTTGTCCCAATCTTCAGGTTTTTCCTGCAACACACCGCCGCTCAACGACACGTTGCCGGCATTATTTACCAGGATGCCTATGCCACCGAGCTCGCTCTCGACCCTGTTAAGCGCCGGCTCCAATCCGGCGCGATTGGTCACATCAACCTTCACCGCAACCGATGGAACACCGATTGCCTTCAATTCGGAAAGCACCCGCTGGTTCTTTTCGTCGTTTCGTCCAAACACCGCGACGGCAGCCCCGGCTTCGGCCAATCCGAGCGCAATGCTGCGCCCAATTCCGCCATTACCACCAGTCACGACAGCCACCCGACCGGTTAAGTCAAATAACGCAGGCGCTTTCATCAAGCACTCCCCTTTTCGAATTTCTGTGGTGGCGGCCCATCTGCTGTTCAGACTAGCCGTAGCTAAGACGCGGGGTGGGCCACATTACCGCGGAAGTATAACGCGCCGTTGTCTTTTAGGATTGACCGAAATAACTGGGGTGCGCCACTTCTCACGCTTTTTGAGAAGTGGCTCGCCGAACTGCTGGCATTGTGAGACTCCGCGGTTACGCGGCCGGAGGTCGGATTTTCATCGTAAGCACATCGCACTCGTTGACTCTCACCAGACCTGCCTCGCCCAGGAAGCAACCGCGGGAGCCTCGACGCCACCCCCCCAAATTATGATGATTGTAATAATTACCGTGTAACTAATACCCGCTTGTGCCTATTTAACCACATTTGACCCTTAGCATTATCAATGACTTAGACCATCTAACCATGCGGAAATAATGACCACAGGTCACTAATAAACACCGGCCAAGCCCCACAGTTTCGCTTTTTGTGCGCCCGAGTCATGCCCCGAATCGCCTCTGAATATGTAACTAGTGTACGTACATATTTGCCATGTTCCACGTGGAACACTGTACGTACAATTCTGGGCGGGTCGCCGGTTGGCAGTTTATTGTCCCAGCCAGCACCAGCGAACTTGAACCGCCTCGTTCGACCGTGTATAAAGACTTAGGAAGCACGATGCCGGGTGCAGTACTTCCCGCGTGTGCCATGCAGACTGCGATGTTCCCTCAAACGGTCTGCAAGAGATTGATTTTAAAGCGGAAGTGGTGGAACTGGCAGACACACCATCTTGAGGGGGTGGCGCCGAAAGGCGTGGGGGTTCAAATCCCCCCTTCCGCACCAATTTTGCCACCGACGACTATCCACCCAACGTGATGGTTACGCCCCCGGCGACGATGAGTGCGCCGCCGATCAGAATGGGGAGCGTGGGGGCCTGGCCGAATCTCACGCGGGCTACGATCTGTGCCAGCAGGAAAAAAAGCACGACGTAGACGCCCAGCAGTTTGCCGAACTCCCAGCGGGGGGCGTTGACGACCAGCCCATAAGCGGCGAGTGACACCGCTCCCCCCACAAAGGCGAAAGCGCGGCTCATCCCGGAAGCACGATAGAGCGCGGACTGAAAGCACGAGTCGCCGTAAGCTTCCAGGAACGCGGCGATCGCCAGAAGGAAGAGCGCACCGCTGCGGTGCGCGACGATGTGATTGAGCAGGTCTCTCATAGACGCAGGTGTCCCGCCATCCTAACAGGAAAGGCGGCTTTGTCGGGTCCTTTCCGTTTCTAGGTACAATAAGAAATTTCGATTGGACGGTGCGACTATGGCGCATTAGCCTCGCAGTAGGACGGAATCGTTCCTGGATGACAATCCCAGAGCGCAACAGTTCGAGGGACGGAAGGCTATGAAGCTCGCCGGTTTCTTATTGCTGGTTGCAGGCTGGGCGATTGTGGTTTCCGCCCTTGCCTTGCTGCCTTCGGCGGGCGCGCGCACCGCGTTCGCGCTCGCCGGCATGGCGGTGGAGTTGCTCGGCCTCGCGCTCGCGGTCCGTTCTCATCTTGTGCTGGAAGCGGAAGGAGAGTGACCCTTTTCGTGGCTCCTTCTCTAGTCTCTCTCTCGGACGTCTCAGCGCTGCTCTGCTTTCTCCTCATCCTTCTTGTACCGTTCGCGGGCGTCGGCCTGGCGCTGATCAACTGCGGCCTGGGGCGGGCGCGCAGCGCAGCTCACGCCATGCTGGCGGCGCTCTGCGTGACGGCGGTAGCGGCCATTGTGTATGTGATCGTCGGTTTCGCGTGGCAAGGAGTGGCCGGCCAGCCGGAACGCGTTCTCATCGCCGGAGGAAAAGCGTGGGGATGGATTGCGGCGGAACCGTTTTTCCTGCGCGGGCTGCGGCTCGACCTTTCTCCGGCCGCCCTGGTGGTATTGCTGCAGCTCTTCAGCGTCGGGCTGGCGGGGCTGATTCCACTCAGCTCGGGCGCGGACCGCTGGCGGCTGGGCGCGACGTGCGCCTCGACTGCACTGCTGGCGGGCTGCACCTATCCGCTGTTCGCACACTGGGCATGGGGCGGCGGATGGCTGGCGCAACTCGGCGTCAATTGCGGACTCGGCCGGGGCTTCCTCGACGGCGGGGGTTCGGGCGCGATTCAAGTGACGGGTGGTCTGACCGCACTATCGATCACTTGGATTCTCCGCTCCCGGCGGGGAAAGTTTTCCGCCGAGGGACTGCCCGCCGCGCTTCCCGGACACAGCGCGGTGCTGGTTCTCGTCGGCTGCCTGTTCGCGTGGATCGGATGGCTGGGGTTGAACTCTGGCGGCGCGATTCTGTTCTTGGGCGTGGAGCCGGCGCGCGTTGTATTGATCGCCGTCAATACTACATTGTGCGCGGCGGCTTCCGGGTTGACGACGGTGGCGGTGACACGCGTCCGGTTTGGCCGGCCCGACGCGTCGCTAGGCGCCAATGGGTGGGTGGCCGGGTTGGTAGCCAGCAGTGCAGCGGCGGCGTTCATGAAACCAGCAGCCGCGATTATTGTGGGTGGGGTTGCGGGCATCGTGGTTCCGCTGGTTGCCGATCTGCTTGAATTCCAACTTGCGATTGACGACCCCGGCGGTGCCATTTCCGTACATGCCGTGGGCGGGCTCTGGGGGTTGCTGGCGGTAGCGCTGCTTACCGATGCGGGCGCGCCAGGGAGATCGAGCGGGCAGTGGCTGGCGCAACTGGTGGGAATGGCAACGCTGCTGGGCTTTGTCCTGCCGCTGTCCTACGGATTGAACTGGTTGCTGGATCGTGTCTATCCGCAACGCGCGACGCGGGAAGGCGAGTTGCAGGGGATGGATCTGTACGAGCTAGGTGCGGGAGCGTATCCGGAGTTTGACATCCATGGCGATGAGTTCCTTCCGCGGTGAGAATCGGTTGGCGAATTCCTAGCGTATCTAGATTAGCTGTGGAAGGCTACGTAGAACAGGAGGCCAAAAATCACGATCGGAATCAGGGCCATCAGCGCGTAGAAGAGAACCTTCTTCCGCCACGGAGTGCGGCGATCTTTCCAGTTGTGAAATTCCGGGCGCTCGGTGATTCCGACCTGTTCTGGGTGCTCGAGGTCGCGGGCAAAGTCGCGGGCACTGGCATAGCGGTTCTTGGGCACGCGTTCGAGCGCGCGATAGATGATCTCCTGTAATTGCGGCGTGATGGTGGGATCGATTTCGCGCGGCGGAACCGGGTTGTTCAGCAAGCGATCGTTCATGATCAGGAAAGGATTCGCGCCGGAAAACGGCACTTTGCGAGTCAACATTTCGTAGAACATCACCCCGAGCGCATAGAGATCGCTGCGCGCATCTCCGCGCTGGCCTTTGACCTGTTCGGGAGAAACATAGTCGGGCGTTCCCATCGTCGGGGAGAACTTGGCGAACGTGAGGCGACGGGAACCGGCGTTGCCAGCGATGCCAAAATCGATGAGCTTGATGTTGTCGTGTTCGTCGACCATAACATTTTCCGGCTTGAGGTCGCGATGTACGACGCCATGCGCATGGATGTAGTCGAGCGCATCGAGAATGCGCAGCGTGATGCGGATGGCGCGCTCCGGCGGCATTTTCGGCTGTTCGCCGAGGAGTTTGCGCAGCAACCGCCCCTCCACCCACTCCATGACCATGTAGACCTGGCTGCGGTCGCCGTCGGCAAAGACCTTCATGACGCCTGGATGGTCCATCAGCTTGCCGATTTCTTCCTCGCGGCGGAAACGCTCAAACAGAGCGGGGTCGCACTCGACTTCGGGATGGGGGATCTTGATCGCGACCTGGCGGCCGTTCTCAAGGTCGGTGGCGCGAAAGATAGAGGCCATGCCGCTGCGGGCAGCGAGGCTATCGATGCGGTAGTGATCGAGTTGGTCGCCAGAACGGAGTACGGTCATCGCGGTTGACCGGCATCAAGCGTGCTCGGCCAGCGGCAAACCTTCGGTCAAGTTTGCACCAATCATGATGCCAGAACTCACGTAAGAAATGTGTAAGGATTCGCGGCGCCGCAAGAGACACCCGATCAACGCAGTTTATAAGGGCGACCCCGGTACATTCCCATACGTTCGACGCTGCGAATGCGGATCAACTGGATGCTAATGTTGTCGCTTCCGTCCTTCTCGTTGGCGCTGGAGACGAGCTCGCGGGCAGCGGCGCTTAGGTCCCGGTGCCGGCCCACGGTCTGAGCCATTTCCGGCGCACTGACCGCGCCGTGTAATCCGTCGGAGCAGAGCAGCAGTACATCGCCGGCCAACAGTTGGACCTCATCGACATCGACGTTTACGAAAAGGTTCATCCCGAGAGAGCGGCTGAGAAAGTGGCGGGCCGAAGACTCGGCGGCCTCTTCGGCGGAGACCAAGCCAAGGCGCTCCTGGTCGGCAGCGACGGTGTGATCGTGGGTGATGGGCTTGGCATCGCCGGTACGGATCAAATAGCATCGGGAGTCGCCAACATAAGCGATGGTGGCCCGATCGAACCGCACGCCGCAAACTACGATCGTCGAGGCCATCCCTGCACCAGAAGGGCCCGCGAGCGCTCCGGTTTCGCAGACGCGCGCATTCGCGGCTTGCACCAGTTGGTTCAGCAGTTCCTTCTGCTGTGCCGTCTCTTTCGCGC
>Ga0208820_1001257_pt1 | contig 14457 bp, 8 predicted proteins | sample June2015DPH_16_5_FD_184713 | JGI IMG/M metagenome (GOLD analysis project Ga0208820, IMG submission 184713) | Peatland microbial communities from SPRUCE experiment site at the Marcell Experimental Forest, Minnesota, USA - June2015DPH_16_40... | ecosystem: Environmental > Terrestrial > Soil >...
GTCCCCGGCATTAAAGGCCTGTTCCCACTGGGCACGGACCCCGGCAGCATCTTCAAGCGGCCCAGCCGTTGCCGGCGCGACGGCAAACAACGCGGCCAACACCAAAAAGATAGCAACGAATAATCTACTCATAAATCCCCCTATTTTCCAGATGACTCTGGAACGGCGTGGACGATAGCAGACGGCGAGTTTTCCCGGAAGCCACAGGCGAGCTGCGCCAATTGGGAACTACCATGACCGCTATTGGCCCATCTCGACAGGCCGCCTTTTTTGGGCCGACCGTCGCTAACGGGGCATTGCGGACATGGCTGGACCTGCAGCTTGCCCCGCCCAGTCGCGTTTGACACACCGGCAACCGCAGGAGGGCACCGTCAAAAAGGGCTTGCATCGGCCCAGGCTCAACGCAATTATTCCTATTCTCACGGCCGCCGGCTCTCATCCTGATTGCCGCGCCGTTCTCATCCAGATTGTCGCGCTATACAGCTTATGCCGTGCACTCGTAAATTTGCCATGTCCGCTATTCTCCCGATAGCGACCGAATCGCTGCGTTGCGGCAACTGACGAAACGGGCCAGAAGGAGACATCCTCGGCCGCTCGAAGCGCCCCAAAATAGGTCGCAGAACTCGGATTTTAGGCGTGATATCCTTCCCCACATTTCGGCGGGCAAAGACTCGCCGTTGCGCTACGGATTGTGGCGGAAGGTCATGGCCGAGACCCGGAAACTTGCGGCGATCCTGGCAGCGGATGTGGTCGGATACAGCCGACTCACCGCCGCGGATGAGGATCGCACGCTGGCGCGGCTTCGAGGGCTGCGCAGCGACCTGATTGATCCTGCGATTTCAGTGCATCACGGCCGCGTCGTGAAGCGCACCGGCGATGGCATTCTCATCGAGTTCCGCAGCGTCGTTGACGCCGTACGCTGCGCCATCGAGGTGCAGATCGGCATGGTCGAGCGCAACGCCGGTCTGCCGCCCGAGCGCCGCATTGAATTTCGAATCGGCGTTCATCTCGGCGATGTGGTCGAGGAGAGCGACGGCGACCTGATGGGCGACGGCGTTAATATCGCGGCGCGATTGGAAGGGATCGCCAAGCCGGGCGCCATCTGTCTTTCCGAAGATGCCTATCGGCAAGTGAAGTCGCGACTTGATCTTGCCGTCCGCGATCTGGGCGCCACCCAACTCAAGAACATTGCCGAGCCGGTCCGGGTTTATTCGCTCGAAGTTAGCAAACAGGCGTCAGCGAAATCGCCAGGGCGCGCCGCTCCGTCCGCATGGATGCAGGTGAAATCGGTGCGCTGGGCGGGCGTTCTGCTAGTTGTGCTCGTCGCGGCCGGAATTCTCGTCTGGGAGAGGATGGATCGAACTGGCGCTCCCGGCGTGGAGAGCAAAGGGCTACCTGTCAATGTTCAGACCCAGTCGAGGGGGCCTGCGCTTGCCGTTCTCCCCTTCGACAACCTTTCCGGCGATCCAAAACAGGATTTCTTTTCGGACGGAGTTAGCGAAGAAATCATCACGGTCGTCAGCCACTATGATGATCTGCGCGTGCTGGCTCGCAACACCACTTTCACCTACAAAAAGAAGGCCGTCGACATTGAGGAACTCGGTCGTCAGCTCAAAGTACAATATGTTATCGAAGGAAGTGTCCAACAGGTCGCTGACCAGCTTAGCGTCACGGCCCAACTCGTCGATGCCCGCAGCGGTACTCACGTGTGGGCGCAAACCTACGAGCGGCCGACCACATCAGCTAGCCTTCTTTCCATTAGGGATGACATCGCGCAACGGATCGGAGCAGCGGTAGGCGGTCTGAGGAGTGGTGCGATCGCAAAGGCTGAGGTTGAGCGAACGCGCAATGAGCCGGTCGCCGACCTTACGTCCTACGAATGTGTTGCCCATGCCTACCGCGCCGTTGCAACAGCGAACGTCGTAGAACCGATGCTGCGGGCACGTGCATGCCTGGAAGCTACGGTAAAGCGCGATCCCACATATGCGGATGCCTGGGCCGCGCTTGCCACGATCCTGGCCATTCAGCGCTTTTGGGGTACTGGCCTCGCATCACCCGATGCCGACGACATTGACAAGCGTGCCAATCTTATCCCTCGCGTTGTCGAGACAGCAAATCGAGCGGTACAGCTCGCGCCGGAAGGCGCGTTGGCTCATTTATCACTTTTCTACGCCTATTACCTCACCTGTCAGCCGGAGAGGATGCGCGTTGAAGCCGACCGCGTCTTGGCCATTAATCCTAATGATGCAGGCGCGCTTGGGGTAATGGGCAATGACTTAGCCTACGTCGGAGAATGGGACTATGGGCGTCAACTCGTCGAAAAAGGTCTCGCGTTAGCAGGCACGGCGGCGCCGCGCTGGTGGTGGTGGGGCATTGCAAAGGACCATTATCGGAAAGGGGAATATTCGGAAGCGCTTGATAATTTCCGGCGGGCTTACACCGAGACGAGCTGGCTAGATCATCTCCATCTCGTCTACACGCTGCCCTACCTGGGCAAAATTGACGACGCGCGCGCTGAAATTCCCAAGTTGCTGAAACTCAACCCGCAGATGAGCGTGCATGAGGCCGATCGCGTCTACAAGATGCTTTGTTTTGACGCGGATTTCAGACAGCGGATGGTCACGGCGCTCAGGCTCGCTGGCTTGCGCGAGGAGACGGTCGAGAACAGCGTTCCTTAAGTAGACGCGGGTGCATCGCACCGAGCCGCGACCGCTACGTCGAGTGCTCCGAGGCCCGGTTTGGGTCATTCTCGACTGAGATGGTCAAGGCCCACGCTCGTCCATGTCCGCTTCGCCTCCGATAACGGCCGTTTGCCATCAAAACGTGATCCGGCGCTAAGGGCCAACAACGGACTCATGCACCGCAGCAAATGACCAAACCGGGTAGGCATGCCCTCTGCAAGTTGGGGAGATGGCAATGCAAAAAAGCAAAGAGGCCGCCAACTGAGGCGGCCTCTCCGCTAAGCGACTTGGGCTCACTTCATGCTGTATGTGCCCCATTCATGATTGCAGGTCGAGATGGTGTTAGGCACCGGTGGAAAATTGGTGACCGGTATCCATTTAGAGTCCTCCGTCATTCCCGCAAACTTGCCTGTGCCGTTCACAACATGCCACGTACCTTCTGCCTTGGCTGGATCGCCCTTACGAGCATAGACGCCGAAGATCTTATCGCCAGTTGCGTTCCAAAACTCGCAACTGCCATTTTCGTTATAATCGCCATTGATCAGGGCGAATGCCCCTACGCACCGGCCTGAAAGCATATGCAGTGGGGTTCCTTCGGTGCCCCGCAGCATTCCTGTACCCTCGTAGGATCCGGCTATCATCCCATCGGCATGCTGAATGAGATGTGCCGGACCGGAATAACAGGACACCACATCGAATTTGAAGTCTGCTGCATGCGCCGATCCTGCCAGGGCCGCGATGCACGCGATCGTCATGAGTGAACGCTTCATGATACACCTCCCCGTCGTTGTCATAAGGGCCAAGTCTACTTGGTCCAATAAACACTACGCTCGTTATGTGTAATATTCTACACCCGGTACGCGAATAAGGTGCGGTTCTGCTGACGGCTGGCGCGGCAGACTGGTTAGAGGCCATGTCGCTCTCGGGTCATCAACTGCCGCGCCAGCCATGGACCAAGCGCGGCAGACATGCTCGCGACAACGGACACGAACGCGGTCGGCGCGGCAGAGATGGGCCATGAGGAGACTCATGCACTGCAACATGCAAATGAAAAGACCGCGTCGCGGCGATCTCTTCGAAATTCAATCATGTGTTTTGATCAAGGGCGGCGCTTCATCGAGATTTGTCGTTCTTGCCCGCGCCGACACGCACAAAACGCACCGACTCGTTCAGGCCGCGGAGTGTGGCGCTATCTTCCGCCACGCTTCGCCCGGCCAATGCTTCGCGCGCTTCGGGATCAGCCAACACCGCATCGGAAATGATCACCTCGCCACCGCGACATTGATGCTCGAGCCGCGACGCCGTGTTCACCGCCGAGCCGAAATAATCGAGCACCTCGCCCGTGGTCACCGCGATGCACGATCCGGCATGAAGACCGAGCTTCAGCACGATGGGCGTCGCACTCTTGCCTCCGCGACGGGCGGAATTGAAGCTTGCTACATCGTCCTGGATCGCGAGAGCTGCACGAACTGCGTCATCGGGGCGGGAGAAGGCGGCCATCACCGCGTCGCCCACGGTCTTGACGACGAATCCATGATTGCGCTGCACCAGGTCTGACAGGAAAGCGAAATGGTCGCGCACGAGGTTATAGGCGGTGGCGTCGCCCAGCGCATCGTAGAGCTTCGTCGAGCCTTGCAGATCCGTGAACATGATGGCGATCCAGCCGATCTCGGCGTTGTCGCCGGGACGAAGCAACTGCTCCGGACAGAGCCGACGGAAGGCGGGCATGGCAATCACGCGCTCGCCGGTCAGCGCGTCTTGGGCCCAGTTGCGATCCTCGACGACGAACACGAGCGGCCGGTCGCTCTCGTTGCGGATCGCGAGCTCATCCCTGCCGCTTGCCCCTTCAAGCAGAATGTCGGAGCCGCGCGCCACAAGCGTCGGGATGATGCCGTCGGCGCCGATTTCGCCGTCGGCTTCGGCGCCCGCCTCGACGGTCCGAAAACGGTATGGGCCCGGAGCCAAGGATAAGTCGAAGCTCTTGGCTGACCGTGCCGCGACCTCGGTCTGAAATTTGACGTGCCGCGCAGTGCCTTGGCCAAGCACGCACAGCTCCCCGTCCGGGAGCGGACGAATCCAAGGCTCCGGATGGAAGGTCAATTCGACGTTGCGGCTGAAGTTGCGTTCGTAATCGATGTTGCAGGAGGAGCAATGCGCCCCTTTCGGCAGCTCGTTGAGTCGGCTCACACGGGACTTCGCGCCGCGGCAGCGCGGGCATAACAGATCCCAGCCCATCGCCATGATGCCGTTCCGCGCCGCCGCCAAGAACAGCGCGATGGCATGGTCAGGCGGGACGGACCATAGCGTCGCGAGCGCCATCGGGCGAATGCTGCGGAGCGCGACAATCGGGGCATGCCGCAGAAGATCGATGAGGTTCGGCGCTAGACCATGCGAGGCAGGATCGCGTGCTAATTCCGCTGCAAGCGCGTCAAGCCGGTGGCGGGCCGCAGGCTCTACCAAGTCCTCTACACTTGAGCCCGGGACATGTGCGGGACCGTCGCTCTCGCGAACGAGCCGCTCGATCGCCGCCGTGACCTTGCCGAACTCGCCGTCCATGATACCCGCATGCCTCGCCACGAAACCCAGGAGGCCGGGGGTCTCGGCCATGGCGGTTATGACCAACCGACAGCCCTCACCTTCGGCAAGTAGCTCGCAGCCCCACTCCCAGCGCCGCATCGGACCGTTCCGGTACTCTCGAACTTGGAAAAAGCGGCGATTCTCCTGCCATTCGCCAAAATCTTCCTCCCAGCTCACCGGAAAGGGACCGGCCTTGCCATGGGCGAACCGGCGGACTCGACCCTGCACGTCGACCCGTTCCTCGAAACGGTAGGGCGCCATGCCAGACAACTCCACGATGCGGGCGGAGTCGGAGACGAAGGGCCATATCGCCGCCGGAGGCTTAGCGAAATGTCGTTCCTGGCGGTAGCGATACACGGATTTCATTATCGGTTCCCATGTCCACCGGGTCCAAATTGATCTGATCATCAATCTTAAGACCGCTCAAGCGCTCGGCTCAGCATCCCGCTCACGCTGCTCTCGCGCGCCGACAAGGTGATCGAGTAAGCGTCCAGCCGCTTGACGCAGCACCACAGCGAGGCCCGCTTTGGGTCATTCGCGACCGAGCCGTCTCGCTCGAAACGCAACCTATGACCGCAGTTGCCTCAAAGCGGACATCTGCTGAGCATCGACCAGGCTCGTCCTCGAAATACACATACGCGACCGCTTGCCCGGTGTTGTCGCGGACGATGAAGCAGGCGTCGTTGCGCTCGTCGAGCGTCCAAGGCGGCGGGAAGCGGCGCGGGGCAGGCTGCGATGCTCGCCCCGCGCCATCGAAACCAGCCCTGCGGTTCGGCTAATGGCCGCTATTGTTTCGGTTCTGGTTTCATCATGTGGTGGTGATGATGATGGTGGTGATGGTGGTGATGGACGCCCATCTTCTCGGCTGGCATCTCCTTCTTTTCCTCCGCAAAGGCAGGAACGGCGAGGCCAAGCGAAACGAAGGCTGCCAAGGCAATAGCAAACTTCTTCATGGAATTTCTCCTGGTAGCAGACAGTTAGTCTGAATTATCGTGGTTCAAATGAACCCACGGTGAACGCGGCACCATCAGGCCAACCCGCCGCTCGCGCTGCACCCCGTTAGTGTCTCGGGCGCTGTGCCAGCAACCCCGGCAGCTTGGCGAAGTTCGCCGCCAGACGCCGCGCCTCGTCGCGCTGCGCTATCTTTTGCTCACTTCGCAATATGGTCTAGAACGTCGGCATGCCCAAAACACCGATATTCAACACACCGCTGCCGTTTGACGAACTAGCAGAAGCCGTCAAGGGCCGCCGCTCCATCTATGGTTACATCAGCGGACTTCGGTTCGACCGCTTCGCCCCTGGCGAAGCCTGGTCGAGCCTGCCGTACCGCCCTGTCTTCGTCGGCGACACCGAGACGGGTGTTCTTCACGGCGGCGTCGTAACCGCCATGCTGGACGAGAGCTGCGGCATGGCCGTCCAGCTCGCGCTCGATGGTACGCGCGCGATCGCCACGCTCGACCTGCGCATCGACTACCAGAAGCCCGCAACTCCTGGCCTCGACATCAAGGCGCATTCGTTTTGCTACCGCGTAACCCGCTCTATCGCCTTCGTACGCTCGACGGCCTACCAGGAATCCGAGGACGATCCCGTCGCCACCGCGACGGCCTGCTTCGTGATTGGCGCGAACCGGACCAACATGCTTCAGGACCGGCCGATGGAGCATCGCGCGCTGCCGACGCTTGAAGCGCCGGAGGATCCGACCGGCCCATTCGCCCAAAGCCCCTTCGCGCGTTGTCTCGGCATCCGCATCGGCGAGGATGGCACGCTGGTTATGCCTTTCTCGCCAAAAATCATCGGCAACCCGATCCTGCCCGCCATCCACGGCGGCGTGACCGGCGCCTTCCTCGAAACGACCGCGATCGTGGGCGTGACGCGCGAACTCGGCGTGTCGCCGCCCAAACCGATCGGCCTGACGATCAATTACCTGCGCTCCGGCCGCGCCCTCGACAGCTACGCCAACGTGTCGATCGTCAAGCAGGGTCGGCGCGTCGTCGCTTTCGAGGCGCAGGCGTGGCAGGACGACCCGGCCAAGCCCATCGCCTCGGCGTTCGGACATTTCATGCTGAGGCAGACGCCGGACATGGATGAGGAATAGGCGTGTCCAAGCGATTGCACGCCGTCGGCGATAGGCCAGCTTGTCGACTGGCGCCTTGGTTCAGGAAGCCTTTTTATTTAATAGTGCGGCGAGGGCAAATCGGCTTTTGATGCCAGCTTCCGGCAGATGCTGTTCAAGTGAAGTTTGATGGTTCCTTCGGCGACATTTAGCTCGCGCGCAATTGCCTTGTTGCCAAGACCCTCCGCCATCCGGCGCGCCTCGCCGCGGGTGAGCAGCTCGCCGCCGAGCGCCGACCGGGCTCGTCCTCGAAATAGAAATACGCGAGCGCCTGCCCGGTAGCGTCCTTCACGATGAAGCAGGCGTTGTTGTTCTCTTCGAGCGTCCAGGGCGACGGGAAGCGGCGCAGGGATGGCATACAATATGATAACGCCATTTCCGCTTTGCACCGAAAGCGACCGTCAGCCAACTCAGGAGCAAATGTCGAGATGGGCCAGGAAGAGACTCATGCGCTGCAACAAAACCGGGGCGGTTTTGAAAGCGCTGGTCAGGCTCGCGGCTCGTCGAGCAGCGTCTTGGCCTCTTTCAGATCGAGCGTATCGAAGCTTTCGGTGAACCAGCCATAAACCGAGCGAGAAGATCAAGGGCCTCAGCCCGCTTGCTGTGATTGTCGCCTCTAAGCAGCAAAGGACGTAACTAGGATGAGATTCTTGATCATAAGCGGAACAGTCACGCAATAGGCCAGGACAGGGCCCCAGCAAAATCGTAGGATGAGTACCCTCCGCCAAGAGAGATGATCCAATGTTCGTCAGATTGGGAAAATTCCTGGGAAACTTCCTTTACTGGATTGGCTGGGGTCTTGCGGTCCTTCTGATCGGAATAGCGATCATTCTGGCCTTCACAATGAATCCGCTCGTACCACTGGTTCTCTGTGGCATCGGCCTGATTGTTTGGGTGATCGCGATTGAACTCAAGTATTTCATTTGCACTGAAATGTTGCTCGGATCGCGAACCAGCTCGATACGGTTAGCGGATTGCCCGTGCGGCCGTTTCACCCTGTTGACCAGACCGAAGTGCAAACGCGTAAGCCAGATTCAACGGTAAAGTCCACCATAGTCCGACCGGCGAGTGGGTAAGCCGCCGAAATACGCTCGCACCGGAATAAAATCGTCGATTCGCATAGCGATAGCCATCCCGCAATGTCTCCGGGCTCAAATGCAGGGGCTGAAATACCACGTCTTCGCGTCCGTTGTACTTACTCCAGTCCCGGGTGAGGATTCTCCCCTCCGTTTCCAAGCGCTGATACAACGGCGTGCCGGGATACGGCGTCAGGATATTGAACGTTGCATTTTGTACGCCTGCCGTTTCGAGAAAATCTAGTGTTTCACTGAAGATCGACTCGGTGTCTTGGTCGAACCCGAACACAATGCCTGCTTGAACCGCGATGCCATGCTCGTGGATGTGCTCGATCACACGCACATACTCTTCCACGCGGTTGAATCCCTTGCGGACCCCATCCATGCTTTGTTGTGAGATAGATTCCAACCCAATGAACAATTGTTTACATCCGCTCTTTGCGGCCCATTCCAAGAACTCTGCATCTTTACCCGCTTGAATACTTACCTGGCTGCTCCACCATTTCCGGTATGGCGCAATCGACCGGAACAACGCCTTCGCGTATTCGCGATCGCTAGCCAGATTATCGTCCCAGAAGATGATCACTTTGCCGGGAAACGAGGCATATTCTGAGGCCACTGCCGCCACTGGCCGCGTTCGAACTTTGCGCTGGTACATCACCGCCACGGTGCAAAAATCGCAACCATACGGGCAGCCACGCGTTGCGAATAACCTGCCGCCGGTAAGATCGCGCCGATGGTATAATTCCTTGCGTGCCATTGGCGCGGTGTTCAAAGCGGGTGGGATGGTCGAGCAATATCGCCGTGTATGCCTTCCGATTTCGAAATCTTTCAAGAACTGAGGCCAGTGCGATTCAGCTTCTCCCACGAAAATCACGTCTGCATGGGCTTGGGCTTCATCCGGTATCAAGGTGACATGCGGGCCGCCTAATGCCACTGGAATTCCTCGCTTGCGAAATTGCGCAGCGAGATCGTAGGCGTGGAACGCACTTGGCGTATGAAAAGTGATTCCGACAAGATCCGCTGCAATTGTCAGGTCAACCGGCGACACCTCTTCATCAATATGAACCACTGTCCAATCGGGTGACACGAATGCGGCCAAATAGGGCATGGTGATCTGCTGAAAATTCAGCACGCGCGAACGGCGCACCCGTCGAATGGCCGGGGACGATGCCGTAATGAGTAATAGCGTTCGCCGAGCGGACATAAGACAACATCCCTTTAGAGCAAATGCATCCTACCAAATATAGCGCGTCTTGGAGTACCGCGACTTGCCTGTTATTGGCGACGCTATTTTCTGCGGTGCATCGATCGCTATTGGCACCAATCGACTGTTGCCGCAATGCAGCGATTCGGTCGCTATCAAATGAATAGCGGACTAGATCTGGACACTGTGAATCTGTCGAAGTTGACCCAACGCGGAAGCCGAGTGTGCGTTGCAGCGATCGGGACGATGTCGATTTTTGCAGGGGCGCGAGGAGCAATCCTGATCTAAATATTGGTGACTTGAATGACGGCAAATCACCGGCTCGGCGAGCGCGCATGTCATCGCCTGCGCAATTGATTTTCCTTGGCGGTCGCAGTCATTTCCTTTTTTGTGCCAAATATTCTCGTAATCCTTTCTCTCCACGTGGCGTCGCACGCCGCAAAAATCGCAAGGTCGAACAGTCTCATATCATGACGTCGCGACAAAGTCGGTTGCAGTTGTCGAGTCGATGGCGCGGCTACTTCGCGGCGCCTTGCCTCACGCCGCCGGTCTGATGTTCTGATTCACGCGGAAGAGGTTCGCCGGATCATATTTCTTCTTGATCGCGGCGAGCCGCTCATAATGCTCGCCGTAGCTTGCCTTGACTCGTGCCTCGCCCTCGTCGGCGTCCATGAAATTGACGTAGCCTCCGCCCGGATTGAACTTGTGGACCGCATTCCAATACGCGCGTCCCCAGCTTTTCAATTTCTCGGCCTGCGACGGGCGTGGGTCGACGGCAGCAATGGCCATCGAAAAGGTGGCGTTCCTGCCACCCCATGGCGTCTCACCCTTGGCGACGCGCATGGCGGCACCGTCGATCGGGTAGAGATGCATGAGCGAGATTTCACTCGGCGCCTTCGCGGCTTCGGCGATGTGGACGTCGATCGCCTCATCTGACAGGTCCTTCACGAAGTCGCCCTTCCAATACCACTGCAGCCCTTTCGGGAATAAGGGATCGAACATGCTCTGTATGGCTGGGAACGGCATGACGCCCATCCAGTCGAAGAAGGGCGAAGGAAGCTTGTCGAGCAGCGGCGCCAGCGTCTTCTTACCGTCGGTCTCCGATCCGTTAAAGGAGGAGATCAGCGCGCAGGCGCGCTTGCCCCACGCTTCGCGCGGGAACGGCTCCATCGACGGAACAGTCTTGAGGCCGACGAAGATACCAAGCTCCTCGGGCGCTTTCGGGAGAAAATCGCGATACGCGCGCATGATCTCCCTGGCGTGCGCGGCGTCCCAGAAGATCGGCCCCGCATAGACCATCTTCACCGGATGCGCGCGAAACAGGAAACTCGTTACCACACCAAAATTCCCCCCGCCGCCGCGAAGCGCCCAGAACAGGTCCGGATGGTCGTTCTCGCTCGCAGTGACGAAACTGCCGTCGGCGAGTACGACGTCGGCCTCGAGCAAATTGTCGATCGTCAGTCCGTGCTTGCGCGTGAGATATCCGGTCCCGCCGCCGAGCGTCAGGCCGGCGACTCCGGTGCTCGCCACGATGCCGAAAGGCACCGCAAGACCGAAAACGTGGGTTGCGTGGTCCACGTCGCCAGACGTGCAGCCCGGCTCGACGCGGACAATGGCGCGCGCGGGGTCGACGCGCACACCCTTCATCATCGACAGGTCGATGACTAACCCGTCGTCGCAGCTTGCAAGGCCAGGGCCGTTGTGCCCGCCGCCGCGGATGGCTATGAGGAGGTGGTGCTCGCGCCCAAAATTCACCGCAGCAATAATGTCCGCGGTGTCAACACACTTGGCGATCAATAGTGGCCGCTTGTCGATCATGGCATTATAGAGAGAGCGCGCCTCGTCGTAGTCGGAGTCGCTTCGCGTGATCAGTCGGCCGCGAAGGTTTTGCCGGAATTGACCGATATCTTCGTCGCGCATGACTTTCTCCATGGTGACGTGCGATCGAAGTAAAGGGCGAAGAGTTTCATTTCGCCGCAGATGGCTCATTACCTCCCGAAGCAGCGGCGAGAGAGCTTGATCGGGACCTGATACCCTGTAGCTTTTCGATTTTAGTCTGAATAGATAAGATAGCACATCTTGGGTTCTGGCGGAAGTGAGAACGAGAAAGCGGACCGCGCATGTCGTCGATTGAAGATTGGCTGAACGGTCTCGGTCTGGGCAAATATTCCGAAACCTTTGCTGCCAACGACGTCGACCTTCGCGCGCTGCCGCACTTGAACAGCGCCGACCTGGAGGAACTGGGTGTCTCGCTCGGTCACCGCAAGATCATGCTCGCGGCCATCGCCGAGTTGCGTGAGGCCGCGCCTGAGGAAACCGAGGTCAAGACAAAGCAGGAGCGGCCCACTCCCGTCGTCGACCCGCAATCAGGGCCGAGCGGGGCCGAGGCGGCGGGCGAGCCCGGTCCCGACCTCAGGCTGCTCAGCGTCCTCTTCTGCGACATGGTCGATTCAACGAGCCTATCTGCTCAGTTCAATGCGGAGGAGATGCACGACCTCATTAGCGCCTACCATGATGCGGTCGCGAGTGCGGTCACGCGGTTCGGGGGTTATGTGGCAAAGTTTCTTGGCGACGGCGTGCTCGCCTATTTCGGCTGGCCGATGGCCTATGAGGATCACGCCGAGCGCGCGATTCGCGCCGGGCTTGCAGCGATTGCCGGGGTCGAGAACCTCAAGACCCCTGCCGGCGCGCCGCTTCAATCGCGGGTCGGGATCGCGAGTGGCCGCGTCGTTGTGGGCGATCTTGCCGGAGGCGGGGTGCTTGACCGAGGCCAAGTGGCGGGCGAGACGCCCAATCTCGCAGCGCGCCTTCAGGGCGTTGCGGAGCCAGGCCAGATCGTGATCGCGGACAATACCCGCCGCCTTGCCGGCCACGCTTTCGAGCTCGAGGATCTCGGGACCCACGAGCTCAAGGGCTTTCAGGACCGAGTGCCGGTGTTCCGCGTCGCGAGCGAACGCGACGTGGAAAGCCGCTTCGATGCGACGCACGGCGAGGCCCTCTCGCAATTTGTCGGCCGCAACAGCGAAATCGGTACCCTCCTCGATCGCTGGGAGTTGGCCAAGAGCGGCCAGGGCCAAGCGGTATTCGTGAGCGGCGAGGCGGGAATTGGAAAATCCCGATTGCTGGAAGCGCTGGTTGAACGCCTGCAAGATCAGCCGCACGAGCCCATCCGCCTGCAATGCTCCCCCTACCATGCGACATCCGCGCTCTATCCGGTCATCCAGCGGCTGACCCGCGTGGCGGGCTTCGCTGCCGGAGACGACGCAGCGGCGCGTGCCGAGAAGCTTGCGCGCTTGCTTGCGCAATATGGAGAAAACCCGGCCGATGTCGGGCCGATCTATGCCGAGCTCCTATCGCTCGATCTAGGCGACCGCTTCAAACTGGCCGATCTCCCCGCCCAACAACGCAAGGAACTTACTGTACGCACGCTCACAAATCGCGCCTTCCTCGCGGCGAAGCGGGCCCCTGTGCTGCTCGTCGTCGAGGACGCACACTGGATCGACCCATCGACCAGCGAGCTGCTGGGAGAGGTCATTTCCCGCATCCATGCGGCGCCGATCTATGTCGTGGTGACCCACCGACCGGAATGGTCGGCGGATTGGGCGCAGGGCCATTCACACATCACGAACGTGGCGGTCGGCCGCCTGACCAAGCAGCAGATGCGCCTGCTGATCGAATCCTTGCTCGGTTCCGTTTCTGATCAGCTTGTCGACCGGATCGCCGACCGCACTGACGGCGTGCCCCTTTTTGTCGAAGAGCTGACCCGATCGATCCTCGAGAGCGGAACGGACGCGTACGAAAACGTCGAGATTCCCGACAGCCTGCAGGGCTCGCTGATGGCCCGGCTCGACCGCTTGCCGGCTCCCTCGAAGGAGGTCGCGCAGATCGCCTCGGTCATCGGTCGGGAATTCGACCGTAGTTTGCTGGCGGAGGTCGTCGCATTCGGCGGGCCGGTGCTCGACGGCGCGCTGCGCCAACTTCTAGCGGCCCAGCTCGTGGTGATGGGCGGCATGTCGCACCGAGCCCTCCTCTTCCGCCATGCCCTGATCCAAGATACCGCCTACCAATCGCTGCTCAGCCGCAAGCGGCGCCAATACCACCAGGCGATCGCCGACGTGATCGTCAAATCGCATCCGAACATCGTCACCACGCAGCCGGAGCTGGTTGCGCGCCACTATACCGAAGCTCAGCGGACCGACCTCGCGTTGCCTTATTGGAAGAAGGCCGGAGAAAGGGCGCTCGAGCGCTCCGCAAACTACGAGGCGGTCGATCACTTTTCGAATGCCCTCGCCATCGCCGAGAAGCTGCCGGAGGGACCAGAGCGGAGCGTCGAAACGCTCGCCGCGCGGCTGCGCCTTGCCGAGGCGCTCACGGAAGCGGGCCGTTTCAAGGACGCGACAACGCATTACCATATGGCTGCCGAGCAAGCGCGGCAGGCGAACGACACAGACAGCCTCGTGCGAGTTGCGCTCGGTTACGACATGCATGCCCAGTTCCTTGGCTTGCCGCTCGAACAGTCCGTCGCATTTCTCACGGAGGCGGAGGCGAAGATCGCCCCTGACGACGATAAGCGACGCTGCCCGATTCTGGCTCGGCTCGCGCGCGTACACCTGCTTCTCGGCGATGCCGAGAAGAGCGAGAGCTACGACAGGAAGGGAACCGAGCTGGCACGGCGGTTGGGTGACCGCCAATCCCTGTTCAACCTCCTCTTCAATCGGTTCCTGGTCCCGCGGCAGGTGGCATCGTCAAGCGATGTGCAAAGCCGGCTGTCCGAGTTGAACGAGCTGATCGAAGTTTCGCAAA
>Ga0208820_1001259_pt1 | contig 14436 bp, 19 predicted proteins | sample June2015DPH_16_5_FD_184713 | JGI IMG/M metagenome (GOLD analysis project Ga0208820, IMG submission 184713) | Peatland microbial communities from SPRUCE experiment site at the Marcell Experimental Forest, Minnesota, USA - June2015DPH_16_40... | ecosystem: Environmental > Terrestrial > Soil >...
GAATTTCGCCACCATTTTGATGCTGTCTAACGGAACTCCGATGCTCCGCGCCGGCGACGAGTTCATGAATACTCAAGGTGGCAACAATAATCCGTGGAATCAGGATAATGAGACCACCTGGCTGGACTGGCACCGGTTTGAGAAGCACGGTGACATCTTTCGATTCTTCAAGGGGATAATCGCTTTTCGTAAGGTGCACCCGTCGTTGGCGCGGAGCCGCTTCTAGCGCGACGATGTGCGCTGGTACGGCGTCGATCGACAGGTCGATCTGAGCTATTTTTCACACAGCCTCGCATTCAGTTTACACGGCGGCTCGCAGCAGGATCGAGATATCTACGCGATGATCAATGCCTATTGGGAGAATCTGAACTTCAGAATTCAGGAAGGCGAGGCAAAAGACTGGGTTAGAGTGGTGCACACCAGTAAGCCCGGCAGACTCGATCTGCTCGAAAGCGGCGAGGAGGAAACTCTCGCATCGCTCGACTACGAGGTTGCGGCCAGGTCCGTAGTGGTACTGCTACGAAGCGCCTGAGCTGTGACGTTCCAGGGCTCAACCGAAGAGGGGGATTTAGCAATGCCTTTTCCTTACAAACGGATACTATGCGGGGTCGCCTCCGATGAGTGCTCAAGCGAGGCTCTTAAGGAAGCGACTGCCCTCGCCTTGAATGGGCAGGCCAGCTTGCACGTGCTGCACGTGGTCCAAGTCAGGCCGCTACTCGATCTGGGGTCGGTCGGAGCGGTCGCGTTCGTCTTGAGCACCGCAGTGATCGCGCTGCGTTACTTCCGATGAGAACCGGCTTACGCTTCAGTCCTGGCCCGCGCTGAGCAACGCCGAAAGCTGGGCCGCGAACTCTAGAAGCCATGGACAACCGCTCACATGCCCCACGCCATCATCCCCGGCGGCAATGGTCGTAGACATCAAGTAGATTTTGAAGACGCGGAGATTCGCATCGAAGTGTATTCCGGCGATGAGACAGTCGAGATCGTCGTCGAAGCAGTCAACGACCTCGCGACTTCGGATCGCCGCCGGTTTGCGCTCGTCAACATTCCAAAGCATCTCTTCTCGTCGGCGCTCGGCGAGGCGGCGCAGCGTAAGGGAACGCGAGGACCGCGGCGAGCATAGTCGTAGGCCAACGAAGACCCCGCGACTGCGCCTGGTGTGTAGCGCGCGGCGGTTTCTGCCTTGAAGCGGGGTTTGTGATGAACAACGGCGAATTAGACTGCCCTTCGATGAATGTACCAGCGTGTTCGCCTCCGAACGCTTGACCAGCGCACTGCTCGATCGCCTCACCCACCACGTTCACATCCTCGAAATGAACGGCGACAGTTACCGGCTCAAACAGAGCGAGCATCGTCCCCGCGCGATCAACCCGCCGACACCACCGAAGCCTGACTAAGAGACACAAGAAGGCCTTCGCGCGGGGGCCTTCTTGTGTCTCTTACTGATGCATTTATACTCCGGCGTACTGACGTACATTTACTCCGGTGTTGACAATTGTGCGATGCTATTGTTTTGAGCGACCGATTTGAGCATCTTTGAAGGGTCGCCGGCGATGCTAAGCCGCTGAGTCAAAGGAGCGAATCTTGGACCTACACAGAATTGTGCAAGACTTGAAGAAGGAAAGAGGGCGTCTTGATCGAGCGATTGCAGCACTCGAAGAATCGGCCTCGCCGAGGATTGTTGCTAAGAAGACGAGCGTCGCCGCTCAGCAACCAGCCGCATCTAACGGGAAGACACGCGGCGGCATCACTCCGGAGGGCAGAAAGCGGCTCTCAATGGCGATGAAGAGACGTTGGGCAGATCGCAAAAAGAAGGGTTCGTAACAGTCCCCCATACCTAGACCGCCACCTGTAGACCTATTGGTTGCGGCTTTTGAACCATCGCACCCCCCTCCGCTTAAACGGCCAGCGTGCGACGGCGGAAAAAATACTGCGAGCGCTCGAAAGGCTATTGCTGCAAGGAGGGATGTCCGCAAAGAGACATACCAACAAGGGTATAGAGATGGTGCTATAGACCGATTTCGTGCGAAAGAGCAGCCATTCACAGATGGAAATGCCTGGTAAGCTGTCCTTGGATTCTCAGGAGGGAACACTATGGCCGTAAGCGTAAGGAAAATCACCCTGTGGCGAGTCGAGGTCGACAACACGCCCGGCGCACTCGCAAGCAAGCTCGAGCCCCTGGCACAGCTCGGGGCCGACTTGCAGGTGGTGATGGGCTATAAGATGGGACCCCAACGGGCAGTGATCGAGCTGAATCCGGTCGTCGGCAGGAAAGTCGCGGACGCTGCTCGCAACGTCGGCTTCAGCGCTTCGCCGACGCCCGCGGTGCTGGTCGAGGGCGACAACAAGCCCGGACTTGGCTACCAGATCGCGAAGTCGATCGGCGAGGCGGGAATCAACCTGAGCTTCGTGATGGCCCTGACGATCGGCAGGAGGTACTCGGCCGTATTCGGCTTCGACAATGCCGCGGATGTGTCCAAGACAACTGGTTTAATCAAGAAGGCCGCCACCGCAAAGGCGCAGCGACGCAAGGCTGCATAGGCCACCCGCACGTCGGGCGGCGCCATCGGGCAGGCTTCCAATGCTCGGCGGGAAAGTCGAAGAAGGTGAGCAGGCGCTCCCAATTGGCCAACAGCGATTCGATCGCCTTGGAATGCTTGGCCTGATACTCGGCCGCGAAGCGAAGCCTTGCGGCCGAGTATCAGGCGCGGCACTCGGTGTACATCATCTCGCGCAGCGCGCGCTTGGCGCGGGGCTGGAGGCGGCGGAGCAGCTTGTCGAATACGTTGGCGAGCTTGTGACACCAGATTTAACCGAAAAGCCATCGCATTTTTTCGAACAGCTCGAGCGGGACCTTTCTTGTTCCCATCACTTCCCGGAGCTCTACGTCAATCACTTCATTGCGCGCGATCGCTGCCATCCTTCCAGACCGCCCGTTGTGAACCAGGCCCACCGCCCTCTCGCCCAATTCGATGGCAATATACCGGTCGTAGGCAGCAGGAATGCCGCCACGCTGCATATATGAAGGGTTGGTGACTCTCACGTCAAAGCCGGTTTTCTCCTTGAGAATTGCGGCAAGCCGACTACCAACTCCGCCCAGCTGCTCACGCCCGAAGGCATCTCGCTGATCGCCTTTTACAACATGTCCTTCGAGTGGATATCCTTCAGCGACTACTATGATGCTGAAATGTTTTCTCTGACGACATTGCTCTTCGATCAAATTGCGGGATTCCGCCCTCAGCGCTTCAATGGGGCCGCGCTCGTTCGAGCGCGGAAATTGACCGCTCATAACTATTCAATTTTCAAAGACCTTTCGAGCGCTTTTCGAGCGGCGCCGGTCGGAGCCCAAAGGCGACCTCATCGTCACGATCCTGCGCTGCAAGACCGATCAGGAAGGGAAGGGACGCAGGGTCGCCATCGTGCCGGGCGCGAATCCGCCGACTTGTCCGATTGCGGCTCTGCGAGCCTAGCTCAGAGCGGCACAACTCGACGACGAAGGCGGCAATGCTCTTTTCCGCCCCGTCAACCGCTGGAGCGCCGTCGAGTTGAACCGCCTCTCCGACAAGGCGGTGGACCGGATCGTCAAGAAAGCGTGCAGCGCGGCTGGGCCTCGGCGCGTAGTTTGGAGCGTCAGCGGGGCGGCTCACAGCGCAGCCCGGCGAACTGTCGAAGAGAGGGGAGAGGGGGAATGATCTCCCGAGGAACCGATCCTACAGGTCTGGCGTTTGACGGCACGAGAGGTTCTACGGACGCCAAATCGCGAAGATAATGCTATATGTTGCCGCTGGCGATTTTCTCAGCATCTGAAGCGATTGGGGGATTGCCAAGGATTCAAAGATGGAGGCAGAGAAAATCGGAACGGCGGTGGCCAAATCGGAGACCTTCGACGACCTTTTCCTGAGGCTGACAGACCATGCGCCGTTCCCTTGGCAACAGGCACTATTCGCCGAGTTTGTGCAGAAACAATTCCGGCAGATCTGCGATGTTCCAACCGGCCTCGGTAAGACATCGATCATTACGATCTGGTTCCTCGCGCTTCTCCATCATGCCCGTACCGACACACTGAACGATTTCCCGCGCCGCCTCATTTACGTCGTCAACCCTCGGACCGTTGTCGACCAAGCCACGCGCGAAGCGGAGCGTATGCGGCAAGCTCTCGTCGCCAATTCGAAGCTCAAGACAGTGGCCGACACTTTGCGACCCCTCGCGGCGCGCGCCTCCGACGCTCCATTGGCGATCAGCACGCTACGGGGTCAGTTCGCCGACAATGCCGAGTGGCGAAATGACCCGGCCCGACCTGCGGTGATCGTCGGCACGGTGGACATGATCGGCAGTCGGTTGCTCTTCGCGGGTTACGGTTGCGGGTTCAAGTCGCGCCCGCTGCACGCGGGATTTCTCGGCCAAGACGCGCTCCTAGTGCACGACGAGGCCCACCTTGAACCCGCCTTCCAGAAACTTTTGGTCGCCATCGAGTCGGAGCAACAGCGATGCCGCGACTTCTGCCGCTTCCGAGTCATGGCGCTGACCGCCACGTCCCGTTCCGGCAGTAGCTGTGAGGCGCCTATTTTCAGTGACAAAGATCGCGAGCACTCGGAAGTAAGTAAGCGGTTCAACGCCAAAAAATGGATCGCCCTCCATCCCGTCGTGGACGAAAGAAATGTAACGGATGAGATTGTTCAGCGCGCGTTGATACACAAGGACAGTAACCAGGCGATCCTCATCTTTCTCCGCAAGCTGGAACACCTGGAAAAGGTCGCGGATGAACTGCGCAAGGAGAAGCTGTCCGTCCAGATGCTTACCGGCACCATCCGCGGGCTCGAGCGTGACTCCATGGCGATGGAAGACCGGATCTTCGCCCGCTTCATGCCCAAGCCGGACGTCACACCCCAGCAGGGCACCGTCTACTTGATCTGCACTTCCGCCGGAGAAGTGGGCGTCGATATCTCGGCGGACCACTTGGTCTGCGACCTGACCCCCTTCGACAGCATGGCGCAGCGTTTCGGTCGCGTGAACCGTTTCGGCAACGGAGATGCGCGGATTGACGTCGCTTACGTAACCGTCGCGAAGGACGGACAAACAGCGGACAACGGCAGCGCGAACAACGAAGCGAGCAAGTCCAAGTCGAAGAAGAAGACCGAGCAGCAATTGCAGTTCGATCGAGCCTCCGAACTGACTCTTTCGCTGTTACAGCGGCTCCCGAAACGCGAAGACCAGCTCCACGATGCCAGCCCGGCCGCGCTGAATGACTTCCCAGTTGCCGATCGACAGAGGGCCTTCACTCCCTTGCCAACCATCCTTTCTGCAACCGACATTCTCTTCGATACTTGGGCACTCACCTCCATCCGCGAAAAGCTGCCCGGCCGCCCACCGGTCGCCGACTGGTTACACGGCGTCGCCGAGTGGGAGCCGCCCGAGACCTACGTCGCGTGGCGAGAAGAGGTCGAAATCCTGACCGGAGAACTGCTCGAGAGGCACAAGCCCGACGAGGTGCTCGACGATTACCCGCTCAAGCCGCACGAGTTGCTGCGAGATCGCACCGATCGGATCTTTGACCACCTTAAGGGCCTCGCGTCCGACCACCCGGCATGTCCGGTTTGGATCGTTACCGACAACGACTTGGTAGCCGTGACTACGCTGGGCAAGCTCGCCGAAGAGGAGAAGCAGGCTCTTAACGATCGGAGCGTGCTGCTGCCGCCGATGGCCGGAGGACTAACCACGACCGGCATGCTCGACGGCAAAGCCCCCTTCGACGAGACACGCCGCACCTCCTACGACGTTGCGGACAAATGGATGAACGAGATGAACCGTCCTCGTCGCTGTCGAGCGTGGGATCGCGACGACCTGCCCAAGGGTATGCGGCTGGTGCAGACCATCGACACCCAGCCCGATACTGAAGACGAGTTTGACGACGGCCAGCAGGCGCCCCCCCGGCGCTACTGGCGCTGGTACGTGCGACCCCGTTCTGCCGACGACGACGGATCGCGAACCGCCCGTCAGCCCCAGGAGTTGCAACCGCACCTCGAATCGGCCGAGAGCTTCGCGCAGGCACTCGTTGATAGGTTGCGTCTTGCGGACCCGGAAGTCTCCGCCGTCAAGCTAGCAGCCCGCTGGCATGACCTCGGCAAGCGTCGAGCGATTTGGCAACGGTCGATCGGCAACCCTGATTACCCACAACAAGTGCTGGCGAAGTCCGGGGGTAAGATGCGGCCCATCGACCTGAGCAACTTCCGCCACGAGTTCGGATCGCTCATCGATGTATCGCGTTGCCGTGGGTTCCTCGATCTTGACCGCGATGTGCAGGATCTCGTTCTTCATTTGATCGCGGCCCATCACGGCCGCGCCCGGCCGCACTTTCCCGTCGACGAGGCGTTCGATCCGGAGCGCACAGGTGAAGCCGCAGCCGAGATCACCCGCGAAGTCCCTCGCCGCTTTGCCCGGCTGCAGCGAAAGTACGGGCGCTGGGGCCTTGCGTACCTCGAGTCGCTGCTCCGGGCGGCCGATGCCCTCGCGTCGCAAGCCAACGACGCCAGCAAGGAACCGGCCGATGGCGGCGGCACACCCGTGCAGGAGGCCGAGCGATGAGCCAGGTTGACGAACCCGCGATCAGCGTCCGTGTCGATCCGGCCAACCCAGGACAGTTCTTCGCCTGCTGTGGCCTGCTGGAACTCGCTGACCGTTTTTGGAGCGGCGCCGAAGGCTGGTTTGAGCACAGCGCGTTTTTCGCTCGACCACTCGATTGTGGTGATCAAACCGAACGGAGCCTCGGCGGTCTTCTGCGTGCAATCGCGGGGGCATCTCTGCGACCGTCCGATCCGGAAGACGAAGTTTCATCCCCGATCGAGATACCAGATCCATTCGAGCTGCGACTCGACTGGTGGAAGAATGATCGTGCGGGCGGTGATCGACTTAAGGGATGGGCCGGCAGAATGAGCAGCGTCCGCATTGCGTGTGCCATGCAGAGTGTGTTGCGTTGGGAAGAGCTGCAGAATGGCGCCCTGTTCGATTACGCGACGGTCGTGTATGACCCGGCGGAGCCGGATAACAAGGTCGAACCGTTCTACTTCGATGCCCGCCGAGGGTCGAGCGCTCAGCCGATCGATATCGGCTTTTCGCCTGATAGCCTTCACATGACCAACTTGGCCTATCCGGCGGTCGAGTTCCTGTGCCTAGTGGGGCTCCAGCGTTTTCGCCCCATGCCAACCGGCACCCCGCGCGTCTTCGATTACTATACGTGGACAATTCCGCTGGCGACGCACATCGCAGCGCTTACCGCCTGCGGCCTGCTGACGCATACCGGGGTCCGCGGTTTCCGCTTCGAGAACGCCTTTCGCACCGACCAGAGGAAACACAAGGCATTTACCACAGCCACAGCATTTGCGAGGAACCCACGATGAACGAGCTATTGAGAAAGTTTGATACCTGGTTGCAAGACGCGGGGCCGGCGGCCTTGGTATTGCGTGAGCACCTGATGTCGGTAGAAGGCCCGGACGGCGTGGTATTTCCCGCAACCTTCGCTGCGAGCCAAGACGGGAGTTTCAAGGGCGGCTATAACGTCGACCACTTCAGCGAAATCGAGAACATTTGTCTGATCGACAGCGTCGGTTCGCAGGCGAACCGGATCGAGCCGTTGTTTGCAGAAAAGGACTATGCAGGTCTGGTCCCACAGGTCGTAGTGAAGGCCGGCGACAAAAGCGTGAACTTGCTCGAGGCGGGCCATCGCGCCGGTGACGCCATTGTCCGCTGCTCGGCGTTGCAGGAGGAGCTGCAGACTGCGTTCAGGGCGGTGCAAAATGGCAACGCTGCACTACTGGCGAAGATCGCGCCTACCTCTCTCGTTTTCGGCGCGTGGGATTCGCGGGACACGCAGGCCAAGTTGCCGCGGCTGATAGCTTCGACGATTCGCGCTTTCAACGTCCGTGAGCTGACACGATCGGCTCAATATGTGCCGGCTGCGGAATACGTTGGCGACGGCTTGCTAGACGAGCCGGCCGATAAAAAGAGGAGCGATGCATATGCGGAGCGCGGGTTCGTTCACGTACCTGCTTCCGGCGCCCCTGGCGGCGTGATCGTCACTGCGGGCATCCGCCGCGATGCATCGCTCCATCTCGCCGCCCTCCGTCTCCTCGTTACTGGCGAAGACCAAGCCAAGATGCTCGTGCTGCGTCGCTACATTCTCGGTCTCGCCCTGACCGCGTTCACATACTCACCGTCCGCCTATCTCCGGCAGGGCTGCAACCTCGTGCTGGACCCTGACAAGCCGCGCGAGTTCGCCGAGGTCTACAGCGACGGTCATCGTATCGCCGCGAAAGTAACGCACGACGAAGCTCTCGAATATGCCCGCGCCAGCGCCAGCGACTTCGGCGTCGGAAAAAATCGTTCCGTCGAGTTCGACAGGGAGCGAGCTAAGAGAGATGTCAGCGGGGACGCCGGCAATGGCGAGAGGAAAGCAAGAAAATCTCGAAGCAGGACCGCCCTGTAGCGCCGCAACGCGATGGCTTTACGCTTGTGCATTTCGATCCGCTTTCTGGCTCCGGCCTTCCACGGCAGCAGGGATGCCGACAAGCCCGAGTGGCCGCCCTCGCCTATGCGGGTATTTCAGTCGCTGGTCGCCGCCGCGGCCGCGCGCTGGCGCGCGGAGTCATTTACCCAGCGCATTCGGTCGGCCTTCGAGTGGCTGGAAAAACAGGCGGCGCCGATGCTGATCACTCCGACGAGTGTCAGCTCGTTCGGCTATCGTCTATCGGTGCCCAACAATGCCATGGACATCGTCGCCAAGGCGTGGTGCCGGGGGAACTATTCCAACTCCGGCGATGCCAATCCTGCTACACATCGCACGATGAAGGCGGTCCGGCCAACGTTGCTACTCGACGGTGCAGCCGTACACTACCTGTGGCCTCTACACGATCCAATCGGCGAGGGAGTTAGTGGTCATGTCGAAGCACTCCAAGAAATCGCCCGCAGCGTCGTTGCCTTAGGCTGGGGTGTTGACATGGCGGTTGGCCACGCCACGGTCCTGTCTGATGATCAAGTCAGCGCTCTGTCCGGCGAGCGATGGCTGCCGTATAGCACTTCAGTGGCTGATGGTTTACGGGCGCCGGTGCCGGGCACGCTCAACGATCTGATTCATCGGCACAAGCATTTCCTTGCGCGCCTCGGGCCCGACGGTTTGAGTCCACCACCGCCACTGTCCACGTTTCGGATCGTTGAATACAAACCTGCGAGCCGTCCGCGACTGCGTGCTGTAGCCGCTTTCTCTCTCTTGAAGCTCGACGCGAGCGGGTTCCGCGGATTCGACACGGTTCGCCGGGGCCTCACCGTCGTCGGCATGATGCGCCATGCGACCAAAACCGCGGCCGCCGGTGCCGGCTGGTCTGAATCGGACATCAACACGCTCATCCTAGGCCATGGCGAATCGCCGAACAGCGGCGATCACGTCCCGACCGGCCCCCGACGTTTTGCCTACCTGCCTCTGCCCAGCATCGAGGCAAGACGGGAAGGCGCCGCCCGAGTAGTGGGTAGCATCCGCCGTATTATACTTTCGTCCTTCACGGAAGAATTCGCCGCTCAAGTTGGCTGGGCGCGGCGGACTTTGTCAGGCCAGGAACTCATAGACGAGGACAAGAAGCAGCCCGTCGCTCTTCTCTCGTTGCTTCCCGCAACCGACAAAGTCGTTCAACGCTACACTCAATCCGCAGCTTCCTGGGCCACCGTTACGCCCGTGGTCCTCCCGGGTTACGACGATCCGGACCACTATCGGCGGCGTTTGAAGAGCAAAGTCGGCGCCGACGAACAGAAAAAGCTGTTGAACCGCATGGACGATCGCATCGACGGCCTGCTCCGCAAAGCCATCGTTCAGGCCGGTTTTTCGCAAACTTTGGCGGATCACGCGGAACTGGAATGGCGCAACGTCGGCTTCTGGCCAGGCGCTGACTTGGTCAGCCGCTACGGAGTGCCAGAGCACCTAAGACGCTTCCCTCGCTTTCATGTCCGGCTTCAGTGGCGTGATGCGCGGAACAGGCTGACACGGATTCCTGGTCCTATTTGCCTCGGTGGCGGTCGCTTTTATGGCCTGGGCCTTTTCGCGGCCTTGTGAGTGTTGCTCACGAGAGAGGAAACCCGATGCGCAATACCTACTTGGTCTGCTACGACATCCGTGACGACAAGCGGGTTAGGATCGTGTACAAGACTATGCGCGATTTTGGAGATCATCTCCAATACTCAATCTTCGAATGCCAGTTTACTCCTTCTGACCTTGTGCGCTGCCGCCATGTTCTCAGCGAAATTATCGATCATCGCGATGACCAGGTGTTGTTCGTAGTTCTCGGTTCGGTTGAGGGCCGCGGCGACCGGGTAATCACTGCGCTGGGCCAAGCGTACTCGCCGATCGACAGCCCCTGTATCGTCGTAGATGGCGAGCCCGAATCAGCCGCCAAGTCAGAGTGCTCGTTGCACAGAGGGCTAACCCTATGGCAGACCCCGCAAAAGCCAATCCTGCTCTGACTGACTCGGGGCGCTCGGTGACGATCGGCCCCGAAGGGCGCCGCCGGGTACAGGTCGATCTTCCCGACTACTTGCCTGGCGCGGATACTGAACGAGTTCGTCTATTGCCCGCGTCTTTTCTTCTATGAATGGGTCGAAGGAATCTTCGCCCATAGTACTGACACGGTAGAAGGTGCGCTGCGTCACGAGAAGTTGGAAACCAAATCCGACCCGATGCCAGCGCCGGAGCAGGAGGCAACTATACACTCTCGGTCGGTCACGCTAAGCAGCCAGACTCATCTGCTGATCGCCAAGATGGATCTGATTGAAGGTGAAGGCGGCACCGTCGTTCCAGTGGACTACAAGAAGGGGAGTCCGCGGGGAGAGTGATGACGGCCCGGAAGCGTGGCCCGCTGATCGCGTGCAGTTATGCGAGCAAGCGCTAATCCTGCGCGACAACGGCTACAGATGCGATGAGGCGGTCGCCTATTACCATGCCACCCGCCAGCGCGTGCGAGTAGCGGTCGATGACGCACTAGTTGGTGAAACATTGGCTGCTCTGGAGGGCGCGAGAGCGCTGGCCACGCGAGGCGAAATCCCGCCGCCGCTGGTGGATAGCCCGAAATGCCCGCGATGCTCTCTGGTCGGTATTTGCCTTCCCGATGAGACCACGCTCTGCGAGTCACTACCTGAGTTTGTTCCAACTCCTCAGCTTTCGTTGTTTGATGACGGCGGAGACGGTGCGCTACCCGCCTCGCGCAGCAACGGCGAACCTCTTCGCCGTCTGGTTCCCGCGCGAGACGATCTCCGCCCGTTATATGTCACCGGCCATGGCCTGATCATCGGCAAGAGCGGCGAGGTTCTGCAGATCAGGGAACGCGACAAGCGCGTCCAGGAAGTACGGATTGGCGAGATCTCGCAACTTAACGTATTCGGCAACGCGCAGCTTACTGCTGCTGCGGTGCAAGGCCTATGCTGGGCGGAGAAGCCGATCGCGCACTTTTCGTATGGAGGCTGGTTTTACGGCCTGACGCAGGGGCTGGGCCTGAAGAACGTTTTTCTGCGAAAACAGCAATTCGCCCTGGCTGACCAGCCGCTGTTCTGTCTGAGCGTAGCTCGCGAATTTGTGGCTGCCAAAATTCGCAACCAGCGCACGCTGCGGCGGCGAAACCACATCGAACCGCCACCCATCGTCTTGGCACTGCTCAAACGCTATGCGGAGATGGCGCTGCTCGCTGAACGGCTGGGAGAACTGCTGGGGATCGAGGGCAATGCTGCTCGCATCTACTTCGGTAACTTCACGGGTATGCTGAAAGTCGAGGAAGACCCTCACGCAAAGGCGCCGTTTAACTCCGAGTTCACTCATCGGAATCGGCGTCCGCCTATCGATCCGATCAACGCGCTGCTCTCCTTTGCCTACAGCATGTTGGCCAAAGACCTGACCATCATCTGCCACAGCGTAGGGTTTGACCCATTCATTGGCTTGTTCCATCAGCCGCGCTTTGGCCGGCCAGCTCTGGCGCTCGACCTCATGGAAGGGTTCAGGCCCCTGATTGCAGATTCGGTAGTGATCGGGGCGGTCAATACTGGAATGGTCGGTCCGGGCGATTTCATGCGTGTCGGTCCGCCGGTAGCGCTGACGCCCAGTGGCAGAAAGGGGTTCCTGCGCGCTTATGAGCAACGCATGGACACCCTCGTGATCCATCCGTTGTTCGGTTATCGCGTCAACTACCGCCGAGTGCTCGAAATTCAGACCAGACTCCTGGCAAGGCTGCTGAGCGGAGAGGTGCAGCGGTATGTGGGATTTGAGACGCGTTGAGGATCGCGAGCGGCGAGGTGACGACAAAAACCCGGCTTCCGCTCGCCGGCTACAAAGGCTTGCCGATGCTGCGTTTTCCGACTAAGCCAAGAAGGGCAGGGCGACGCATTAGGCCCGCAACCGGCAAAGCTCGCAAGGCGGCCCAAAGGTCTTTGAAAATTGAGTGCTTGGAGCGACCGGCCCCATTGAAGCGCCGCCAGCTTCACGATCGCTTGCAAGGATTCCCGTATTTCCGCGCTCACGTGAGCGCGGCCCCATTGAAGCGTTATAGGCATCGGAAAACGAAATCGCAACCTCGACCATTTCCGCGCTCACGTGAGCGCGGCCCCATTGAAGCCGGGCCGAGCGGCTCGGCCGTCCCATGACCGGCGCGTAGAACTTGGCGCACTGGCCTTCGACAAACCGACCGAAGTCGTCGGCGTCCAGCAGCGCATTTAGCCGCGTATAGAAGGGATGCCCCGGCGATTTTGGCAGCTCCGCGGTCGCGACCCACATCGACGCTTGCTCACTCTGTCGGGTTCCCATCGCGATCCGCCACATTGTAGCACTGCCAATCCATTCTGTGGGCGCATCGTCTCCACGCCGCATCGCCGGTGGCAACGACTGGGCCACTCGCCTTTCGCGAAATTTGGTTGCATAGAGCACAAACATGGTCGAATGAAACTGATTCCGTCGGGGTGAGGCTGATAGATTTAAGTGATGGAGGCTCAACGGGCCACCGAGATTCGAAGGTTAAGCGGACTCAAGAACATTTCTTGGCTCTCGGCGCGTCAACTCGACCGTCTTGCGGCCGCACTCTCAATCAGCAGGGTCGAAAAACGCGAGATAATTATCGACGACAAGCACTCGCCTGAATCCGCCTATATCCTGCTGTCGGGAGTGGCACGTATCAGCTGCCGCAACCGCAAGGGCGACCGCACCTTGGTGATCATGGTTGCCCCCGGGATGATTCCGGGTTTTCCGCCACCGGTGCCGGGAATCAGCTATAACTTCCGCTGCGAGGCGATTACCGAATGTCAGGTTGGGACCGTTGACCTGAGAACGTTCATCGAGATTTCATTGGGCATAGGCTCGGAGGACTTCAAGCGGATGGCCGCGAGCTACCTTGGCCGGTGGGACCTGGTCCAACTGCGCTGCGCAAACTTCATGAGTTGCACGCTGGCAGAGCGACTCGCTCTTATCCTGCTTGAGCTGAGCGAGAATTTCGGTGTCAAAGACAAGCGCGGAACACGTCTGACCGTACCTGCACGACATAAGGACCTTGCCGACCTGGTGGGCGCTTCGCGTCCGCGGGTAACCGAATTCCTCATCCAGTTTGAGCGCGATAATCTGATTATCCGCGACCAGCGTCGTCTGATCGTCCGTCGCGATTCTCTGGAGAATTTTCTCGCTCAGGCCCACTCCGGCACCAGCAGCCACTAACCTTATACAGATCCGGTTCATTTCAACTCGATCGAGGTATTTGTTTCCCACATGCCCAATAAGATGAAGCGCAACACGCAAGAGCGCGGTAGCAGAAGAACGAGGTCCCTAAACCAGAATAAACCCGGCAAACTGCATCGGTGCCGGGCACGGTTCCGTGCTACTCATTGATAAGGATAGTCGCAGATCCCGCGGCGGACCTGAACCGCGCAATTCGGGGGCTCAGGACAATGGCAAGAGTGTTACAACCGTGGATGCATTTTCGATTGCTCGAGGACTTTCGCCGCGAAATCGACGACGTCTTCAATCGCTCTCTTGGTGGCGCTCGGCAGGCCTCGCTCGTCCCGGGTTTGCCGCCCACCGAATCGTTTCTCGACGGCAACGAATATGTGATCAGGCTGGATCTGCCCGGAATCGACCCGGCAGAGATTGAAGTTACGGTCATGGGGAATGTTGTAACCGTAAGGGGCTCTCGCGAGCATCACGATAAACAAGAATCGTGGGATGTCATCCATTGCGAGGTTATTCACGGCGATTTTGAGCGAAAGGTTAGCCTGCCACAGGGAATCTGTGCGGAAGACATCAAAGCGGCCCACAATCATGGCGTGCTGGAACTGCGCATGCCAGCGCCAAGGGAAGTTCTTGGGCGGAAAGTTCCTATCCAGGTCAAGGTCGCGAATTCGTGACTGTCAAGTATGGTCGACATCAGCAGTTGC
>Ga0208820_1001264_pt1 | contig 14401 bp, 12 predicted proteins | sample June2015DPH_16_5_FD_184713 | JGI IMG/M metagenome (GOLD analysis project Ga0208820, IMG submission 184713) | Peatland microbial communities from SPRUCE experiment site at the Marcell Experimental Forest, Minnesota, USA - June2015DPH_16_40... | ecosystem: Environmental > Terrestrial > Soil >...
GGAATAAGCATGTAGTCTCTTGACCAGTAACATTTTCGGACGCGGGTTCGACTCCCGCCGCCTCCACCAACCTATCTCCATGTTCTGCCGGGAGCCCGGATTTCAACGCAGGAAGCCCGCTGGCAAGCGTTTGCGCGTGCGGTGATCCTTCCATGCTTGCTGCGGTTTTTCTTTTGACATTGGAAAGTGAAAAAGAAAACGGCCGGGAAAAACTCCAGCCGTTTCAGGAGGAGGCCTCTGCCGCAGTTATCCAAAGAAGCTACTACCGGCCTGCTTACCGCCCCGCAAGTCGAAAGACTAAAAGTCGTAATCTTCCGGCGTGCAGGTGCAGATTCCCCAGCCGCTGCCCAACGTTATGCCGTAACCACACAGAGTCCCGAGGTTTGATAGTTCAGTCGACGAGAGGTTCGAGTCGGCCAACGGGTCTTCGGTAACGAACCACGGCCCCGCTTCCTTGGCGTTCACAGGGTTCCCCGGACCGGGAGCAGGAAACGTGGTCGTAGTTGCCTGAATGTGCGTTGCCCATCCCCGCAGTCCGGTAGTCGGCATTGGGCTCGTCGGGTCACCACTCGAAGACGAAATGACCTTGATAACGCCACGCGAAAGTTCTGACCGGATGCTGAATTCGTAGGCCGTGAGCTGTTTATTCACGGATTCCGAGAGCATGCCGTCTGACGTTACCGGGCAGGCGCAGCACGCTTGATAATCCTGGCTGTCAGTGAACACATAGAACGCTGCCCACAGGGTTCCGGGTTCGACTGGCGCTACATCATCTGTAATTACGTAGTCACCATCATTGATGATGCGTAAGGTTTGATCCGGGGCACCAGCGGTGTTCGCATTGGAATAGTAGACGACGAAATAGACGCTGTTGTCCCCCACGTTTTGAGCGAAGGCATTTCCCCCAAGCATCAGGGTGATTGCCAGTATCGCAAGCGGCAACACTCCAAGCCTTTTCATTTCTTGGATCCTCCTGTGTTGTTGGCGCGCCTGGGGCCGGGGGGAGGAATCAGCTATGGGCGCTTGCGTTACCACTTTACGATTAGACCGTTCTTTTACAAGTCCCCAAGTGGCTTAGTCAAGCATTAAAAACCGGGGACTACTACTTGTGGAGTAGTTCTCAGTCCGGCACATACAGCGGGGCGACTTTGGGATACTCGACGGCCCGACTCTCCGGTGCACGTACAAAAGGCTCTCGCGTCGCCGTTATTACACCGTGCTGTCATTCTCTCCAAGCGAGTTGACGTCATGCACGTCGCCTCTCCCTCCTGCCAGAAGGAAGCCTCCACGTCGGGCCCACCATTGCAGCAGCAGATGGGTGGGGAAGTACACGACCAGCGGGACCACTACCAGGTATCCGAGCAAGTAAAGCAGGCCGGGCATAGCGTGTTGCTCGCGGAAGAAGGGGCCCCGGGCCCAGTTCACGTCGAACTGTGGACGCCAGAAATAATTGATGGGAACCACCACCCAGGCGGTCAGCGTCTGGTAGAGCCATCCTCGGCGGTCGTAACCCAGGCGCCAGAGGGCCCACAGCAGCAGCGGAGGAGTGACCACGTGAAACAAGCCGAACAGGCGAATGAATAAAGGCAGGTTCGGATCAAACATGTATTCCGTGCCGCCGACGATGTGCCATCCTGTGCTGAAGGCCCCGACCAAGTCGATGGTGTAGAGGGTCTGGAACAGCAGCAGTCCGGTCGCCTGCCAGGAGAAAATCAGAGGGCTCTCCAACCACAGGGCGAGCATGATAAAGATGTTTCCCAGATCGCAGAAGAACAGGAAGTTTTGCAGACCGTATTGCTTCCAGTAGAACGGGACCCAGGCGATCACCCAGACGGTCCAGCCGATCTTGAGCCAGAGGGGCACCCTCATGGCCGCCATTGTAGTCGGCTGGGCGCCCATAATTGCGGCGCGGTGATGAAGCTTGCATTCCGGAGGGCAGTCAACAGGAGGACAGGCACCGGGAGGACAAGTCAACAGGCCTGCAACAAGACGAGTGCACTGCACCAAAAACGGGCGTTGACAACGCCCCACCTGGGGACTATGGTTGCCCCCGTCGACGATCGAAAGGATTGGTTCAAATAAAATTAGCCAGTCCGAAATAGATTGGGTGATCAGCTTGGCAGGGCGACCTGTTGGGCAGCCAGACCCGAAAAATCCGACTGCTCTGCGAGGACCAGTTGGGGTTTGGAACTGCGAAAGCAGTGATCGCATCAGGGGGCTGTGACGGTACATGCTTCCACGCTGTTGACTCCCTCGCAAGAGTCGGCGGCTAGAGCATAACCAGTGTCACGGCCCTTTTAATTTTTTGGCTTCCTTCTCATTCTCAAAGGCAATTCAATCCTACGCGATCCGCCCGATCTCGCTCGTCAAAACTGGAGTACCATACTGCCGGGGAAAGGTGGCTTCATCCTACGTAGCCAGCATGGAAACTGAAACCGGTACTTTGCTCCCGTCTCACCGCCGCTTCCTGGCGCTTCCGGGGAAGTAGGGGCCATGCGTTACGCGAGTGAATCCGGCCAGTTGAGCGGCTTCTGCAAGATGCTCTTTGTCGCGTCCCTGTCCCTTTACGGTGCACCGTTACTTGCGCAAAAGAGTCAGGATACAGGCCCACCCAAGTACAACCTCCAGACCGAGACGAAGATGAACGCGACCGTGGAGGAAGTGAAACTGCCGCCAAAAGGAAGCGAGAAGGAAGTCGCCCATTTGCTGGTTAAGAATGGGACAGAAACTGTGGACGTCTATCTCTGCCCGCAGTCCTTTCTCGGCGACATGGGCATGACCTTCAGCAAAGGGGACGAAATCGCTCTGACCGGTTCGAAGGTCAAGCAAGAAGGAGCAGATCTCATCCTCGCGCGCGAAGTGGTGAAGGGTACCGACACGCTCCTACTCCGCGACGAAAAGGGTCGTCCCATCTGGAAAGCTCACCGCTGAGTGCGACCTCGCAAAGCGAGGACTAGCTGTACGCCTCGTGTGGACCAAGTGCGGAGGTTTACGGCTCGTCGCGATAGAGGCTGATTTGCGGCGGAGCGCCTTCCTTCAGCCTGGCGCGGAACATCCCGGGAGTGTTGAAGCTCCAGGCTAGCTGACCGTCGGGTGTGAGCGCGACGACGCCTCCGTCCCCATGGATCGCGGAGAGATCCTTTTGCACGACCTCGTCGGCGGCCTCCTGCAAACTCATGCCCTTGTACTGCACGAGGGCGCAGATGGTGCGCGCCACAGTGAGCCGGATGAAGTACTCGCCTGTGCCGGTTGCCGAGACAGCACACGAATGATTCGAGGCGTAGGTTCCGGCGCCGATGATGGGGGAATCGCCAACTCGGTTCCAGCGCTTGGCCGTGATGCCGCCGGTGGAGGTACCGGCCGCGATGTTGCCACGGCGGTCGAGCGCGACGACGCCGACCGTGCCGTACTGGTGCGTGTCCGTCCGTTCAAATGCGGCGCTGGGCTTGGCGGGAGGCGCGGGCGCACCCTCGGGGCGCGGAGGAATGGGCGAGCCGTCCTTTTCGAGCTGGCGGACAAGGTCCTGCCAGCGGCGCTCGGTGAAAAAAAAGGCGGGCGGCACCTGTTCGAGGTGCACGTGCGCGGCAAAGTCATCGGCGCCGGAGCCGACCAGCATGACGTGGGGCGACTGCTCCATCACCGCGCGGGCGAGCGAGATGGGATGACGCGTGCGCTGCACATCGGCAACCGAGCCGACCCGCATGGTCTCGCCATCCATGATCGCCGCATCGAGCTGGTTGGTGCCATCCGCCGCAAAAACCGCGCCACGGCCGGCGTTGAAGAGCGGATTATCCTCGAGGAGCTTGATGGCGGTTTCGACAGCATCGAGCGAAGAGCCACCCTTATCGAGCACGTCGGCAGCGGCGGTGAGCGCCTCCTTGATTCCGGCGCGATAGTTAGCCTCGGCTTCGGGGGACATCGAGGAGCGCGCGATGACTCCGGCGCCGCCGTGAAGCACCAGAGCCCACTTGTGCTGTGCGGAAGCGGGCTGCGAGGCGGGCGCGGGAGCACTCTGGGCCAGGGCTGCGGAAAAGAAGAAAGTGCAGACCAGAGCGATGGAGGCGTGTGAGAGTTGGCGCGTGAGCAAGTTCATAAAGCTCCTGAGCGGTAACGCGTGACGACGATTGACTGAGGCGAAGCGGGCGGCGTCGGCTCGTTCAGCCTTCGCCGCGCTATTTCGGGTGGACAGTCGTGTGGCCGTCCTTGTAGGCGTCCTTGTACACGATGCCATTCTTCATGACGAAGCTGACGCGCTTGAGCACGGAGATGTCCTGCAGCGGATCGCCGGGGACTGCGATCACATCGGCGTAGAAGCCGGGCTTGAGCTGGCCGATCAAGTCCTGCAGTCCGAGAAGGCGCGCGCCGTTCAGCAGGCTGGCGCGGAGCACTTCGGCGGCGGGCATTCCGTACTTCACCATCAACTCAAACTCGCGCGCCTGGGTACCGTGCGGAAATGGGCCGACGTCGGAGCCCACCGCCATGGGAACGCCTGCCGCCAGTTGCTTGCGGAACTCTTCGGCATGGAAGGCCAGCAGGGCGCGCTCACGCTCGGCAAAGGCGGGTGACTCGGCATGGTCAGCGAAGTACTCGGAGACGGTGAAGGTGGGCACGGCGTAGATCTGCTTTTCGCGCATGATGCGCATGGTCTCGGGGCTGAGCTGGTAGGCGTGATCGATGGAGGCGACACCGGCCTGGACCGCGTAAAGAGCTCCGGGTTCGCCGGTGCAATGAACGCCGACACGCTTGCCCACGCGCGCCGTTTCCTGGACGGCGGCTTCAAGCTCGGCCTTGGTGTACTGGTAGGGCGTGTTGAATTTGCCGTCGGCGAGGCGGTCGGCGCCGGTTTGATAAATCTTGATGAAGTCCGCGCCCTCCTTGAGCTGCTGCCGTATCACGGAGACGAGTTCGGCGGCATTGTTGGCGTAGGTGGCATTGGAGGAGATGTGCTCGGCGGGATTGAAGTGGATTGCGTCTTCATGGCCTCCGAGAATGCTGATGGCGTTGCCGCTGACGCTCATGCGCGGGCCGGGAATCAGTCCGGAGTCGATGGCATTGCGCACCGCGGAGTCAGCCGAACCCGCGCCCTCGGTTCCCATGTCGCGTTCGGCGGTGAAGCCCGCCATCAGATCGTCGCGGGCCGCGATTTCGGCGAGGATCGTGCGCTCGGGTACGGATTCGACTACGGTTTGCAGATCCTCGGCTCCGGGATGGAGGAAAAGATGGACGTGGGCGTCGATGAGTCCGGGCATCAGTGTGGTCGCGCCCAAATCGATTACCGTGGCGCCGCCGGGATGGGCGACCGAGGAACCAACTTCAACAATTCGATTGCCGCGTACCAGCACCTCGCCGGGACTGACGAGGATGCCATGGTCCACATCGAGGATGTGGGCTGCGTGGAGCACGATATTATCGCCGGCGGGAGCGGCGCCGGAAGCGGCAGAAGATTGAGCCTGGGCTGTATGTACAGCGGCGAGAGCCAGGATGAAGACGAACGCAGTGGCTGCGGAGCGCGGAGATCGGAACATGGGCCAAATACTAGCACGCCGGGACGTCAGTTCCGGCTGAAGCGCTTCGCGGTGCATCCTCGCCCGCCCGGTGCCCCAGATTCGCGTCCGTTCTTTGTGACGCTAACCTGGGTGGAGGGTGATCGGCACCGACGGGCTCTCCTCTTTCGTCACCATCGGGCAGTGCGCCGCGTCACCGCTCCGACGCCCCAACCACTGCATTCCTCCCTACTTTTTCATCACATTTTTCTCGTACGCCCATCACAGACTTGCTCCCCAATCGGTGCGAAGATACCTCGACAGTGCACCATCGAGAACTGCGCCAGTCTCCAGAGACGGACGCATTTCCGGTCGCAAACTTTTCACCGCTATTTGACAACATATGGCCAAGATCAGCACCCCCGCAAGTGCACGCCAAACAGAAAAATCAAGCGCTAAGTTCCATATTTGTAACACGTTACATGTAACTACCTTGCTATCATCGACTTAACTCATTTTAGGGGGGGGAGGGGGGGCACCCCACAAATTTCTGAATTCTTACCCGCCGGTCGGCCCACCCGCCGGTTAGCCCACATGGTTAAGCGTGGCCCCTTTAGGAACTGGGGCGCGAAGTTAGACTTCTTCCGCAGCCGGCTAGTGTGCTGTCCCCTAAGTTCGTGGCATTAAACTAAGTTGTCATCCTGAGCGAAGCGAAGGACCCATGTATTTTGTTTGCACCACGAAACTCTTCGCTTAGCCTCGAACCAAGTCCCCGACTTTGTTCGCGTATTTACGGGACACAACACTAGCAGTTCGTGGTAAAAGTCTGATTCGTATCAGGGCACGCCTTGAAGCCGCGCCCAAAACCATTTAATGAGACCAGTTGTAGACTATGCATCTGCTTCAGGCAATCGACTCAGCGGCTCAATGATGTGCAGGCCACACTCCGTCTTGGCAGTTCCCGGCCAGCGCCCTGCCCTGGGATCTTCGCCCGGCCGAACGGCGCGCGTGCAATGCGTGCAACCAATACTGGGATAATTCTGATCGTGGAGTGAGTTGTAAGGCACGCCATGTTCGAGGAGATAGCGCCAAACTTGCTTCGAACTCCAGTCGGCGATCGGGTTAACCTTCACCAGCCCAAATTTCGCGTCCCACTCGATTTTGCGGGCGCCATTACGAAATGAGGTCTGGTCGCGCCGAATGCTCGTGATCCACGCACTCAGTTCACTCAGCTTGCGGCGGAGCGGCTCAACTTTCCGCAGGTTGCAGCATTGGTCGGGATCGCGGGACCAAAGCGCCGCACCGTGAACCCGCTCCTGCTCCTCGGGCGAGAGCAGCGAAAAAACTCTCTCAATTTTGATTTCGTATTTGTGCTCGATTCTGTCGACCAGGCTGTAGGTCTCCGGAAACAGGAATTCGGTGTCAACCGTGAACACGCGAAAATCCTTGCGCACCCGTGAGGCCATATCGATAAGCGCCATGCCCTCGGCCCCAAATGCCGACGAAATGGCAACTCCGTTTCCGAAGGTTTCAAAAGCCCAGGCCAGCACCTGCTGCGGATTCCAACTCTCCGCGTTCAATTGCGCTTCTGCGATATTGTCTTTGTCCTGCACGCTATCGGCTCCTTAGCTGCTCTCAGGCATGGCGCCTGCGAGAGGAATGTCTTGGAAAATTGCCATTGGGAGCAAACTGTCGTTCCCGGGCGGCAGGCTCGGCACCACAAACTCATCCACCATGGCGGCGGGATCGGCCAAACCCACGACCTCACCGACCACCAACACTGTTGGAGCAGAGAGTTGCGGCGCGCGCCACAGATCGAGCACAGTCGTGCGATGCGTTCGCTGGCGCTTGGTTGTGGCACGCGAGATGATGGCACAGGGCGTCTCGCCGGCAAGCCCGGCCGCCATCAACCTCCTCGCGATATGCGAATAGTCTTGTCCCGGCATGTAAATCACCAGAGTCGCTCCGCTGCCGACCAACTTGCTCCAATCGGCGGGATCTCTTTCCTGAGCTCGATTTTCGAAAGATCGACGTTCGGAAGCACGATGAGCGGTAATGAGCACCAGCGCTGACGACGCTCGCCGATGCGTCAGCGGAATCTGGGCCGCAGCGGCCGCGCCCAGAGCCGACGTCACGCCCGGAACAATCTCGAAAGCAATGTTGCTTCTGCGCAGGGATTCGATCTCCTCTCCGGCCCGTCCGAAGATCAGCGGATCGCCACCCTTCAGCCGGACAACGCGCAGTCCGGAGGACGCCAACGCGACCATCAGACCATTGATCTCACCTTGGAGGATTTTCTTTTTCCCGCAGCGCTTGCCCACGTTGTAAATCTGGGCGGTCGGCGGAATCAGTTTCAGGATCTCGGGCGCGACCAGGTCGTCGTGCAGAACCGCGTCAGCAGTTCGCAGCAGTCGAAGCGCCTTCACCGTGAGCAACTCCGGGTCACCCGGCCCTGCGCCTACCAGATAAACTCTTCCATCCATAGCTTCCTCACTTTTCGTCCTCATCTTTTCGTGCTCAACTCGTGCTCAACTTTTTGCGCTCAGCTCTGGGATTTTGGCCAGGGCCGCTTCGAACGCTTCCCGGCTCGCCAGAGAGTGCAGCAACTCCCACTTCGTCGCTTGGTCGAGATCGCTGGCCAGAATGAGCCGCCTGGTCTCGCCGAGCTGCTCAACCCATTCCGCGTAGCCCTCCCCGAATTGCCGTTCCAGCTGCTGCCGAATTTTCTGCGCTAGCGATGGACTCTGCCCTGCGGTTGAAACCGCAATCTGCAGGTCGCCGCGCCGCACCACTGCGGGATAAAAGAAATCGCAATACTCCGGAACATCCACCACGTTGCAGAGCACTCCGCGCCGGTGCGCCTCGCGATAGATGAGTTTGTTCAGACTTTCTGAAGCCGTTGCCGCCACGGCCAGAAACTTGCCGTCGAGGTCACTTTCGGAAAAGCTACGCAGCTCCAGTTCAATCTTCCCTGCGTTGGCCCATTCGCGGACTTGGCCGCTGACCGCAATCGCGACCACATGGACGCTCGCACCCGTGTCGATGAGCCCACTGATCTTGGGTTCGCCGACTTTGCCCGCGCCGACGACCAGGCACTGTTTCGCGGCCAGCTTCATAAACATTGGGAAGAGGTTAGTCACCGTCTCCTCCGGCTGCTTGTTCTAAGCGTCCAACACTTACCGCAGCCAAATCGCGGCTGACCGCTTCAACCGGCACGCCTGCCAGAAATTCACGCAACTCTGTGTCCGTGTGCCGGGCAAAGAACCGGCGCAGGTTCTCGCCTGCCTGGCGCGTTGCGAGATATTGCCGGAGCAAGCGCTCGATCGCCTCCGGAACCTCAGTCGCTGGGCAGCGATATCCCACTGGTCGCGCCGTCCCCTGATGCAGACCAAGCGCGCCGCCAACGCAAAAGTAATAGGCATCGACGAGACGTCCGTCGACCTTCATCTTCTTGCCGTCAATGCCAATGTCGGCAATCCAATGCTGTCCGCAACTGTTCGGACATCCAGTGACGTGCAGTTTCAGATGCTGATCGAAGCCCGGCAAGCGCTCGTCTAGTTCCTCCACCAGCCAGCGGGAAAAGCTCTTCGTCTCAGTGATCGCGAGCTTGCAGAATTCCGTCCCGCTGCAGGCGATGGTGCCGCGAAAGAACGCCGAGCCGCCCACCCGCAATCCAATCGCGTCTAGTTCCTTGGCCAGGCTCTCAGCATTGAACCGGGGAACATTTACGATGAGCAGGTTCTGCATGTTGGTCGTGCGCAGTTCGCCGGCTGCGAAGCGATCGGCCAGATCGGCGGCAGCGTGCATTTGCTCCGCGGTAATTCGTCCGCGGAGCACCGCGGCTCCCACGTAGCAGTAACCCGGTTGCTTCTGCGGATGAATTCCCACGTGGTCGCGATAAACGTCAGCAGGGGCCGTTTCCTCGACCGCAGGGTCGAATTGAAAACCAATCCGCCGCTCGAGTTCCGCTAGAAAACTTTCCGCCGTCCATCCCTGTCGCAGGAATAGAAACTTCAGCCGCGCCCGCTCGCGATGTTCGCGCAATACCTCCGAGTCGCGAAATAGTTCCGCAATCCCAATAATGGCGGGCAGCACCTGATGCCAACGGACGAACGCGTTCAAACGCGTCCCCAGGTGCGGTTCGGTGGAGAGCCCTCCCGCAACTCGCAGAGAGAAACCGACCTCGGGCGCGCCGTGCAGCACGCGAGTCGTCGCGGTCAAGCCAATATCGTTGATCTCCGGATACGGGCACCACACGCGGCATCCCGCGATCGAGATCTTGAATTTGCGGGGCAGGTTGTAGAAGTCGCCATTTCCCGCCAGCATGCGCGAGACTTCGAGCGCGATGGGCGAAGCGTCGCAAATCTCGTCCGCGTCCACGCCCGCGACCGGGCAGCCGGTCACATTGCGCGTGACATCGCCGCAGGCGCCGGTCGTGTTCAATCCGACCTTCGCGAGCGCTTCGAGCAGATCGGGAAGCGCCTCGATCGTGACCCAGTGCAACTGAATGTTTTGGCGTACGGTGATGTCGGCGATTCCGTGAGCGTAGCGGCGGGTGAGGTCGGCAATGGTGCGCAGTTGTGCGGAACGCAGCAGACCGTTGGGGATCCGGATTCTCACCATAAAGCATTGCAGCGCTCGTCCTTCCCCGTTCTGGCCGCCGGTTACGCCCGCTCCATCGCCCTGTGTGTACACGCCCCACCAGCGAAAATAGGTCCCAAGCCACTCGGGTGGGATGGACTCGAACCCCTCACGGGCGAAGCGCCGGATTTCTTCCAGACCTTCCCACGGGTTCTTGGAGCGCTTAAGGCGCTCGACTCGTTGTGCCTTGGTTTCTTGTGCGTTGTCTGCCATAGCCTGTTTCGCCCCAGACTGCCTGTCCCAGAAAATAAAAAACCCACCGCCAGATTGATCTGGCGGTGGGTTATAAGTGCCGGGATTAGAACAAATTCTTTAGGTCGGCAGCCTCCCCGCGCCAGAGCACACGGATGCGCAACAACAGCAACAAGCGCACATGCACATCGCGGAAAGGTTCTGGCCTACCATACTTGACATCTTAAGTTGAACGACTCCGGCGGTCAACAAACTTCGGTACCGGCTTGGATCAATTTTTTTCATTCTACGGATCGAAATTTCCGCAGCCTCGTCAGATTAACGGTCCGGCAGCTTGTAATCGTTGCGCTCAGCCGGATCACTTGACAAGTACTGAACAAACTCCCAGTCGTTGCCCTCGGGGTCATAGAAATACTGGCGCTTGCGGTAGGGATGGGCATTCGGCGGGGTAGAGTCCTTGTATCCAGCTGCCGTAAGTCGTTGGCGCAACGCCTCTACGTCATCCACTACGTAGGCGAGATGGTTTACGCCTGGCGCGCCGCTGTAGGGTCGGAAGCTGCCCGGTTCAGCTCGGGATTCGCTTAAGGCAATGTAGGTGTCGTCTGTGCCTACATGTACCCAGCGGGCACCCTCCCGACTAATTCCTTCACCGCGCACCCGAAACTCCGGAAGTGCCGTTTGGAGGAAACGGATCATTCCGTTGATATCGCGAACAGAGACGTTGGCGTGTTCAAGACGAATTGCCATGGCAGTACTCCATGACGGCCATCATGTGGCATGCATTCTAACCTATGTTGTCGTAAGCAGGGTTTGCGCTCAGAACCCGGTAGTGTCCTAAACCCAGAACCCCGTGTGGCGAGTGAGCCTAATCAGAGGTTCCCGGGCCTTCAGGAGTAGGTGCACCTTATAATACGCGTGCGCAGGTGTAGCATGAACATTTCGATTCGGATTGCAATCGCTCTGCTGCTTACATCATCCTCCATGTCTGCCCGAGACCGTTCCAACGCGCGCTCGATGGTCGTTACACGCTATGGCATTGTGGCTACCAGCCATGTGCAAGCTTCGGTAGCGGGTGCGCAGATTCTGGCGCGGGGAGGCTCTGCCGTGGATGCGGCGATTGCCGCGAATGCCGTCCTCGGGGTGACTGAACCCATGATGAACGGCATGGGCGGCGATCTGTTTGCGATTTACTGGGACGCAAAAACCGGCAAGCTCTACGGTCTTAACGCCAGCGGATGGGCGCCGCGGGGACTGACCATCGAGCACTTGAAGGGGAAAGGCACGACCTCGATGCCTGTGGCAGGCATTGACTCCGTCACGGTCCCCGGTGCGGTGGCGGGCTGGCACGCACTCCACGAGCGCTTTGGACGGTTGACGTGGAAGGATCTTTTCCAATCCGCGATTTTTTACGCCGAGGATGGCTATCCGGTTCCTGAAATCATTGCGTCCTATTGGAACGACTCGGTCGAAACGATCACGAAGGATCCGGAAGGCCGACGGGTCTATTTGCCCAATGGCAAGCCTCCGGCGGTGGGGCAAGTGTTCCAGAATCACGATCTCGCGAAAGCCCTGCGGCTGGTAGCACAGAATGGCGCGGCTGCGTTTTACAAGGGTGAGATTGCGGGCGCGATTTTGAGCACGTCCCAGAGCCTAGGCGGAACGATGGCAGCGGATGATCTGGCCGAATTTTCGCCAGAATGGGTCGAGCCGATCTCGACCACCTATCGCGACTGGACCATCTACGAGCTTCCTCCCAATGGTCAAGGCATGGCGGCACTGGAGATGCTGAACATTATGGAGACTTCTCCGGCGTCGCCCGATGGGCCGCTCAGCTTCACGGAGCTACATAAGAAGATCGAAGCCATGAAGCTTGCTTACGCCGATCTGGGGCGTTACAACGCCGATCCACGCTTTGCGAAGATCCCGGTGAAGGGGATGCTCTCGAAGGAATATGCCCGGCAGCGCGCTAAGCTAATCGATCCCGGCAAAGCCAATTGCGAGGTTGCGCCCGGCACGCCGCCCACCAGCGATACGACTTACCTTTCGGTCGTGGATCGCGAGGGCAACATCGTCTCGTTGATTCAAAGCAATTATGAATCGTTCGGGTCGGGCGTTGTGGTGCGCGGCATGGGATTCGTGCTGCAAGATCGCGGTGCGCTGTTTTCGCTCGATCCTCGGTCTCCGAATGCCCTCGCCCCGCGCAAGCGGCCGTTCCACACCATCATTCCGGCTTTTATGGAGCATGGAGAGCAACACGTTGGCTTCGGGATCATGGGAGGAGCGAACCAGCCGCTGGCCCACGCGCAATTCGTTTCCAACGTCGCCGACTACGGCATGAATATCCAGGAAGCTCTGGAGAACGCCCGTTTCACGGTCAGTCCCGAGCGTGGGTGCAAGATCGTGATCGAGTCTCGAGTGACGCCCGAAGTGCGGCAGAAACTTTCCGCGATGGGGCATCAACTCGAAGTGCGGCGCGAATACACCACCGCCATGGGTCGCGGGCAGGCCGTCAAGCACGACTCGAAGGCCAAGGTAAACTACGGAGCGTCTGACGCGCGCGCCGATGGCGCCGCCGCACCCGAGGCCCCACCGATGCAGTGATGGGATGATGCACTCCTGAGGCTTGCCGACAGTTTGTCGCGCTGGGCCGCCGATGATCTCACCTTAGCTATAGTCCCCTTAATCGCAGGCTCAGTCTAAGAGTCTCTAATGAATTTTCTCTGAGATTTCTGTGTAAAAGCGCGGCCCTCAACGTGCCCACCGAAGACCGCTAAAGAAGCACAGGGACGTTTTTGACAAAAACCAAGTTTAAAGTTCTTTTCCACAGAGCCGATCAAAGCAGCATGCCTGTAACTCTTGCCCAAGGCGAAGCCCAGTGCGTGATCCGCCTGGATGGCGAGATCAATATTGGTTCTGCAGCGGAACTGAAGAAACTTCTGCTCCAGGCACTGGCATCCGGTAGAGAGCTGCGCGTAGACCTGGAACACGCGACCGAACTGGACGTGACCGCCTTGCAGTTGCTCTGGGCGGTCGAGCGCGAAGCCCGAGGATCAAGCAGGGGATTCACGCTGGCGGGGCGGGTTCCCGCGGAGATCTCGATAGCTGTGGTCGTTGCCGGTTTTGAGACGTTTCCGGTCGGGATGGATCAGAAGTAGGTCAACGCGGCGGGGTGTGTGTCGAAAGAGCGAAAGAGCAGATGCTAGACAAAGACAAATTCAGGCAAGCCTTCCTGGAAGAAGCTCGCGAGATCCTCCTCGAACTGGAGTCATCGCTCCTGGCGCTTAACGACAACCGTGGCGACAACGAACTTGTGGGACGAGCCTTCCGCGCCTTGCATACCATCAAGGGCTCCGGGGCCATGTTCGGCTTTGACGAGCTGGCCGCGTTCAGTCACAACCTGGAAAACGCCTTCGACGAAGTTCGCAACGGACGGCTCCAGGTCACGTCCGAACTCATTAACCTTTCCTTAGCGGCGCTCGATCAGATCAAAGCGATGCTGGACGAGGCCGCGGGTGGGGTGGGCGCAAGCGTCGCCGCCTCCGCCGAGATCTTGGCGAAGTTGCGTCAGCTGACCGGGAAGCCCTGGAACCCAGCCGCGGCGGCGGCGCCATCCCCTCCGTCGGCCCCTCTCGCGGCCGCGAGTGGCGCAACCCGCGACTGGCAAATCCGCTTTTGCCCCGGGGCCGATCTCATGCGTACGGGCACCAATCCGCTGCTCCTGTTGCGCGAACTGAGGCAACTGGGAAGCCTTCGGATCAAGGCCAGCATGGCGGCGATCCCGCCGCTCGGCGAATTGGACCCCGAACGCTGCTACATAAGCTGGGAGATGGTCCTGAGCACCTCTGCCCCGCGCGAGGCGATCTCCGATGTATTCATCTTCGTGGCGGATTGTTGCGAGCTGACGATAGAACCCGCTACCGCTCCGGCGATCGAGCTAACGGCCAAACGAACGGCCGAAGCGACGACCGCACCGACGACCGAAATAACGACCCAGCCGGCTGCGGGCCCGGCCTTAAGCCCCGCCGCCGCTGAGTCGAAGACGCCCAACCCGAAATCTCCTCCCTGGGGACGCCGCGCCTCCGACA
>Ga0208820_1001265_pt1 | contig 14399 bp, 9 predicted proteins | sample June2015DPH_16_5_FD_184713 | JGI IMG/M metagenome (GOLD analysis project Ga0208820, IMG submission 184713) | Peatland microbial communities from SPRUCE experiment site at the Marcell Experimental Forest, Minnesota, USA - June2015DPH_16_40... | ecosystem: Environmental > Terrestrial > Soil >...
GAGGTTCGGTTGCATGGCTGCCCTGTATTGATGGGGAACCTGGTTCGCGGCGGCGGCGGTGTACTTCGCCGCGGAGAACTGCGGGTTGTTCCGGATCGCCAGGCCTTGCGCGTCGGCGAGAGTCAGGTGCATGGTCTGTTGGGCCTGCGCCGCCCCCACAGCAACCAGAGCGAGGAGAATTGAGAATCGCATATTAGTGGGACCTGTCATAGACCAGTACGTAGGCGGCTGGAACCAGGAAAACCGTAAGTGCCACGGAGACGCTGAGACCGCCGAGAATCGCGCGCGCTAACGGCGCGTAGGCCTCGCTGCCGGCGCCGAGCTTCAACGCCATGGGAAGCAGGCCGATGATGGTGGCGAGCGATGTCATGAGGACGGGACGCAACCGGACGCGGCAGGCCAGCGCGACCGCATCCCGCACGCTCATCCCCTCAGAGCGGAGATGGCGCGTGAACTCCACCATCAGAATACTATTGGAGACGGCGATGCCTACCAGCATGACGACCCCCATCAGCGACATGACGTTGAGGGTGGTGCCGGTCAAGTACAGAGTGACGATAACTCCGGCCAACCCGGGCGGGACGGCGGTGAGGATGATAAAGGGATCGATGAAGGACTTGAACTGGGCCACCAGAATGAGGTAAAGCAACACCACCGCGAGGCACAGGCCGAAGGCAAAGCGGCTAAAGGAATCGCGCATGCCCTGCACCATGCCGCGCAGCGTCACGTGCAGGCCCTCGGGCATCTTAGTCCGCGCGATGATGCTGTCGATGGCGGTGGCGATCTTGCCGAGATCCTCATTGAGCGGGCGGACATAGACATCGGTGGTGCGGCGCAGGCTGTAGTGATCCACCTCGGTGGGCGACTGAATGCGGGTGACGTTGCTGATGGCGTCGAGGCGGGCGGATGCCGTTCCACCGGGCCCACGCAACGGGATGGCCCGCAGATCGTTCAAACTCTTCACCTGGCTCTCGGCATACTGCACGGTCAACATATAGTCGTTGCCGCTCTTGGGATCGATCCAGTAGCTGGGCGCGATCATGCCGTTGGAGGTGAGCGCGGTGATGACGTTGTCCACGACTTCGCGCTGATCGAGGCCCAGTTCGCTGGCGCGGGTGCGATCGATATCGAGGCGCAGCGCGGGGTAGTCGATGTCCTGCGGAGTGTAGACGTCGGCCACGCCGGGAATTTTGCGAATCCGCGCGGAAAGTTCGAGCGCGGCATCGTGCGACATCTGCATGTTCGAGCCGTCCACCTGGACGTCGATGGGCGCGGGCATACCCATATTCAGCACCGCATCCACCAGGCCGCCCGACTGGAAGTAGGCGGTAAGTTCGGGAAGACCCTCGGCCAGCTTTTGTTTGACGCGCGCCATGTAGTCGTAGCTGCCGACCTTGTGATCCTCCTTCAAGCTGACCTGTATGAAGGCGGTGTGCATGGCCGAGTTGGTGGTGTAGATGGCGGAGAAATCGGGGGTGGTACCGATGTTGGAGACGATCATCCCGAGGTCTTGCGGGGAGACGACTTGGCGGATGAAATCTTCCACCTTGGCGACTTCATTCTCCGTAATGCTGAGTCGCGTGCCGGAGGGAGCCTTGAGGTTGACGACGAACTGGCCGGCATCCGTGCGGGGGAAGAAGGAGAGGCCCAACTGGGGAAACAGCACGAGGCTGGCGGCACAGAGAAGGCCGAAGCCCACTAGGGTGAGAACGGGGGCGCGCAGGGTGGCTCCCACCAGCACGTCGTAGACCTTGAGGAAGCTCTCGAAGCGGTTGTTGAACCAGATATTGAAGCGGTCGCTGAGGGTCTGTTTTTTGACGGCATGGTCGACCGTGACGGGCTGTTCGTTGGCAGGCGTTCCATGGTGCGCCGAAATCCTGATGAAGCGGGCGCAGAACAGCGGGACCACGGTCAGGGCCACGGCGAAGGAAGCAAACAGTGAGAGCGCCACCGCCAAGGCCAGTGCGGAGAACAGGTACTTGCTGACGCCGTACAGGAACGTGACCGGGAAGAAGACTACCACGGTGGTGAGGGTAGCGGCGAGCACCGGCAGCGCCACTTCGCGGCCACCGAGTTCGGCGGCGACGGCGGGCGATTCCCCGAGCTCCATGTGGCGGTAGATGTTTTCGAGCACCACCACGGAGTTATCGATGAGGCGGGAAAAGGCCAGCGCCAAGCCGCCCAGTACCATGCTGTTGATGGTCCCGCCCCCCAGGGAAAGGGCGATGAAAGCGGCCAGGGCGGAGAGCGGAATGGAGAAGAAGACCGCCACCGTGGCGCGCATGCTTCCCAGGAAGATGAGAATCATGATGGAAGTGAGCAGCAGCCCGATGGCGCCTTCGTGGAGCAGCGTTTCGATGGCGGTCTTGACGAAAACGGACTGATCAAAGACGACCTTGGTGATGAGTTGCGGGGGGACATCGACAAGATGCCGAAGAGCCTCGCGGATGCCTTCCACCACAGCGATAGTATTGGTATCGCCGCCTTGCTTCATAACCGGCGTGTACACCGAACGCTGCCCATCGATGCGCACGATGTTGGTCTGGATCTGCTGGGCGTCCTTGGCATAGCCGATGTCGGCCACGCGGACGGGCGCCTGTCCCACGGTCTTGATGGGAAGCTGGTCGATCTCCTCCACGGTGGGCAACTGGCTATTGGTGTAGATGTTGTAATCGAGTTGGCCGAGTTGTACGTCGCCCGCGGGAAGGATCAGGTTGGCGTTGTTGACGGAGCGGACCACGTCCATCAGGCTGAGCTGGTGGGCCTCGAGCTTGTAGGGATCGGCGTAGACCATGATCTGGCGGTATTTGCCGCCGAAGGGCTGCGGTACGCTGGCTCCGGGGGCGCCGCCGATCTGGTTGCGCACCTGAAACTGCGCCAGGTCGCGGAGAGCTGTCTCATCGAGCCCCTCACCCTTAAACGTCACCAAACAGACGGGCAGGCTGGACGCATCGAACTTCAGGACCACGGGAGGCAGAGTGCCGGGAGGCAAGCGGCGGAGCTGCGCCATGGCGAGGTTGGAGATATTGGTGACGGCGGAATCGGCGTTGGATCCGGGCTGGAAATAGACCTTGATGATGGAGACGCCGGTGAGAGATCGGGATTCGATATGGTCGATGCCGCTGGCGAGAGTGAAAAAACGCTCGAAGCGGCTGGTGATATCGGTTTCGATCTGCTCGGGAGGCATCCCGGAATAGAAGGTGGCGACGACCACCACGGGAATGTTCATCGTCGGGAACATATCGACCGGCATACTGGTCAGGGTGGTGATACCGACCACGGCGATGAACAGGCAGATGACGACGATGAGGTAGGGATTTCTGATGGCGAATCCGGACATAGGGCGCCTCGGTTACGAGCCTGCCGCCGCGGCCATGGCGGTGACCTTGGGCCGCACTTCCTGTCCGGCCTTGAGAGAAGCGCGGCCGGTAAGCACCACCATGTCGCCTTCATTCAGGCCGGAGCGGATTTCCACCCGGTTGGCGGTTTCGAGGCCCAACGCCACGCGGCGGACCTCCACGCGATCGTTGGGAGTGATCACCATTACTGAGCCGCTGCCGCCAGCGGCGTCTTCGTCAATGGCCATGACTGGAACCGCAATCACGGCATCGTGGCGGGCCAGGGTGAGGTTGACTTCGGCGTACATGCCAGGGATCAGCACCAGGCTGGGGTTGGGCACGTCGACTTCGGTATCCATGGTGCGGGTCTGGTAAGCCACCTTGTCGGAGAATCGCGCCACTTTCCCCGGAAAGGTGCGGTTCAAGGCCGGCACCCGCACCTCCACCTGCTGCCCCGTGTGGACGGTGGGGACGGCAGATTCGGGGACGGGAAGAATCAAGCGGAGCAGCCCGTTTTCGGAGATCCGCACCACGGGCATGGCCTGAGTTTGCGAGGCGGTGCCGGCCTGGATCATAGAGCCTTTGTCGGCATAGCGCTTTGTCACGACGCCGGTAAAGGGAGCGGTGACGCGTTCATAATCGATCATGGTCTGAACTCTCGCGGTGGAAGACTGGTCGACATCCACTTGTTGTCCGGCGGCGGCGAGAGCGGAGTTGGCGGCGGCGAGCTGGGCTTCGGTGACCAGGTCTTTGCTTTGGGCGTCGTCGATTTCCTGTTGGGCAATCAGGCCGGGTCTTTTCTCCGATGCCTGGAAAAGCCGGCTGTAAGAAAGGTGCGCGATATCGTGGGCCGACTTGGCTCGTGCGATCTCATCCTGGGCGCGGGCCACTTCGGATTGGCTGTGCCTCACGCCGGCTTGGGACTTTCTGAGGTCATCGGCCATTTCGGGGACTTCCAATGTGGCCAAGAGGGCACCCTCCTTCACGCGGTCGCCCACGTCCACGCGGATCTCCTTGACGTAACCGGAGACCTTAGCCATCACGTCGACTTCCTGAAACGGCTTGAACTCGGCTGTGAGGATGAGATCGCGCGAGAGGTCCGCGGTGGCGACCTTAGCGACGGCGACGGTGGGGATTTCAGAGGCGGCCGAGGCGCTGGCCTGCGAGTCCTTGTTGCTGCCACAGGAAGAGAGCAGAAACGCGCCCAATGCAGCGAACAGCAAGGGAAAGATCAGAGCGGTCGATTTGCGCATTCAGTTTCCTTGATCCGCGGTCCGGATAGCTTCCAGGAGTCTTACGGTTGAGAAATCCGGGGACTGGCAAAGGTCGACGATGCGTTGCTCCTGGACGCGGATGCGGGCGGCCACCTCAGGGAGTTGCGCCGCGATTTGGTGCGGTATGGAGACCACGCCGTGGCAATCGGCGAAGAGCAAGTCGCCAGGGCGGATTTCGAGTCCGAAGATCCGGACGGGTTGTCCGTAATCTATGATGTGGGTGTAACCGTGCGACACGGCGGCCGCGCGGGCGAACATGGGAAACTGCATGCGAGCGACGGCAGGGATATCGCGCACCGTTCCGTTGGTGATCACTCCTTGACACTGCAGGGCCTGGAGAACGGCGGCATGTACTTCGCCGACTACGGACCCCAGGCCGGATTCCGCGTGGAGATCCTGGATGACGGCAATCCGCGGCGCGGGAAGGCTTTCGATGCCGACCCACCAATCGGTGCGATCTAAGTAGGAGCTTCCCGTCATCGGCGGGTCGGAGGAACGGATTCTAGCCGTAGCTGCATAACCTAGCAAGCGCGGGAACCCACCGGTGACACACTGCAAACCGGGTCTGGTATAGCCCTCATTGCGAAGCCGGACACCGAACTTTTCGATGGCGTTGGCGATGTTGCATGTGTCGAATTGCCGGATGGCTTCCAAGATTTGCGATGGCAGCGCGTGGTCGTGGTTCCCAGTCAAGTGGTCCCCCCAATGGCCAGCATAGGGAGCGGAGCCGGCCGTGGGAATACTCGATTGCGAGTATATTCACGGAAATCGGACTGTATGGGCGAAATTCACTCACACTCCATTCCGCTGGAAAGTCGTGAAAGTGTGTGCAGAATCCGTCGTCGCGAGTGCAAAGTCGCGTGGAGTTCGGCGTTCTTGGACCTGTACTCCGCGACCCTAAAGAACGGCTTTTCGGCATTTCTCTGGCGACGGCCCTTGGTTTGTTCGGATTTTCGAAAAGGGTAATTGGGCTTCAGGCGGCGGGCACCGGGACGGGCGCGTTCAGGACGATGTCGATGGCCGGCGCATTCAGCAGCGTGTTGTGGATCAGGCACGCTTTCACGGCCCGCAGAATACCCGCTTGGTGCTGCGGATCCAGTTCAAGCGCCGTCACCTCAATTTGAAAGCGCCCCAGCCTCGCCGGCTGCGTGGCCTTTTCCGCCGTCACCTTGATTCGCAGTCCATCCGCGGACAGGGATCGCGTTTTGAGATACTGCGCGGCGTAAAACCCCGCGCACGTCCCGAGCGACACCAGTAGAAACTCCGGCGGCGTCATGCCGCTGTCGGAACCCCCTTTGCTGGCCGGCTGATCGCAGATCACGCGGTGGCCGCGCGCGACCGCCTCAAACTTCACTTCACCTAAATGTAGGATTTCCACTTCCATAAAGAATTACCTTCATCCACCATGATGCAAGACTTTCGAAAACGTGACAGTGTCACCAACGGGCGAAAGTTGCATCTTGAGGGATGAAGCCGAGTTTCCGAGACCCGAAAACCATGAGAAAGCTACTCCTTTGGGCCCTAGCTGTACCGGTATTTGCGCAGGATCCGCTCTCGTTGCACGAGGCGGTGAGGTTGGCCCTGCGAGAAAACAAGGCCATCGCCGCCACCAATGCAGGAATGCGTGCCGCCACGACACGCATCGACGAGGCGCACGCCGGCAGGCTCCCCAAGCTGAACTATTCCGAATCCTTCACGCGCAGCGACAACCCGGTCTTTGTTTTCAGCTCGCTGCTGACCCAGCACCAGTTTAGTGCCGAGAATTTCAATATTGGGCCGCTGAACCGTCCGGATTCCTTGAACAATTTCCAGTCACAACTGACGGTGGAACAGATCCTGTACGACGCCGGTCAAACCCGCAACGCGGTGAAATCGGCCGATCTCTCGCGGCAGATGACCGGAGAAGAGCTGCGGAGGACCCAGATGCAGGTGATTGCGGGCGTGGTCAGAGCCTATTACGGCGCGATTCTGGCGGCGGAAAGCCTCAAGACGGCGGAGCAGGCGCTCCGCAGCGCCGAAGCGGACTTAACGCGGGCCGAATCGGTCCACACGGCCGGCATGTCGACCGATGTCGATGTGCTCTCGATCCGGGTGCATCTCGCCGCGGTTACAGAACAGCGCATTCAGAGGGCGGCCGATCTCGAGGTGGCGAAATCCGCGTTGAACGACGCCCTCGGGCTGCCGCTGGACACGGACCATATCCTGGCAACTTCGCTGGTTCCAATCGATCTGCCGGTACTGACGCTGGCGTCCCTGGAAAAGGACGCCTCCGCCACGCGCCCGGAGGCGCGTCAGATCCACCTGGCGGCAGACCTGGCCAAGACGCAGGCGAACTCGGCCCGGAGCGCGCTGCTTCCGCAGGTGACTTTCCGCGCGGCTTTTGAGGCGGACCGCCAACGATTTGTCGATCGAGGCGGGGCGAACTGGCTGGCTTCGGTTGGGTTGCATTGGAACCTGTTCAACGGCTTGGCCGACAAGGCGCGGATCGAGGAATCCAGCCACTGGCTGGAGCGCGCCCATGCCGATGAGCAGCGCATGGATTCCGCGGTGCGCCTGGAGATGCGCCGCGCCTGGGCCGATCTACGGGCGGCGCGGGAACGGATCGACGTGGCAAAAGCGGCGGTGGCCGAAGCCGAGGAGAGTCTGCGGATCACGCAGAATCGTTACGAATCCGGCATGAGCAACGTCACGGACCTTTTGCGAAACGAGAGCGCGCTACTAGAAAGCCGAACCCGCTACCTAGCAGCGGTGCATGACCAACGCATCGCCGCCACTATGTTGGAACTGGCCGCAGGGCGGCTCTCGGCCGACTCGGAGGTATTGAACTAATGCGATTCATTTTTGTCCCGATTCTTGCTTCGGCTGCCATGTTGAGCGGTTGCGGCGGCAGCGAGCCTCGCCCTAAGGCGGCTGATGTTCCCGCGATTCCGGTCCAGACGGCAACGGTCAGCATCCAGGAGTGGCCCGATGTGTACGAGGCCACCGGAACCGTTCGTGCGCGAACGACCGCGGTGCTTTCGAGCAAGCTCATGGCGTACGTGCGGCAGGTCGCCGTTCAAGTGGGTGATCGCGTTCGCGAGGGCCAACTTCTGGTCACGCTGGATTCGCAGGATCTGGACACCAATGTGCGCCGCGCCGAGGCTGCTGACGCAGAGGTTGTGAGCGCCATCCCTGAAGCCGACAACGGTGTGGCGGGCGCCAAAGCCAACCTGGACCTGGCGCAGAGTACATTTAAGCGCATGGAAGAACTCGCCGCCAAGAAGTCGATCTCGAACCAGGAGTTCGATGAATCTTCGGCGCGCCTCAAATCGGCCCAGGCCGCATACGAGATGGCCCGGTCGAAGCGCGCCCAACTCGATTCCAAACGGGCCGAGGTGCAGCAGGAAATCCGCGCCGCCAGTATCGTGCGCGACTATGCGCGGATCTCGGCGCCATTTTCGGGCGTGGTAACAGCGAAATCCGTGGAACCGGGAAATCTGGCCGCTCCCGGCGCTCCTCTTCTCACGATCGAGCGCGAAGGCGCCTATCGCCTGGAGGCATCGGTGGACGAATCCCGGCTTCCGTTCGTGAAGACCGGGCAGACCGTCGACGTCGCACTGGAATCGTTGGACCGCCGGCTCAGTGCCCACGTGTCGGAGATTGTGCCTGCCGTGGATGCGGCTTCTCGCGCTTACATCGTGAAGATCGATCTGCCTGTCGTGCCGAATCTGCGGTCCGGCATGTTCGGACGCGCCTGGTTCTCCATGGGTGCTCGCAAGGTGGTGACGATTCCGCCACAGGCCATGGTGGAACGCGGGCAACTGCAATCGGTTTTCGCGATTGAAGACGGCTTCGCACGCACGCGACTGGTGACCGCCGGCGAGCGCGGGCAGGCCGCCATCGAGGTGCTCTCGGGGTTGAGCGAGGGAGAGAAACTGGTAAGCCCGGTGCCTTCGGGCCTGGCGGACGGCGCCCGCGTGGAGGTCCGGCAATGAGCGGGGTACCCTCCGGGGCGCGCCGTCTCGGGCCGGCCGGGCGATTTGCCGAGGCATGGATTGCGTCCAAGCTGACCCCGTTGATCATCGTCAGCGCGCTGCTGCTCGGCGGCTTCGCCGTATGGAAACTGCCGCGCGAAGAAGAGCCGCAAATCATCGTGCCGATGATCGACGTCTTCGTACAAATGCCCGGCGCCTCGGCGCACGAGGTCGAAGAACGCGTCACCAAGCCGATGGAGAAGCTGTTGTGGGAGATCCCCGGCGTCGAGTATATCTACTCAACTTCCAGCCCGGGCATGTCGCTGGCAATCGTGCGTTTCTACGTGGGCCAGGATGAAGAGAAGAGCGTCGTCCGCCTAAACCAGAAGCTCGCCGCCAATTTCGACATCATCCCGCCGGGTGGGTCGCGACCGCTGGTGAAGCCGCGATCGATTGACGATGTACCGATACTGGCGCTGACGCTTTCGAGCAAGCGATACGGAGATCTCGATCTGCGCCGGATCGCAGCCCAGGTGGACGACACCGTCAAGCAGGTGCCGGATGTTTCCGCGGTCACCTTGATCGGCGGCCAGCGCCGGGAGATCCGAATTGTTCTGGATGAAGGAAAGCTGGCGGCCTACAACCTGGCGCCGCTTCAGGTGGCAGGCGCACTAGGGCTGTCAAACCGGCGCCTGGCTTCCGGGCAGTTCGACACGGGGAACAGAGAATACCTTCTCGAAACTGGCGAGTTTCTGCGCACCGTCGAAGACGTCCGCAACGTAGTGGCGGGCGTGGCGAACGACAAGCCGGTTTTCGTCCGCGACGTCGCCGCAGTGACCGACGGAGGAGAAGAGCCTTCCGAATATGTTCGCATGGCGCATGCCGGGTCCAGCGAATTCTTACCCGCCGTGACCATCGCGATCGCCAAAAGAAAGGGCACCAATGCGGTCATCGTGGCGGACAACGTACTCCAGCGGATCGAGCCGCTGAAGGGCCGCGTAATTCCATCCGATGTCCAGGTGGATATCACACGCGATTATGGCGAAACCGCGGCCGAGAAATCGAACGAACTGCTGTTCCATATGTTGATCGCGGTGGTTTCGGTCAGCCTCCTGATTGCGATCACACTAGGTTTCCGCGAGTCTCTCATAGTGTTCATCGCCATTCCGGTGACTCTCGCCCTGACGCTGGCGGTGTTTTATCTTTATGGGTACACGCTGAATCGCATCACACTATTTGCGCTGATTTTCTCGATCGGCATCCTGGTGGACGACGCCATCGTGGTGGTGGAGAATATCGTGCGCCACTGGCGTATGCCCGCGAACCGCGAGCGGCCGCCCTTCGACGTCGCCATCGAGGCCGTGGATGAAGTGGGGAACCCCACCATTCTGGCCACCTTGACCGTCGTCGCGGCCATCCTGCCGATGGCTTTTGTGGGCGGGCTGATGGGGCCGTATATGCGGCCGATTCCAATCGGCGCCAGCGCGGCCATGGTGTTCTCGCTGCTGGTGGCCTTCATCGTGACGCCGTGGGCGGCGGTGCGGATTCTCAAGTCGGGGCATTCGGCAGGCCATGAACGGGAAGACCTCGTAACGCGAGGCTATCGCGTCGTGATGGGAAAGCTCCTGCATGTTCCGGCGATGCGGTGGGGCTTTCTGCTGGGCGTGGTAGCCCTGCTGCTCGGCTCCGTCTCTCTGTTCTATTTTCAATTCGTCAAAGTGAAAATGCTGCCGTTCGACAACAAGAGCGAGTTCCAGGTGATCGTGGATATGCCGAATGGAACCACTCTCGAAGAGACGGCTCGCGCCGCCAGCGCTCTGGCGCGAGCCACGCTCGATCAGCCGCAGGTGGTGAATCTCCAAACGTACGTAGGCACCGCGTCGCCATTCAACTTCAACGGGCTGGTGCGGCATTACTACCTGCGCCAGGGGTCGAACGTCGCCGACATTCAGGTGAACCTGCTGCCTAAGGCCGACCGCAATCTACAGAGTCATGAAATCGCCAAACAGGTCCGGCAGCGGCTGCTTCCGGTGGCCGAGCAGTATGGAGCCCGCATCAAGGTTGCGGAGGTGCCTCCCGGACCGCCCGTGCTGGAAACCCTGGTGGCCGAAGTCTACGGGCCGGAATTGGCACAGCGCACCGCCATCGCGCGGCGCATCCGCGATTTGTGGAAAGCTACGAATGGCGTGGTGGACGTCGATTGGTACGTGGAAGCCGACCAGCCGAAGTACCGGCTGCTGGTCGATAAAGAGAAGGCCGCGTTGAGCGGTATTTCCGAAGACGACATTGCGCAAACCGTGGCGTTGGCCTCCTCCGGATTCCAGGCGGGGCTCCTGCACTCGGATTCCGCCAAGGAAGACGTGCCGCTTACGTTGCGCCTCGACCGCGCCACCCGTTCGGACCTTGAGAAAATCCAGAACCTCAAGGTAGCCGGACGATCCGGCCGGCTGGTGGCGTTAAGCGAACTGGTACATAGCCAGGAAGTCGTCGAGGGTAAGAGCATCTACCACAAGAATCTGCTCCCGGTCACTTATGTCACGGGCGACGTGGCGGGCGCCATGGAAAGCCCGGTGTACGCCATTCTCAAACTCGGGCCGGAGATGGATAAGTTCCGGGCGCCCGGCGGATATGCGATCGAGCAACATATGGCGGCGCTCCCGACCGATGCCGAGCACTATTCCATGAAATGGGATGGGGAATGGCACATCACCTATGAAGTGTTCCGCGATTTGGGACTTGCCTTCGCGGTGGTGTTGATCCTGATCTATGCCCTGGTGGTGGGATGGTTCCAATCGTTCATCACGCCGCTGGTCATCATGGCGGCGATTCCGTTTTCGCTCGTGGGCATCCTGCCTGCGCACGGTCTGATGAATGCGTTCTTCACCGCCACGTCGATGATCGGGTTCATTGCCGGGGCGGGCATCGTGGTGCGCAATTCGATCATCCTGGTCGACTTCATTGAGCTTCGCCTGCAGGAAGGGATGCTGCTGGATGAAGCGGTGATCGACGCAGGAGCGGTACGCTTCCGTCCCATGATGTTAACCGCGGCGGCCGTGGTTGTCGGCGCCGGAGTGATCCTTTTCGATCCGATTTTCCAGGGCCTCGCCATCGCGCTGATGGCTGGAGAAGTCGCGTCTCTGGCGCTATCGCGCATGACGGTGCCGATCGTCTACTTTGTTGTGAATCGAGGGAGAAGAACTGCATGACTATCGAACGTTACTTACGCTTGATTGCTGGCTTCCTTGTGATGCTGAGTGCGGCCCTGGGTTATTGGGTCCATCCAGGATGGTTCCTGTTTACGGCGTTCGTCGGCTTGAACCTGTTCCAATCGGCGTTTACCAATTGGTGTCCCATGATGACCATCCTCCGGAAGTTGGGCCTCGGCGCAACTGGGAATAGCAATTCTGCAGCGTTGGATACTGCCGCGGTTTCGGGTCCAGACTTGAATGTCCAGATCATGCAGCGTCGAGTCTCGACGCAATGAGAACGATGCAGAATGGGACGCCGATCATCGCGGCAGTCAAAAAGGAGGGAACTAGAGCTCGACCTACATTGTTGAAACGGCCGTCCCTTGACTCCCCAAGACGGTCACGCTGAGGAGGTACCCTCGACACCGTCCACCGCGCGACGGAGTCTCTCGTTGACGTCGCGAGCCATCGGTTCCATGGTTGGATTGCCGACGACCGATAGCATCCTGGCGGCGTCCACCGCTCCGACCGAGACCTGCCCGTCCCGCTCGTAAACAACGGCATTGCAGGGAAGCAGCAATCCCTGCGTCTGAACCAGAATGTCAGTGCAGAATCTGCTCGGCCGCATCCGGCGCCCACGGAGCTACCGGAGGCAGCAACCGGCGCGTCGGCCCAAGCTGGACGCCTGGGTCAGAGCCATCGACCAGATCCTGGAAGAAGACCAGGCGCGCGGGTAAGAAGCAGGGGCACACGGCCAAGCGAAACGCCACTTACCCATCTGGTTGTCTCTGGCTGTGCCAGAACTGTGTCAAAACCCCATCTGTTTGGGGCGTTGGGAGTTGCTGTTTGAGCGAGAGCAGCTTCCCCAAGTTGTTGATAACAGGCACTTCCGTACAGAGCTAATGGAACGATTGGAGCCGGCGATGGTTCTTCGTAATCAGCAGGTCTCCGGTTCAAGCCCGGAGGGTGGCTCCACAATAAATCAATCGCCTAGAGGCCCGCGTCACGCAAGCTTTTGCGTTTTTGTCGGCAGTTTTGTCAGCAACCCGGCTTGGTCCGGGCATGGTGAGGACGCGGGCCTCGCCGGCTCTGCACCGAACAGCCGCTCCATCTCTTCGGCCGAGTCGCGATCACTGCCTTCGAAGAGATGCCCGTACGTATCCATCGGGAGCTTGATCGAGGAGTGTCCCAGGCGCTCGGATATCTTTTTCGGATGGACGCCTTCATGGATCGAGAGTGAGGCGTGCGTGTGCCGCAGATCATAGAGCCGCAGTTTCGGGAGATCGTTCGCGGCGCAGATGGCCTGAAAACGGCGTGCGGGAGATTGTTCTCCACAGACGCCGCGGCGACATCAGGGGGTGGTGGCCGGGCCCTGCACAGTGCCTTGCAACACCCGGCGCATGCTGGCGGCCTCCACAGGGTTGAATTTTAGACATCCTCGGCGAATAGCCTCCAGATCTCTGCGATCCCACGCCGGACGCATGACCCCGCTGGCAGCGTGCCCGGGGCCGAGCAGCAAATGGCCCAACTCGTGCGCAATCACACAGCCCAGCAGTGTCGTGAGTTCCGCCTCTTTGGCACTGGCCAGTGCCTGCACAGCCTGATAGTACACGTCCACGATATAGCCTCCGTTGTCGACCGGCAAAAAAGCCTCACCCAGAGTGTCTAACGCCGCCGAGGCCGGCTTGATGAACGGCCGGCCGTCACGGAGCCGCAGGGTGAACCAGTGCCGCTGAACCGCGTCGTCCCCCTCCAGGCCGGCCTCACACTTCGCCCACACGATTTCGATGTTCATGGAGTGGAACAGAGCTGCCGCAGCGGCTTCGGCTCCCCATGCGACCCTCTGGTCCAGGCGTCCACGGGTGCAGACGGAGACGGTCATCCGTTCGCCGGCAAACAGCGGCATCGCGAAAAGCATGGTGCAAATCATCGCCGGAACTTGCATGCGAACCTCCCCGGTGCAGGGCGTTCCTGCCCCGTAGCCGCCCTTTATCTTCCGCCCAGGCCCGCCTCCCGCCGCAGCGCATCCGCCCGGTGGAGGCTTACAGCGCCTTGGGTGGCTGTTTCATCAGCTCGTCGAATTCGGGCAGCGCGCGGACCGCGGCGAAGTCCTCGTCTTCCAGAAGTCTCCTGCGCTCCTTGAAGCCGCACTCCAGGGCCTTGCGAATGTACTGCAGTGCCAACTCGTTGTTTCCGCTTCTGGCGTAGAGCCGCGCCAGGTAGAAGTCGAACTTGGCCCGAGCGGTGGTGCTTCGCTCCTCGATCAGTACGCCGCGGCTGCCGCGCCGCTCGAAGATGTCGGGATCCAACTCCAGCGCCCTCTGCAGATTGCGCTGCCATTGGGCGTCGTTATGCCGCGCCAGCCATGCCATGCCCAGATTGATGTGGATCGAAGCCGACCGCGGCTGCAGTGCGAGCGCGCGCTTGTACAGCGCGGTGGCGCGGCGGTAGTTTCCTTGCACGTAATACAGTGTGCCCAGGTTGTTGATTGCCTCGGCATAATTCGGTCTGGCCCTGATCGCGCGTTCGTAGTACTGCCGCGCTGCCGCGTGATCGAACTGCTGTTGATAGGCTATCCCGATCATGTTCAGCGTTAGCGGTGTCATCGGCTCGATCCTGCTGTAAGTCTCGATCGCCTCGCGGAAC
>Ga0208820_1001268_pt1 | contig 14382 bp, 11 predicted proteins | sample June2015DPH_16_5_FD_184713 | JGI IMG/M metagenome (GOLD analysis project Ga0208820, IMG submission 184713) | Peatland microbial communities from SPRUCE experiment site at the Marcell Experimental Forest, Minnesota, USA - June2015DPH_16_40... | ecosystem: Environmental > Terrestrial > Soil >...
GGCCGCCTGATGGCATGGAATGCCTCCGTGGTGGAGGCGGCGAAATTCGATCGCGAGGAGCTTACGATCTGGGTCGAGAAAGACGCAATCCGCGAGGCTTGCGCCCTTTTGCGCGACTCCGCGGATTGCCCCTTCAATTATTTATGCGACCTCACCTGCGTGGATTGGTATCCCTCAGAGCCGCGCTTTGAGGTGGTTTACCATCTGCTTTCGATTCCCCATAAAGAACGGGTGCGTTTGAAAGCGCGCCTTGACGGTTGCAGCGCGGCGATCGAATCGGTTACTTCGGTTTGGCCCTCGGCCAATTTCTTTGAGCGCGAAGTGTTCGATTTGTTTGGCGTGCGCTTCACCGGACATCCCAATCTGAAACGCATCATGATGCCCGATGACTGGGAAGGCCATCCGCTGCGCAAGGACTACCCGGTGGAAGGTTACCGTTAGGTCATGGCGCAATTCCCCCCTACTGTCGCTGAGCCCGGCCAGGATGGCACGCTGGTCCTGAACATGGGACCGCAACACCCCTCGACGCACGGGGTTCTGCGGCTGGTGCTGGAAATTGAAGGGGAAAGCATAGTGCGGCTCAGGCCGGAGATCGGCTACCTGCACACGGGCATCGAGAAAACCTGCGAAGCCAAGTTCTACCAGCAAGTGGTGCCCCTGACCGATCGCATCGATTACCTCTGCCCCCTGACCAACAATCTTGCCTACTGCCTGGCCGTGGAGCGGCTGTTGGGACTGGAGATTCCGCCGAAAGCACAGTGGATACGGGTTCTGATGAATGAGTTGACCCGCATCAATTCGCACTTGGTCTGGCTGGGATCGTCCGCCATGGACCTGGGCGCGATGACGGTCTTTCTCTATTGCTTCCGCGAGCGCGAAGACATTCTGCGCTTCTTCGAGATGGTCAGCGGGCAGCGAATGATGACGTCGTATTTCCGCATTGGCGGGTTGGCGCTGGAGCCGCCGCTGGGATTGTTCGAGAAGATCAAGAAATTCGCCGACCGCTTTCCCGGGAACGTGGATGAATATGAAAACCTGCTGACCGGGAATCCGATTTTCACGATGCGCACCAAGGGCATCGCCCGCCTGAGCGCGGAAGACGCGATTGCTCTGGGCGCAGGCGGTCCAACATTGCGTGCCAGCGGGGTCGACATTGACCTGCGCCGCGATGCGCCTTACAGCGGATACGAGAACTTCAAATTCAAGGTGCCGGTCCGCACCGAAGGCGATGTATTCGCACGATACATTTGCCGCGTCGAGGAGTTGCGGGAATCGATTGGCATGGTGCAGCAGGCGCTGGCGGGAATGCCGGAAGGACCCATCAAAGCCGACGCGCCCAAGGTCGTGCTGCCCGACCGCGAAAAGATGAAGACGCAGATGGAGGCCCTCATCTACCACTTCAAGATCATCACCGAGGGCTTCGCGGTTCCGGCGGGCGAAGTTTACGAGGCGATCGAATCGCCGCGCGGCGAGATGGGATACTACGTCGTCAGCGACGGAACGGCCAAGCCGTATCGCGTGCACATGCGCGGGCCGTCTTTCGCGAATCTGCAGGCACTGGCCAAGATGTGCGAAGGAGGGATTATTGCCGACGTGGTCGCGGCCATCGGGTCTATCGATATCGTGCTGGGTGATTGCGACCGGTAGCACATTTGTAATTGGTGATTTGTAATTTGTAATTGGAAAACTCATGACTCCGGATGAGTTGCGCGTGCGGACGAAGTCGTTTGCGCTCCGGGTCGTGAAACTCTACCGTTCGTTGCCACGTTCGGCAGATGCGCAAGTAATGGGCAGGCAGCTTTTGCGGTGCGGAACTTCGGTGGCAGCAAACTACCGGGCATCTTGTCGTTCCAGGTCGCGCGCTGAGTTTGCGGCACGAATTGGCATCGTGGCGGAAGAAGCGGACGAAAGCGGATTCTGGTTGGAGATGCTGGCAGAGGCAGAAATAGTGCGAATGGCGTTACTTAAGGAATTGTTGCAAGAGTCAAAAGAGCTAACAGCGATTTTTACGGCCACGCAACAGTCGGTACGGAAACGTAGTTGAACGGTAAAATTACAAATTACAAATTGCCAATTACAAATTCATGAAATTTTCGGAAGAATTCGAAGCTCGCTTCACCGAGATGCTCTCGCACTATCCGACGCGGCGTTCGGCGCTGGTGCCTACGTTGCTCTATGCGCAGGATGAGGCCGGCGCACTGACTGACGAGGTGATCGCGGAACTGGCGCGGCGGCTGGAACTCACCGAACTCGAAGTCCGCAACGTGATCAGTTACTACTCAATGCTGACCACCAAACCGCGCGGAAAGTATAACGTGCAGGTGTGCACCAATATCGCGTGCATGCTCCGCGGCGGCGAGGAACTGCTTGACCATTGCAAGAAGAAGCTGGGCATAGGCCACAAGGGGACGACGCAAGATGGCTTGTTCTCGCTGGAAGAAGTGGAATGCATTGGCGCGTGCAGTTGGGCTCCGGCTGTGCAAGTGAATTACGACTATCACGAGAACCTGACGACCGCAAAGATGGACGAACTGCTGGACGAATATAAGAAGAAGGGTACGCAGTGAGGAAATTGGTAATTTGTGATTTGTAATTTGTGATTGAGAACCGAGCCGGTTGAGGGCCCGGTCTTGCAATTACAAATTACAAATTACCAATCACAAATTGTCTTATGGCTTCTCTAGTTTCCCATCCCGACGAGGTCCGCGTTATCTCGAAGCGCTTTGGCCAGGGCGCTACGGATATCGATCGCTATCTCCAACTGGACGGCTACAAAGCCGTGCAGAAGGCGCTCGCCATGCAACCGGACGCCATCATCAACGAAGTGAAGATCTCCGGCCTGCGCGGACGAGGCGGCGCCGGATTCAGTGCGGGAATGAAGTGGTCGTTTGTCCCGAAGCAATCGGCCAAGCCGAAATATGTGCTCTGCAACGGGGACGAGAGCGAGCCCGGCACCTGCAAGGATCGCCTGATTTTCGAACACGATCCGCACGCGATCATTGAAGGTGTCATGATCGCCTCGCTGGCGGTCGGCGCTCATACTGGGTACATCTACATTCGCGGCGAGTATCGCTACCTGTCGGTGATCATGCAGAAGGCGATCAAGGACGCGTACGCGAAAGGGTTCCTCGGCAAGAACATTTTCGGCAGCGGATACGATCTGGATATTCACTGGCACGGTGGAGCGGGAGCGTACGAAGTTGGCGAAGAATCGGCGCTGATGGAATCGCTCGAAGGCAAGCGCGGCATTCCGCGCATCCGCCCGCCTTTCCCAGCCGTGGTTGGACTGTGGGGCGGGCCGACCGTCATTAATAACGCGGAGACCCTCGCCGCCGTGCCGCACATCATTTTGGGCGGCGGGGACTGGTACGCGAAACTGGGCTCGCCGAAAAATGGCGGAACGCGGCTGTTTTGCCTGGCCGGACATCTCAACCAGCCTGGTGTCTACGAGCTTCCGATGGGCTATAACCTCAAGAAGATGATCTATGAGGTGGGCGGCGGAATTCCCAACGGGCGCGGTTTGAAGGCCGTGGTTCCGGGCGGATCGTCAACGCCGGTGCTGCTGCCGGAGGAAATCGACGTCGCCATGGACTTCGACTCGCTCGCCAAAGCGGGATCGATGCTTGGGTCGGGTGGCGTTACCGTGCTCGACGATACTACCTGCATCGTGAAGTTCGCCCTGCGCACCATCAAGTTCTATCAGCATGAAAGCTGCGGTTGGTGCATCCCCTGCCGCGAGGGCACCGACTGGTTGAAGAAGACCCTGACGCGCTTTCATGCCGGCGCGGGAGTAAAGAAGGACATCGACAACATTTATTACCTCGCGGAAAACATGCTGGGGAAGACTTTCTGTCCGCTCGGAGACGCGGCGGCAATGCCCACCATGGCATTCGTGAAGAAGTTCAGAAAAGAATTTGAAGATCATTTGGATGGCAAGCCGTGCCCGTTTGAGAAGGCAGGAGCGGCAGAGCCGGTGCTGGTCTTCCAGGCTCACTGAGGTTACATATGAGGCGACTGTTCTCTTTAATTTTTGTACTCGCGATGTTCGCCGCCTCGAGCATCGCTGAGGACAGCGCCGTATGCAAGTCGGCTTCGAACCCGATCGTTGGGAAGTGCTTCCGTTTCCGAGGTCGTCTGGGAATGTACAACGGAGGTCATTCGTATTGGGTTTGGAAGGTTGGCACAAGTCACAGGTACTGGGTAGAAGGGGACCTTCCGGGCGAAGGACAATTTGATTGGGATCATTTCTATTGGGGCAATTTTGATGCGTGCCCGACTACGAGATTCAGGAGAGGCGACGCACAGGGAATCTGTGTTCAATCGATGGGGAAGTTAATCAGCACCGAGCGCAGGAATTAAATGCCAGACGTGACCCTCACTGTCGATGGAAAGAAGATCACGGCTCCCGCGGGGTCGCTGCTGATCGAGGCCTGCAAGAGCGCGGGCATTGAAGTGCCTTCATTTTGCTACTATCCCGGGCTCTCGCTGCAGGGCGCTTGCCGCATGTGCGTGGTGAAGGTCGAGAAGATGCCTAAGCTTCAGACCGCCTGCACGACGGGCGTGACGGAGGGCATGATCGTCTCGACCGATAGCGATGAAGTGCGTCAGGCCCGCAAGGCGATGGTTGAGTTGCTGCTCGGCAACCATCCGCTGGATTGCCCCGTGTGCGACGCCGGCGGCGAATGCGAACTACAGGATATGGCGTTCTCCTATGGCGCTCCTGAATCGAAGTACACGGAGGCCAAGAACCACCGCGAGGAACAGCAGTGGTCTCCAGTGGTGTATTTCGACCGCCCGCGCTGCATCCTGTGCTATCGCTGCGTGCGCGTGTGCGGCGAAGGCATGGACGTTTGGGCGCTGGGCGTGCAGAACCGCGGCGTCAGTTCGATCATCGCTCCTAACCAGGGCGATAGCCTCGACTGCGAAGAGTGCGGCATGTGCATAGACATTTGCCCGGTCGGTGCGCTCACCTCTGGCGCTTACCGCTACAAGACGCGTCCGTGGGAGATGAACCACGTGGGCACGATCTGCACCCATTGCGGGGATGGCTGCAAGACCACGCTGGGCGTGCGCCGCTGCGACACGGGCATGGAGATCGTGCGCGGGGACAATCGTGACAAGAGCGGGATCAACAACGATTTTCTCTGCATCAAGGGCCGCTACGCGTTCGACTTTGCGCATAATAAAGAGCGCCTCACCGAGCCGCTGGTCCGCAAGAACGGCAAGCTGACGCCTGCGACCTGGGAAGAAGCTTTTGAACTGATCGGCAAACGGTTCCGTGAAGTTCGCGACGGAGCTAAGAATGAGGTTCGCGACGGAATTAAGAATGAAGACGGCGGGAACGCGATCGGCGTGATCGGGTCGAATCGCACCACCAACGAAGAGAATTATCTTCTGTCAAAATTCGCCCGCGTCGTGCTCAAGACGAATAACGTCGATCATCATCGGACGGCCGACTATCCTGCCCTCGCGGCGGCGCTTCACGGCAAGCCCGGAAAAACGGCTTCCATGCGCGACGTGTTGAACGCGCCCGCGATTCTCGTGATCGGCAACGACCCTACGAATCAACATCCGCTGCTGGCATGGCAGATCCGGACGAACGTCCGGCTGCGCCGGGCGCGGCTCTATGTGATCAACTCCGCGCCCATCAAGTTGCGCCGGCAGGCGGCCGGATTCGCGCTGGTACCGGCGGGCGCGGAAGCGAAGGCAGTCGCATTTCTCGCCGGGGACGATTCTCTGCTCGATTCGCTTGTCGTTTCGTTTTCGGAATCCCAGGGCGCCGACAGTATGACGCGCGACGCCTGGGTCTCGCTGCGAGAGAAAATCCGCGCCGAACAGAACATGGTCATCGCCTTCGGTTCTGAACTGCGTGGCAAGGACATCGAGAAATTGGTGAGTTTTGCCGCAACCTTGAACGGAGCAAAGCTGATCTGCCTGGGCGATTACGCGAATTCCCGCGGGGCCAGTGAAATGGGGCTTTATCCCGATCTTCTCCCGGGATACGAGCCCGTCGCCGGTGCAGACAAGTTCCAACAGGAATGGGGCAAGCTGCCAACCGAAAAGGGCCTGAGCCTGCCGGAGATGGCGGAAGCGGCGAAGACCGGCAAACTGAAAGCCCTTTATGTGGTGGGCTCCAATCCGATCGGCCATTTGGGCATTGATCCCTTTGTGTTCGCGAAAAGTTTTGTGGTGGTTCAGGAGATGTTCCTGACCGAAACCGCGATGATCGCCGACGTGGTTTTGCCGGCCGCCAACGCGTACGAGAAAACGGGAACTTATACCAACACCTGCGGCGATCTGCAACTGGTGAAGAAGGCGGGCGAAGTCTCGAACACCAAGCCGGACTTCGAGATGATCGTTCGCATCGCCGACGCCATGGGTAGCGATGTGAGCGGTCTGGTGCCCTTCGGGAGCGGGACGCACTCCGACATGGGGCAGGCGCGCGGCGCGCAGTCGGGCGAGGCGGATCGTCACGCGGTGTGGCTCGAAGCGCACAACCTGGAACCGAAAATGACGCCATTCGATCCCATGGCGATTCTCGACGAGATCCAGCGCGTGGTTGCCGGATACGATATTTCACGGGTGAATCTGCTGGCGGGCAACGATCAGCATCTCGAGATTGCCGAAAGCGGCGCGAGCTTGGTTCAGAATCCGGAACTGATCGTCCCGGCCAACGATGATTTGTTCAGCTCGGGCACGCTGGGAAAGTATTCAAAGACTTTGAACTCGGTTTTCGAAAACAAAGCAGCCGATGCAGAAGTTGCAGCGGACTAGATACGTAAAATCAAAACCACGCGGGCGAGGGCGCCCGCGCCACACTCGAACACGAAAGACAATTCGTTGAGCATAACGACCTTCATCATCATTTCGATCATCAAGTCGGTTGTCGTGGTCGGTCTTCTGCTGTTCGGGGTGGCCTACAGCGTCTGGCTGGAGCGCAAGGTGGCGGCGCACATCCAGAACCGCTGGGGCCCGACGCGGGTTGGACCTTTCGGCCTGCTGCAACCGATTGCCGACGGCGTCAAAAACATCTTCAAAGAAGACCTGACGCAGCCGCATGTCTACAAGCCGCTTTACATTGCGGCGCCCATCATCTCACTGGTCTTTGCCATCACGTCCATTTCGGTGATCCCGTTCGGCAACTGGGTGAACGTCGGTCCGTGGGGCACCTACCTGCAGATTACCGATTTGAATATCGGGCTGCTGGTGGTTCTCGGCATTACGTCGATGGGCGTGTACGGTATCGCGCTTGCGGGGTGGTCCTCGAACAACAAGTACTCGCTGCTCGGCGGACTGCGCGCCAGCGCCCAGATGGTGAGCTATGAAGTTTCGCTCGGCCTGGCGCTGGTGGGAGTGGTGATCATGTCGGGAAGCCTCAGTTTGCGTGAAATTGTGGATTTTCAGGGCGGCCGCTTTTGGGGCTTCATTCCGCGCTGGAACATCTTTCACGGGCAGACGCTGGGGTTTTTCATCTATCTGATTTCCGCGTATGCGGAGACGAACCGAGGCCCGTTCGATCTGCCGGAAGCCGAGTCGGAACTGGTGGCGGGATACCACACCGAGTACAGCTCGATGAAATTCGCGATGTTCTTCATGTCCGAGTACGCCAACATGCTGACGGTCGCATGTCTGGCCACGATAATGTTCCTGGGTGGATGGCACGGGCCGATCTTTGGTCCACCCATCCTGCAAGCGGTGTTGCCGGTGTTTTGGTTCTGTCTGAAGGCTTTCTTTTTCATGTTTCTATATGTCTGGGTGCGCTGGACCTTACCGCGCCTTCGCTATGACCAGCTCATGGCGTTCGGGTGGAAAGTTCTGCTGCCCCTGGCGGTCGCCAACATTGTATATACGGCGCTGGTTGTGGCGTGGAGAGCGTAAAGCAGTTGCCAGTTCTCAGTTGCCAGTCTTGATCTGGGTTTACTGAGAGCTGAGAGCTGACAGCTGAGAGCTAGCACAAATGTTTCATTTAATTTTATTTCTTTTTTTCGGCGCGATCTGCGTGGCGGGGGCCGTCAACCTGCTGGTGCAGAGCCATCCCATCAACAGCGCGCTTTCGCTGATCGCGGTGATGGCCTCGCTCGCTGCCGAGTATCTTCTGTTAGGCGCGGAATTTGTGGCCGCAGTGCAAGTGATTGTTTACGCCGGCGCCATCATGGTGTTGTTCGTGATTACCATCATGCTGCTGAACGCCGGCAAAGAAGAGCGCAGCAAAGGCAGCCGCGTCGCGATCCTGCTCGGCGTCCCCGGAGTGCTGATCGGCGGAGTGCTCGTCGCCTGGACGCTTCTCCAGCGCTCCAACATGCAGGCGGCGGTCCCCATTGGCGCTCTACCGGGCGATCCAGCCGATATTGCACGGCTTCTCTTCCACAATTTTCTGCTGCCTTTTGAAGTCACGTCGGTGCTGATTCTGATCGCCATCATGGGCGCGGTCGTGCTCGCCAGCCGGCCCGAAGCCGTAGCCCGCGGCCCGAGGAAGGACGAAGGATAAGAACAAGATGGTCCCACTTTCTTACTATCTCGTGTTGAGCGGAATTCTGTTCGTGTGCGGTGTGCTCGGCTTCCTGATCAAGCGCAACATCATCACCATTTTCATGTCGATCGAGCTGATGCTGAACGGCGTGAACCTTTCGTTCGTGGCCTTCGCCGCGCACTGGCACGCACTCAGCGGGCAAGTCTTCGTCTTCTTCGTGATGGTAGTGGCCGCCGCTGAAGCCGCGGTGGGCCTGGCGATCATTATTGCCGTCTATCGCACGCGTGAAACTTTGAATGTGGACCAGGTGAACCTGCTCAAACTATGACGCCGAATCCTTATCTCTGGCTCGTCGGGCATCTCTGGCTCGTCCCGCTGCTTCCGCTCGCTGGGGCGGCGATCAACGGCTTTTTTGGCCGGCAGTGGTCGAAGAAAGCGATATCGACGGTCGCGCTTGTATTCTGTGGCGCCGCCTTTGTCATGGCGTTGGGCCTGGCAGCGGGATTTTCTTCGGCGGCCGCTCCTTATTACTGCGATCTCGCGCACTGGATCCGGTCGGGAAGCTTTCAAGTTGACTTCAGTTTCTATCTCGACCAGTTATCGCTCGTCATGCTGCTCGTAGTTACCGGCGTCGGTTTCCTCATTCATATCTACTCGGTCGGCTATATGTGGGAAGACGACGGCTACTACCGCTTCATGTCGTACATGAACCTGTTCATGTTCTTCATGCTGACGCTGGTGCTGGCGAAGAATTATCTGGTCATGTTCATCGGCTGGGAGGGCGTGGGCCTGGCGTCGTATCTGCTGATCGGCTACTGGTTCACAAAAGACTCGGCGGCGGCGGCCGGCAAGAAGGCATTCATCGTCAATCGGATTGGCGATTTTGGATTCCTGATCGCACTCTTCCTGATGATCAAGCACTTCGGCTCGCTCGACTTCACACGCGTGTTTGCGGCGGTGCAGACGCTGCCGACGGAGACTGCGGGCGTGGGCCTGCTCACGGCAATCGGTCTGCTGCTGATGGTCGGCGCGGCTGGCAAGTCGGCGCAGATTCCTCTTTATGTCTGGCTGCCGGACGCCATGGAAGGCCCCACTCCGGTCTCCGCATTGATCCATGCGGCGACCATGGTGACGGCGGGCGTTTATATGGTGGCGCGCTCGTCCGCTATTTTCGAGCGCGCGCCCATGGCGATGATGGTGGTCGCCATCATTGGAACGCTCACCGCTCTGTTCGCGGCGACCATCGGCATTGCCCAGACCGACATCAAGAAAGTGCTGGCCTACTCCACCGTCTCGCAGCTCGGCTATATGTTCATGGCCTGTGGCGTGGGAGCGTTTTCAGCGGGCATCTTCCACCTGATGACCCACGCCTTCTTCAAGGGACTGTTATTCCTCGCGGCAGGTTCGGTAATTCACGGCATCGGCGGCGAACAGGACATGCGAAAGATGGGCGGGCTCCGGCAGTACATGCCCTGGACCTTCTTGACCATGACCATCGCGACATTTGCGATCGCCGGCTTTCCGCCCTTTGCCGGATTTTTTTCCAAGGACGAGATCCTGTGGAAAGCCTATTCGAGTGAGTACGGAAGTTGGGTGTTTTGGCTGATCGGCATCATCACCGCGTTTATCACCTCGTTCTACATGTTCCGGCTGTGGTTCCTGACGTTCTTTCGTGATTACCGAGGCGGTAATGCGAACGACGGGGCAGATCAGTCAGCTAACGCACATGCCGCTCACGATCACTCCGATCATGGACACGGCCATGGCCCTCACGAAAGCCCGTGGGTGATGCTGGGCCCGCTGGTCGTCCTGGCGTTCCTGTCACTGGTTGGGGGATGGATCGGCATCGGTGGCCGCTTCGAACATTTTCTTGCTCCGGTTTTCCAGAGCGGAGGCGTCGCGGAACTGGCGCACGAGACCGCCGGTGAGGCTGCCGGCACAGGAACTGAAACCCTCCTCATGCTGATTTCCGTCGGTGCGGCCTTTCTTGGACTTTTTCTCGCCTGGACACTCTATTTCCGCCGTCCGCAACTGCCCGCGCGCATCGCCGCCAGCCTCGGCGGGCTCTACCAGGCTGTCGCCCACAAGTACTACATCGACGAGCTTTACAACGTCCTGTTCGTGAAGCCGCTGATCGACGGCTCGACCGCAATTCTCTGGCATGGCGTAGACCAGAACGTGATCGATGCCACGGTGAACAACTCAGCCAGCGCTGCGCGCCACGTATCTGACAACGTGCGCCACATGCAATCCGGCAATCTGCGCTCCTACGCCGGCTGGGTGGCTGCTGGAGGGGCAGTGGTGATCGCCTACATGATCTGGATGGGGGTGTGGGTCCGATGAATGTGGGAACCCTCAGTCCATTCATTCTTTCGCTGGTGACCTTCATTCCTGCCGGGGGCGGGCTGCTGATTCTGCTGATCCCGCGCCGCGATCGTGACATCAAGCTATTTGCGCTTGTCGTCTCCCTGCTCGCATTTGTAGCCTCGCTGCATTTGCCGGTACACCTGCATCGCGAGATCGGCGCTTTCAAGTTCGAGATCGACAAAGTCTGGGTCACTAATCCCAACATTCATTACCACATGGGCATTGACGGATTTTCCGTCTGGCTGGTGGTGCTGACCACCTTCCTCACCCCCCTGTGTGTGCTGATTTCCTGGACTTCGATTCACGAGAGGGTGAAGGAATTCTTCATCCTGCTGCTGATCCTGGAGACGGCGCTGATCGGCGTTTTCACCTCGCTCGATTTGTTCCTGTTCTACTTCTTCTGGGAAGCGACGCTGATTCCGATGGCGCTGCTGATCGGCATGTACGGCCATGGACGCAAGGTCTACGCCGCGGTGAAGTTTTTCCTGTTCACCTTCCTCGGCTCGACGTTCATGCTGGCGGCGATTATCTGGCTATATGCGAAGACTGGCAGCTTCGATTTTGTGATCATCCAAAACGCGATTCGCAGCGGCAGCGTGCCCGGTTTCGAAGCCGCCTCGCTGTGGTTGTTCCTTGGCTTCTTCGTCGCCTTTGCGGTAAAGGTCCCAATCTTCCCGCTGCACACCTGGCTGCCCGACGCGCACGTGGAAGCGCCCACCGCCGGGTCGGTGCTGCTGGCCGGAGTGCTGTTGAAGATGGGCACCTACGGCCTGCTGCGCTTCGATGTCGGCCTGTTTCCCGAACAGGCGCACCGCAACGCCCCCTGGATCATGGTGCTGGCGCTGATCGGCATCATCTACGGCGCTCTGGTCTCGCTGGTGCAGCCGAATATGAAAAAGCTGATCGCGTATTCTTCGATCAGCCACCTCGGATTCGTCGTCCTCGGAATCTTCAGTTTCACGACGGCCGGACTGAACGGAGCCGTCTTCATCATGCTCGCTCACGGCGTCGCCACCGGCGGACTCTTTATGCTGGCGGGCCTCCTCTACGAACGCCGGCACACTTATGAGATCGCCGATTTTGGCGGCTTAGCGACACCCATGCCCAAGTACGCCACCCTCTTTCTGGTCACCGTGCTGGCCTCAGTCGGACTGCCGTTGCTGAACGGTTTCATCGGCGAGTTTCTGGTGCTCAGCGGCGCATTCCAGGCGCGGCCTATTTATGGAATCCTGGCCGCGACCGGCGTGATCTGGAGCGCCTGCTACCTGCTGTGGATGTATCAGCGCGTTTTCTTCGGCAAGGTGAAGCACGAAGTCAATAACACGCTGCCCGACCTCAACCCGCGTGAGAAGGCGGCACTTTGGCCGATTGCGATTGCCGCTCTGGTGATGGGTGTTGCGCCCCTGGTGTGGCTCAGCGCGATTGATCCGGCGGTGCGAGCGGCTCTCGCCCCCTTCACCCAATTGGCCAGCAGGATGGTGGGCCAATGATGGGGGTAATGATAGCGACGATGACGGCGTTCGCGCATTCATTGTCCGGTCTCCTGGCGCAGTTTCAGACTTACACGTCGCCGCCAGGCGCCGACTACATGCGCATCCTGCCGGAGTTGGTGCTGTCGATCTTCGGCATGCTGATCATGGTCGTCGACCCTCTGCTCGACGAAGAAAGCAGTCACCAGGCGCTTGGCACGATCGCGCTGATCGGCACCCTGGCCGCGCTGGCATCGACGATCTGGATGGCGCAGTATCCCGGAACCGCTTTCTGGAACATGGTTCGGGTGGAAGACTTCAGCGTCTATTTTCACTTCCTCGTCATCGCGATTGCGGCGGTGGTCATTCTCAGTTCTTTCGAATACTTGCGAGTGCAGCGCATCCGCGCCGGGGAGTACTACGGGCTCATCCTGTTTGGCACGGTTGGCATGTGTTTGATGTCGTCGGCGATCGAACTCGTACTTATCTTTATTGCCCTGGAAATCTCGTCGATCTCGACCTACGTGCTAGCGGGCTTTCGGCGGCGCGACGCCTCGAGCAGCGAATCGTCGCTGAAGTACTTTCTGCTGGGATCGTTCGCCACGGCGTTCTTCCTCTACGGCGTCGCGCTCATGTTCGGCGCAACCGGTTCCACCAACATTGACGCAATCAGCCAGGCGCTGCATTCCGGCGGCGCACCTGTACCGGTTCTGGCGTATGTTGCGACGGCGCTCATGTTCGTGGGCTTGGGCTTCAAGGTCGCCTCTGCACCCTTCCATGTATGGACTCCTGACGTCTACGAAGGAGCCCCGGCTCCGGTCGTCGGCCTGATGTCGACCGGCCCCAAAGCGGCGGCGTTCGCGGTTTTGCTGCGCGTAATGTTCGAAGCGAACGCACCCGGACGCTTCTGGCTGATCTGGGTCTCGGCCGCGCTCTCCATGACGCTGGGAAATGTATGCGCCCTGGTGCAGGACAACGTCAAGCGCCTGCTCGCCTATTCCTCGATCGCTCACGCCGGGTATCTGCTGGTCGCGTTTGCTGCACAACCTGCGCTAGGCGCGTCCGCGGCGATGTTCTACACCGCCGCCTATGCGGCGATGAACGTCGGAGCATTTGCCGTGGTCAGCCACTTCGCGAACGCGGGCGAAAAGTACGTCACGCTCGAAGATTACGCGGGCCTCGGCAGGAAGTCCCCTGTGCTGGCCGCGACTTTCACCTTCTTCCTGATGTCTTTGATCGGCATCCCGATCACGGGTGGATTCTTCGCGAAGTTCTACGTATTAAGTGCCGCGCTCAAGTCGAATCTGGTTGGCTTGGCGATCATTCTGGTGCTGAATGGCGCCGTGGGCGCCTATTATTACCTGCGCATTATCGTCATGATGTACATGCGTGAACCACGGGGCGAGGTTCCCGTCGCGCCAGTGCCCGTCGCGGCAGGACTCGCCATTGCGGTTTGCGTGCTGCTTACGCTTTACCTCGGGGTGCTGCCGGGACGCGTACTCGACTACGCCTCCCAATCCGCCCGGCAACTCGTCAGCGATACGGTGGCCCCGACGGCATCGTCAGTTTTTCCGGCGACAGAGCCGTAGTTTTTATTTGCCAACCGGATAACGAGAAAACGAGAAAGAGAACACTGGTACGAGCCAGCTTCGAGGCTTGAGCAAACGCAATCGCTATAATTTGTAGGTTCTCCTGAACTCTGCGCGGGGCTCGGGTTCTAACTTCAGTAGTGAGTGCATACAGCGTTAAGAAGCCGGGCTCCTGCGGCGATTGACAATCGCCGTCCGAGGCGGCATTATTAGCTACACGAATTTTTCCCGGTAATTGTTTACCCCAGGGGCGGGAGGTTTCATGATGCAGTTTCTTCGCAAGGTTTGCACGGACGATCAAGGGCAGGATATCGCTGAATATGCCGTCATGCTCGCCGTCATCCTGGTATTGGTGATCGGCACTGTGCGTCTGATCGGGGGCAACGCCAACAACGCGTTCTCCAGTGTTGCCAGTTCTCTAGGGACGCCGTAATCCCGGTTCGACCGGTTTTGGAAGGCAGCGGTATTTCAAGAGTTACGGTTCAAT
>Ga0208820_1001276_pt1 | contig 14309 bp, 16 predicted proteins | sample June2015DPH_16_5_FD_184713 | JGI IMG/M metagenome (GOLD analysis project Ga0208820, IMG submission 184713) | Peatland microbial communities from SPRUCE experiment site at the Marcell Experimental Forest, Minnesota, USA - June2015DPH_16_40... | ecosystem: Environmental > Terrestrial > Soil >...
ACTGTAGAAAAAGATGTCCACATCTACGTCAGGGACAGCATAGACATTCGTCTCCGGTATCACTACCAACTCTGGAGGTGCGGCAAATACGATGGGCGGCGGCAGAGCAATACTAACATTTACATCTGCCCTGGCCATCGTGGGAATAGGAACTACAAATACCAACGCCAAAAGTAATGTTCCAAAAAATAACTTTTTCATTTTGTTGCCTCTTATATACATCACTATTTTGTCTCCCCTTAGTCTTTCCTGCTTCCTACAACCAGCAGCACGATGCCGCCCACGAGCGCAATACCCCCCACGATCGGCGGCAGCGGAATCGTTTTCGTCTTGTCGGCAGTCATCTGGATGGGACCGATATCGACGACCTTCTCTCTGGTCGTGTAAGTGATGCCCTGGTAAGCGAATGCCGCGATTCCCAGAGCGATCAGTATGATCGCAATTATAGTCTTTGGTCTCATAGAACCTCCCCTTTCCTTAGCTTTAATGGGACAAGAGGACTACTTTACTACCCTCGTCGCTGAATGAATCCGACTATCAGGACGATGATGGCAATGACCAGCAGAATGTGAATAAACCCTCCCATCGTGTAACTGGTTATGAACCCCAGCAGCCACAGAACGATCAGTATTACAGCAATTGTCCACAACATGTGATTCTCCTTTCTGATTGTTTATTCCCACTGCCGGCTTGCGCACCTCGCACCAGCCGGCAGTGATCATACATTCTCTTTTGTCTTGGACTCGGATTACCCGATAGTCATCTGGTTATTTACACTCTTCACACCTTTTACGTCGTTGGCGAATTTGGCGGCCAGATCCTTTTCAGCTGCGTTTTTCGCCTTGCCCGTCAATGTAACCACACCCCTCTTCGTGGTGACCGAGGTATTGAGGGCACTGGTCGAGCGGTGATAGAGCAGCGTCATCTTGACTTGAGCGGTGATAGAAGCGTCATCAATCTTTCCGCCTACCGTTTGCTTCTTTCCCGAGATCTTTCCTACTGTCATCTCATTATTTACGCCTTTAACCCCTTCGACATCCTTGGCGTATTCGGTCGTCAGATCCTTTTGTGCCATGCTGTTCGCTTTGCCTTGCAGGGTGACGATTCCGTTTTTGGTGTTAACCTCCGTCATGGCGCTCACGTTCCGATGAAACAGGAACATGGTTTTCACTTTCGTTGTGATCCACGCATCCGAGTTCTTAGCGGGTGGTGTACCTTTGATTTCCAGCCTGTTGTCCACACTCTTGACACCGGGGAGATCTGCTACGGTCTCCTGGGCCAATGATTTGTGGGATTCTTCGGAGACAGTTCCCGTCAAGGTGACGGCGCCATCCTTAGACTGAATTTTAATGTCATCATTCTGAAGATAAGTTTTGAACACATACGACTGCTTGGCCGATGATTCGATGCGGCTGTCTTTCGACGCGTACACAGTCGCGCTGAGCGCCAGCATAGCCACCGCTGCCACCATCATTACTACTAATTTATAAATTGTTTTCATTTGTACGTTCTCCTTTTGTTGTTATTACTGTTGTTTTTTGAACTCTTTTACTCCGGAGATCTCATGCCTTTCGGTGTTCCGCTAATATTCAACACAGTTCCTGGATGTTTCTTACGTCTTCATAATGTGTTTACCTGCTGGACGATTCTTTACCATACCTTTTCCACCAGGCCTCTTTGCAGCACGTCTTTTAGCTGCAGTCATTCTGCCGCCTCTGCTTTTCTTTGCCGTTTTGAACACCTCCTTAAACTGCTTGGTCTCCTTGGTAATCGTGATTCATGTCTCACTGAGTTATAGTATGAAGGCCCAATGCAACCTCGGCCAAGCGCCCAAGGATACGCCGGCGCATGATACGCCGCTCTCACTACTTCCCCAAAACATTCTTGACCTGACCGATCTTTTCCTGAACTTTACCGGCTATCTTTTCACCGGTACCTTCAGCTTCTAACTTTGGATCGTCGTTTAGTTTCCCGGCAATCTCCTTGAGCTTACCCTTTACTTTGTGAAACTTGCCTTCCGCCTGGTCCTGCGTGCTGGATTTCATGGTATTCCTCCTGTCAGATATAACGATAAAATTTTTTACTCCGAAGACCTCATGCCTTTCGATTGATAAGAAGTCCCCTTTCTGATTTTTCATTCTCACTGCCGGCTATTGCATCAACATACCGGCCGGCAGTGATCATACAATCTCTTTGGTCTTGGACTCGGACTACTCGATAGTCATCCGGTTCTTTACACCCTTCACACCGTTTATGTCGTTGGCAAGTTTGGTGGCCAGGTTCTTTTCGGCAGCGTCGCTGGCCTTGCCATACAATGTGACCACGCCACGCTTCGACTCGACCTTGGTATTGAGAGCGCTGGTCGAGCGGTGAGATAGCAGCGTCATCTTGACCTGAGCGATGATGGAAGCATCATCAATCGTTTCGCCTACCGTTCGCGTGTTTTTCGAGGTCGTTGTTACGGTCATCTCATTATTTACGCCTTTAACCCCTTCGACATCCTTGGCGTATTCAGCCGTTAATTCCTTTTGTGCCTCACTGGCAGCATCGCCTCGCAGGGTCACGATGCCGTCTTTGACGTCAACCGCGGTTGTGCCGACGCTCACGCTACGATGAAACAAGAGCGTAAATTTCACTTTATCACGGATCCACGCATCGGAGTTTGCGGTGGGGGGGGCACCTTTGACTTCCAGCCTGTTGTCCACACTCTTGACACCGGGGATGCCTGCTACGGTCTCCTCGGCCAATGATTTGTTGAAGTTGTCGGCGACAATCCCGGTCAAGGTGACGGCGCCGTCCCTGGACTCGATTTTGATATCATCATTCTGAAGATAGGTTTTGTACACATACGAATTCCTGGCAGTTGATTCAATGCGGTCATCCATCTGAGACGCTTGCACAGGCATGCTGAGCACCAGCAGAGCCACCGCTGCCGCCATTATTACTACTAGTCTATACAGTCTTTTCATTTGTACGTTCTCCTTTTATTGATCATTATGGTTTCTTCATCATCCTTTTTTCCGGTTCTTTCTCACACGTCTTCATGCACATCCTCTTCTTCATTTTCTTAAATTGTTCGTCTGTCAAAATAGTCCGCATTTCCTTCATGGCTTTTAACATTTCCAAATGGTGGGCTGTTTTTATCTCGGCAATTTTTTTAACTGCAGAATTGGCCTTCTCTAGGTCGAAATCTTTCACTTCCATGATTTCCATAAGTTCGATCTCTGCAATCTTCAGGTCAGCTTTGAATCGGGCCTGCTTTTTTTGCATTTTGCTATGTACAGGCTTCATTTTCATGATCTGGTCATCGGTAAGCCCCATCTCCTCTGCATGTTCGATGCACATGACCATCATATCGCCCATCTTGTCCATATTGCCCATTTCCATCTTCTGTCCATGTCCTTCCCTATGCTCATTCATGGACATATCCATCATCTGTGAAAAAGCGATCACAGGGACGCTGAACGCCAGCAGAGCCACTGCTGCCGCCATTAAAGATATAGAATATGTTGTTTTCATGGTACGTTCTCCTTTTGTTAGTGAAACTCCAATTCCGAAAGCAAAGCGCATCGGAATTAGCAAGTTGAACAATCCCGCATAGCGGAGGGTATAATACCCGTGATTGTTGTTACTGTTGTTTTTTGAACTCTTAACTAATCTCCCCAACGGATCTCTCAGAAATCCAAGATTCGGGCCAACGGCGGCCGCCATGCTTCATCCGGGAAAGGATTATGGTCGCCTATTGCATCACCATACCAGCGGGCAGTGATCATACAATCTCTTTGGTCTTGGACTCGGACTACTCGATAGTCATCCGGTTCTTTACGCTCTTCACACCGTTTATGTCGTTGGCAAGTTTGGTGGCCAGGTTCTTTTTGGCAGCGTCGCTGACCTTGCCATACAATATGACCACGCCACGCTTCGACTCGACCTTGGTATTGAGGGCGCTGGTCGAGCGGTGATGGAAGCGTCATCAATCTTTTATCCGATCCTCGATTCAATTCCCCCCATTCTTGTAGGATGGAAAATAGTGTGGAACATTTCTTCATAGGGCTCTTTGAGAAGGTTCATCGCCCCTCGGATCACCTTAAAATGCTCTGACTTCATGTGGGTCATAAGGTTCTCCTGGGTATCCCATTCTTCAAGAAGAAAGAATCGATTTTCATCCTCGATACTCTGGCAGAAGTCGCAGCGCTGGCATCCCTTCTCCATCCTTGTGGAACCGGACAGTGAAGTGATCGTTTGCGACAACTCTAGGCGTTTCTCAGAAAGGACTTTCATTCGTATGATTACCAAGATCATAACCAAGGTAATAGCAAAGGGCCTGCCAACAACCGCAGGAAAATCAGAATTTTTGATTTTTCCTTTAATAACAGTGGATTAGATTAATAGGAGAGAACGGCAGAGAAGTATGAAATGATTCGTTTGGCCTCAATATTTGGTGGAACCTCAACATATTTAGGGATACTTTGAAGGGGTGGACAGTCTAATCTGGTTCTTTTGTCTGGGGCCGGACTATCCCGAGCTTATGCATCCTCGCTCTTAAGGTGCTCGGGTGGAGGCCCAGGATCGCTGCGGCCTTGTCCTTTCCCTCGATGCGCCAGCGGGTTTCAGAAAGGATTTTAAGAATCTGGTTTCGCTCCGTCTCTTCCAAAGTCCTCACGGCGGATGAAAGTGGGAGATCGATGAGTTCGGGCACACTAAGAACTTGTTTTTTTGTCGAGTCACATAGTTCCCGCGCTGTCCGTTCACTCATCACGAGCGGCATTAGTTGCGACAGCCGCCCAGATCAACTCAGCTTGAATGCTGGGCAGCCGACGCTAAGCAATCCCCTTAGTAAGTTAGAAACTATTTTCTGCGCTTTTCCGACAGAAAATAGTTTCGTTAACGCACTTATCCCGTTTATCGGAGTTAGGGACGAATAAAGATGGGTGGAAAAAAGATACCGATGCCCGGCGGTGGAGGCGGTGCATAGACGACCGGCGGGGGGGGATAATAAACACGTTCCCTGTGGCCATAGTAACCATAAGGCCGATAATTACGGCCATGCACATACCCCCTATTTCCCATACGGTTATCCCTGCCGAGGGCCGGCACCACGTCTATACTGCCGATCATGGAGGCCAAAACAAGCCCCATCATAATTTTGCCCACTATGGATCTAAAATTCCATGTGTTTGATGTTTTCATAAAGTCACTCCATTCTTGGATCGATTCCAATCGTCTGTTTGGCGTCAATCTTTAGTAAGTTAGCATTTATCCCGTTTATCGGGGTTAGTCGGATAATATTAACCGATCATTTCTTGTTTTGTCTCTTGTGTTGTTCATATTTCCCTGTCCGGAACACTATATCGGTAATATTCTTCTGTTGATCCGACATACTGGCATAGAACGCCTCGAAAGGCGGGATGAGCTTCTTCAGTTGAGTTAAATGGGCTTCGGTAATTTGACTGTGGAGTTTCATATGCTCGACAGCGTTCATGGGCTTGGCGTTTTCAGCTCTTTCCTTGGTAAAGGCGTCCATGTCTTTCGCATTTTCCCGCATCACCTGAGTAAGGTTATTCCATAATTCTTTCTGGGCCTCGGTGATATTTAGTGCGCCTTGAAGCTGTTTGATCCGGGCCTCAGTATACTCGACAGCAGAGGTTCTGGCAATTGCCGTCGATTTCTTGCTGCCTTGGGCGGCAAAAGAAAGATTGGCATTAGCGAAAAAGATAGTGGCTAGAAACGCCACCATCACAACAACGAGTGTAGCTGGAAAAGAAACTTGATAAGCCTTTTGTTTCATGATCTGTCTCCTTTATAAGTTTAATCTTTAGCGCTTGCACGCGCTAATGTTAAGAGGTTATAAACCAAAACACTCAACTTTCGCATATTAGAAACGAAAAAAATTCGGGATTGTGGTTGAGATCGTGGTCGTACCTCGCGATTTTGTTGTGGGGAGTTCGTTTGGGGCTTCAAACCTTGGACACCCCAAGTGTTTTGCTTCTCCCAATGTCTGTTCTTCTCCCAGTTGCGCCAGTTCCGTTGGACTTGTTGGTGGGGTATTCGTTGATGGTTCCATTGATGCCCTCTCCAACGATGATCCCTATAGTCATTCCTCCAACTTGATGGTATCCCTCTATAAAAAGATGGAACGTTTCGATAGTAGCCCCAACCTGAATTATAGTTCCGCGAGCGATACCATCGCCCTTCCCACGGACGCCACCACCAACCACTGTAGAAAAAGATGTCCACATCTACGTCAGGGACAGCATAGACATTCGTCTCCGGTATCACTACCAACTCTGGAGGTGCGGCAAATACGATGGGCGGCGGCAGAGCAATACTAACGTTTACATCTGCCCTGGCCATCGTGGGAATAGGAACTACAAGTACCAACGCCAAAAGTATTGTTCCAAAAAGTAACTTTTTCATTTTGCAGCCTCCTTTATCCATACCCAATTTAATCTCATGTAACCGGCGTTGTAGTGCTGCCCTCCTTTCTTTCCTAACGGTGTTCTTCATGCCTTTGATCCCTGTCATGACCTTCATCCCTGTCACGTCCTCCATCTCTTCCATCTCTATCCCATCCTACCCAACATCCTCCAATAGATACAAGCATCATCACTAAAACCATTGCCAACATAATGATTCTCTTCATCGCCCCCTCCTTTGATAAGAACTTTTTTGTTTATTACGACAATGAAACGGTATCAAAATGCTCAAAAAGTTTGCCGACACCCTCTCCATACTCTGGCCAGAGTTGCAGCGTTGGCATCTCTTCTCCATCCTTAAGGAACCGGGCCAAATGAAGCAATCGTCGGGGAGAACTCCATGCGGCTCTCAGAAAAGACTTTGTCGTGATAGATGATTCCCCAAAGGGCAGCAAACAAAATAATGCTAGCGCCCAGGATCGCCACGGCAGCCATGCCGTTAACCATTTCGCCTAACAATCTATCAAACTTTTTGTATCGTTCCTGTGTCAACTTCATGTTTCTTCTCCTGCATTGTTTTTAAAAATTCTTTTAGTTCGTATGATTACAATGTTTCAATCGGGGCATCTGAACCATGAAATAAATAATCACTTTCGGTTTGTCCAAACTTGGCTTTTAATTCGGCAGCTTGTTTTTTGTTGTGTTCTTGGAGTTCGGAAGTGAAAGACTTGCCACCCCTAAGTTCGCCTGTGCGTTCTAATTCCAGTGCAGCTTGCTCGCGTCGGCAGACTACGACGCCAAAAAATAATTTTACTTCGCTGAAGTTTGTAAAGATCATAACCAAGGTAATAGCAAAGGGCCTGCCAACAACCGCAGGAAAATCAGAATTTTTGATTTTTCCTTTAATAACAGTGGATTAGATTAATAGGAGAGAACGGCAGAGAAGTATGAAATGATTCGTTTGGCCTCAATATTTGGTGGAACCTCAACATATTTAGGGATACTTTGAAGGGGTGGACAGTCTAATCTGGTTCTTTTGTCTGGGGCCGGACTATCCCGAGCTTATGCATCCTCGCTCTTAAGGTGCTCGGGTGGAGGCCCAGGATCGCTGCGGCCTTGTCCTTTCCCTCGATGCGCCAGCGGGTTTCAGAAAGGATTTTAAGAATCTGGTTTCGCTCCGTCTCTTCCAAAGTCCTCACGGCGGATGAAAGTGGGGGGGGATGAAATCTCCAGTTTATCTGCCAACTGTAAAACCGGCCCGGGGCACAAGATCACGGCCCGTTCAATGACACTTTCCAACTCCCGGACGTTCCCGGGCCACGGATAATCCTGCAGCGTTTTCATCGTCTCCTTCTGGATCGACATGATCTGTTTGCCCAATTTCCTGGAATACCTCTCTACGAAGGCCTGGACCATCAATGGGATGTCTTCTTTGCGCTGCCTTAGTGGCGGGACAGTGATGGGGAAGACGTTCAGCCGATAGTAAAGGTCCTGCCGAAACCGGCCTTTCCTGACCTCTTCCTCCAGGTTTCGATTCGTTGTTGCCACGAGCCGTATATCGACTTTGACGGTCTGGGACGAGCCCAGGCGCTCAAACTCGTTATGTTGAATCACCCGGAGCAGCTTGGCCTGCACTTCCAACGGCAGTTCTCCGATCTCGTCCAGGCAAAGGGTGGAACCATGGGCGACCTCGAACCGGCCAACCCGCCGCGTATCGGCCCCGGTAAATGCTCCCTTCTCCCGGCCGAACAATTCGCTCTCGATTAAATTGGCCGGCAGGGCGGCACAGTTGACCGTGATCAGCGGCTGATCCTTGCGCGGGCTCATGTTGTGAATGGCGGCAGCGATCAATTCCTTTCCCGTTCCGGTCTCCCCGAGAATGAGGACCGTTGTGTTCGCCGGAGCAACCTGCTCCGCTCGATAGAGAACATACTTGAGACCATCACTTTGCCCGAGAATATTCTCAAAGCGATGTTTCATTTTGTTCTCTTGACGGAAGTAAATATTCTCGGCCTCCAGTTGGTCTTTCATTGTTTTGATTTCAGAAAGAGCAGTCCAAAGTGACTTTTCAGCCTTCTTGCGTTCGTCTATTTCCTGCGTAAGCTGCTTGTTTGCTGTGCTCAACTCTTCAGTCCGTTCCTTTACCTTCAGGTCAAGCTCGCCATATGCCTTTTGGAGCGCCACTTCCGCTCGCTTGCGCTTGGTGATTTCTTGCGCGTAAATACGCACTACTTTCATCTTTGCAGAAAGAAAGAGGCTCTCGATAAACACCCTGTCGTTTATTTCCACCTCGCGGGCGAAGTATTGCCTATCTTTTCCCTGTTCCAGCTTTTTTATCATTTCGTTCAGATCACGCGGGAGAAAGAGGCGAACTTCTTCCGGAACGTTTAACTCTTTTAAAATCTTCATGGTCGCAGCGTTGTAGAAAATGACCTGTTCCTTAAGATCTGTCTCGATGACCGGATTTGGATTTAGATCGGGGAATGAAGCAAGATGCTCGATCTTTTCCTCCGCCTTTTTGCGCTCGGTGATGTCCCGGATATTGCACTGAATCACTTTATGATGATTGACCAGATAGACATTACTGACAAATTCCACAGCCATTGACCGTCCGTCTTTTGTCTCCAGCAGTAAATCTTCGTAGCGAACATATCCTTTTTCCTGCAATTTAGAAAAAATGGCTTTGGATGCTTCAATATTTTTAAAGGCCCCAATTTCCCAGAGTTTCTTCCCTAAAAACTCCTCATGCGAATAACCCAGCATCTCTACCAAGAATGGGTTCACATCCGATATTTGTCCTGTTTCAGCATCGAGGATTAATATTCCATCCTGGGCTGTTTCAAAGAGGCGGCGGTATCGCGTTTCAGAAATTTTAAGCGCCTCCTCGATCTTCTTGCGCTCGGTGATGTCCCGGATGTTGCACTGAATCACTTTATGATGGTCAACGCGATAGACATTACTGACAAATTCCACATCAATGAGCCGCCCATCTTTTGTTTGCAGCGGTAAATCTTCATAGCGAACATATCCTTTGGTTTGCAGTTTTGAAAAAGCAGTTCGGGATGCGTGAATATCTTTAAAGGCCCCAATTTCCCAGAGTTTCTTCCCCAAAAAATGATCCTGTGAATAGCCCAACATTTCAATCAAGAATTGGTTAACATTGGATATCTGTCCTGTATCGGCATCGAGGATTAATATTCCATCCTGGGCTGTTTCAAAGAGACGCCGGAAACGAACCTCCGAAACCTCCAGTGCCTCCTCCATCTGCTTACGCTCAGTGACATCCTCGATAGCGAGGAGGATCATGTCAGTGCCTCTCCCCTGCCGATAGATTCGCCGGGCATTGAGAAACATTCTTCTCCGTCCGACGGCCGGGAACTTGTGATCAACCTCAAAATCATTGAAATGGGTATTCTGGGGAACAATTTCCTCCAACAGCTTTCGTAGCGCAGGAATGTCCCATTGGTGTTTGCCCATGCTGTAGACAAACCGCCCTTCTGTTTCTTTAGGCGTCACCTGGAAGGTCTGATAGAAAGATTGATTCGCGGAGATTACTTTTAGGTCGGGAGCAAGCACCAAAAGGGGTTCACGTATCGTTTCCACGATGCTTTTAGCGTATTCTTGAGCTTTTTCAAAGGATTCTTCTGCACGCTTGCGCTCGGCGATTTGAGCTGGCAATATTGAGCTAGCCTCCTGTAAGCGCCGCTCCGTGGCATCTCGCCCCGTCCGAAGCTCTTCCACCTCAAGGAGCGATTTCTGCTTTGTTTCGAGGTTTATTTTTGGTTTTCTTTTCATAATATCACCCCTCCCCTGATCGCTCTCAGATCTTTAATCCTCGCTCTCCAATCTCTTTAAATTTTATGCAGAATTTTAAAAAAAATCAACTAAAAAAATGCGTGTCCTTTACGAATTAAGAGTTCACTCCCGAGTTTTGGGTTATCCATCGAGGGGTAGAGAGAGGAGAGATTTTAGCCCAGCCCCTTTGGATGGGGCGGGGCAGCGCGAAGGGCAGATTGCCGTGGTAATATTCGCCGAAAATCTGAAAAGCTCATTTTTCGGCAGAGGGGCTGCGGATGTTGATGCCAGCTTGGACATTAAAACCGGGGTTCCAGTCGGTTTCCTTCCCATTATGTCACAGAAAACCGGCAAGCAGGCGCATCGTCAGTTTGAAGACCAGTGCCCTGCTTTGATAATCAATGCCTACCTTCTTCTGTTATATTGCTGTCGACCGGTTTTGGCGTACCGTAGCTTTTTCCGGCCTATTTTGTTGCCAACGTAAGGCGTAAAGGTCCGGAAAAATGTAAAACATCTTTCCGGACCTTTAACCCGATACTTCTATTGTACTATGATTTCAAAAAGAGCTCTCATGTTGGCCTTTGCTGCTTTGGAGTAAAGCTCTTTAGGCGCTGCTTCATACTCCGCCGGGTGTCTCTCGCCATAACCGATTATGGTAAGCCTGTCCGGTGCAATGATGCCTTCGTTAATCAGATAATCTCTGACGGCATTTGCCCTTCTTTCACTCAACTTCTGGTTGTAGGCTTCAGTGCCGGAAGCAGAGGTATACCCGGCAACACGGATTTGAGCATTAGGGTTATCTTTCAGAAGCTGGATACTCCTTTTCAGGATCGTCTGCGCTTCCGGCTTCAGGGTCGACTTATCGAAATCGAAATGTATGTCCTCAAAAGCAAGAATAACGACCGCCGGCTCAGCTGCGGCGACGATAACCTTCTCCTCGGCCTTTGGTTCAGACGCCAGGATGACGACCTTCTCCTTCTCTTTAGCCACGGGCTCAGGGGCAGGTTTGGACCCGCCGAACGCAAAAACTACTCCCAGAGTAACTCCAAGATTATGGTAGGTCTCTTGGAAAATCTCGGTAACTATATTATCTTCGACATCGAATCTGAGGGCGATATGGTCCGTAAACCAGTATTTCGCTCCGATACCAACATTAAAAAGAGGCATGTCCCCATGCGATATCGTTGGACTATAGTGGGCTCCTCCGATACCGGCTTCGATAAAGGGGTTGAATCTACCAGTGGGTATAATGTTATAGACGGCATCGACATGATAAAAAAGAGCGTCCACTCTATCCGCGCTGCCATTGAACTGTCCTTCCGTGGCATTCCTTTTTGTCGTGTCACCAACGCTAGTGTGTATATATTCCCCGGCGACTTCAATACCAAAATATCTCGTGAAATTGTAGCCAACCCGTCCGCCAAACATGAATGCGTTATTCAGATTCTGATTGGGTTCGAAGAAATTGTACCCTACGAACGGATTCAATTCAACGCTTCCTGCCTTTATCTCGGAGCGAGCAGACAAGGGTAGAAGAAAAACAAAGACAGCTGCGATCAGCGCTGCACGATACATTGATTTCATTTTGTACGTCCTCCTTATATATTGTTTCGTTTTGTTGTTGCCTTTCCGGCTCCGGGAAAAAAGCCGTAGGGAATATCTATAGTGCCCAAAGAACGAGGCGTTATTAAAGAGGCAAGAAGGAGACAGGCTGAATTATTATGAAAAATAGACTGTCTTCCTTTTTTGTCTCTTGCATACCGATTACCTCATGCCTTCTTACTGGCAAACTGCTGAAAAAGCAGGCACAGCCACAGGAGGCGTAAACGGTTGACCCGGCACGGAAACGATATTAGAGTCAAATACAAACGCACCAGCCGTAAACGCCCCGGCCAACAATCTACCGCACGAGGTTGCGCCGGTGTCCATCGTGATACTTGCAGAGGACAGTATGTTGCCCTGGAATTCAGAGTACGTTCCCAGCGTCGCTACAGAGCCGGCCTGCCACCAAACGTTGGAAGCCTTGGCGCCGTTGACCAGGAGGATACGACTGCGTACCCCATAGTTGGCGGCGGAGGCTATGCCGATTGAGCTTGATGACTGGAAGACGAAGCGGGCATTCGCATCGCCCTGGGCATCGAGCGTGAGATCACCAGTTATCAGAATCGACGTGAGGGATTGATAGACGCCAGGAGTGAACAAGTTTGTCCCGGGCACGAGCGCGCTCCCGGTCGGGGCTCCTAAAGTAGTGCCGGCCGGTATATTGGTGGCTCCTCCTAGTGAACCGGCGGCTGGGGGCCCGGCCGGAGGAGTAATGCTGAGAAACGCTGCCAGCAAATCGGCCTTGATAGTAGCTAAAGAGGCTGGGACTCCCGGATCATTGAGGGGACTGATTACTGTGTATCCGGTAATTATTGGAGGAAAGCCTGGACCTCCGCAAGCGCCAAAATCTCCAAGACCACCTACGGTCACAGCATTACACGTGGCAGTTGGATCCAGCACCACATTCCCGCTGATAAGAGTAGTAGGTGCGGTGTTGGTGTCGGTAACCCCGGCGGTAGCCGCAATCCCGAACGTCGAGGCCGATCCAAGGTTTACTGACGGAGCAGACGGGGCACATATAGTTGAACCTACTGTAAAGTTCCATACTACATCAGCTGCCAGTGGAGTGCCATTTGTGTCCGTGGCCGCGGTCGTGATCGTGGCCGTATAGTTGACGCTTGGTGTGAAATTGACTGTTGGTGTAAAGGTCGCCGTCAGGGTTGCCGCATCATAGGTAACTACTCCCGGTACGTTAGTGCCGGTTCCTGTTGCCTTCACCGTAAACGTTCCGGCCGCCGTGATCGTTGAAGCGTTCATCGCCTCGCTGAATGTTGCGCTGAATGTCTCGTTAACACACGCAGGAGCACCTCCTGTGACAACAGCAACAGGGGATATGTTAGTCACTTCAGGTGTGGGTGACATCCATTTATCGGTTTCACCTCCATGTCCTCCGCATCCTGTAATAAAAAAAACACTCGCGATTAACATCATAAATACAAGACACGCTTGCTGAGTCTTAAATCTTTTCATAACCATTCCTCCTCCTTTACGAATTTTGTTGTTCTCGTATTTTCGCCGTACCAAAAAGAACGGACCTTGTCAATATGTTCGCTTTCCTTTTTTTGATAAGGTAAGGCCTTGCTTTTTCTCTGGTTTTGGATTATCATCTAGCTTCCCGGCGATCTCCTTGAGCTTACCCTTTACTTTGTGCAACTTGCCTTCCGCCTGATTCCGCGTGCTGGATTTCAGTGTGTTACCTCCTTATTTTAAATTAGTTGCAAACCTGATGACCTGTTACTGTTCCTGTTACTGTTAAGGATTACTACAATTGTCATGCCATGGAAGAATCGCGGATTCCGCGGGGACAAGATATTGATAAAGTATTGATTATATAGAACAAAATGGAAAATGAGATATATAAGTAAAGAGGAAGCCGACAAAGGTGGCCGTCATATTTAACAGATCCGTTAAATGTTATGGATTGTGAAGAGAGAAAATTTTGTAAATCTTATGTTGTATTTCCTGCCGAATGAACCCTTTTTTATGGACGGCGGATGCCGTCTTTCCGCATCCTCGCTCTTAAGGTACTCGGGTGGATGCCCAGGATCGCTGCGGCCCCGTCCTTTCCCTCGATGCGCCATTTGGTTTCAGAAAGGATTTTAAGAATTTGGCTTCGCTCCGTCTCTTCCAAGGTCCTCAAGGCGGATGAAATTAGGGGGGGTGAGGTCTCCAGTTTATCGGCCAACTGCAAGACTGGCCCGGGGCACAAGATCACGGCCCGCTCGATGATACTCTCCAGCTCGCGCACGTTGCCCGGCCAGTCGTATTCCCGGAGGGTGTTCAGGGTGTCTTTCGACACGGTCTCGATCCTCTTTCCTGTTTTCTTATTGAATTTGTCAATGAAATGTTCAACAAGAACAGGGATGTCATCTTTGCGCTGCCTTAGTGGCGGGACAGTGATGGGGAAGACGTTCAGCCGATAGTAAAGGTCCTGCCGAAACCGGCCTTTCCTGACCTCTTCCTCCAGGTTTCGATTCGTTGTTGCCACGAGCCGTA
>Ga0208820_1001277_pt1 | contig 14296 bp, 9 predicted proteins | sample June2015DPH_16_5_FD_184713 | JGI IMG/M metagenome (GOLD analysis project Ga0208820, IMG submission 184713) | Peatland microbial communities from SPRUCE experiment site at the Marcell Experimental Forest, Minnesota, USA - June2015DPH_16_40... | ecosystem: Environmental > Terrestrial > Soil >...
CACGGTCAACGTGACGAGCGAGTGGCCGAGGTTATCGTGGAGGTCCCGTGCCAGGCGTTCGCGCTCACGGAGTGTGGCGAGTTCGATTTCCCGGTCACGGGCCAGAACGAGTTCGCGTTTTGCCGCTTCGAGTTCGCGAATCAGCTCCGCACGCCCTTTGCTGATGTCGTCAATCCGCTTGATGAACAAGCCCATTACCATCCAGGACGCGAACACGGCGACGCGGAAGACCCACTCACCGACAGACCGGCTCGCGAGTTGGGCCCGGCCGAAGGCGGCGACCTCGATGACTGGTAGCGCGAGGATCGAAGCCGGAACGGAAAAGCTCGGCGACAGGATGGCACACATTTGCCCCACGTAGAGCCCGGCCAGCCATGAGAAATACGGGGCGATCAGCGACTCGGGAACGCAACAGGCCAGGCTGCCGACAAAATAGATGTGCCACCATCGGGGTGAAGCATCCAGCGGGGTAAAGACCCACCGTTTCAGATAGAGCCCCGTCTGAATGGCCGCCAAGATAACCAGCAGCAGTTCGCGGCGGTCCCAGTTTGGCCAATTATTGTAAAGGCTCTGACCCAGAAAGCAGGCGAGCAGTCCCAGCGTCATGATATGAAGTGCGATCTGTGGGGCCGCCAGGAGTCGCTTCACCTCGGGCGTCGGAGCGCTTGCATCTGGATTCATTGGTTGAATCATAACTGAAAATGACCTTTGTTGAAGTTTGTTTCTTTGATGGCAATTACCGAGAGGAGGCCAACTTGTTCTGAAGGGCCTCGTTCTGCGGGTACAAAGCCGCGCCGCGCTGCCACATTTGTTGGGCATTGTCGGGGTAGCCCGCCTTTAGATATTGCTCGCCCAGCAACACGTAGGACTGGGCATATTCCGGCTGCGGCGCCCGAGTCTCCTGCTGATCGATCAGCGTGGAGAGATTCTCCATGATCTCTTGCGACTTGTTCAAGTCTGCCGGCCAGTGCGTCAGCGCGGCGGCTTTCCAGAAGCGCGCGTCCCAGTTGTCGGGGTCGAGCGTCAATGCCTGGTCAAACGTTTGGTCGGCTTGCATGGCGAGGATGCTTTGCTGGCGAATGTCTTGAGTTGTCCCCAGCTTCTGAAGATAGGCCTGACCCAACACGGCGGAATACTCGGCAACCAACGGGTCGTCCTTGACGGCCTGTTGCAGTTGGGCAATCGCTTGATCCAACAGGCCGGTATCGCGGAGTTGTTTCCACGCCGCCTGCTTCTGCGCGAAGCTCGACTGGGGCAAGACCAGCGTTTGCAGCGGTTGACTGAAGGTCGCCGCGACAGACGGTTTGGCCGCCGACATGGGCGGAGCGACAGTGTGGAGAGCCGCTGTCGCCGGTTCGCCGGCCTGTTCCGTTCCGCTATGATCTCCCTCGACTGCTTCAGGCGCGCTCACGCTCGCCGACGAAGTTCTCGGAGGTGAGTTCGCGCTCGGTGCCGGAATTTCTGCAGATTGAACCGTGGTCTCGGCGGGAAGCGAAGGCGGATTGATTTGGCGTTTGACCATCACAAGGGCGGCGATTGCCACCAAGCCGATGCCGACCAATACCCATGTCAGTTTGCTCATATTGTTCCTTCCTCTGAGTTTTTGTCTTTCCTGTTTCGCTTGCTGGTCGCCAGCCCTGTAGCTGGTTCTCAGCGAACGCGCCTACTGTATCTTTCGAGGCGAACGGGCGAACAGACCCCAACGGCCTGATTTGAATAGGTCGAAAGTCATGGTGAAATCGTCCTGCCGTCACAGGTGGGCGGTCGAAGAGACGGGTTTCTTCTCGGGGTTGTCGACCAAACCCTTCATTCGGCTGCGCGGTCGGTGGCTGCAACAAGCTGGATTCCAGCCGGGCAGCTACGTCGTCATCGAGGTCGTCCGCCGGCGAATTGAGGATTACGGCACAACCGAGCCACGCGGAGAGCAATGGCACATGTCTATGAGAGCCCCCGCCGTCCCACCTACAACCAACTGAGTGAGCGGTCGCTCAACAGGCAGGCTGGCGGGGTTGCTGAATGGCCTACGCTATTTGCATCGGGACTGTCCTTCGCTTGGGGTACTCCCTTAGACCCCACCGCTACGCCCGCCGGATTTTGCCCGCGTCGACCAACTCCGCCCCGAACAACACGTATAGCGAACCGTTCAAAATGGCTCCCCGCTTTGGACGGTTTGCGGACCTTGCGGCCTGAACTTCCGAGGGCTGCCGTTGCGCCGTCGGCAAATCTCCGGCGCGTTTGCGACCCGGGATACGACGTGGTCGCGTCTCGAGGACTCGGCTCCGCTCGGCTGGTGCTGCGCGCGGCTTACCGGCCAGCTTGCAGTCGCGCCAACGCGTTCTGCACTTGGGTGAAATCGGGCTTAATCCGCAACGCCTGCTGCAAATGCTCTAACGCTTCCGCCGTCCTGCCCTGCCGCCCCAAGGCGACCCCCAGATTGTAGTGCGCCTCGGCGTAATCGGGTTTCGTACGCAGGGCCTGTTCGAAGTGAGCGATGGCTTCCTCGATCTTACCCGTTCGCACCAGAGCATTTCCCAGATTGTTGTGCGCCTCGGCAAAATCGGGCTTGATCTGCAGCGCCTGTTCGTAATGCCCGATCGCCTCTTGCAGCCGGCCCAGATGGACCAAGGCGAGCCCCAGATTGTAGTGCGCCTCGGCGTAATCGGGTTTGATTTGCAACGCCTGCTCCAAATGCTTGATTCCTTCCGTCATCCTACCGGTCTGGCCCAAGGCGAGCCCCAGATTGTTGTGCGCATAGGCATAGTCGGGCTTGATTCGCAGGGCCTGCTCGTAATGCTGGATGGCCTCCTGTGCCCGGCCTGCTTGATCCAGGGCGACCCCCAGATTGTAGTGCGCCTCGGCAGGATCAGGCTTGAGCCGCACCGCCTGCTCCCAAGGACTAATCGCCCCCTGCAGCCTGCCCTGTTGAACCAAAGCGAGCCCCAAGTTGTCGTGCGCCTTGGTATAGTCGGGCTTGATTCGCAGGGCCTGCTCGAAATGCTGGATTGCCTCCTGTACCCGGCCTGCTTGATCCAAGGCGAGCCCCAGATTGTTTTGCGCCTCGGCAAAATCGGGCTTGATCTGCAACGCCTGCTCCAAATGCTTGATTGCTTCCGTCATCCTGCCCGTGTGGCCCAAGGCGACCGCCAGGTTGTTGTGTGCCTCGGCAAGATCGGGCTTGAGCCGCAGGGCCTGCTCACAATGACTGATCGCCTCCTGCAGCCTGCCTTGTTGCGTCAAGGCCGTCCCCAGGTTGTTGTGCGCCTCGGCGTAATCGGGCTTGATTCGCAGGGCCTGTTCGAAGTGAGCGATGGCTTCCTGCGCCCTGCCAAGTCGTTCTAACGCCACCCCCAAGTTGAAGTCCGAGTCGGCACATTGTTCGACGCTGGCCAACAGGTTAAACGCCACCGAGAAGCCCAGCAGGAGGCACCAACACCACCGCGCTGCATGCCGCCAGACCGGCCGGTCAGCCAGCCCCGACTCCGGGGTCGGGGCCAGTGCGCGCTCCAAACTCAAGATGCCGGTCACAGCCAGCAGCACGAACGCGGGCAAGAAGTCCACCTCGTAGCGACCCTGGGCGGATACGAACAGGCCAAGTGTCAACGCAGCAATCCCGAAAAGCACGGCTACTGCCACCAAGAACTTGCACAACCTGGAACGTGTCTCCGCTGAGCGACCGCGCCACCCCAGGGGCACGGCCAGCGCCAGCCACACCAACGGAATATTGGTCAAGACGCCAAAGGTCTGCCCACAGCCCTCATAGCCCGCAGGCAATGGCGGCACTGTGCCCCAATTGACAAGGCTGTTTGTGCCGCCAACGGCGGTCACGACCTCATGTAGGAATGGAAACCGACCGCTCCAGCCCGACGGCTCCAGGAAATACACCCGAAAGTTGAACCACAGATATCGCAGACTGAAGAATTGCCGCGTGAGCAGCCGCACTCCGGACATCTGATAGTGCCCGCCGAACTCGAACGGACTGTCAAACCGCAACAGATTATAGAGCATCAGCCCCAGCCCGATAAGCATGATCGGGCCCGTCGCCGCCAGCAAGGAAACCCAGACCTTCCGGCGCTCTCGCCACGCCTGCGCCACCGGCACCAACAGGATGACCGCAGCGAACAACCAGGAAGGCCGCGCTCCCACGGCCAACCCGTAGGCCAGACTGGCCGCGGCCAGCCACCAGCACCGTCGTTTCGGCTCATGCGCAGCCTTCCAAATCGCCGCCAAGGCCAGCATCGTCAGCGCGTAGCCACAACTGATCGCCACCTCGTACACATCACACCGCGCCAACATTACCGGGACACCCGTCGCCAAGCCGAGCGCGAGCGTGGCGGCGGCCACTACCCAGACGCTGACCTCGGCAAAGTAGCTCCGCCAGAGAGAGCGCAGCAGGTACACACTGGCCAGAAAGCCCATGGCACAAACGATCAGTCCGGCTTGTCCGTAGGAAAGGTAGCGGCCGGTCAGGGCGACGTACGGCCAGAACAATATCAAGGCGGGTGTGACCCCGAAGTACAAGAAGAGCCTGCCCTTGTAATAGCTCAGGTCGTGCAACCCGTACGGCACAAACCGATAGAGTGCATTCTCAATTGGATCGTAGGGGTCAGCGAGCTGCGCCAGCCCGGGCGGTACCTCCTTTTTCAGGCTGAGCTGACCCGCACGAAAACCCTGTACCAATAAATTGTAGTCATTGTCAGCCGCACTCAGACTCCCCGATAAAAGAACACCGGAGTGGGCCGCGCACACATATACCCCGATGACCAGCGCGCACGCTGCGGCCAAGATTCCGCACGGCATCCACGAGCACCTTGCTCTGGGTGCCTCCGCCTCGCGGCCATCTGACTGGTTGTCGATCATCTTTGGCCCAAGCACCCGCTGTTGCAGTTCCCGTTAATCGGAAGATAGGGGCGGTGACCCGGTAGCCGAAGCCCTGCTTCATTCTTCCGATGCGAGTGGATTCCGCCTTCCGACGGTTGGACGGGTTTGGATAATAGCCCTCGGGTGTTCCTTCTGCAATCCCTCCCCAGTTTGGACGATTTGCGAACCTTTAGGGTTCAGTTGCCCAGACCACGCACGACGCGGTCGCCGTTTGCCGTGAAGACAACATCACGGCGTCACATGCGGCTGGTGCCGCATTCGGCTCCACGAGGCGTTGCCTCGTTCGGCTTGGCCATGGAATCTGTCCTCCCGTGCAGTCGGGTCGCAACTACATCGTGCTGTGGGCGAGAAAATTACACCAGATGACGGTCCGGAGGCGAGATCGGCGTTAGGGCTGGCACGTGGCAGGCATCCGACCCGGCGAATTGAGGATCACGGTACAGCCGGGCTGTGCGGAGGGTCAAATTTAGTGTTGACTAACTCTCTTAGTAAAGGCTAACTGTCGCTCAGTCTCGGTCGCTCGGAAAAACCCCATGCTGGAGGCGTTGTGCGCAAGCATCTCGTACTGGTGACATCATGGATTGTTGTTGTGGTTCTCGTGCTGGCAGGCGGACTCGCGTCCGCTCAGAGCAACAGCACGCCGTCCGCCGTTCCAACGGCTCCCCCGTCGGCAGGCCCGAGCACGGCAGAAAACGGAACAAATTCCCCCGTCAAGCTCCCAGAAATGGTTGTCACGGCGCAGTTGGATGCGGCCCGCGAACAGATTGCACCCAGTTTGGGAGCGGTCACTTACAAGATTGGCGCGAACCAGATTCAATCGACAGGGCAAGGTGAGAACTCTTCCTTTCAGCAGGTGCTGCTACAGGCGCCGGGCGTGGTGCAGGAGGAATTCGGGGAGGTCCATGTCCGTGGCGATCACGGCGACGTGCAATACCGAATCAATGGGGTTTCACTTCCAGAGAGTCTCAATGGTTTTGGGCAGGAAATTGACACCCACCTGATCCAATCGGTCACGCTGATCACCGGAACGATGCCGGCCCAGTTTGGCGACCGTACGGCAGGCATTATTGACGTCACAACCAAGACAGGTTCCCAACTCAACGGCAACGAGTTCTCCATGTATGGTGGCAGCTACGACACGATTCAGCCATCCCTCCAACTTGGCGGCACCACGAGCAACCTGGATTATTTCATCAGCGCCTCCTATTTGCACAATGATGTCGGCATTGATAACACGACCGCAAGCCCCGATCCGCTGCATGATGAAGCCGATCAGGAAAAACTCTTTGGCTATTTCTCCCACCGCCTTAGCGACACGAGCCGGCTGACGTTGCTGCTCAGCGGTTCGTACGCCGATTTCCAGATCCCCAACACGCCGGGGCTCTCGCCGACATATGAATTGGCAGGAAATCCCCCAGCCGATTCGGCTGATATAAATGAAAACCAGAACGAACAGAATTATTACGCCGTGCTCTCCTATCAGGTAGCGGCGGGCAACCTTTCGGCGCAAGTTTCCGCCTTGACCCGCTACACTGACATCCGGTTTTCGCCCGATCAGACACAAGACCTTCTATTCGACGGCAACGCCGCACAGGTGAAGAACAGCGATCTCGCCAACGGACTTCAGTTGGATGCGTCGTATATCCTAGGCGATCGCCACACCATCCGCGCGGGGATGCTGGCCACGTATGACATCGAACGACTCGATACCGGGTCCGCTGTCTTTCCTGCCGGTTCACAATTCGCCCCAAATCCACCAGACAACGAGCTGCCGACACCGACGCCGCAATCGTCCACCACTCCAGTCATGATAACTGCCAACGGTGGGAACAGCGGGTTGACTTCCGGCATTTACTTGCAAGACGAGTGGTTGCTGACCGAAGGGCTCACCTTGAACTACGGCGTTCGTTATGACCGCTTCGATGTCACCTTCGATCACGAATACCAGGTCAGCCCGCGCGTCAATCTGGTTTGGAAGATTGACCCTGCAACAGTTGCCCACATCGGCTACGCGCGTTATTTCATGCCGCCGACATTGCAATACGTTCCATTGTCAACCGTCAGGAAATTCGAATACACCACTGATGCTCCTTTCAGTGATCGGGACGATCCCCCCAAAGTCGAACGCGATCATTATTTTGATGCCGGCATTTCCCAAGCGATCACGCCTCCTTGGCAAGTCACCGTGGACTCTTTCTGTAAGCTGGCCAAGAATCTTCTCGATGATGGACAGTTTGGCGCCGCAGTTATTCTCAATAATTTTAATTATACGTCGGGCACGGTTTATGGCGCGGAGTTGGGCAGCACGTACAAGCAAGGGCCCATATCTGCGTATGGCAATTTTTCGTATGTCCAAACGTGGGCGCACAACATTGACTCGGTTGAAAATGAGTTCCCGAACAACGAGCTGGCGTACGTGTCCGCGAATAACATCCAACTGGATCATCAAGGACGGTTCACCGGTTCGGGCGGCATCTCTTATATTTTTCTGAAATACAACCGGCTCTATACAGATTTCCTTTATGGCAATGGTTTGCGCGCGGGGTTCGCCAACCTTGAGAAGCTGCCCGCCTATTGGACACAGAACGTGGGTGTCGAGCACGTGTTCCCCGTGCATTCCGGGGGCATCCGAGAGGTGAAGTTGCGATTCGATTGCCTCAACGTCTTCGACGAGGTGTACGAAATACGCAATGGCACCGGTATTGGGATCGCGGCTCCGGCATACGGTCAGCGCCGCGCCTTTTACGGCGGGCTCGCGGTGGACTTTTAAGAACGAGAGGGGCACATTTGAAGCATCTTACAAGGGCGCACATGGCGCGACAATGCCCGTTGACAAATGTTTGCGCGGGAAAGGCAAACCCCCGCCACGATTCTTTGCGTGCCGGGCGCTGCAAGTCGTCCGATAAAACAAGTCATCCGCCATTGAAAAATGTCTAGACAGGCTGTATACGGTTGTGTATAGTCGGCGAGGTTGTTTGTTGTTTGAAATATAGGGGCAGGAGTCAGGAGCCAGAATCCAGGAGCCAGAATCCAGGAGCCAGAATCCAGGAGCCAGAAGGCTGGGAGGCATGGCTACCCTTCGGCGCTGCTCAGGGTAAACAGGGCGGGCGGGGCTGCGCAAAAAAGTAAAAATTGTAAAACGAACCCAAGTTTATTCAAGCCGGCGTGGAAATTTGTTCCGGACAAAGCCAAAAACGAAGCCAAGTTGGAGGGCTCGATGGGGTCTAAAATGCCAAAAACGGGAATAACAACACGGACCCGATTTTTGGAGGGGTGCAAGTTTCATAAAGAACCGATAACCAATGACTTACAAACATCGAGTGTCCGAACACTTTAGGCTCGTCGATTGAAAACGAACCCAAATTCATGGACGCATAGTTGCGCGTTGATGTGGTTGAGGGACAATAAATGGGTCTTTTTGGAGCAGGTTGGCCCCGCCCAAGGGTCATTCTTTGGCTTTGGTGACGTAGGCGATGAATTTGGTTTCGAAGGAGTCGAGGCCGGAGTATTTGCTGCTGTAGACGTCCTGCCAGGCGGAGTCGAAACGCGAGCCGTCGCCGGAGAGCTTGATGAATTTCAACAACGGATTTATGCCGCCGTGCTGGTAGTAGAGGAAGGTGACGAGCAGGCGGGATTCGTTGTAGAAATCGACGACCTGGTCGCGGGAGCGCGGGTAATCGACGGCGCTGGTGAGTTCGCTGAGCGGGATGTAGTCGGCGCGGGCGAGGTGGTCGGGGACGTTGCCGAGCGTGTAGCCGCGGGCCTTGAGGTAATTGCGGTAGAGGCGGACGCCTTCGAATTCGGCGAAGCCTTCATTGAGCCAGAGCGGGATGTCGCCGGCGATGAAGCGGTGAAGGACGAGGTGGGTCATCTCGTGCGGGAGGGTCGGGCCCTGGAACTTGAAATGGGGGCGCGAGGCGAAGAACAGTTCGCGGCCGGTGCACCAGCCACCGGTCCATTCCTCCATTTTGCCGGTGCCGACGAATTCGCGCCAGACCAGCGGGTTGAGGAAGACATAGATGTGGCATTTGCGTTCGAAGGAATCCTGGGTGACGCCGATGTCCTGCTTGATGAGGCCGTAGGACCATTCGGCCCACGCGGAGAGCTGGGGGACGGAGAAGCCGGTCTCGGTGTGGAAGATGAAATGGTCGGACTCGCTGTGCTGCCATTGGACGGACTTGAGGTTCAGGGCGGCGTCGCCCTGACGGGAGACGGATTTTTCGCTGAGCTGGTCGAACGGGAGGAGTTTCAGGTGATACTCGCCCGGCGGGAGGGCATCTTCGTCGTTGGTTTGGGCCAGGGCCTGAAGGCTGAGGAGGGCGGCGCCGATGAAGCCGGCGGCCACGGCGAGGAATCGTCTCATGGGCGTTTGTATAGAGGCGGGGCGCGGTCAGTTCCAGAGAAATCGACGGGGGCGGATTCCCGCTTGTGCCGGGGTTGGGGAAGTTGCTAAGACTGCGGGGTCATGGGAGCCCAATGGAAACAAAAGGGGCGCGAGATCAGCGCGCTGAAGCGCGGCCAGCTGTTCGGCAAACTGGTGAAGGAAATCGTTGTCGCCGTGAAGTTGGGCGGTCCCGATCCCGATTTGAATGCGCGGTTGCATGCGGCGTTGGAGACCGCGCGAAAACATTCGGTGCCGCGCGACACCATCGAGCGGGCCATCAAGAAGGGCGCGGGCCAGACAGGCGAGGCGGTTAATTATGAACTGGTCACCTACGAAGGGTTCGCGCCCGGGAAGGTGCCGGTCATCGTGGAGTGTCTGACCGACAATCGCAACCGCACGGCACCGGAGATTCGGGCGCTGTTCAAGGCCGGGCAGTTCGGGTCGCCGGGCAGCGTGGCGTGGCTGTTCGAGCATGTCGGGCTGGTGGAGGCGCATCATCCGACCGCGGGCCAGGACCTGGAAGCGGTGGCCATTGAGGCGGGCGCGCAGAACGTCGAACCGCTGGTGAGCGACGATGTGCCAGCGGGCCATGGCGGCGCGCGGTTCTATTGCGACCGGGGCGATGTGAACGGCGTGAGCCAGGCACTGAAGAAGGCGGGTTGGACGGTGACCACCGCCGAGATGAGTTACGTGGCCAAGAGCGAGGTGGAAGCGCCCGCCGGCCAACGGGCGGAGATCGAAGCGTTCCTCACGGCCATCGACGAGCACGATGACGTCCACCGCGTGTACACCGCGATGAAGTGACCGGGGCGGCGGCGCGGGGTTGTCGCGGTTACGTCGCGGTTTCCAACCCTCGCAAATACTGGAAGGAGTAAATCCCCGAGGTATGGCCGTCGGCCCACTGCGGCTGGATGGCGTAGCCGCCGACGTATTGCCAGCCGCGCAACTCGAAGCTGGACGGCGTGAGGGTTTGCGGCGGCGGCTTGTATTCGACCATCACGTTGGTTTCGCCCTTGCACATGGCGCACGGACAGGCGCGGCGCAGGGCTTCGAGCTCGAAATAGCTTTCGTGTCCATCATCCCAGGCGATGGCGAGGATATTGTTGACGACTTCGATGGTCCTGGGCTTCACGATTTTCTGGCGGCCTTGTTGATGTTGACGCCGACTTTCGGACAAAGGTCGTTGACCGAGCAATTCGGGCAGTTCGGATTTCTCGCCAGGCACACGCGCCGCCCGTGAAACTGTAACAGATGACAGAACTTCGTCCAGTCCTTCCGCGGGACGATCCTTACGAGGTCGGCTTCGATTTTGTCGGGGTCGTCCTGGGTCGTCAACCCGAGCCGCTGCGACAGTCGCCGGGTGTGGGTATCGACCACGACGGCTGGCTGGCCGAAGGCATTGGCGAGGATGGCGTTGGCGGTTTTGCGACCGACGCCGGGTAGTTTCAGGAGGTCGTCCATGTTGTCGGGGACGTTGCCGCCGAAATCTTTTACCAGCATCGCGGCGGCCTTTTGGATCGAGCGCGTCTTCTGGCGGAAGAAATTGATGCGGCTCACCTGCTGTTGCAGCGCGGCCTCGGATTCGCCCGAGTAGTCGGCAGCCGCGCGATACTTTCGGAACAGGTTCGGCGTCACGAGATTGACAAGGTCATCGCGTGCCTGGGCGGCGAGGATGAGCGCGACGAGCAGATCGAGCGGCGTGGTAAAATCCAGCGCGAGTTTCGCATCCGGATGCGTCCGCTTCAGGACGGCAATGATCTTCCGGACGCGAGCCTGCCTGGCGGCTGGGAACTCCCGGGCCATGACGGGTCAGGGCGACGTCACGAGCTGCTCGAATTGCGGGTTGCCGCGCAACGGCGCGAACGCCGGGTCGTTGGTGGCCTTGGCGCGAAGGCCCGGCATTAGTTGGAACGCCCGTTGCAGCAAGGCAATCGCTTCGCCGTTGTTGTGTTGCATGGACCGGACCATGGCAATCGAGTAGAAGGAGCGCGGATCCTGCGGGTATCGCTGCGACATAAGTTGCAGCGCGGCGACGGCGGCATCGGGTTGGCCGAAATTCATGTAGGTCTGGGCGGCCTGCAGCATCTCGTCCGGACTGATGCCATCCTGCGTCAGATAACTTTGCAACAGCGGCCCGACGCGGTCGCTCCGGCCGGCTTTCGAGTACGCCTGGCCCAGTTGCACCATCGTGTTGAAATCGCGCGGGTTGTTGGAATGGGCGGCTTCCAATTGGGGAAGCTCCGATCGCGATTGCCGGAGGTCCCGGATCTGGTCGATGGCCGAGGATATTTTTGAATTGAGCGGGTCGAGCCGCTGCAACGCCTCGAGAGTAGCCGACGCGTCCTCGGGCCGGCCCAGTTCCATATAAAGTTGCGCGAGACGGAAATTGCCTTCGGGGCTCTCGGGGCAGAGGTCGAGGGATTGCTTGAACGCGTAAATGGCTTCGTTCGCCATGTGGCGATAGGCGTAGATGCCGCCGATCGCCGATCGCAGTTTGGAAAACGTCTTTTGCGCATCGGGGTCGCCGTGGAACTCGGGCCGCGCCTTGAAATCCTCGACCAGTTTGTCCCAATACTCCTTGTCGCGTTTCACGATATCGGCCCAGAGTTGTGGGTCCTTGTCGGGAGCCGGCAGTTCATCGTGATTGATCTTCATGATGATGCCGAACGGTGTGAGATACGGGAACATCCAGGGAATGACGTAGCTTTCCTCGATGTAGAAGGCGTGCTTGTCCTTGGCGTGATCGAAAATCCACCGGGTGAGGATGCCGTTGATGTTCATGACGCCCTGCACGCCACGGACCTGGACCGCCCCGCCCTCGATGGTGACCCGTTCGTCGGCGCTGAGGTGTTCCCCGTGCGCTTCGCGAACTTGCACATCGTTGATGTATTCCTGGAACGCGCGTTGCGTGTCCATCTCGCTGGGAATCCAGATCGGCTCTTTGGGATACATCGAGTCGCGATGAAGATGATGCCATCCCCAACGGAAAAGCGCGCGCTGCCATGGCAAGCGGCGCTCGAGCGTCTGGGGATTGTTGGGATCGGGCCGGGAATAATCGTAGTGATCGCGGATATAGGACATGTACGTGCTGTCGGCCAGTGCGTTTTGGGTGATGATATACACGTCGCGGCGGTCGAAGCTCGGGCCGCCCTGTGGATCAAAGTGCGGGTCGCGGTAGCGGTCGCGAGAGCTGACCCGACTCTCGCAAAAAATCATGTACGTGGGGACAAACCGGCCCGGATCGGTGCCGCCGTAGAGAACCGCGTCCTTGTCCATGTCCGGATAGCCGCCGCCCGGCACGAACATGCGGTAGCCGAATTGATAGCCGAAATCATGGCCGTACAGGTTGCAAATCTTTAGATTGCGGGACAGCGGGATCACCGGCAGGGCCAAGAGGGCCACGCACAGCGCGCGCATGATAACGCGCGGAAATTCCCGCCACCGAGACAGCACCCACGCTGCGGCCAGCGCCATGCCGAAGCCGATCATCATCGCGAAGAAGCCATGGGCTGGGGCAAAAAACTTTTTGTTGATTTCCTGGTTCTGCATGTCGAGGCCGGGATTGATAATGAACAGCAGGCCGATACTGGTAGTCACGAACGCTGCCCACACAAAAATCAGCCAGGCGCGCGCGCGCTGGTTAATGGATTCGCAAATGCAGATCGGCCAGACCGCCAAGAACATTAGCCCCAAACCAAATGCGAGCACCTCGAGATTCAGCCAGCCTTCCAGATGTGACACCAATAGCACCAATCCGAAAAACAACAGTCCGCCTCCAAATGCCGCCCACCGTTGCCTGCGAGCCAACATCCAAAGAGGCAGCACCCAGGTGAGGAGGGCGAACAGACACAGCGGCGTCGAGTACTGCTGAAACATTGCGAGCGCGAATAGTTTTATCTGAATGAAGAACGCCGGACTCAGCGGACTCGCGATGTTGAGTCTTTCGTACTGGCCACGCGTGATGTGATGCAGGAATCCCTGCTTCGTATAGGAGTAGCCCCAGTTCATCGGCGGATTGGTCGAGGATGCCACCGGCATGTAAAAGTAAAATGCCGCGCCTGCCAGAAACATTGCCGTGCAAATCAACGCACGTCGGAAATTGAGCCAGCCGCGCTGTCCGAAAAAGAATATCATCGCAACCCCCGCGGCCCACGTACCGATTGTCCACCACGTGTACGTGTGATCCAGCAGTGAGTGACCGGGCGGTGTCTCCAGCCACGCCCACAGCAGCAAACCGGCGCCGGCACTGAAAAGCACTGCTACGAACAGTTCCCAAAATGCCGACAACGCCGGCATCACCACGGCCATCTGGACTGGCTGCCGTTCCCAGACCGACAGGACGGTCACCGCCAGCGCTCCCACCATGAATGGGACGGCCATCACAGCAATCGTCTGATGGTTCGAGATGCCGAGCGCGTACAGCAAGATGGTCGCATACAAGAATGCGTGCCGTTGCGGGCGCATCATCCACGCAAAAAACGTGCACGCCGTGATAATGAACATGAACACATTCAGCACGCGCATTTCGGGCACGCAGGCCCACAGCCAGACCCCGCGGTTGAATCCAAACAGCAGGGCCACGGTCGCCCCAATCGTCAGAGCGATCCAATGCTTCATCGAGTCTTCGATTTCCCGCGCCCACGTCACGGAGCGAAGCAGCATCTCGATCGAACGCGTCATTAGCAACGTCAGCACGCCGACCACCAGCGCGCCCGTCAGCACCGACATCAGGCAAATGCGATAGGCGGGATTACCGAACGGCACAAAATGTCGCCATACCCACCCGAGAAACGCCCACAGGGGATACCCTGGCGGATGCGGCACGCCGAAATTGAACGCGCCCGTGACCAACTCGCCCGAGTCTTCCAAGGTCACTTCGGGCGACATGAAGTGGAGAAAAGCCAAACCCGCAACCAGGAATGTGACTGCGGCTGCAACCCAATCTTCGGGTGTAAAGAAATGGCGCAAGGCTTGCGGTGGTTCCGGTGCGACTGCTGGTTGCGGTGCAACCGCGACCGCAATAGGAGCGACAGC
>Ga0208820_1001288_pt1 | contig 14216 bp, 18 predicted proteins | sample June2015DPH_16_5_FD_184713 | JGI IMG/M metagenome (GOLD analysis project Ga0208820, IMG submission 184713) | Peatland microbial communities from SPRUCE experiment site at the Marcell Experimental Forest, Minnesota, USA - June2015DPH_16_40... | ecosystem: Environmental > Terrestrial > Soil >...
CGACTTTCATTTCAAGAAATTCGCAAAGGACACTGGCTTCTGCCCATTCTGCGAGAGCAATGAGGCCGCAACGCCCAAGGAAGTCTTCGCCATCCGAAATCGCACATCTTCCCCTAACGGGCCGGGGTGGTCAGTACGGGTGGTGCCAAACTCCCGACCGCGCTTGCGGATCGAAGGCGAACTGGCACGACGGGCCGAAGCGTTGCACGACCTGATGAACGGTGTGGGGGCACACGAAATCATCGTGGAGACATCGCGGCACGACCGCAGCCTGCATGAGTTAGAAATCGAGGAAATCTCCGACATTATCAGAGCTTATGTAGCTCGCATCATTGATCTTGAGGGGGATAGGCGTGTGCGCTACGTTTTGATCTTCAAGAATCACGGTGAGGGAGCCGGGGCTCACACGATTAGTCATTCCATCTCGCAGTTAATCGCACTCCCGATAACGCCACGTGCAGTTAAGACGAAACTCATGATTGCTCGTGACTACTTTGCCTTAAAGGAACGCTGCATATACTGCGACGTGCTCCAACAGGAGTTAAAGGGCCGGAAGCGATTGATCGGTGAAAATGAGGATTTTGTGGCGTTTGCTCCGTTCGCGTCACGCTTTCCGTTCGAGATGTGCGTCTTGCCGAAGTTTCACAGCAGCGCATTCAGCCGAATCGGAGCGACTCAAGGCAGGAATTTGGCTCTGATCCTGCGGGATGTGTTGCAGAAGTTGGATCAAAAGGTAGGCGGGCCGCCCTACAACCTGTCGCTGCACGACCGACCCTTTCTGCGTCCCAGAGGGAACTACTGGAACACAATCGAGGAAGACTTCCACTGGCATATAGAAATCCTGCCCCAGATGTCTCGTATTACTGGATTCGAGTGGGCTTCGGGATTCTTCTACAACCCCTTGCCGCCGGAAGTCGCCGCTCGTTACCTTTCGAGCGGAGGCCCAGTCTGAACGGCATTCCTTCTGGTGTTATCATCTCCCCCTGCGGGTGGGATGACTGCGAGGCACGAAATGTCGCTTACGGGCGTGTGGATGAATGAACTCAGGTCTATCCTGTTACTGGACGAGGATGAGGACGGAACTCTGGCGGGAAAATTTCGCTCTATGGTTGGCCGTGATCCCCACGTTCGGATTCTGACTGGGAGAGTGAGTCCTATAGAAAGCGGCAAGCAAATGTTGGGCTTTGCGGTGCAGTTCCAAATTGAAGAGCCCGGTCCGGGCTACGGTCACTATTCCGTTTGTACGTGGTGTGGTTGGGTAGAGGACAAGGCGCCAAACCAAACCATCACAACCCACTGGCTTTTGACCATCAGTCGCCTCAGCAAGGAAGACGAATGGTCGAACACGACGACTGGGTGCGACACTTTCGAGAAGGTCTTGGATAGCCCCGAAGAGAAATATCTCACAGCCGAGCGACAAGAACTTGAGCAACTGCTCGCAAAATCCCGAATCAGGGCGGATTAAGGTGTGAAAAACGAAAGCGCCCCAGACTCAATGAGTCATTGGGACGCTCGTTCGAGCAGCCCTCCCCCGAAGTCTGCTCGCAACCACTCTACGTTGTGATCACTACCAGGGGAATGGCTCTAACGTGCTCCTATGGAAATGCGGAGGCAGCCGTGGCAAACATGGCGTTGCGTCCCAAGAATGCCTGAAGCGACAGCGTGTCCGGCGTCTTAATTTATTTTCCAAGACTGTTCAAAATTGCACAGACATAGAATTGACACCCTTGTAGTTTATTTCCTTCGTTGACCAAAGCGGACAGCGGTGGGGCGCTGTCACAGTTGCCACCTGATGTGAAGGAGCGTGCGGCCCACGGTTGTCCGTTTACTTGGTGGCGCAGTGGCGTTTCATTTCCTCCCACCTCCACTACGCCACCGTGCTTTTTGTGGGGTGGGAGCCCTTCCTCGTCGCTTTCCGTCGAACTGCGCGACGCGACACGGGTCAGCGGCCTGCGAAGGGCATAAAGGGGGTTGGGTGTCCTACAATGTTCTCATCGTTGGCGATAGCGCCCTCATTCGGTTCTCCAGTGTTGCCAGTACTCTAGGCAACACTTGATATGCCCTCCGGTCTTCCATCGAGCAAACCAGAGATTGGCAAGTGTGTGGCGAGGCAGAGAACGGCAAGGTCGCGGTTGAAAAAGTCGAACAACTGCATCCCGATGTGGTGATTTTGGATTTGCAGGTATCGGTCATGGACGGTCTAGAGGCCGCAGGGCAGATCAACCTGCTTGCCCCTCACACCGCAATGCTGATGTTTACGATGCGCAACCGCGAGCAACTCTTAAAGTACGCTCCGGCTGCCGCTACCAGAGCTGTACTCTCAAAATCCGATGGACTCGCACAGCATCTACTCGCTTGTTTGAAAAGTCTTAACGTTGAGCACCGAGTTTGCGCCTGACCCAAGCAAGGTGCGATTTGCTGCCAGCCGTTCATCGAATCGGCCCGGAGGTTCTAATGCAGTTTCTTCGCAAAATTTGCACCGACGATCAAGGACAAGATATCGCTGAATATGCCGTCATGCTCGCGGTAATTCTGGTGATCGTGATTGGCACTGTGCGTCTGATCGGGGGGAACGCCAACAATGCGTTCTCCAGTGTTGCCAGTACTCTAGGCAACACTTGATAGATCAAAGATGCTCTTCTCGGTCGTGGGCACGCCTGCGAGTGGTCTGCGGTTGCGGCAGGTCGCGCTACGCTGATTTCTTTGCCAGTAGAAAAAACTCGATCACTTTTCCCGGTTGCGACTGCGGAACCGACGCGACTTTTCTGCGGAAGTTCGTCGGTATGTAGAATTCAATTACTCGGGCCATAACGGCTTCCCCTTCATCTTGTAAAATCCCTGCGTCTTGGTCAACTACGATATCGTCATTTTGGATCGCCCTACCAGTTCCACTCCCACCCACGCCGACAGCGGACAATCGGAGCTTCATCATGAGTGCCTTACATACAGCGCATGACCTCATCCACATGGCTTCTTCTCCGAATACCGAGATGTTCCATTCATCACAGGATTCTGAGACTCGAAATGTCCGCTAAGAAATTCCAGCCTACGTTCTGATCTGCCCTGTGGGAATGGCTCCTGCGTGCCATGTGGCGGCACTGCGGGCACCGCATTGGCGCACCTTGGCTGTTCATCGTCTGTCCGCGAGATGTATCCTTTCTCTCATGCCCTCCACGGCGACGTTTTCATGAGTCCCGACCGAGTCGAACGGTCTAGATGGAAGGTCTGGCAAGCCTACCGTCGAGGTTTGGCGACGAATCTGAAAAGACTCGGAGTGCCGGACACGGTGATCCAAGCGATACTGAGGCATGAGGATGTAAGCACCACGCAGCGTTTCTACATCAAAACCGTGCGTGAGGATGTCACGAGCGCCATGAAGCAGCTTGAGGCCCAGATCGCATGTACAGCAGTTGTACAGCAAAAACCGCCCAGCAATTTGGTAAACTAAACAAAGTAAACCAGAAGCCGACGTAGCTCAGTTGGTAGAGCAGCCGATTCGTAATCGGCAGGTCATCAGTTCAAGTCTGATCGTCGGCTCCATTTTTTCAATCACTTACCACCTTTTTCACTGCACCCTCAATTCGTTGTGACGTGGTTTGTGACGTAGATTTCTCTGATCGATGGCTTCGCGCACAGAATCCAGCACCGGATGCTGGTACCGCATTGCGGTACGCACATCCGTGTGGCCCATGACGTTCATCACCATCGCCAGATTTCCGGTGGCTCCATACGCCGCCGTACCAAAGGTATGACGTGCGCAATAAAGCACCAGGGATCCCGGGAGTCCGGCTTTGCCGCGAGCATCCCTGAACTGTTTTGCGACCGTTGTTAGGTGCCCGGCTTTCGCCCGCCGTGAAGGAAACAGCCAGCCCTCTCGCTTGTCCGAGCAGCGAACCATCAACAGGTCTAGCATTCGTTCGCTAATCGGTACATGCCGGCGTGCCGCTTGGGTTTTTCCGTTCGGATTGAATATCAAACGCTGATTCCAGTTGATGTTCTCAATCCGAATGCGAAAGACCTCCTCAGGGCGCATCCCTGTGTCCTGAATCATAATGAGGACGTCTTTCATTGGTTGTTTTGCGACGGCGAGCAATTTCGCCTCAGTTTCCGGGTCGATGGTCAGTTCACGGCCCACTTCCTTCATCAGCCTGACAGCCGGTGCAACGGCAATCACTTTCCACTCCGCTGCTTTGCCGAGCAGCCTCCGCAGTGTGCGAAGCGCTTGATTGACGTAAGAAGGCGAACCTTCCAACGCCAAACGGTCCAGCTCTTCGGTTGTGATGCGGTCCAGGTTCATTCCCATTAGCGGTGTACCCCGAATCTGATTCCATCCCACGCGGTAATAGCGGCGTGATTTTGGAGCCAGATGTCGAGCATGATCGACCCAGTCCAGAAACCGGGGTGCGAAATCGCAGAGCAAAGGCGCTCGTCGCAACACCGCCGAAGGTCCCCTTCTTTCTGCTTCTTCTATCAGTTTCGATTCGACCTTTCTGGCTCTGGACTTCGAGGTCTGGCGGGTCGTCCCGCGCTGGCGCCGACCCGCAACCGTGAAGTCGTAGTGCCAGGTTTTTCCTCGCCTATACAGCATTTTTTCTCCTCCATGTATGCCCGCACGGAAGGAGTTCGGCGATTGCGTTCAATGTACCGCAAAACCTCCTCTTCCGCATACCGGACGGATCCTTCTAGTTTGACCCAAGCGGGCCCAAGCCCGACCTTGCGCCAATATCGAAGGGTTCCCCCAGGAACTGAGAGAATCTCGGCAACTGCGTTGGTCGTGAGAAGCTTCATTTTGGTTCATTTGTGCGGAAGATCGATGGGCTGCGCATTCTCGACTTGAAGCACCCCGACTTTGCTCAAGCCCGTCACCAGTTCGCGCAATGGCCAATTCCCCGCGAGAAAGCCCTTATGACGCACCGGATTCAATATCCGCAGCGTCCTGATCATTTCCAATGCCTCCAGAAATCGCGCATTGAAGAGCGGTCGAGCCTGTCCGCTCATCCTCCGAATTGCTGTTCCTGTTTTCGTGGCCCTTCCGCGCATTCGGTTAGCCGAACGAAGCATCTCCGGCGGCATAGTCCAGGGCCATTCCTGGAGATTTTCCAACACGCTACATCCGACTGTTATTTCGGCATTTGGGTACTACCCGTTTGTCCCCTTGAACATCGTCCCAAACTCGGTATACGCTGCTGAGCTACACCAATCCGCCAGGAGATCCAGAGCGTTTCTTTGTAATTTCATGCCAGGAGGGCGGCCATGGGTAGCGTGATCACTGGAGAGATGCCAGCACATAGAACTTGGATGTTGCGGCACCATGGCAGACCACTGCCGAGTTCGGTGACAGTACCGGAGCCATGCAATATCAAACACCGAGGAACCGTCCTCCTCGTGGTTGAGGACGGTCCAATTGATTCTTGGCTGCCAGCTTTTTCCGCACTTCCGACTCCAGCTTCAGTTCATGAATCCGATAGCCGCAAGGAAGAGCTGGAGAAACCGCGGCAAGTGCTTCTCACTGACAGGCAGTTGGAGGCGGCCCGTCTTCTCGCCACAGGGCTCAGCAATAAAGAAATAGGAGCACAGATGGGAATTAGCGAGCGCGCAGTAAAGTCGCACCTTCAGGCCATCTGCCGTAAGGCAAAAATTAGCGGCCGCGTGCAAATTGCATTGTGGTACCAGAGGCAATCCTTCCCGAAAGTGTAGCTACCCAAATGCCGAATTTACATGCTTCGTAATTCGTTCAACAATCTTCTCGAACCATGGAGTGGGTTTCGTGAAGAATGTTGCCAATCGCAAGTTGCATCACCCCCTAGCCGTCCCTAGCTCACAAGAATTGGCAGTGATGGCGCGGTTGGGGCAGAGCCTGGAACCGCTTACACCACCGTGCTGGGGACGCCGATGCGCGCCAAGCCACGCCAAACTGCGCCCTTGCCCTTGTTCACCTATACGGAGCGGAACTCCACTTATTACGGCCTCGGCCCCACCGACTTTGCAACGATTTACAACGTGCTGCCGCTGTGGAACGCCGGTATCGACGGCACGGGACAAACCATCGCCATTGTGGGCGAGACGAACATCCACATCACGGACATCGAAAACTTCCGCAGCCTGTTCGGCCTGCCCGCAAAAGTCGCCAATGCGAGTGCTCTCGCTGACACGCTCTCCCGCGAGCGGGACCGCGCACTGCTTTTTCGCACGCTCGCCACGCTCCGGACCGACATTGTGCTCTTCGACGATGTGGACGAGTTGCGCTGGAACGGCCCCACACTCGCCTTCACCGATCTCGCGGCTCGCTTAGACGCAGCGGTTACCGAAACCCGGCGGCCAGCGCCCCGTCGCTCTCCAGGCGCACCGATTGTCGGATCCGCAGGGCGGCGATAGTCGGCGGTCTGCCGCACGACCGCGCATAATCTCGAAGGTGCCAGGAGACACCTTTCATGACCTCCTCATCCATCAGAAAACACGCGGGCGACGGCCCAGCGATCGACCAGCCTACGGTCTCCGAGCCTGCAAATTCGCCGACCCATGTTGCAGCCACCTAAATTATTGAAACCTGCGGGGACCTGTTAATGATGACCCGAGGTGCTGGACTTGGAATCCCTGACCTTTGGGTTATGAGCCCAATCGGTCAATCTAACTTGTTGTTGATTCGACGACTCTTGCACCCCTCGACATGCGATTTTGACCCTATTCGGGGTCGATTCTTTGCCCAAGTTTTGCCCAAGTTTTCCGCCACGCTTGCCGGACAGGAACACATCACTCGTTTACTGATTAAGAGTACTTGTTGAGCGTACGATCAACGATTTAGCGCCGTTTGTACCGATTGCGATTCGTTAGTGAAATCGGGGACTTCTGCATTCCGCCCCAACTTGCAACTCAACGCATCCAAGCCGCCACCTGGGCACAAAATTGGGGACACTTTCGTGGGTGTGAACCCCTCGGTTGAGAGGTTGCGACAATCTTTGATTGGCGCACTTGCTGGCCGTTCGTCCGGACGGAATCAGGCCTGACAACGCTGGCGATCGGTGTCCAGGGCCGCGGATCCGGAGTCTTTACGCAACGCTGGCGGCCAGATGGTGATGCTGAGGCTCCACTCGTACGCCTGCCACGTACTTGGTCATGGGGCGGATATGGTTTTCACTCGCTTATATTGTTGGGGAAGCAGTTCTTTCTGATCCACTTCCACAATGTTGGCACCAGCACGGCCGCGAACGCGAAGCTCAGGATGGGATTCTTCTGGATTACGTCAATGAGATCGTAGTTGTAAAGCGATGACCCGTTCGCGTACGCCACAGCGCTTTCGGCGTCACGCCCGATGTCGAGCTTGAGCATGTCCGAGCCGAGCTTCAAACGGCTGAAGGTAATGCTGCCTGCTGAACGGGTCCGGACGTCGAGTCGAGGCGCGATCGGATGTTGTGTAGCAATAACCTGCAGACCACTCCCACGCAGCGCACTGTCGCCCAGAGAGACTGCTTCAAAAGTCTGCTTCGGGCCGGTCCAGATTGATAGAGCGGGATTAGCAGGATTGAAGTGTAGGTCGATCTTGCCACGATACACGAGCATGTGGACAGGGATGGGAGGCAGGTTGATGGGTGGGCCTCCTGCAACGGTAAGCAGTTTGTGACAGTCCGACAGGCCCGCCGCTCCCGCATTGGGAGAATCAGTGTGAACCTCTACTTCCATGGTTGATGTGCCAGCGTCCAGGATGACCTGGCGGAAGCGCTGTGCGCCGGCCATTTCGTCGCTCTGGGAGAGCGTCAACGCCTCGAGCGGAGCCGAGCCCTTTGCGCGCCGAATTTCAATGGTGGTGTGGCAGGTGTCGCTGGCGTTTGCGGGGCCGGGGATGTCGCCGGCCGTGTAGCTGATTTTGGCAGGCGTAGGAGCAGCCGCATGGGGAAACAGCAGATGTTGAGAATTGTCGTCCAGCGTTGCATTCTCCAGCCAAACGTCGGCGACCTCGTTCTTACTTCCGACATACGACAGCGCCAGATCACCCGACGCGATGTTTGGCTTCTTAATGATGATCTGCTCTTCCCGAATGCGAGCCGTACTCCTGGAATTGAGCTCGTCGTCGGGCAACGAAACGGACCGCGGAATATGCGATCCAAGATAGACCAGCAAGGCCGCAAGAACGAAGACAGCCCCCGCAGTAACTCTGCGAAAGAGCAGAGATGCACCCCATAATCGCTTCAGGTTGGCCAAGCGCCTCCTACCAACCAACTACTTGACGACATCGACGATGTCTGGCGACCACGCGACGACCCAGTCTCCACCGTTCGACAGGCCGCGCCACGCTCTGATCTGCAGCATGTGTTCCCCAGGCCTGCCTTGCCCCATCCATTTGCCCTTGGCGCGTTCACCTTCAGGGATGGGAGAGAGTTTCTCCTCCTGATCTTTCTGGACCAGCACGCGGCCATTGTAGAACGTGGTGAAAATGAACTCTGCGCGCACACTATCGAAAGCTGAGTGAGCGTGGAAACCGTAATCCGCGACTTCGTTGGCCTTCGGATGGATGGTCGCGGGTTGGAACGTCAACTGATCAATAGCAACCGAGCCCACCGCCTTTTCTCCGGCCCCGAGACCATAGGTGCGCAGCCCCGGCGCCAGCGTATTGACTCCCGCGGCGGGAATTGAGCGTACGTGATAGATCGCAGTCTGCAGCTTGGTGCCGAAGTTCGCTGGGAGGCGAATTATGGCGTAGGCCGTCGCGCCTTGCTGGTGATTCCCAGCTAAGAGACCGCGACGATTACTGAATGTTCCCGTCGGTAGATGCCCAGAGTAAGGGCGTCGTGTTGGTTGAAAAATGTCTCAAAATGGAAGATGTGGCCGCTACCGTCGTTGTCGTTGAGAACCAATTCAGTGGCTCCGAGAGGCCCCCCGCGAGCGTTTGAGCTGTACTGGCGGACGTGTTGGAAGATCTCCGTCTCGCGGGTGTTCGAGAAGCGCTCCTGAAATTGTCTTGAGCCCACAAAATAGCGAAAGGGATTTGCCGGATCGAACTCGGCGGGTTGGCGGTGGGGATGGCAACTTATGCCACCTAACATCGGTTGCTGACTTTGCTCGACGAATCGCCACAGTGTGGTCGTTATCGTGTTGCCGTATCTCTTCTTCAGTGTGGTTAATGCAGAGATTCCCGCTTCTAGGTCGCGAGCATCTCGAACAAAGGCGTCCTGAAAAAAGAGCATTTGCCCAGCAGCGACGTGGGCGACTTACGATTTCGATCAAAATGAAGTCCGGCAGTTTCCCACTTTGGGTAGCAAGACATCATCCTTCAGGCATTTTGAAGGTGATTTTGCGAAAGACATCAAGTCGGGTAGGCTTCCAAACTATTCTTTTCTCATTCCCCGGTTCTTTGCAAAAACCGGCCCGGTGAACTCAATGCACGGGCCGTACGACGTCCGCCCAGCGGATCAGTTGGTAGCCGACACTTACAACGCGCTACGATCAAACGCCTCTGTCTGGAACAAGACCGTTCTTATCGTCACAATGAACGAGCACGGCGGGTTCTATGATCATGTTGTTCCACCTCGCTTGCCTGCTAAGAGTCTCGACAGCTTTTCCTCGCCTCCTCCCGCAGACTCCGCTAGTTGGGTGCCTGCATTTAAGTTCGACCGGCTCGGGCTTCGAGTGCCTACGCTGATCGCCTCTCCCTGGGTCTCCGCTGGTCGGGTCGACTCGACCGAATATCGCCATACCTCCGTTCTCGCAACCGTAATGAAGATGTTCAGCTTGAATGGACAACTCACCAACCTGGTAAAGACTGCAGCTACCTTCGAAGGGCTGTTTTCTGAACAGACTCCCCGCACCGATACTCCCGAGACGATTGAGACTGCTGAACACATACCTGCACTCCGCACCTTTGCTTCTGGCACTACGGTTGATCAATCTGAATACGGACTCGATTCCATGCAGCATGAAATGCTGCAAGGTGTGGACTCATTGACGCGGCCGAAAGGAAGAGAAGAACTTGCACTCGCAGGTTACCCCGATACAGAAGCCGCCGCGTCAGATTTTATCGACTCTCGCAACAGACCGAATCCAAAACCCGACAAGCGGAGGTAATAAGCACTCGAAGCGACAGGCACCAGAACGTCAACACGAAATTCAAATACCGGCGCAGAATGTCGAACACTGAAGCAACCAGCTTTTACAACCGGTCGAAGCGGAGCGCGAGGAGTTTGAAGGATTTGACAAGCCAGACATGCCAATCCGGCTCAGCGCAGTAGTTCGCCTCCGGGTTAATACAATAAGCCACAATCCCGCCGGTTGGCGAAGACTGTCCAGCGAGTTGATCGTCTTCGAATTTCGAATAGGAAGTTAGTGTTGTTGACAATCTATTAGTCTTGAGCCTATGTTTCTTGCTGTTCGGCGGTCGGAAGAGTGAGGCTCGACCTGAGTTTTCACTTCCGAGGGGACTTCTGCTGCCGAATTAATCCAGGGGAAAACCATGTGTCAAAGCGCGTGCTCGCGTTGAGGCTGAAGCATGACTGAATTTCGGTCTTTAGCGCGGAGTATGAGTGGGCTTCACGATGTACCCAGGGACGATCAACAGTACTTAGCTAACCGAGTTTAAGGCATATTGTCGAAAAGCCGGAGGCAACAAACCTGTCATGAGTGAGTTTCGAGGGACTCTACTAATCAGCGGAAGCCAATCGAGTGTCAATGGCAGCATTCTTCTGATGGCCGGAGATCAGGACCCAGACCAGGCCATGTCCGATGCGACATCGTTCGTCAAGCGAAAAGGCTTTCAGAGTGGTTTTGCCATTGTGGTCACCGGCACCGTGGGCCAGGTGGGAACCGTAAACGGCATCATTATGAGCGACGCGGCTGCGCCCCCAACTGGAGCGACGGTCGCCATGGTGGAGGCTGCCAGAACAGCCAGTGCTGCTGCCGCTCCAGTTCGGAAAAAGCCGGCCGCAAGAAAGAAGAAAGCAGCAGCAGGAAAAAAGAAAGCCGGTCCTAAGAAAAAGGCACGGCGACTGGCGAAGCGCACGGTGAGCAAGAAGTCCAAACGAAACCGGTGACGAGAGGAGTTCGAAGCACAATGTTTGGTTGGTCCTCCAGTTCCAGAGTTTTTCTCACGTGCTCTGCTTTCTGCGTCTTATCGATTTGCCCGCCATCGGCATTATCGCAAGGTACGAAACAGCAACGGGAGGAGCGAAAAAGGCTGGCCAAGCAAATTCAGATTCGAGAAGAGAACGGCAATGGCATTTACATTCAGTCCCCGGAAGTCTATGACGATAGCTCCCTGCAACAGATGCTGAATGCTGCCCGTGCGAAGCTAGCTTCGTTGCAAGGTCTAGATCAGGCGACCCTGCTCCAGCATCTCGGGGTCATTACCGGATCGACGTTTCAGCAGTCCCTGTTCTCGGCGCAGGTTTCCAGCCCAACTCTGCCATCGACTGTTACGACGGCGAACGGACCAACGTCCACTGTGGCTACAACCACGGGATCAGCGCCCGCGACGACAAACACGACCACGGCACCAAATCAATCGATTGCCACCACGTCCCCCGCTGCGACTTCCCCCATTCCCGCCGCCCCGACCGACACGGCGTACACGCTACCCACGACATTTGCCGGATCCGCGAGCGATGTTCTCAATGAGGAAATGCAGCTGACGTACGATGTCGCGAATCTGCAATTGCTGCTCGAAGGGTCGCTTTCCGATCGTTTTGTGAAAGCGACCCGCACAGTCAAGAGGAGGACGACTGTGGGTTTCTCAGTCAATTTCTCACCCGAGAAAAAGTATAAGAACGCGATGGCGGTTGTGGAAGTGGAAGTGACAAGACCGCAGAACAACGTGCTGGACGCTAGTTCCCCGGAGCCTCCGGCGATCACTGCGCTCTTGCCTCGGGAAAAGACCTACAACGTGGCCGCAATCAAGGATCGCACGACCTCGATTGGCGCTGGAGTTGTCACCAGTGTAGTCGCCGGAGGAGCATCCTGGACGGGTGGACGGAAGACGTTTTATGTCGTGCAGGATCAGGACACGGTTGCCTTGCGTCAACCGGCATCCGACCCGACAACCAAGGCCGCTTTTTCCTGGCAGTTCCGGCCCGTTTTGGGAGAAGCGCTTGTTCGCACCGGAATGCGCCAGACGTTTGTTCAACTCGCCGTTGCCGTCGACAACTTTGCGGGCTGTTTCGGCACAGTTCACGTCCGGACTTATTGGCGAAAATATGATCAAAAGAATGGGATCGCGAAAGATGTCATCGCGGATTCGATCCGCGAACAGGATGTCACTCCGATTCCGGTCTTCGACCTGGCCCCTGCGATCGGAACTCTGCAGTACGAGGACTTGGGTAATGGACAGGTGCAGGTCGCGATTGGCGGCAATTTTTTGAGTGGAACTTATATCCGCATTGGCAACAACTACTATCGCGAAGGTTCAGCGGGCTTTACATCAGAAACGACGCAAATCCGGTTTATCGCTCCCGCCGCCGACATAGCGGTTCAGCAGGCCTATATCGTGTCGCGCGACGGTGCTGAGGTAAGGATTCTAGACCCGAGCGACGCCGAGTACCGCAACAAACTGTCGACTTCGTGTGACGCAGTGCCGGTTCAGGAGCAGAACAAGGACCAAGGATGGAAGAACCCCGCAAACCTTACAGCGCAGGTCTTATCGTTCGATGACAGCAATGTCCTACTGGCGGTCAAGGGAACGGGCATACCGAACACAGACACGGACCCGAAGCTCAACTCGTACTACTTGCTGGTAGGGAACCGTCTGTTCGGCCTGAGAGACTCGCAATTCGAAAGAAGCATCGGTGCTACCGATGTAGAGCTTTGGTACCATACTCGCGCGCGTCCCAGGAAAGCCGCCGCACTCGCCGGAGGTTGTCGGAGTATCTCCATCGGACCTCAGGACTTGAAGACTCGAGGCGCAGGACTGCCCAGCGGTTGGGTACCAGTGTCATGTATCTCTCGCGGCGAGACGGCAGGCAGTTTCGTTCTGGCAGTGCGAACTACTCCCGGCCGGTGCTCAATTTTTCGTCCTTTCGACGGTCTCGACCTTCCCGCTCACAATGTCGACTGACCGTGCTCTTTTGCCCACCTTCAAATTCGAATTCCAATGTCTGCTCGCTGGGAGTTGACGTGACTCGTGCGGCTGCCAGTCCGCTCACAGTTACAGACTTCTTGTCATCGGACAGGGTGAACTTGAGCGCCGCCTTCTTAAAGCGAACCGCCTTGAGCTTATCAAGTCCGTCACCCGCGATAACGACTTCATCCATGCCGACTGTAATCCTGCTTTGCGCTGTGAGCGTCGGCTTGGCCGTATCTTTCGCATCGGGCGCTGGAATCGAGATCACGGTGGGCCGCAACTGTGATGAACTGCTTCGTCGAACCCCAGTATTCGGTATATCGCACTGGTACTGGAGCGCCGATATGGCAAATCCTCTCCGGCGTCACGTTTCAGCTTCCCACTCCGGCTAAAGGGAACTTACCTTGAGACCGAGGTTACGAGGCTCGTGGGAAAACGCCGATTCGTTTCATAGTATCGAATCGTGTCTGGACTCACGCCCAGGTTCACCGATCGGGCAATTGCGCTGTCCGCGGGCTCCTCGCCTCGCATGCCGGCAAGATCCAGACTGAAATAGCTAACCCGTTTCCCATGGCTCGTTAGATGAATCATACGGGAAAGCGTTGCGACCCTAGAAGAGAGCCGGAATCCTCTTGCCGTAGCGTCTCAAGCATGGCGAATTATCGGCTCCGGCGATTTCACCTGCTTTGGTGGCAGGCGCTGGGATGAATATCTGCGGAGGAACATGCGGACATATTCGTCTACGAGCCGGGAGGTGTTGTCGGCTCTCAGGATCACGCGTGTTTTGAAGCACAACGACGTATCGGAAAGAGGTTTTACGACCACACCATCAGCATGAAAGCCTGTCGCCGAAAGTTGCGCCAGAATCTCCAGTCGTTGGCCGCGGGCTAAGCCGATACGCTGTGTGCCTGAAAGTGTAGATTTCGGCACAGGATCAAATCACAAATTTAAGGACTCTAAGCAGCGTGTTTTCAGCACTGCCGGAAGTGGCTGGAACTGGGGATTCTGGCACACCCGATTCGGACGCGGCTAGAACAGCGTTTCAGGTGTTCTAGTGAGCTGTCCCGGTGATTTCGTAAGTACGGATGCGGCGCCGGGGGTCAGTATAAGTCCAGCGAAAGGGTCTGGCGGATTTGGCGTAGGCGCGGATGTATTTCCGCAGTTTGCGGGCCAGATC